>ERZ1034363.1419-NODE-1419-length-13645-cov-5.869693_pt1 | contig 13645 bp, 16 predicted proteins | sample MGYA00520616_ERZ1034363 | MGnify/ENA primary metagenome ERZ1034363 (study PRJEB33736, sample SAMEA104284506) | Azolla filiculoides | biome: Urban; feature: Water surface; material: Ditch water | place: Netherlands | collected 2015-10-28 | depth 0-0.1 m ...
CTGTCATGTGCTTTGGCTCGAACAGCACCAACAATGCGGGAGATGGAATCGGACATGAAGAAATCATGCCCGTTCCATCACTACCAGCTCAGGAGTTATCCACACCTCACCCGAGTACGGGAGGAGGTGGAGTTGATGGCAACTCAGGCAAACCTGTGTTGAGCAAGGAGTCAATCATTCGAAGCGCCTTCTGAGGAAGGACATCCCCGGGGAAATATTCCTCGAATAAACCTTCAAGTTCCTCAAGTGTCGATAATCCGGTTATGGCAAGCAAATTAGCTATGTCTTGATCGTCACGACCAGTACGTGAAGCAGCAAGCTTCATCACCAACATGACTTCAGGCGTGGTCACCTTGAAGGAGACTCCCTTGTTTTCATACAAGGTTTCCCAGGTGACGCTCTTTCCTAAAGATGGAACGAATTGGGTCGCAGCATTGTTGATCCAGTCAGGATCCCAGCCGTTGATGTCAGCAACAGCTTCTGCAGAAGGACGAATAATGTCGAAGTTAAGGGCACGCAGATCAACATCACTGGTCAGACGCCTGTCGAAGTATCGAAGCACAAGTGCGGCACCGCCGATGATAAATATTTCAGCGGAAATACCGCGGCTATTGAGATCGTCAGCAAGTTCCTTGAGTCCACGAATGATGTCATCGCGCGAAAGTGATTGAGTCATTAGACGCTCTCCATCGCGATAGCAGGGAACAACACATTGTGGCGTTGAAATGCAGCTGATACCTCGTCGAGGTCTGGAGTTGGACCGTAAATTCCTTCTCGCAAATGTTGTAATTCAGGAAGAAAAAATTCTGAACTTTCGAGCCACGAAGGCAATGGCAAAGACGCATCAATCAGCCAATGCTCGACTAGAGCAGCAATTGCTGCGTCATAGAGTGCCGAGCCGGTAGATTCTGGGGCCACCAGCGTAAGCACAACACGGACAGCTGGAGTCTGTTTCCTCAGAGAATCACTAAACGAGATGAACTCACGGTAGGCAGCCTGATTGTCACCCTCAGCAAGAAAAAGGGCGATACTTTCCGCTACTTCTCCTGCTGTGCTGGCCAAAGTCGGAATTGCAACCAACCTGTGACGTGATTTCTTAAGCAGCGATGAGAATCTCTCAACACTTACTCCACGCGCTCCAGTCTCAATTTGGCTAATAGCGGCAGCAGAAGTGCCGCCCAGATCCGCCAATTTACGCACGGTAAACCCACGAGCACGTCGTGCGCGTCTGAGTTCTTTACCTGCGTCCAAGCTTCTCTCCTCTGTTATCAAATATGATAACAGAGTTTGACTGGTCGTCACTTCTTTGACCAATCAATGTTGAGCTTTTCAATAACGTGCTCGTATAGCGCCGCTGCCACTGCGACAGACTTGAGCTTTTTGCCCTTCTTCAGCAGCAAGAACTGGTGTGGGTACTTCTCTATAAATGCCAGAGGGTCTTTGACGAACTGATCGTAATCAATAACTCTCTCGTTCGAATGGTGGGCCATGTTATTCCTTCTTCGTTGAATAACCGCTTTCGCGGCCCCCTCCTAAAGGAAAGATTGCCAGCACCCACTGACAGCACAGAGTCGAATTAGCAGAGCTTCTGAACGACTCCAGAAACAACCAGGTTGAGCTCTGCTGGCCAGTCTGCAGTTGCTTCAGCACCTGGTTCCAGTATCAAGTTCTTTGTCTTACCCCAGGCTATGAGCTCTTCTGCTGATGAGATATTGCTGGTATTCGCTGAATCTTTTGCCAAGGCACGAACAAACTCGCCCTTGCCCTTCTTGTTGAAGTGGTTCAGCGCACGCAGCTGACCGTTCTCACCTTTGGTCACCACACGCAGATAGACCGTGTTCTCCGCAGGAGCAAGCGGGGCTAGAGCCGAATAGCCTTCAGAGCGCAGATCCAGCACGAGCCTAGGTTCTGCCTTGAGCTTCTTGGCCAGTGCCTTGCTTCCTGCCTCTGCCCATGCCTTCTTGAGGCTTCCAGCGGCTAATGCAGGCAGTTTGGAGTCGAAGGAGAGTCGATATGCCGGGATGGGTTCTAATGCCCCCACGGGCCCCAGAAGCGCGGATTGAATCATGACGTTATCCCGCAGGAAGTTCCGAGAAGGTTCATCGAGATTCATGGCGGCAAGGCCGTCATAGAGCACACCGGTATAGCGATCTATGGCCGGCATGGTGGGTGAGGTCTTGACCGCCTTGTTGCGGTCAACCTCTCCCATCTGCTTAGGGCTCAGCTTCAATACTTCAGCACACACCTTGGGCTTGCGCGCCAATGACACTGTTGCAGCCACCACACGCTTGCGAATGGCATTGAGCTGAGGAAACGACAGTGCTGATTCGGCAAGAAGCTGCTCCAGCGGAGCACCCTCTCCCCCATCACGCTTCGTTTCCGAAGGTGGTAACAAAATCAGCATGAGATTCCCTTAAGTGCAAACGCCCGCAGGAAGAGAAACTCTTCGACCGCGGGCATTAGCGTGTGAGAGGTTAAGCGTTAGCCAACCAATTCTGCGGCAGAAGCAACAACAGAAACGTTGTTGTTTTCAACCGAAAGGAAGCCACCAGCTGCGTTAGCAGTGATCTTCGAGCCGTCCTCAGCAGTGACGCGAACTTCACCACCGGCGAGAATCGCCAGCATAGGTTCGTGTCCGGGAAGGATACCGATCTCGCCCTCGCTGGTCTTGGCAACAACCATAGAGGCTGCGCCAGACCAGACTTCCTGGTCGGCAGCTACGACGCTGACCTGAAGGAGAGAAGAAGCCATGATTAGCCGTTTTCCTTCTGGATCTTTGCCCACTGCTCTTCAACGTCGGAGATAGCACCAACGTTGAAGAAGGCCTGCTCAGCCACGTGGTCGAATTCACCCTTAGCAATAGCGTCGAAGGACTCGATGGTTTCCTTGAGGGGAACGGTCGAACCTTCAACACCGGTGAACTTCTTCGCCATGTAGGTGTTCTGCGAGAGGAACTGCTGAATACGACGTGCGCGCGAAACGGTGATCTTGTCTTCTTCAGAGAGCTCGTCAACACCAAGAATCGCGATGATTTCCTGGAGTTCCTTGTTCTTCTGGAGGATCGCCTTGACGGTGGTCGCAACGCGGTAGTGGTCTTCACCTAAGTAGCGAGGGTCCATGATGCGCGAGGTCGAGGTCAGTGGGTCCACAGCAGGGTAGAGACCCTTCGATGCGATTTCACGAGAAAGCTCGGTGGTTGCATCGAGGTGAGCGAAGGTAGTCGCTGGAGCGGGGTCGGTGTAGTCATCCGCAGGAACGTAAATAGCCTGCAGCGAGGTAATCGAGTGACCACGAGTCGAGGTAATGCGCTCCTGGAGGATACCCATTTCGTCAGCCAGGTTGGGCTGGTAACCCACAGCTGAAGGCATACGGCCCAGAAGGGTCGAAACTTCAGAACCTGCCTGGGTGAAACGGAAGATGTTGTCGATGAAGAGCAGAACGTCCTGCTTCTGAACGTCACGGAAGTATTCCGCCATGGTCAGAGCAGACAGTGCTACACGAAGACGGGTTCCGGGTGGCTCATCCATCTGGCCGAAGACGAGGGCGGTCTTGTCGAAGACGCCTGCTTCTTCCATTTCGTGGATAAGGTCGTTACCTTCACGGGTACGCTCACCCACACCGGCGAATACCGATACACCACCGTGGTCCTGAGCTACACGCTGAATCATTTCCTGAATCAGAACGGTCTTACCCACACCGGCACCACCGAACAGACCAATCTTTCCACCCTGAACGTAGGGGGTCAGAAGGTCGATGACCTTGATACCAGTTTCGAAGAGCTGAGTCTTGGACTCGAGCTGGTCGAATGCTGGTGGTGTGCGGTGGATGGGCCAGCGCTCCTTGATTTCAATCTTTTCGCCGGGCTTACCGTTGAGGATGTCGCCGGTGACGTTGAAAACCTTACCCTTGGTGACATCACCAACGGGCACGGAGATAGGAGCACCGGTGTCGGTGACTTCCTGGCCGCGCACGAGGCCGTCGGTGGGCTTGAGGGCAATGGCACGCACGAGGTCGTCACCGAGGTGCTGTGCAACCTCGAGGACAAGCTTGGTGCTCTCGCTGCCGAGGACGACCGTGGTCTCCAGGGCGTTGTAGATGCCGGGGATCGAGTCGTGTGGGAACTCGATGTCGACGACGGGACCGTTCACGCGGGCGATGCGACCAGTTGCGGTTGCTGCCTTCTTGGGAGCCGCTGCTTTCTTAGCAGGTGCTGCCTTTGCGGGGGTCTTAGCCTTAGTAGCTGGTGCTGCTGCCATTGCTCTTCTTCTCTCTTACCGGGTTTGGAAAGTCTGTATTACTTGGCGGTCGACAAGGCGTCGGCGCCACCAACGATTTCGGAAATTTGCTGGGTGATCTCGGACTGACGAGCGTTGTTCGCCAGACGTGTGTAGTCGCGGATCAACTTGTCGGCGTTGTCGCTTGCCGACTTCATTGCGCGCTGACGGCTGGCGTGCTCGGACGCAGCCGACTGAAGCATCGCGTTGTAGATGCGGCTTTCGATATAAACCGGAAGCAGTGCATCCAGAACCTTGTCTGCCTCGGGCTCGAACTCGTAGAGGGGAAGAACTTCTTCTTCACCAGGAGCTTCGACACCTTCGACAACTTCCAGAGGAAGCATGCGCACAACGGTGGGAACCTGAGAAACCATCGATACGAAACGGTTGTAAACAACGTGGATTTCATCCACGCCACCGTCTGCGTAGTCGCGCAGGAAGCTTTCGAGAACTGATGCAGCAATTTCCTGCGCAGTTTCGAAGACGGGCTGGTCAGTGCCACCGGTCCAAATACGCTCAGCGGGACGCTGGCGGAAGGAGAAGTAGGCGTTTGCCTTGCGGCCAACCAGGAAGTAGACAACTTCCTTGCCCTGCTCACGAAGAAGCTCAGCGAGCTGCTCCGATTCGCGCAGAACCTGTGAGCTGAAAGCACCAGCAAGACCGCGGTCAGATGCAAGGATCACAACTGCTGCGCGCTGAATCTTTTCAGGCTCGGTCGTGAGGATGTGTGACACGTTGGTGTACGTGGCAACAGCCGACACGGCGCGAGTGATCGCACGCGAGTAGGGCGTGGACTGCAGAACGCGTGCCTGCGCTTTTTGAATGCGCGAGGCAGAGATCAGCTCCATTGCACGCGTGATCTTCTTGGTCGTCTGGGCAGAACGAATTTTCTGCCTATAGACCCGAAGTTGCGCTCCCATGTCTCTCCTGTGGTTTCTCTAAAAGGTGGTTGATGTCAGTGAAAAGGCGCTTAGCGCTTCTTCTTGACGATCTTTTCCTGCTTGACGTCAGCTTCGTCGATAGCAACGAACTCTTCCTTACCAACCGAAGCCAGTGAAGAACCGTCGCCTGCCTGGAATTCCTTCTTGAAAGCAACAACGGCCTTCTCGAGGTCTTCGACAGTCTTGTCATCGAGCACGTTGGTGTCGCGCAGAGTGGTCAGAACCTTGGTCTTGCGACCGAGGTAGTCCAGGAACTCACGCTCAAAGCGCAGGATGTCCTCAACAGGAACCTCATCGAGCTTGCCGGTAGTACCAGCCCAGATCGAAACAACCTGGTCCTCAACGGGGTAAGGGGTGTACTGAGGCTGCTTGAGCAGTTCGGTCAGACGAGCACCACGAGCCAACTGACGACGGCTTGCGGCGTCAAGGTCGGATGCGAACATCGCGAATGCCTCGAGTGAACGGTACTGAGCCAGTTCGAGCTTCAAGGTACCGGAGACCTTCTTGATCGACTTGACCTGAGCGTCACCACCCACACGAGAAACCGAGATACCTACGTCAACGGCTGGACGCTGGTTCGCGTTGAACAGGTCCGACTGAAGGAAGATCTGGCCGTCGGTGATCGAGATCACGTTGGTGGGGATGTATGCCGAGACGTCGTTTGCCTTGGTCTCGATGATGGGAAGACCGGTCATCGAACCTGCACCGAGCTCGTCAGAGAGCTTTGCACAACGCTCCAGCAGACGGGAGTGTAAGTAGAAGACGTCACCGGGGTATGCCTCACGTCCTGGTGGACGGCGAAGCAGCAAGGAAACGGCACGGTAAGCCTCAGCCTGCTTGGAGAGGTCATCGAAAATGATGAGAACGTGCTTGCCGCCGTACATCCAGTGCTGACCAATGGCAGAACCGGTGTAAGGAGCAAGGTACTTGAAACCTGCGGGGTCAGATGCAGGAGCAGCCACGATGGTGGTGTACTCCATTGCGCCAGCGTCCTCGAGTGCGCCCTTTACAGCAGCAATCGTGGAACCCTTCTGGCCGATAGCAACGTAGATGCAGCGAACCTGCTTGTTGGTGTCGCCGGACTCCCAGTTAGCCTTCTGGTTGATGATGGTGTCGATCGCGATAGCGGTCTTACCGGTCTGACGGTCACCAATGATGAGCTGACGCTGTCCACGACCAACGGGGATCATGGCGTCAATAGCCTTGATACCGGTCTGCATGGGCTCGTGCACCGACTTACGCTGCATAACGCCAGGAGCCTGGAGCTCGAGAGCACGACGGCCCTCAATCTTCTTGATGTCACCGAGACCATCGATGGGGTTACCCAGTGGGTCAACCACGCGACCGAGGTAGCCTTCGCCAACGGGAACGGAGAGAACCTCGCCAGTGCGGGTTACTTCCATACCTTCCACGATGCCGGTGAACTCACCGAGGACAACAACACCGATCTCGTTCTCGTCGAGGTTCAGGGCGAGACCAAGAGTGCCATCTGCGAAGCGGATGAGCTCGTTAGCCATCACACCGGGCAGGCCCTCAACGTGTGCGATACCGTCGGCTGCGTCGATGACGTGGCCAACTTCGGTCTTCGAAGCCTTGGTGGGCTTGTAGGAAGAAACGAAGTCCTTGAGAGCGTCGCGGATCTCGTTGGGGCTGATCGTAAGTTCTGCCATTGTGTTTTCCTTGTCTGATTCAGTCGGTTGACTGAGAGGTTTTGGTAAGTGTTACCGGCTATCCAGCGAGCTGGAGTCGCAGTTCTTGAATACGGGACGAAACTGAACCATCAATCACGTCATCGCCGACCTGCACGCGCAGGCCACCGATAATCGCAGGATCAATGATGAGGTTGATGTTGAGCTCGCGTCCGTAGACCTTCGCCAGGGACTTGCCCAGGCTGGTGAGCTGCGCTGCAGCAATAGGCTGCGCACTGGTCACGGTTGCAATGGAAGCGCCTGCCTGGTCCGCAACAATGTCTGCTGCGTAAGAGAGCAGGGCGCCAATGCGGCGACCACGAGGCTGCTGCACAAGCGCAGACACGATGGCAATAGTTGCCGCCGATGCCTTGCCCTTGAGCAGCTTTACTACGAGAGCGGCTTTAGCGTCGGGGTTACCAAGCTTGGAACCAAGGCTGAGCTCGAGTTCTGCGTCGCTCGACACGGCACGAGAGAACGCGAACAGCTCAGCGTCTACAGCTTCATTCTTCTTGGAACCCGACACAGCAGCGCGGATAGCGATTTCTTCGACACCGGCGAGCAGGTCATCCTGGCTCGACCAGCGGTCAGAGACGATCTGTCCCAGCAGCTTGGATGCAGTGGCATCCAGTCCCTTGCCGAAAACCTTGCCCAGAAGGGAAGACTTGTCGGCTGCAGGAACAGCAGGGTCAGCTAGTACGGCGCGCAATTGGGCAGACTCAGCGAAGGCACGACCAGCAGCAAAGAGCTGTTCGCCCAATGCCAGGTTTGCCTTTGCTCCCAAGCCAGCAAGTGCTGCCTTGGAGCTAGTGATTGCGTGTCTGCTTGCGCTACCCATTACTTAGCTGCCTTCTCCGAAGCTGCGAGGTCAGCGAGGAAGCGGTCAACGAGAGCCTTGGACTTCTTGTCGTCGGTGAGAGCCTCACCGATAACGCCCGAAGCCAGGTCGATGGCCAGCGAGCCAACCTCACTCTTGAGCGAAACGAGTGCGCTCTGGCGCTCTGCTTCGATCTGAGTTTTTGCAGTCGCAGTGATGCGAGCTGCCTCGGTTGACGCGAGATCCTTTGCCTCAGTCACGATCTTGGCGCCGTCTGCACGAGCAGCGTCGCGGATCTTGCCTGCCTCAGCACGTGCGTCAGCGAGCTGCGCGGTGTACTTAGCAAGGGCTTCCTCAGCTTCACGCTGAGCAGCATCTGCCTTCTCGATGTTTCCCTCGATAGCTGCTCCACGCGCTTCCAGCATGGCTGAAACGTTGGGGAGCACCTTCTTCCAGAAGAAGATGAGGATGATCGCGAAGACGACCGCCGACCAAACCATGTCGTACGGTGCTGGCAACAGAGGGTTTGGTGTTTCCTCTGTTGAAGCCACGATTAGTGCCTGAAGCATGATGCCTCCGTGTCGAACGGGTAGATGACTAGTTGGTGAAGATGAAGTAGGTCGCGATACCGATGAAGGCAAGTGCCTCGGTGAAAGCGATACCCAGGTACATCAGAACCTGAAGACGACCAGCAAGTTCAGGCTGGCGTGCAACCGACTCGATGGTCTTGCCGACGACGATACCTACGCCGATAGCGGGGCCAATGGCTGCGAGACCGTAGCCGACGGTGGCAATGTTGCCGTTGATTTCGGCGAGAACCGATGTTGCGTCCACGATTGTTTCCTTCCGTGTGGTCGAGACTGGCGGATGCCAGACCCGTTAGTGTTCCTCAGCCAGCGCGAGCTGGATGTAGACCGTTGTAAGCAGGGTGAAGACGTATGCCTGGAGCACAGCAACAAGAATCTCGAAGGCCGAGAAGATGAAGCCGAAAGCAAACGTGCCGAGACCGAAGAAACGAGCCCAGCCCGCGTCGTCGAGAGCGACAGAGAAGAAGAAGAAGTCAGTAGCTGAGAAGCAGAGCACCAGAAGAAGGTGACCAGCAACCATGTTCATCAGAAGACGAAGAGCCAGAGTGATCGGACGCAGGATGAAGATCGAGAAGAACTCAATCGGAGTCACGATGATGTAGATAGGCCAGGGAACTCCTGGGGGGAAGAACGAGTTCTTCAAGAACGCACCAGGGTGCTTCTTCAGACCGGCATAGATAAACGTGACATACGCCACGATGGCCAAGGTCAGAGGAAGACCAACCAGTGACGAACCAGCCACGTTCATACCGGGGAAAATACCCGGGATGTTCATAGCCAGAACAGTAAAGAAGATGGCGGTGAGCAGGGGAAGGAAGCGCTTGCCGTCCTTCTTGCCCAAGAGGTCTTCAGCAATGTTGACGCGGACAACGTCCAGTGCCATTTCAGCCAGCGACTGTCCCTTGCCAGGAACAAGCTTCATGTTGCGAGTAGCAAGCCAGAACAGCAGGATGACCAGCGCTGCCATGACGAAGCGGATCAGGATGATGCGGTTGATCTCGAAAGGAGTACCAGCAAAGAAGATCGCGTCAGGGAAGAACTCGTTGATCGACGGCCCGTGAAAGCTCGAGTCGCCCTCTGACGAGGTGACGAGCTTGGTTACAGCGTTTACTAGCAGCGCTATCTCCTGTTTCGGGGCGTGGAGCTTCTGCTCTCGCGTCGACGAACATGCGGGATCCCCCAGCAGTTCAATCTCGTTTGGCTTCGTTGTCGAAACGTAGGTGATTGATCCGCAGATGGAGCGAGGGATTACTCAAGACTTTACAGGGAAAAAGGGCGGCTCACCCAATCTAAAAACTACTTACCGCTCAGCGGAAACACTCCCCCGCTATCGGCTGAAGAAAGCCACATGACAAAAGCCCAGACAAAGTCTGGGCGCTGTCATGTTGAAGAGAAAAAGAGCGGGGAAAGTAACCGAAGATTCTCTACCGCTGCAGATCAGAAACGTAGGGCATGCGGGTCTTCATCACGACGACCACGTCCACCACGAGCGAGGCAATGACACCAGCAATCAGGGACAGGAACAGCGCAGTGGGGTTGATCCAAGGCTGATCGCGCAACGCGAGCGCCGCCACGATGAACGCTACAAACTTCAAAAGCCACGCACCCAGGACAATTCCGAAGAACGCCACGATGTCGAAGCGCACAGCAATCAAGATGCTCAGCGCGGTGATTCCTAAGAACACACCCGCCATAGCCGCACCAATCACTGCAGACCATGCCGCAATGGGACCAGCAACGAGCAGGCCAATCACTCCGCCCACCACAGCAATAGCTGCGGCGAAAGCGAAGCCATAGGCCAGCGTGCGACGCAGCACGGGAACAGAGCTGGGGACACCCGTAGGCAGAATGCGAGAGGTTTCAGGATTAGTCATGACTACTTGTCGGTATCTTTCTCGTCTGCGAACTTAGGTTGTGAATTAGGGGATGGCTTCTTGCCCGAGCCGCGGGTCACGATGCCACCCAGATCAATCTGGCCGGTAGCGCCGGCAATAACTTCCTCGGCAGGAACAGGAACATCGTCCTCGAACTTGTTGCTGGCCGCATCTAGAGGGTCATACTCAGCCAGGACAGCGTCGTCCTTGAGGGACTGGATTGTCTTCTCCACGCGCTGGCGACGCGTGAGGGGCAAGATGGTCAGCACTGCGCTGACAATCGTTCCCACAATCAAGAACACAATGGCGATGGCATAGGGCTTCACAATGAAGAACAGCAAGAAGCCAATGGAGACCACGGCAGTCCAGCTATAGAGAATCAGAACAGCCTGCAAGTGCGAATGCCCCATGTCGAGCAGACGGTGGTGCAGGTGCTTGCGGTCAGCCGTAAACGGAGACTTTCCTGCGCTCACACGGCGAAGAACAGCAAGAGAGAAGTCAACGAGTGGCAAAAGCAAAATCGCGAATGGCAACATGATGGGCAGGAATGCTGGAAGCAACTGCGACTTACCTAAGCCGTCTGGGTTCACTTGCCCTGGATCAATCTGGCCCGTGACAGCAATACCGGCAACTGCCATGAGCAGGCCCACCAGCATGGAACCGGCATCTCCCATGAACAACCGGGCACGGTGCCAGTTGAAGGGCAAGAACCCAGCACACGCACCAACAAGAACTGCGGCAATGAGCGACGCCAAGTTGAAGTAGTTAGAAGGGCTGGTCTCACGGGCAAGTAAGTAGCTATAGATCAGGAAGACGCCGTTAGAAATCAGCGAGACACCCGCAACGAGACCGTCTAGACCGTCAATGAAGTTGACGGCATTCATCACCAACACGATGGCAAAAATCGTGATGAGGAAGGACATTGTGGGTGAACCCACAGTGATGCCGCCAATCGGCAACGACAGAATCTGCACCCCTTGCCACGCCACTAGGGCTGCGATGCCAAGCTGTGCAGCGAGCTTGATGGTCCAGTCCAAATCCCAGAGGTCATCGAGGACACCAATGACCACAATCAGGAGAGCACCACCCATGATCGCCAAGACGGGACCTGGGTCAGCAAAAATGACACCAAAGAATGGAATCTGGCTGGCAACTCCAAACGCAACCAAGATGCCAAGGAACATCGCCACGCCACCCAAACGAGGGGTGGGGCGAGTGTGAACATCACGCTCACGGATCTTGGGATACAACTTGTATTTCAGGCTCAGGCGACGAATCACATACGAGAACCCGAAGGTGACCACTGCCGAAGCAAAGGCCATGAGCGCGAGCATGAACACGAGCTAGCCCACCGCTTCAGTCGAGGGCTCGAGAGTGTCACCAATGACGTCACGCAGCTGAGCTGCGGTGACAACACCATCACGAAGAATGCGAATACCGCCGGTGCCGCGAGACAGCGCCGTGGCATCCACGATGGTGGAAGCCAGCCCTTCGGTTGCTTCTCCCCCGTCGAGATATACCTCAACGCGAGCACCGAGCTGATCATGAGCACCAGAAGCAGTTGTCGCAGCTGGCTGGCCAGTGAGATTCGCTGAAGAAACTGCCAACGGTCCGGTCTCTGCAAGAAGTTCAAGAGCAACAGGGTGAGCAGGAACACGAACAGCAACAGTGCCGTTGGTGTCTCCCAAGTCCCAGGCCAGTGAAGGCTGTGCTTCGAGGACGATGGTGAGCCCGCCAGGCCAAAATGCCGTAGCGAGTGCGCGAACTTCGTCCGGGATGTTCTGGGCTAGACCGTCCATGGTTGCTGCCGAGGGCATCAACACAGGAGGTGGCGACTGCCGTCCACGGCCTTTAGCTTCCAGAAGCAGTTGCACTGCTTCTGGACTGAATGCATTAGCTCCAACGCCATAGACAGTGTCTGTGGGGATAACGACAAGCTGACCCTTCGCCACGGCTTGGCGAGCAAGCCGCATGCCGGTGAGGAGTTCGGAATTATCCGAGCAGTCGTAGATGCGAGACATAACTCTGACAGTTTACGCGTCGAAGTTTAAAGCGAAGTTTGAACAGCGCCTTAGAGCGGCTGAACCAAATCACGCAAGATGTCACGGGGTCCATTGCTCACTCGGAAATACCGCCCTGTGATGACTTGCCCAATTACTGGAACCCAGCGAATAGCTCGGTTGCGCGGGTAGGAAGAGCGTGCCTGTTGGAGTTTCACAGAAGAAGCAATCAGTGACAGTGCGGATATTGAAGCACCGAGTTCACTCGCCCGCTCAGAAAGTGACGTGATGCGAGCCAACAGGCGAGCATTACGTTCTGCCCCTTCAGCACGCAGCTTGGCCATGCGGGTGGTAAGCGTGTTCTTCTTCACACCAATTTGGTTGGAATCATGCTGGCGATAGCCAATCAGTGATTCCGTCACAGCGAACTGCTCACCAGAAAGTGCAGCAACCATGGCCAGCCACTCGTCATGAACCCAGCCGGAAGGGAAAGGCGCAGCTTTATCGAAGACTGAACGTGAGAAGGCAGCAGTAGCACCGGTCACAATGTTGCGCTTGATCAGAACATCTACGGGGTGAGAAACAATCCCCGCTCGTTCTGATGCAGAGAGGGATAAAGCTTCGAAAAGCGAGTGACCGAGTGGCTCACCACTGGAGTTAACCAACTGGGCATCGCCGAAGACGAAACCTGCCCCAGCTTTCAGCTGGGCAGTTTCAACTTCCAAGCGCTGCGGGAACCACAGGTCATCTTGATCTGCCAAGAAGATGTAGGGCTTGGTCGTTGTGGCAATGGCCTGCTCAAAGTTTTTGGTGACACCCAAGGATGACTTGTTGGAGAGAACAATGAGTTTCACTTTGCGAAGTTCAGAACTGTGCTCAGAAAGTCGTTCCCAGGTTTGCTTGAGAAGAGCAATCGTGCCGTCAGTTGAGCCGTCATCCGAGACCACGATTTCAGCAGGCAACAGCGTTTGAGCAGCCATGCTCTCAAGCTGTTCCACGATGTACTGTGCACCGTTGTAGGTGCACATTGCCACCGAAATCTCGGGCGAAATAGCCACAGGTCAACTCCCCTTAGGTCAGGGTTCAGTCTACGGGCGGGTCGCTGTTGTGTAGCGGTCGCGACCGGTCAGGTCGCGATGTGTTGCAGTAGCTCGCCATCCGTCTGCCGAGAGAATCTCTCGAATATTGGCACCTTGCAATTCACCGTGCTCCAACATGAGTGCAGCTCCAGGTCGCCCCAGCACTAAAGCCACCTGCGACACTTGGCGCACCACATCCAGACCATCTTGACCGCCATAAAGTGCCAGTGCCGGGTCGAAGAGCTGAACCTCAGGGTCGCGTGGAATGGCATCTACCGGAATGTAGGGAGGGTTAGATGCAATCACAGCAACCGAACCCTCAAGGTGTGGGAAAGTTGCTAACAATTCTTCGCCTGCAAGGTCACCAGGAACCAGATGAGCGTTG
>ERZ1034363.1420-NODE-1420-length-13635-cov-10.456631_pt1 | contig 13635 bp, 17 predicted proteins | sample MGYA00520616_ERZ1034363 | MGnify/ENA primary metagenome ERZ1034363 (study PRJEB33736, sample SAMEA104284506) | Azolla filiculoides | biome: Urban; feature: Water surface; material: Ditch water | place: Netherlands | collected 2015-10-28 | depth 0-0.1 m ...
TCAATTAATGCTTAAAGTATACAATTGTATTAATGCTTTTATCCCAACAAGCGCGGCAATTCTCGCACTTACCATTCTGTTCAGGGGCTTTACAGTGAAAGCCTGATAATTCTACCTTATCCTGTACCAGTGATACATTGCCCGTCAATTCTGAATTCACTTTATCAGAATCTACCATTGCAGCGGATAAGCGGATTGTAAGATTATCAGGAATCACTAGCCCCGCATGTTTTGCAGTGGCAAGCATGCCTTTCTCTTTTGTAGGGAGCCAGAATTGTACATTAGGCATTGCAAGGGCGATATTCACAATGGCTTTTAAATGCCCTGTGCTTTGCAAGTCTCCCGAATCATGCCAACGGAAATACTCTGTACCAGACTTGCTAATCTGTAGGATCATTGCCGCTTGCCATTCATTCGAGCCTAGATTAGCCTCCCGTTTGGCATGGGCAAGCATAACAGAGGGATATTTATAGTTTGCTTTGCGCGCATAGCACCCCTCACAGACTGATCCCTTGATTTTGGAAAGCTTCTCGCCAGTCTTACAATTAAATGCACTGATACCATATGCGAAGCCGGGCATTTTAGAAGGCTTGCCTAATGTACCTGCAACTTCGCGGGCTTGCTTAAGCGTGCTAATATTAATAGTTTGTGTAAGCATGACCGACCCCTTTAAATGATGAAAGCTATAGTTAGTGCTGACAGGATAATGCCGCATGATACGCTTATAAGTATATCATCCGTATGCATTGTTAATTCTTGTTTAGCACGTGTAATAAGTGGGCTTTTCATTTTATATAATCCTAAATTAAGAATGCTTTGCAAGGTATGCTACTAGCTTTTCAGCGATGCTGTAATCATCACGGGCAGTACCCCATGCTACAACGTGACTACCGCGTTTCGTGGTTCCGAAGTATCGCCCTATGGTATCGCCATTGGTAACATAATCCATATGCTTAATGCGCTTTGCGATTAGCTTGTCTGCCAGTGTAGTGATATTGTATAGCATGGTGTTGCCTCTTTGTTTGTTGTTTCAGTGTTACCAGTATAGCACAGGAAATACGGGAGTCAAGCGTTTTGTGCAAATATATTCTAATAAATAACGCGGGATTGATAGCCTGTAACTATCAGGGTATAACAAGGCATAAGATATACATAAACATATAATGAAAACGGGCACAGAGGGTACAGAATCCACGCGTACGGGGCGAGGGCATTGGCTAATAGTAGGGCATGGGGGAGGGCGATAGAATACTGTTGTAAATATACAACACTATATAGAATGTGTTGTAAAAATGGTACACTCTATGTCGCGCTGGTTAGGCTGGGCAGTCTGATCTAAATACTTGTTTATATTATATCGTTAGATATAACACTAGAATAACATACAAGCGTGTATGTATATTATGTAAAGCTTCATAGTATCGGGGCAGACATAGTGTTATTTTATATAATACCAAAGCATATACTATTGATTCATATAATTTATTTATATATAATTTCCCCCCCATTTCTGTGCTTATCTGTGCTTTTAATTTTTGGGGGGGGGGGGGGGGGGAAAACTTCATCCCTTGGATATTTACGTAATACAACCTGACAAAATTTTTATATTTTTTAAAACAGAGGAGGTGTCCGTCATAGGGTACATTACAGCACTTAATGCCTGATATAAGCTACATGCTAATTTAAAGTGGTAACTTAGATTTACAACCTATACAGGATAAGTGTGGAATATCACTTTAGAGCGATTAAAATAGTCTTGGGTATACCTACGTATAGGCAGTGTAATTTAAATTGCACCAAAGGGCTACAAAGTGCCTTGACGGGGCGGCTTCGGTGTGAGAAAACCTACCACACCTCGCCATGCAGACCCAACATGGTTTTATACAGCCTGTACCTTACTATGTAGTACTGCATAGTCTAAGTAGTTACTTAGTTACTTAGTACATAGATTACTTAGATATATTTAAATATACTTTAATAAATAATAATAAATTAAAGTATACTTATAAATAAATAATAATAGTAATAATATTATTATTATATTAATAAGAATAATAATATTAATATAAGTATAAATATATATTTATATACTTATATATTAATATATATATTATTATACAGTACTTAGTCAATGCTGTCAATACCCTTTAGGGTGTCATACCCAAAAAAGGTATGTTTGTACCCACTTTGGGTATCCTGTACACTTTATTTGCTGTTTTTTCTACTTATTGGGCTTTGCCCTCTTGACAGTGGGTTTTTTTCTTGGTATAATTAATACATAAGGACAGAGGAAGGTTCTGTTTAATGAGGAGACTCTTATGGCAGGTGGAAAATACGTCTATGTCGCTGCACCTAAAAAGAATGACATCTCACAGGATGATCGTGCACAGTGGAGTGACAAGAAGAAAAATGAAGCATTAGCATTCTACGTGGCAAACGGTAGTCTAGCCGAAACCTCACGCCAGTGTCAGGTTCCCTACTCTACCATCAAGCTATGGCGATCACAAGATTGGTGGAAAGACCGCCTACGTGATATTCAGAATGAAGAGTATGATAAGTTAGATTCTAAACTTAGTAAGGCTTTAGATAAAGCTTTAGACAATGTCATGGATCGTATAGAAAATGGTGATTACCAGTACGACCCAAAGACAGGACAACTAATTCGTGTTGGTGCTAAACTACGTGATCTCAACGTGGCTTTCAATGGTCTCATGGACAAACGCCAGTTAATCCGTAAGCAACCAACCAAAATCGTGGAGCAGCAATCTACTGCTACGCAACTGACCAATCTTGCAGCGCAATTCGCCGCTTTCGTAAGTGGTAAGCCTGTTAAGGAAACCGTGGATCAGCTTGCCTACATGGATGGCGATAACGTTGAACAGGACGATGACGGTGTTTACCGTGTTGTCGATAACACTGTGGAGATTGATGATGCCATTTATGACGAACGGCAAGAGGGATTACAAGAAGGAACTAGCTTGGGAAAAGAAAAAGAAACCCAAACGAGTTGAGGATCGTGCTCAACGTAACGCAGCGAGGGCTACAGTGGCTAAAGCAAAAGGCGTAAAGCCTACCGCCCTTAAGGGTGATGTTGGACATAAGACAGCAGTAAGTCGTGGTGGTAAGAATGGATTAGCAAATCTATTTGTGCAGAACCCCGGTCAAAACCGTTCTTTCTCAAGAAATAAGAATGGTAGTATGAAATCAGAAGTAAGTAAGCGAGAGCGAAAAGGAAAAATCTAAATGAATAAACGTACAAAACCTGAATATCCCAAATTAACTAAGGAAATTGTTGAGGGTTTTGCTACGTCCTGTTTGGTACAATATTATGACGAAGCTTCACAATTCGCAGACTTCCACCGTGAATGGTGGGATCTATGCTGTAGTGACGATAAGTTTATTGCTATTTGTGCTCCTCGTGGTCATTCTAAATCCACGACTATCACAATCACTTACACACTTGCGTGTGCTCTCTTCCGGCAACGCAAATACATACTACTCGTCGCTGACACAGAAGCCCAAGCCTCTTTATTCCTTGGGCAAATTAAACAGATCCTGTATGACTCAACCGAAATCCACAATCTATTTGGTCTCCAAGTAAATGATAAGGGTGTCGAGTTTGAGAAGGATACTGAAACTGACATTATCGTAAAATTCAAAGATCAAAACCGATTCCGCATTGTTGCCAAAGGCGCAGAGCAAAAACTGCGTGGTATGCTGTGGGATGGTCAACGTCCTGATCTAATCGTCATTGATGATTTGATGAATGAGGAACTAGTAGCGAACAAAGATCGTCGAGATAAGCTTCGCCGTTGGGTATATGGTTCACTGATCCCCTGTCGTTCTGAGAGGGGGATTATCAGATTTGTCGGTACACCGATGAACCTAGATGATCCTCTTGAATCATTGATGCCCAAAGAAAACGCCAAAGCCACCGTTGTTGAGGATCTACGTACTTATAGTACAAAGAAACAAGGCATGTGGCGCAGCGTTAAGTATCGTGCTCACAATAGTGATTACAGTGCCATTCTATGGCCTTCTAGAAAGTCTAAAGCATTCTTTGAAGAGTTGCGACAGGACTTCCAGGAACAGGGTATCCCTGAAGTATATGCATGTGAGTACTTATGTAATCCTGTAGATGATAGCATTCGCTATTTCCGCAAAGGCGATTTTCTCCACATGACGGAAGAAGATCGTAAAAAGAATAAAACATTTTATATTACTGCTGACTTGGCAATTTCCCAAAAGGATCGTGCCGACTACACAGCAATAGTAATTGGTGGTATGGATAGTAACGGACAGCTTCACATAGTAAACGTAATACGTGAACGTTTATCAGGTGATGAGATTGTCGCTACACTAATGGCAATGCAACGTATCTACAACCCAATGGCTGTAGGTATTGAAGATACACAAATCTCCAAAGCAATTGGTCCATACCTCAATCGTGCCATGATGGAATCTGGCAACTACATGAATATCGTGCAGCTTAAACCGCACCGCCAAGACAAGATGCAACGCGCTAGATCAATTCAAGCCCGTATGCGTGCTGGCATGGTGAAGTTTGATAAACAAGCTGAATGGTGGTTGATGTTTGAAGATGAGTGTATGTCCTTTCCTCGTGCGCGTCACGATGACTGTGTAGATGCTCTCGCATACCAAGGTATCCTTATTGATTCTATGTCAGAAGGTATGACAGAAGATGAAATTGAGGAAGATGAATATGAACGTGAATACGCTGAGTCTGGTTCTTCAGAACAGGGTCGTAGCGAAATAACTGGATATTAATATGAAAATTTCTGATGTATTAGATTCTGTAAATATCGCAGAAGATCTAGATGAAGATCAACTTAAGAAAATTGGTCGTCAGGTTTGTGAAGGATTCGACAATGATCTCGCCTCTCGCCGTCCTTGGGAAAAGGATCTTGAGTCTTGGACAAAGCTTGCTCTCCAAATTGCGGATACTAAAACATTCCCTTGGACAGGTGCTTCAAACATTAAGTACCCCCTTCTGGCTACTGCTGCTATGCAGTTTGCTGCTCGTGCCTATCCTACACTCGTACCTGCAAATGGTCAGATTGTTAAATGCAAGGTTGTAGGTGCTGATCCTACAGGTGAGAAAGAAGCACGTGCACACCGCATCTCTGTTCACATGTCACATCAAGTGATGGATGAGATGGTTGGTTGGGAAGAAGATATGGATAAACTCCTTATCTCACTACCTATTGCTGGTACATGTTTTAAGAAAACCTATTGGGATTCCGCTAAACAGAAAAACTGTTCAAAGCTAGTATTACCAAAATATCTTATTGTAAATTACGACACTCGCTGTCTAGAAGATGCAGAACGCACAACTGAAGTTGTATACATCAGCCAGCGTAAAGTAAAAGAACGTATGAATGAAGGTATCTTTCTAGATATCGACCTTCGTGATCCTAATGGTACTGATCCATTGGATTACAACCGCGTTAATGCTGCATTCCAACTAGAAGCTACTGACGACAAGACAACACCATACGCATTCCTAGAACAACACACATTCCTTGATCTAGATGAAGATGGTTACTCAGAGCCATACATTGTAACTGTTGAAGCCGCTTCACAAAAGGTAGTACGTATCGTACCTCGCTTCAATCCTGCTGGAGTTAAAGTCAATGAAAAAGGTAAGATCATCTCTATCGAGCCTGTACAGTATTATACAAAGTATGACTTCATCCCAAATCCAGATGGAGGTTTTTACAGCATTGGCTTTGGTCGCTTGCTCGGACCAATCAACGAGGCTGCTAATACAATTGTAAACCAACTGACAGATGCTGGTACTTTAAGCAATCTACAAGCCGGTTTCATTGGTAAGGGTCTACGTATCAAGATGGGTGAATCTAAATTCTCACCCGGTGAATGGAAGGCAGTCAATGCCACAGGCGACGACATCAAGAAACAAATCTTCCCTCTCCCAGTTCGAGAGCCAAGTGGAGTGTTGTTTAACTTACTACAACTACTACTTACCTCTGGTAAAGAACTTGCTTCAGTCGCTGAGATCTTCGTCGGCAAAATGCCGGGACAGAATACTCCTGCTACTACTACAATGGCAACTATCGAACAGGGCATGAAGGTATTTACTGCTGTTTATAAGCGTATCTACCGCAGCCTTGCTAAGGAGTTCCAGAAGCTTTATGTTCTCAACCGTGAGTACATGAACCCAGAAGAATACATTGACGTATTGGACGAACCAGTACAACAATCAGATTACATGGGTTCTGAAAATGACGTAATTCCTGCTGCTGATCCTACTGCTGTTTCTTCACAAGAGAAGCAAGCAAAGGTACAAGCACTAATGCAGATCCTACAGCTAGGTACAATTAATCCTCAAGCTGTAACCAAGCTATACCTAGAAGCGTTTGAAATTCCAAATGCTGAACAAATGCTAATGCAACCACAACCACCTCAGCCTGATCCAAAGCAACAAGAGATGCAAGCTAAGATGCAGCTAGAACAGCAAAAGGCAGAAATGCAAATGCAACTAGCAAGTGGTAAGTTAGAGATTGAACGCGCCAGTAAAGAAAGTGAAGCTGCAATGAAGCAACACTTGATGGAGCGTGAACTAGAAATGAAACAAATGGAAGCGGTTCTCAAGGCTCGTGCTGCTCAGGCAGGACACCAACAGAACATGCAACATACCGCAGAACGTCATGTCATGGATATGGCGAAGAAAGCACAGCAAGAAAAAGCAGCACCTAAGAAGTAAATCATTAACTAACTAGAACATTTCCAGAGAGGAACAAATGACAGTTATATCAGCCAGTGATTTCATTGAGTGGAAATCGAATCCTGTTACACGAGCATTCTTTGAAGCTTGTAACATTAGGATAGAAGATGCAAAAGATCAACTAGCCATTAGTGCTGGTATCGACGCGACTCAGGACAATTTACTACGAGGTATCATCTACGCTTATCGTGAAATGCAAGATTTCCGTATTGATGATATTGAAGGCATGGAGGTAGAAAATGGCAATTAAGATTCTACTCCATCACATTCTTGTAAAGCTAGACGATGCAACCGAAGCAGACGACACATACAGACGTGCTAAAGCTTCAGGCATTCTTCTAGAACTTGATAAGCGTGAACAAGCCGCTGTCGAATACGGCACTGTGGTTAAAGTCGGACCTACTGCTTTTGCAGATTATGGTCGCGACCCAACCATTTTGAAAGAAGGTGATCGTATCTCTTTTGCTCGGTACTCGGGTAAAAGTATAAGGGATTCAGATAATACTGAATACCTATTGTTAAATGATGCAGATGTACTAGTAGTTATTGAATAAAAGGAAAATAGAATGAGTGAAGAACTTAACGCTCCCGCAGTGGAGCAAGCCCCGGTAGAAGCAGTAGAACAATCAGCACCACAAGAAACAAACGTAGATCCATATGAAGCTGCTGCGCGAGAGCAAGGCTGGCGACCAAAGGAAGAGTTTGACGGTGACGAAGGTAAGTGGCGACCTGCCAAAGAATTCGTTGAACGTGGTGAACTGTTCGGTAAGATTGATAATCTTGGTAAAGAACTTAAGGAAACTAAGAAAGCCCTTAAGATGCTACAGGAACATCACTCTAAAGTAAAAGAAACAGAATTTAATCGTGCAGTTACAGAGTTAAAGGGACTCCAAAAGAAACACCTTGAAGAAGGTAATTCTGATGAATATCTAAAAACCACTGAACTTCTAACAGATCTTAAGGCTGAACAGAAGGCACGTGAAGTTATTACACAACAGCAAGCAGAGCAAAACAAAAATCAAGTAGATCCACGATTCACTGCATGGTCAGAAAAGAATTCATGGTATGCAAAAGATAATGAGATGCGCCAATTTGCTGACACTCTCGGTCTAGGTTATGCACAGGCTAATCCCGGTGTAGACCCAGACGTTGTTTTAGAGTATGTTTCTGCCCAAGTTAAAAAGGCTTTCAAAGACAAATTTGAAAACCCAAATCGTACTCGACCTTCTGCTGTAGAGGGAGCAAGTTCTCCATCAAATGCGAAGAAAGATACAGTTGAATTATCAGACGACGAGCGTCGAGTTATGAACACCTTCATTCGTCAAGGTGTTATGACTAAAGAGGAATACATTGCCCAAGTAAAGGCTATGCGAGGATAATATGAGCAAACCATCAGAAAAGCGCGTTACTAGAAAACCATTACATCAACAAGGTCCACATACAATCTCTGGGGAAAAAGACCCTAATTTTCATTATCGTTTCGTACTCGACTCTGGCAGTCGAATTCATCAAATGCAAGAAGCTGGTTATGAATTAGTTACTGATGATGATATGGTAGTAGGTGAATCTCGTGTATCAGACCCTAAACAACAGGGTTCAGGCAAACGTGTTGTTAGCAAGAATGGCGATGTAGCATACCTAATGAAACAGAAAAAAGATTGGTATGCAGAAGATCAAGCTGCTAAACAAGAGCGTAACGATGAACTCGAAAACTCAATGAAAACTGAGGCTACTCAACAAGGTTATTACGGCTCAATTAAAAACACCCGTAGTTGATTAGCCATATAAACAATTCTGAAAGGAATCTAATAAATGGCAAACGTATCACGCATTAACGGCTTCAACCCCGTTAAGCATGTAAACGGCTCACCTTACAACGGTCAAGCCAATGTATATGCACACTCATCAAGCGACAGCACCGCACTATTCGTCGGTGACGTTGTTAAACTAGCCGCTGACGGTAACGCTCAGGGTATCCAATACGTAACCGCAGCTACCGCTGGTACTGCCGGTACAGGCGCTGCCGCTGTTGGCGTTGTAGTTGGTGTTATCAACACTAAGCTAGACCCAATCACTGGTAAGATGACCAACGGTTCAATCGCACTAGACACACCTCAGTACGTTCCTGCTTCAGTAGAACAATATCTACTAGTTGCTGACGCTACTGACGTAATCTACGAAGTAGAAGCCACCACCGCTGGTGCTTCATACTCATTCGCTGTTGCCGACATCGGTCTAAACGCAAACCTATACGCTGGTGCTGGTTCAACAGCCACTGGTAACTCAGCTTACAGCCTAGACTGCGCTGATAAGGCAACCACTGCTACCCTACCATTCAAGATCGTAGGTACTTCACAGAAGGTTGGTAATGAGCCAACTGGTGCTGCGACAAAAGTTCTTGTTCAGCTAAACAATAGCCAATTTAAGGGCGGCACCGGCACTGTCGGCGTCTAACGGAAAGGAATAAGAAATGTCTGCAATTATCACTAGTTCAAGTTTTGCGAAACTACTATGGCCCGGTCTTAACTCAATCTACGGTAAAGAGTATAACGATTATCCAGTAGAATGGGAACAGCTTTTCGAGAAGAATACTTCTGACAAAGCATACGAAGAAGATCTCGGTATCTCTTCATTCGGTCTAGCTTCAGTTAAGTCTGAAGGCGCTCCAATCTCTTATGATACAGAACGTCAAGGCTTCACCTCACGTTACAACCACGTTGTATACGCACTAGGCTTCATCATCACTCGTGAAATCTACGAAGATGACCAGTACGGTAAGGTTGGCGCTCAGAAGGCTAAGGCTCTAGCCCGTTCACTACGTCAGACCAAGGAAATTAACGGTGCTAACGTTTACAACCGCGCATTCAACACATCATATGTTGGCGGCGATGGTGCAACTCTAGTTGCTTCAGCAGGTGGCGGTGGTTCAACATCACACCCTAACGTTGCTGGCGGTACTTGGACCAATGGCGTAGCCACTGCGTCTGACCTATCAGAAGCTGCTCTAGAACAAGCTGTTATCGACATCGCTGGTTTCCGCGATGACCGTGGTCTACTAATCGCTGCTAAACCTCAGCAACTAGTTATTCCTTATCAGCAACAGTTCGAAGCCCACCGTATCCTCGGTGCTAACGGTCGTGTTGGTACAGATCTAAACGATCCTAACGCCATCAAAGACATGAGCATCTTCAAGGATGTAACCGTAAACCACTATCTAACAGATGCTGACGCATGGTTCATCCGTACTAACGTACAAGATGGTATGAAGTACTTTGAACGTCGTGCTGACCAATTCGAAATGGACAATGACTTTGACACCGAGAACGCTAAGTTCAAGGCAACTGGTCGTTACTCATTCGGCTGGTCTGATCCACGTGCAATCTACGGTTCACCGGGCGCTTAATTAGAGTTTGCAGGGGATTAAGTTCCCCTGCTTTAATAGAGGGTTATATGTCACAACAGTGTGAAGTCAATATAAGTGGTAAAACAGTATATCTAGCAATTCCATGTTATCAAGGTATGCTCCCTATGGAGACAGCCTTAGAAATGACACAGCTAAGAGATCACTTGCGTAATGCTGGTGTTTCTCTACTTGCTCATGGTGAACGTGGTAATGGTGTTATTACAGAAGTACGTAATCGGTTACTTACTCATTTTTTAAATAGTGATGCTGATTATATATTCTGGTTAGATGATGATATGATTTTTAAATCAGAAGATGTCGTGCGTATGCTGGCTCTTTGTGAACTTAAAGATAATGTTGCATGTACTTATCCTAGTCGTTCAGATACTCCCAAGTTTTACGTTCATCGTATAGACCGCTTTGGTGAGAATGAATTTGACGAACTTGGCTTGTTAAAAGCTAAGGGAGTCGGGATGGGATTCTGTTGCATGAAACGTGAAGTCATACAGAAACTAGCTGCTACTAAAGAAACTTATAAAGACAACGCAGGTGAGGACATTATCAGTGCTTTCCGTAATGGTGTTAAGGATGGACAATTCTGGGGAGAGGACATGAACTTCTTCTACGACTTGTATGACCTTGGCTACATTACTTACATTGATCCTTCTATTGCTTTAAAGCACGTAGGTCGTAAAGACTACGATACGAAATTCAAACTCGATTAAGGAGACTCCGAATGCCACAAGGTATTATTGGACCTCAAGGCGTAACAGTCATTAGCCCACCAGCACGCGAGAAACTTAGTAAAGTTGCTCAACTAACTGCTGCTGATGGTTCTACTGGTTTTGCTGCCTTTGGTCTACCAAAAGATGCTTTCATCGCTGGTGTATATTTCATCAGTGCTGGCGCAAACACTACTCAAACAGTCAACGTTGGTTTTACCAATGGTGGCGTTGAACTAGCTAGTGCTTATGCTCCAAACTCCACTGGCTTTGATACTTCAGGTACAGCCACTGGTGCTTCAGTTGGTACTGAACTAACTGCTGATAAAACAGTTTATGTTAAGGCTAGTGCTACACTAACCAGCACAGTAACTGTTATCGTTGATTACTGGGTTGCTCCAGTTGGTCAGCCTTACTAATAATAAAAATAGTTACTAGTAAGTAAGTTGTATTCGCTGCGCTCAGACTGCTGACGCGGCTTCCATAGGGGAGTCTATTGCATTTATGTAGTATTCTCCCCTATTTTTTTATAGTCGGTTAAATTCCGTACTTGGTGAAAGGAAAAAGATTATGTCAATGAACGTATGGCTAAAGAATGGTAAGACTTATAACTTACTAGATTCAAAAACAACTACAGGCGCAGGAACACAGATTTTTAAAGATTCCCCACTAGCTACATTTCAGGTTTCAGGTTTAGTAACTGCCAGCACAGGTGCTGCTGTCGTACTAATTCAATTTTCAAATGATGGTACTAACTGGATTACTGGTGGTACTGTTACTCTAACACTTGGCACTAGCGCAACCTCTGACGGTTTTACTACCAATGCTCCTTGGAAATATGTACGTGCTAATGTTTCATCTATCTCAGGTACTAATGCATCTGTATCAGCCGTAATGGGGGTATAACATGACTACCACTGTTGTTTCTAAAGTTGTTGGTGCTAATGTCGGTGGTTCAGAACAAGCTGATGCTTTTATTTTAACTGCTGATGGTATCATTACACAATCAACTACATCACGAACACTAAGTGCTTCTGATAATGGTAAAGTAATTTATTGTACATCAGCATCGGCTACTACTATTACTACTGCTGCCGGTCTTGGTACTGCATTTACTTGTACTATTATTCAAGGTGGTGCCGGTAAGGTTACAGTAGCGCAAGGCGCAAGCACCACATTAGCATCTTACTCAAGTCTATATAGCACTATGGGTCAATATGCAGTAATTTCATTAGTATGTCCAGTTGCGGATACATTTATTGCTGCTGGTAATTTAGGAGTTTAATATATGACTAGCACTCATTTTACTACTGGTACAACAATCACCAGTGAATGGTTAAATGATGTAAATGATGCAGTATATGAAGGTAATATTACGGCTGAAGGTGTCCAATATACAGCACCGTTTACCGGCGCTGTTGAGACTAACGTAGAAGATAAACTGGCTCAAATTGTTAGCGTCAAAGACTTTGGTGCTGTTGGTGACGGTGTAACGGATGACGGTGCTGCATTAAATACAGCATTTGATTACATTCGTTCACTAATTACAAATCCGTCCGTAAGCATTGAACTAGACTTAGCAAACGGAACATATTTAACTACAGTAAGTATTAACGCGACCGGATTGAAGTCATGGGGATTGCGTATTAAAAACGGAACCATTTACGGTAAATGTACTGGCAAGCCCGTTTTGGATATGATTGGTTCTCGTGGTTGGATTTTGGAAAAAATTATTATTGAAGGTGATGAATCTTCAATGCCAAATGTCGGTATTCAGGTAGCTCGTTCTAGCGTAAGCGGATACGGTTTTTGTGATAACGCTTGTTGGGATAACGTAAGCACTATTGGATATTTTTCTCTTGCCGGTGTTTACGTTTACGGTCAAGAAACATCAACTTATCTGCATTGCCGTTTTTGGAATTACAACCCTGACGGTTATTTGGCTATTTTGTCTGGATATGACACTTTCCCGATAGTTAGTGATTATCTTGCTCCGACAACTGGCGGCGTAAGTTACATTAACAATGAATACATAAACTGCGACTTTAGATTTCTTCCAGAAAATAATATTGCTAGCATTTCTGGAATAAGCAAAGCAAACCCAGCGGTTGTTACTGCAAACGGTCATCCTTTTTCTAACGGCGATACAATCACTATTACTCAAGTTGTAGGGATGACGCAGGTTAATAACATTACCGCTGTCGTTGCAAACAAAACCGCTAATACGTTTGAACTTACTGGGGTAAATTCTACTTCTTATAGTTCTTATGTGTCTGGTGGTTTGGTAATTAAAGCGCAGACTGTTCCATCAATTTATTTGGCAAGACCAGAACAGCATCATTTTAATAACTGTTATGTTGTTAATTACGGCACGCAGTCAATTCAATTCGATATACCTGATTCAACGCAACCAAGAAGCGTTTGGTTTGATGTTTTGCCGGAAGGTTCTGGCTCAACAAGTTTAATCAGTTTTACATCTATAACAGCCACGCGTCAGATTTTTGATTTCAAGTTGAACACATATAATGTTCACAGCAGAGATTATATTTTTGAGTCTGATAATGCTGCTAGCAATACCGTAAACATTTACAATTCTGAAATTTCTGTTGCTACAACCGTGTACGGAATACCGGAGTTGTTAGATTCCGGTACAAATTATGGCTTGTATGACGCTGATGTTTATTTATATGACACGTCAATGTTTGACCCAGACACAATGGGTAATAGATTTAGAGGGAAATTAT
>ERZ1034363.1422-NODE-1422-length-13609-cov-2.536506_pt1 | contig 13609 bp, 13 predicted proteins | sample MGYA00520616_ERZ1034363 | MGnify/ENA primary metagenome ERZ1034363 (study PRJEB33736, sample SAMEA104284506) | Azolla filiculoides | biome: Urban; feature: Water surface; material: Ditch water | place: Netherlands | collected 2015-10-28 | depth 0-0.1 m ...
GATGCAACAACAGTATTGTCTCGTAAAATTGCTGAGTTAGGTATTTATCCAGCGGTAGATCCATTGGATTCTACTTCAAGAATCTTAACACCACAAATCTTAGGAGACGAGCACTACGATTGTGCACAAAGAGTAAAAGAGATTCTTCAAAAATACAAACAATTACAAGATATCATCGCGATCCTTGGTATGGAAGAGTTATCTGAAGAAGATAAATTATCTGTATCTAGAGCACGTCGTGTACAACGTTTCTTATCTCAACCTTTCCACGTTGCTGAGCAATTTACAGGAATTCCAGGGGTATTAGTTGACATTAAAGATACTATCAAAGGATTTAATATGATTATTGATGGTGAATTAGATCACTTACCAGAAGCTGCATTCAACCTTAAAGGAACAATTGAAGATGCTATCGAAGCTGGAGAAAAAATGTTGGCGGAAGCTTAAAAAATAGTTTAAGGTTTAAAGTTTAAGGTTCACTCGTAACTTTAAACTTTAAACTTCAAACCTTAACTACAAAAATATGTTATTAGAAATAGTATCACCAGAAGCAAAATTATTTTCAGGAGAAATAACTTCATTATCACTTCCGGGTGTTGATGGAGAGTTTCAGATTTTAAATAATCACGCACCAATTGTTTCATTGCTAAAAAAAGGAACTGTAAAAATTGCAGCACCTAGTTTTAATATCTCAAAAGAAACAGTGGAGAAGTTCACGAAAGTAAATGATCAACTTTATACACTTAGTGTTGATTCAGGAACAATCGAAATGAAAGACAATAAAATAATTCTTTTAGCTGACTAAAAGAGTTTCTAATACTTCAAAAAAACGCCTTACAAGTACTTGTAAGGCGTTTTTTATTATTGGTTATCCAAGTCATTAGTGAGCTCTAATTGGAATTATGATGCTGATTATTTGCAGCGCAATTAAAAAGGCCTAATAGCGTGCTATAAAGGGTAGAGATGGTATTATTCTCAATAGTCCCTAATTGTTGTCTTATACATATAAATCGTTGTTTTATACCCCACTTAGGGAGGTGTTATACATATACGTTGTTGTCTTATACAAATAGATTGTTGTTTTACACCCCACTTAGGTAGGTGTTATACATATAAGTTGTTGTCTTATACATATAAATCGTTGTTTTATACAAAAAAATAAGTAGTATACTCAAAGTGAAGAGTATACTACTTGTTGCTTTTTTTGGAAATTGTAAAACAAATGGCTCAAATAGGCTATTCGATTTGTTTTTCCTGTTGTGCCATGTAGTATTGTTTGTTATATTTTCCGGCAATTATCAAGGCTCCTGCAATTAATACCAGATTTTTGATGATGTATTGACCCACTAGTGTAGGGCAAAAAGGAAAGCCATCGAAGCAAACGGTTTTTAAAATAAAAACCGGAAAAAACGTAGCAGCCATATGCAATAGCAATAGCATAATGGTAATAGGAATAAATCGTTTTATGAGTAAACCCAATCCTATCACTATTTCGCATCCTCCCAAAATGGGAATAAACAGCTCCGGATTAAACCAAAAGACCGTTTCTTCAACCAGCTCACCAGCGGGACTCATCCCGAATATTTTAAGAGCACCAAACCAGATGTAAACAATAGCCAATGCTATTCGCATGCTGTTAATGCTGTGTTTTTCTATTTTTTCACTGAATTTAAAATACAAAGTGTTGAAGGTAGTTGTCATGATATTTAGGTTTTAGGTTATGGTTTTTAGGTTTTTGATGCGGTATGCTGTAAAATGATTTTTTGATAAAAAACCCAACAGGCGTTTTAATTCCTGTTAGGTTATAATTGATAATTAATTCAAAATTTTAAAACAAACCACTGAAATAAATTATTTTGATGAACTATCAGTTTAAATAAATGTACTTACTCGGCGCCGTCAGTAGTGGCTCTTGCTATGGCAAATGCTCCTACTTTTTGGCCTAATTCCAGTCCTTTTTCGCAGTCACTTCTATAATGAATGGCGCCAAACATACGAGAGTCTGAAGCTTCTTTTGCCAGAGCATCAAAACTTTGTGCTTTTGAAGGTAAAATGTGTGATAATACAGTGGCAGCGGCACCGCTAAATGTAGAATGTCCAGAAACATAAGCCGGAAAATTAGGAACTCCGGTTGTTGTTTTTATAGAAGCATCCATTTGGCTTGGCCTTGGATTAAAGTAAAAATACTTCGCATCCCAGCAACTAATAGCAGCATCCATCATGGTAATATTTAATAAAGCCATGTTTCTTGCCCAGCGTACTTCGCTGTAATTTTCTGCAACAAATGCTTCGGCAGCAATAGCGTTCCAGTGTCCGGGTGGTGTATAAGTTCCTACTCCATCTGCCCAAAAAGTTACAATTTGCATGTTTTTCTTAGAGTTGTTTTGGCTGTAGGCTTTGATTTCGGCAAGTTCTTTTGCAAATTCCGGTGAGTTCGTAGAGGGTGGTGCAACAGGGCGACTGGCGACAACCATTTCTGGTGACATCAAGAATGATTTTACTTTGCCAAATAATGGTAACATTGGAGGTCTTTTTGGAGAATCTAACGAGATCCAAGGAGTTTCTCCTTTGGCGATAGTTTGTGCTTCTAATTGCGCCCAAATCTCCGGGGTTCCTATAGCTGCTCCAGCTCCGTCACCAGCTGCACGCGCTATAAATTTGGCCGCAATTTTTCGACCTAATGTAATTCCGGCCTCTACATCACTGCGAACATTGGCGCCGCTTATGATTCTGTATAGTTTTTCTTCCTCCGCTTTTTCGTTGATATACGCAATTTCGGTAGGGAATAGCAATTTTAATAATTCGACTGTAACTCCGGCCAAAACTCCGTCTTCAGATGGGTAAGATGGCAAGGTGCTTTTTGGAATTAAAACTTGCAAATCAGCATCTACGGTAAAAGGCGCTGCTCTATTGTATAGTTTTTTGTAATGCCAGGCTGCAATCAAAGCGTCATATTGTGCGGCGCTCACATAGGCGTAAGCACGGGCAGCATAAGGTGGATTTGAAAACGGGAATTGCGGATTGGCGAACGGATTTGCCCCTGATGGTGCCGGGTAGGTCCCATCCTCATTTTGGTACGGCGGACGGTTGTGTCTCGCTACTAGTGTTCGCATAATTTCATTCCAGCGAAGCACACCACCGGCGCTCCAATATTTGATGATGCTTTTTTGCTCATCGGTCAAGGAGGCTTGGTAGCTTTTTATTTCGTTAATTTCTCTGGTAAATGCCGGAGTATTTGTGGCAATGGGTGCATCCAAAGTGAACTCGTCTGGAGTTGTTAATAAAAAAGGTTTCCAAGTTCCGGCCAATTCATCCGGATTGGTTGGGTTTAAGGCTGTAAAATCTTCATTTCTCTCGGTTATATCATCACTACAAGAAAAAGTGAAGGCGAGAAACAAAATCGTAAGACTGGTTAAGGTTGTTTTTGCTATTCTATTTTTCATCTTGAACTTCTTTTTTAAAATTAATCACATAAAATACACCTCCATAATAGGTGTCAGATTTCCCTACGTTTTTTCCTTCGGCCACATAATTAAAACCACCAACAAGGGAAAGTTGTGGCATTTTTTTGAATGTGTATTTTGAGTTAACACCATATCTTAATGCATTCATCGTATTGCTTGGAAAAGGCATATTGTTTTTGGTGATGTCAAATCCTCCCGATTGTGTAACCCAGTTGTCAAGAACAAGCTCAGCAATTAATCGGTTAGAACGATATCCTACTCGGAAATTGACCGAAATAGCATCAGGCATATCGACTTCATTGGTATAATGCACTTCGTCATTCGTTAAATACGAATTTCTATCGATGGTGCTGTTAGCTCTTTTTACATAGGCTCCAGAAAGGGTGGTGAAAAAATTCCCTCTTTGATAATCCCCCATCAATCGTAAAGAGGCAGTTTTACTTTGCATACCAATACTTAAAGGAAGATAATCCGCCGGATAATTTGATAATGGTGCAGAAACATTGGCTAAGGCGTAAACAGAATAAGTCGATTTGCCAATTGTTTTTTCTATCGGCATATATTTTAGCGTAAGCGTAAGATCTTGAATTCCTTTTTGACCTTTCATTGTTCCCGCAGATGCATTTGTTTCTACATACGGCAGACTGAAAAGCACGTTTAATTTATCGGAAATACCGTAATTACCCATAATCCCAATAGATTTTGTAGTAACGGTTCCTAAATTTAAATTTTCTCTTTGAAAATCACCTTCCCAATATTCGTCCCAGCCGCTGTATTGATAAACGGCTCCAAAGCAAAAATTGTTTTTGCTCATCATAATGGCGTCAATGTCGGTTTGTGCTTGTATAAATAGGGGTAATATCAGCAGAAAACCCAGATAAATTTTTTTCATTAAAAATGGTTTTGGTTTAAAATTGTAATTTAATTGTTGAAATGAATCATTTTATAAAAGAACATTTATTTAAAATCGGGTTGAAATACCTACGTTAATGGTGTAATCTGCAAATGCTGCATCCCCCTGAACATGAATTCCTCTGGTAATTGAATTTTCTTTATCGGTAACACTTTGAGTACGGTTACGAACTACTGCAAAAGGGACTGATGCAAAAAGAGTGACTTTTTTATATTCGTAATTTACAGATGGTTCTATAGACCAGATATATCCCGGACGACGGAAATCGCCACTGCCACCCACAAGATCATGAACAGGAATTCCCTCTAAACGGGCGCCTGCTGCTACTGATAACCCTTTTATATAATGGAAAGAATAATTGAATCCTGCTCTAAGCATGTATTGATCCGGAACACTCATAATGGCTTCATTGGCTAAATTTGGAGATATTGTTTCTCTATAAGTTCTGGTTCCGTTTTGTTCACGAGGATTCATCAGATAATAAAAATTACCATAAACCCCTAAGTTGTCCATAAGGTTGTAGAACCCGTTCAGTTCAACAGTAAACCCAGTTCCACCGTCTCCTAATTGTATAGATTGATCTACTGTGCGTAATTCTTTTGCTCCGTTTGGACCTACATTATACCAATAATCTTTGTAGTTGTAATCACCCGTAGCGAGTTTAATCCCTAATCCTAATTGTACATTTCCTTTTGTGTTTTTTGCCGGATCCAAGAGCCATCTGTAAGCGGCAAATCGAATGTCGCCTAAACCAAAAGAACTGGTTGAATGTCTTTCTTTTTTAACATAAGCACCATTTACTAATCCGTGTTCGTACAACGAAGAGCGCACATTGTTTGAAATCGGAATATCAATCATAACAGACCAACGATTGTTTAGTATTCTGGTCAATGAAAGATTGAATACAGAGGTGTAGTTGATTACTTCTGTTTTTTGTACCAATCGGTCTTTGTTTTCCTCGGTTCCCGAAAAGTGTCTGAACGATCTGAAATAGCGTCCGCTACTGGCAAATTGCCATCCCGATGCGTTAGTGCTGTCTGCATGAATGGCCATGCAACTTGTAGCATTACCTTTGATGGCGACACAGCCTTGGGCATTGATTTTTTCTGTAAAAAGAATGGTTACAATACAGATTATGCAAGTAAAAGCAGTAGTTAAAAAGGATAGTTTTTTCATGATTTGGTTTAGTTTTTAATTTTTTTAAATAGTTAATATAGTCGCTCCTTGGGGGAGTAAATTAATAGTTGAATCAGTCCATGTCTTGGGCATGGGCTAATTTGAATGGGGGATTCTTTTTTGGAATATCCAAAAAGGAAAACGAAAAAAGGTACTAATTAGAATGTGGTAAACAAGTGTTGAAATTCCTTGAAGGGGTCAAGATATTTCGTTCTATTACGAAGAAAAACAGGTTGAATCGATTGATTTTTGATTTGTCAAAAGAGTTTAAAAACGCCTTTTTTTTGAGACTAACGAATTAAAAATAAAGTATAAATCTAAGCCCAACAGCCAGTTTTACACGTTCGTTTTGTCAAATGACAACGGAATCAAAGTTTTTTGGTAATAGAAAATAATTAAACTAAATCGGGCGGAGAATACGGTAAAGTATAGTATCCTGCAAGAATTGCCTCTTTTGTAGTAGTATTAGGTGCAATAGTCTGCACTGATTTTTTTGGAGAAAAAGAAACAACAGTAGCTTCATGGGCTACATAATCTTTTAGAAAAGATTTTAATAATTTTTTTACAGGAGTATCTTTAGAATCTCCATTATTGAATAATTGATTGTCTACAATACTATTCAAATTTTTACCCACTTCATCTTGATGCGAATTGGGAAGATAATACAAACTCAAAATATTGTTTTGAATCCTTTTCTTAAAAATATGATACGTTTTGTTATTTATAGTTACGTTTTCGTTTACATATTCAAAATCAGTATCTTCTATAAAAGAATATAAAGTGGCATTCAGGCGAATTACTTTATAAGCTGCGCTTTCATTTTTTTCCATAGAAGCTACCCAAGCTTGCTCTTCTTGTTGAGCAAACATCAGGTAATATCCGAGTACATTGTAGAACAATGTGACTACTAGAAATAATGATGCAATTCTTTTCATGGCGTCGAAAATAGAAAAACAAAAGGACACGATGCGTTTTTTTATAATTTATTTAAGATTTTTTTAACATAATTTATTTTGGTCTTAAAATCGAAAAGCTTTTCGGAACTTTTATGTTAATTTAAATAGGATTATTTAGTGTAGCTTTTTGTCTTTTATCATTTATTTAAAAAAGGATTAAATGCAGTATAAAGAATACAAAAATAGGAATAGGTCAGGAATCCAAGTTAACAAATAAAATGGTAAATAGAGAAACCAAAAAAGATGCTTATTTTTGTGGCGTATGAAAAATTTACCCCAAAACCTTTCTGAAAAACTTAAAATTCGAAAACAAAATAATGCGTTGAGGCAATTGCCGAACGCAACATCTTTGACTGATTTTGCTTCGAATGATTATTTGGGATGGTCCCAATCAGAACTTATTTTTGATGAAACGCATCAATTGTTATTAGACAGAAATATAAAAAATAATGGCGCAACCGGTTCTCGATTGCTTTCTGGAAACCATCAATTGTATACAGAAACAGAGGATTTTATTGCTCGATTTCATCAATCGGAATCGGCTTTAATTTTCAATTCGGGTTATGATGCCAATGTTGGTTTTTTTAGTTCTGTTCCGCAACGCGGGGATTTAATTTTGTATGATGAGTTGTGTCATGCTTCCATCAGGGACGGAATTCAACTATCGAAAGCAAAAGCCTATAAATTCAATCATAATGATTTTGAAGATTTAGAACAATTAATTCAGCGCAATCCAAATACGACGCTGTATATTGTCACCGAAACGGTTTTTTCGATGGATGGCGATTGTCCAAATTTAGAAGAATTGGTTTCGGTTTCAAACAAGTACAATTGTTATCTTGTTGTTGATGAGGCACATGCGTTGGGTGTTTTTGGAGAACAAGGCGAAGGATTGGTTCAAATGTTGGGTTTGCAAGACGAGATTTTTGCCCGAATTATGACTTTTGGAAAAGGATTGGGATGTCACGGCGCTGCGATTATAGGTTCGCTGGAGTTAAAAAGTTATTTGGTCAATTTTGCCCGAAGTTTTATTTATACTACGGGGCTTTCACCCCATTCGGTTGCTGCTATTTTGGTAGGATATGAACATTTAGAAAAGGATTTATTTCCAATTTTAAAACTAAGAGAAAATATTGTTTTCTTCAATCAGCATAAAAATATGTTGAGTTTAAAACCACTTTTTGTTCGAAGCAAGTCGGCTATTCAATCTGCGATTATTCCCGGAAACGAAAAGGTAAAATCTATTGCCAATCAATTACACCAAAAAGGGTTTGATGTAAAAGCCATTCTTTCGCCCACCGTTCCCGAAGGACAGGAGCGATTGCGGTTTTGTATTCACAGTTATAATTCAACAGAAGAAATCTCCGAAGTGTTGACTTTGTTGAGTACTTTTGCATTTAGCCACAGATGACACGGATTTAACGGATTTTAATTTCTAAACAAGTAAATAATGACTGAAATTTTACACAAATAATTATCGGAATCTATTTTAAAAGTTTTTTATGACGTTTACAATGAATTGGGTTATGGTTTTCTTGAAAAGGTGTATCAAAATGCAATGTATTTGGAATTAAAATCACTAGGTTTTAAAGTTGAACCTCAAAGGCAAATTAAAGTATATTATAAGAATGAAGTTGTTGGTGATTTTTTTGCTGACTTACTAATCAATGATGTTATCATTTTAGAATTAAAGGCTTGTGATAGTTTAGTGAAGTCACATTATGTTCAGACTTTAAATTATTTAAAAGCTACAAATATTGAAATAGGTTTGTTGTTAAACTTTGGGGAAAAACCAGAAATTAAAAGACTAATTTTTACAAACAACAGAAAAAATTAAAAATCGATATAAATCCGTTTAATCTGTGTCATCTGTGGCCAAATATCTATGAAACTATTTATAACAGGAATTGGAACCGATGTTGGTAAAACCATCGTGTCAGCTATTGTAACAGAAGCTTTGGAGGCAGATTATTGGAAACCCATTCAAGCGGGTGACTTAGAAAATTCTGACAGTCATAAAATCAAATCCTTTTTGTCTAATAAAAAGACCGTAATTCATCCCAATAGTTATGCGTTGAATACGCCGGCGAGTCCGCATCTCGCTGCTGAAATTGACGGGATTACGATTGATTTAAATCAAATCATCGAACCAGAAACAGCAAATCACTTGGTTGTTGAAGGAGCTGGAGGCGTTTTTGTTCCTTTAAATTCAAAGGATTGCGTAATTGATTTGGTTCAGCCGGAGTATAAGGTAATTGTAGTTTCCCGACATTATTTAGGAAGTATCAATCACACTTTATTGACTATTGAAGCTTTACAAAACAGAAAAATTACAATCGCCGGAATCATTTTTTCGGGTGACGAAAATAAAGCTACAGAGGAAATAATACAGACTAAGTCAGGTTTAAAATGTATTGGAAGAATCGAACAAGAACCGTATTTTGATCAAAATGTAATCAAAGAATATGCAGATCGATTTAGAGAAAATCTATTGAGTTTATAAAAATTAAGAATCAAGGAGAAAGAATCAAGACTTGTTTTTGTGTTTTTTTCGCTTCTTGTATTTGCTTCTTTTATCTTTGCAAAATGAATTTAACAGAAAGAGACCGCCAACACCTTTGGCATCCGTATACCCAGCACAAAACAGCAGCGTTGCCAATTGCTATTAAAAAAGGAAAAGGCGCCTTGCTTTGGGATGAAAACGACAAGGAATATGTTGATGCTATCGCTTCATGGTGGGTCAATCCTTTTGGACATTCGAACACCTTTATTGCCGATGCCATTTACAAGCAACTCACGACATTAGAGCATGTTCTTTTTGGCGGATTTACACATGAACCTGCCATAATTTTAGCCGAAAAACTGATTGAAATTCTGCCAAAAAACCAACAAAAAATATTCTTTTCCGATAATGGTTCTACGGCTGTTGAAGTCGCAATTAAAGTCGCTTTGCAGTATTTTTTTAATAAAGGAGAAAAGAAAACAACAATAATTGCTTTTGAAAATGCTTTTCACGGCGACACTTTTGCAGCAATGGCAGCGAGCGGCATTTCGTTCTACACACAAGCTTTTCAAGGAATGTTTATTGATGTGGTTCGGATTCCGGTTCCGGTAAAAGGCAACGAAGAGATTAGTTATTCTACTTTGCGCGAAGTCATTAAAAATAATACTTGCGCCGGTTTTATTTTTGAGCCTTTGGTTCAAGGAGCGGCAGGAATGGTGATGTATGAACCGGAAACGCTGGATAAATTGATACAAATTTGCCAAGAGAATAATGTTCTAACTATTGCCGATGAAGTGATGACGGGCTTTGGAAAAACGGGAAAAACGTTTGCAACGGATTATTTAGTTGAAAAACCGGATATGATGTGCTTGTCGAAAGCGCTAACCGGAGGAACAATTCCTATGGCGATTACGACTTTTTCCTCAGTAATTTTTGAAGCTTTTTATGATGAAGATATCAATAAAGCGTTGTTTCATGGTCACACTTTTACGGCAAATCCAACGGGTTGTGCGGCAGCTTTGGCCAGTTTAGAATTGCTGCAAACCAATGAAATGCAAGCGAATATTATTAGAGTAAATAAAAGTCATTTGGACTTTCAAGAACGTATAAAAAACCATCCAAAAGTAACTGTAACTCGTGTTTTGGGAGTCATTTTTGCTTTAGAAATAAAAACCGAAACTGCTGCGAGTTATTATGGTGGTTTACGTAACAAACTCTATAATTTCTTTATCGAAAATGGCGTTATTTTGCGACCTGTTGGTAATATTGTTTACATTTTGCCTCCTTATATTATTAGCGAGGAACAATTAGAAAAAGTATATCAAGTAGTCGAAAACGCGCTCGAAATAGTATAGATTTATAACAATATGTCCTGATTTCCGAGTATAATTTTTGGAAACCCTTAAGAACTTTGCGGGAAACTTTTGCGACCTTTGCGATTAAAAAATATTCATTTTGTCTAAAATAATTTCCATAACTGCCATAGCTTCTGTTTCGCCTTTAGGTGCTACTTCACAAACAATCTGGGAAAATTATTGCAATGAAAAACATTGTTTTACTACCCATTTTTTAGACCATAAAGAAACAACTGTAGCCAAGCTTGATTCTGTTTCGGAAGAAGTAGTTAGTGGGTTGCAACATTCGGATATTAAATATAAATCACTGGATAAATCGGTTTTGTATGCGATGGCTGCTTCCCGAACGGCGATACAAAATGCAGGTTGGACGTCAAAAGACGTTTTTGGAATCAACATTGGTTCTTCTCGTGGCGCTACAGATTTATTCGAAAAACACCATCAAGATTATTTAGCCAATGGAAAAGCGCAAACTCTGGCTTCTCCAACGACCACTTTGGGGAATATTTCTTCTTGGGTGGCGCATGATTTACAAAGTTCCGGTCCTGAAATTTCACATTCTATTACGTGTTCTACTGCTTTACACGCAGTTCTCAATGGGGTCGCCTGGCTTCGGGCGGGAATGGCCGATAAGTTTTTAGTAGGTGGAAGTGAGGCGCCGTTGACTGATTTTACAATTGCCCAAATGCGTGCCTTGAAAATTTATTCGAATAGTATTGAAGAGTGGCCTAATCGCGCTTTTGATTTAGATAAAAAACAAAACACAATGATTCTTGGTGAAGGTGCCGGAGTTTGTTGTCTCGAAGTTGGTGCGACCGAAAATGCTTTGGCTTATATCGAAGGAATTGGTTATGCTACGGAGCTTTTAGAACATAATATTTCTATTTCGGCAGAAGCGGTTTGTTTTCAGAAATCGATGAAAATGGCATTGCAAGACACCGATGTTGCAGCAGTCGATGTGATTGTTATGCATGCTCCCGGAACAATAAAAGGAGATCTGACAGAGTATCGGGCGATTGAGAAAATCTTTGGCGAAAGCCTGCCATTACTGACTACTAATAAATGGAAAATTGGTCACACTTTTGGCGCATCAGGCATTTTGAGCATGGAATTGGCCATTTTGATGATGCAACACAATAGGTTTATCGGCGTTCCTTTTGCGAAAGTACAAACTCAGACTAAACCCATAAAAAAAGTGCTTATTAATGCGGTAGGTTTTGGCGGAAACGCGGTTAGCGTACTTTTGAGTTTATAGCAAGTATTAGTTCGTTTCTTCTTCGTTATATTGTTCTAATTCTTTCATTTTGTCGTAAATGAGGTTGCTTTCAAAGCCTTTTCGCAGTAAGTAATCACAAAATTTCTTTCTTTTTTTCTGACTATTTTTTTCCTGGATAGCATCCCAATGTCTTTGGGATAGCGTGTCGAATGTTGCGATGTATTCATCGGGAGTAATTTCTTTGAGTGCTGCGTTGATATTGAAAGTAGAGATGTGCCGAAATTTCAATTCGTTTACAATTCGGATTTTTCCCCAAAATTTGATGCGGTGTTTTCCTCTGGCGAAACTACAGGCAAAACGGGTCTCGTTCAAAAAATTATGGTTGATGAGATGTACGACTATTTCATCGATTTCGTTTGCTGTCATTTTTAGTGTTCGCAGTTTAGTGACTACTTCGTCGTGACACCGTTCTTGATAGGCGCAATAGTATTCCAGTTTTTTTTTGGTTTCTTCTAAAATCATAAGGCAAGGTAGTATAGCGCAGGCAATTTTCAAAATAAATTTCTATACAGAGCGTCTGGCAAGACAGTATGTTGTGATTTTTAGTTTTATTGTTGTAAAATCAGGGGTTAACTGCCTTAATATCCCTGATATGGATCAATAATATGTCGGTAAAAGTGTCTCATATCGATAAAAAGTGTCCGTATATCGAAAAAATGAATCATTGTGTTTTTGGTGTAAAAAAAAGTATTACTTTTGGCACTGTTGAGAAAATAATTTATTTATCAACAAGTTATTAACCATTGTAAGGATCACAATTATCCGGCTATAATACACCCCCTACGTATAGCTTTTACAGGTTAAAAACACTATAGTAATCAAGTTAAAAATCACTTGAGCTACAAAAAATATCGATTTTGAAGAGAGATTACCCCCGTCTCCAATCTTTAAAAATAGAAAAGTTAAATTTTTATGAAGAAATCCTACTTGAATTCAGAAAAAATGAATCGTTTTTTAAATTTTACAGTGCTTGCATCAGGCAAATTGCGTTTGGCAATAATTGTTTTGGTGGTTGCTTTGTTTAGTAACATAAGCAATATTAGTGCAGCTACACGTACAGCATCAGTAACAGGGAACTGGAATTCAACTGCTACTTGGGGTGGTTCTGCTGTTCCTACAAGTTCAGATGATGTTACTATTAATACTGGGGTTACTGTAACTGTAACGGCAAACACCGCAGTTGCTAAAACTTTAACAATAAATTCAGGAGGTGTCTTAAATGTTGGAGGATTTAGCATTACTGTTTCTGGTATTACATCAATTTCAGGGACCCTTAACCACACTAATAGTAGTGGGACAAAACGTTACACGGGTTTGGTTACTATAAATTCTGGTGGTGTTTGGAATAATTCAGGTAACGCGAATATAAATTTACGAGGTGGTCTAACGAATAATAATTCTTTTATAGCTGGAACAGGTACGTACACATTTGACACTAACAACCAGACTTTATTAGGAACTATTTCGATACCTAAAATAACGGTAACTGGAGTTACTCTTACAAATAACGGAATCCTTACAGTCGCAACCACACTTTCGGGTACTGGTGGATTTACACAAGGCATTGATGATATTTTAAATATAGGTGGTACAGTAACTATTACAACATTAACATCTACTGCTACAGGAAATATTGTTAATTATTACATTTTTAGTTTTATTTCATCAGGAATTTGTTCCTATCAATGAAATTAAAATAGCAATCGAATATGAAAATATTATCGTTGGATTTAAAGAAAGAGATATTTTTTATATGAATATGGGTAAAAATATTGGTTTTGAACAAGATGGCAATGTCGTACCACAGGGACCAGTTCTTCACATACCAGGCATCAAAGTAAACGCGGGTGTCGTAATCCACATCGTTGCGGCCACTGACTTGCCACAGGCCAGTCATGCCGGGCTTGGCCATCAGGTAATAAACAACGTCGTCGCCGTATCGCTCCAGTTCGGCCTGCACCACTGG
>ERZ1034363.1423-NODE-1423-length-13607-cov-28.390244_pt1 | contig 13607 bp, 16 predicted proteins | sample MGYA00520616_ERZ1034363 | MGnify/ENA primary metagenome ERZ1034363 (study PRJEB33736, sample SAMEA104284506) | Azolla filiculoides | biome: Urban; feature: Water surface; material: Ditch water | place: Netherlands | collected 2015-10-28 | depth 0-0.1 m ...
TATCTATTACTTAAAAATACGACTTAAATAAAACCAGCCTTCATATTACATGGCGCCAGTCGATTTTACTGCAATCTCTTGCTAGTTTTGTGACATTTAGCCGACTTTTTTATGAGGCAAACTTGCCGCGATCCAATTGCCAGTCTCCGGCCTAGCCAGGCTTAATCATTAGGCCTAAAGGTCAACTTTAAATTTCTAAATTGCGAAAATGCCAAGCCGTCAGTGGGCACAGGCAAAGGCTGGGAAGCCATAATGGCCCGCTCCACAGCCTCGTCGCAGGCTTTATTGCCACTGGATTTAAGCAACTTAGGCAAGCCGGTCATTTCACCCGTGGGCAGCAAGGCTATATCAAATTTAAGCTCAGGATTGGCCGTGGCACACAAGCTTTTATTCACATTGCCGCGAATTTTAGCTTGGATTTTACTGCGGTACTCGTCCACCACACCGGCACTGGCCGCCGACTTGGCCGATTTATCGCTTGCGACCGCTTGCTCAGTCGCGGCGCGCTCTTCGGCCAAGGCTTCTTGTTGCAGTTTTTTCAAAGTCTCATTGGCTTTGTTTTCTTTTAACAACTTGTCGCTGTTTTGCATTTCTTCTTTACGCGCTTCCGCTTGCAAAGCGGCCAATTGTTTTTTTTGCGCTAGGGCCAGCTCTTTTTTCAATTGCTCGGCGGCTTTTTTCTGCTCCAGCTCTTTGCGTTTTTTTTCCAGAGCAATGTCAACTTCGGGGGCTTTAGGGGCTGGCGCTTCGACTTTTTCTGGCGGGGGTGGCGGGGCTTCTTTGACCACGGCGGGCGGCGGCGTTTGTACTGGCGGTGGCGATTCTACTGGCGGTGGCGTTTTTACTGGCGTTGCCATTGGCAAAGGCGGCGAAGGTTGCGGCAAGCTGTCCCACAATTCCACTTCCGCCACATTCAGCAAGGGTGGGGTCGCTTTCCAATTGAACGACAAGAGCAAGGCCGCCAACAACAGCAAATGGACGCCTATCGCCCAAAAACCGGCTTGCCAGGACACGTCTTTTTCATAGGCCCGAATCATCATGATGCGCTGCGCAAGTTACTGGGCTGGCGACAACAACAGGCCAACCTTATCCACCTGGTTTTGCTTGAGCAGATCCATCACCGCAATCACGTCATCGTATTTGACGTTCTTATCGGCGGCAATCACCACGGCCCGTTCAGGCGATGCCGTTAACGCTTGCCTTACCTTGCTCAACAATTGATCACGCGCCATGGCTTGATTGTCTAATTCAATTTGATTGTTCTGCTTAACGGTTAATACCAAAGGCGGGACTTGAGATTGCTTAAGGCTCTGCCCTACTTTGGGCAGGTCCACCACGCCAGGATTGGTCATGGGGGCGGTCACCATAAAAATGACCAACAACACCAAGGTCACGTCTATGTAAGGCACGACGTTGATTTGATTCATCATGCGGCGTTTACGGTTGCGTGACATGGCTTAGCTTTTTCTTTGCAAGATGTTGGTGAACTCTTCCATAAAGCTTTCGTAGCGCACCGACAAGCGATCGACCGAGCTGGCAAAGCGGTTATAGGCAATCACCGCTGGGATCGCCGCAAACAAACCGATGGCGGTGGCCACCAGTGCTTCGGCAATACCTGGCGCCACTTGGCTTAAGGTCGCTTGCGCGACATTAGACAAGCCACGGAATGCATTCATGATGCCCCAGACCGTACCAAACAAACCTATGTAAGGGCTGACTGACCCCACCGAAGCCAAGAACGGTAAGTGGGCGTCTAAGTTGTCCAGCTCACGGTTATAGGCAGCACGCATGGCGCGTCTGGCGCCTTCCATGACGTCCGACACTTCCATGCGCGATTGCTGTTTATGCCTGACGTATTCTTTAAAGCCGGCTTCAAAGATGCTGGCCATGCCTTGGGATTTGCGCCTGCCAGCGCCCAGGCTGTCATACAATTTATTTAAATCACCGCCCGCCCAAAAAGCCGCCTCAAATTCCTCGGCACTGCTTTCGGCGCGCTTAATGGTGGCTAACTTAATGAAGATATACCACCAAGAAAACAAGGAGGTGAGGATTAACACCACCAGCACCAATTGCACCGGCAGACTGGCGCCTGCTACCAGTGAAAAAATAGACATGTCATTTGCAACGCTTACGGTCATAGGAGTCCCTGTGGTTTTTCCAATTGTATTTTATGGCGCATTTCAGCCGGCACGCCTATAGGCTTAAAGCTAACAGCATCAACAAAGGCTGCTTTCACCTGCGCTTCTATCAACACCAGCCCATCACGACTGATGCTTTGCTGCATGATTAAACTGCTGCGCCCAAGCTCGCTTAACTGGCAGTGGACGGCCAGCATGTCGTTGAAATAAGCCGGTTTTTTAAACTGCATGCTCAAACTGTGGATGACGATGATGAGGCCATGTTGGTCTTTTAACTGCGTTTGCTCAAAGCCCAAGGCGCGCAACCATTCGGTTCTGGCGCGCTCCATGAAATTCAAATAATTAGAGTGGTAAACCACCCCACCGCTATCGGTGTCTTCATAATAAACGCGTATAGGCCAAGTAAATTGGCTCACGCTGGCCAATCTTCCGTCATTAAATTTTTCGGTACCGCCAATCCAAAATGCTGATAGGCCAACTGGGTCGCCATGCGCCCACGCGGCGTGCGCATCAAATAACCTTGCTGGATTAAGTAGGGTTCCAATACGTCTTCTATGGTGTCACGCTCTTCGCCTATGGCTGCTGCCAAATTATCCAAACCCACTGGGCCACCGGCAAATTTTTCTAACACCGCCAGCAATAACTTTCTGTCCATCACATCAAAACCGAGCTTGTCCACGTCCAACATTTTTAAAGCGGCATCGGCCACTTCCGCGGACACCGTGCCATCGCCTTTAACTTGCGCGTAGTCGCGCACGCGACGTAATAAACGGTTGGCAATGCGTGGTGTCCCGCGTGAACGCTTGGCGATTTCTAATGAACCGGTGTCCACCATGGCTACCTCCAGCAATCCGGCGCTGCGCTGGACGATGCGCGCCAACTCATCCGCCGTGTAAAACTCCAAGCGGGAAACGATGCCAAACCGATCGCGCAAGGGATTGGTCAGCATGCCGGCACGGGTAGTAGCGCCAATTAAGGTAAACGGCGGTAAATCCAAACGCACGCTGCGGGCAGCCGGTCCCTCGCCTATCATGATGTCCAAACGGTAATCTTCCATGGCCGGGTACAAAATCTCTTCCACCACCGGTGACAGGCGATGAATCTCATCGATAAACAACACGTCATTGGGTTCTAAATTGGTCAGCAAGGCCGCTAAATCGCCGGCACGTTCCAACACCGGACCCGAGGTTTGTCGCATGTTAACGCCCATTTCTTTGGCAATGATGTGCGCCAAAGTGGTTTTTCCCAAACCAGGCGGGCCAAACAGCAAGACATGATCGAGCGCTTCACTGCGACCACGCGCCGCGTTGATGAAGATTTCCAACTGACTGCGGGCTTTTTCTTGGCCCACGTATTCGTCCAATAACTTGGGACGCAAGGCACGCTCTAAGGCCTCCTCTTGGGGGCTTTCGGTATCAGGGGCGATCAGGCGATCGGTTTCTATCATGGGCGTTTTTTCCAATACGCTTGCGTCGCGGCGCATACCAATGCGCTAACTCAAGCGTGCATAACGGTTATTTTGACAGGGATTTTAAAGCTTGTTTAATGCCTTCTGCAACCGTGCTGTCGCTGGGCAATAATTTCACCGCAGCCAAGGCTTCACGCTCATTGTACCCTAATGAAATAAGGGCATTGAGCACATCGCTGGCAGCCGATTTGGGTTGGTTGGCTTGGGCGGCATTCAGGCCGGCCAGGCTAAATTTATCTTTGAGTTCCAGCAACAGGCGTTCGGCGGTTTTCTTACCCACGCCCGGCACGCGCGTCAACATGGCGCTGTCTTGCATGGCCACGGCTTGGGCTAGGTCGTCTATAGACAAGCCGCTCAATATGGACAAAGCCGATTTCGCCCCTATGCCGTTCACTTTCAATAACTGCCTAAAGGTGGCGCGCTCTTGCTCGCTGCCAAAGCCGTATAACAATTGCGCATCTTCCCGCACGACAAAATGCGTCAACATCACGACTTTTTCACCTAGGGCGGGCAGGTTATAAAAAGTGCTCATGGGCACTTCGCATTCGTAACCGACCCCGTGGCAATCAATCAAGATTAGTGGCGGCGTCTTTTCCAACAGCGTGCCATTCAAACGTCCTATCATTGCAACTCCCTTATTAAGACCCATGCTAACAATAACGCATGGCCACACATGGCGGCAAGCGTCAATTTTATTGCTATTAATAAGCCTGACGGCTTTTGTGGATAGTGCGCCAGCAAATAACTGGCACGCGCAGAAAACAACAGCGGCAAAGCCGACCACATGGCAGACTGAGGCAGTGCGCCCAGGTAAATAAAATAGACCAACCAAGCACAAGCCAAACTGGCCAGCATAGGGTAAACCAAGCAGGCCAGTTTGAATGGCAAACGCACCACCCAGTGGCGCTTGCCGGCAAGCGCATCGGCTTTGCTATCGGGAAACTGGTTAATATAAAGTAGATTGGTGACTAACAAAGCGTAAGGCATGGCAACAATCACCACCTGCCATGAATAGGCGCGAGCTTGCAGATAATAAGCGCCCACACTGACCCCTAAAAAACCCAACAAGACGCAAAACTCACCCAAACCGCGGCTGTTTAAACGCAAGGGCGGAGCCGAATAAGCCCAAGCCAAACCCACACCAAATAAGCCCAAGGCCAACAAGCCCATGCCCAATACATACGTTAAATAAAGGCCAGCTAAAGTGACTATGGCTAACAATAGATAAGCAAAACCGGCCACTTGATTAGCAGTTAAGACCCCATTTTGTATGAAGCGACTACCGCCGGTGTAAGGATACAAGCGCTCGGTATTGAGATCGTCTGTGCCATTTAAGGCATCGTAATAATCATTAAGTAAATTCACTCCGGCATGCACCAATAAGGCTAACACCAAGCCCGTGAGAGCGTAAGCCAGGTGCATAGCCAAGCCTACATAAACAGCCGTGATCACGCCTAAAGCATAAGCGAAAACCGTGGCCAGCAAAAACTGTGGGCGAGTGGCGGCGAAATAACGCCTGCCCGCATTTGGGTAGTGAATCGGACTGGGCTCTAACATGCCAACAGGACCTTAAACCAAACGGCCGCCACGCACCCTAAATCCGGCGGTGGCCAATTTACCCAAACCTTGGCCGCCGTGGGCATGGCAAATAGCACATGCCAAGGCATCGGCAGAATCGGGCTTAGGCGTGGCAGCTAGATTAAGCAGGCGTTTCACCATGGCTTGCACTTGCTCTTTATCGGCATGGCCGTTGCCGACCACAGCCTGTTTGACCTGCAAAGCCGTGTATTCGGCCACGCTTAAATCACGAATAACGGCCGCGCTAATGGCAGCGCCGCGCGCCTGACCCAATAACAGCGTCGACTGCGGATTGACGTTAACGAACACTTTTTCTATGGCGACTTGATTGGGATGGTAGGTGTCGATGACTTCGAATAAGCCATCCAATATGACTTTTAAGCGCGCCGGCAACTCTTCTCTGTCGTCTTCACCGACTACCTTATTCTTTTTGGCGCTGGCCGTTTTGATGGTGCCGCTGGCGATGTAATGAATTTTTTCGCCGTCTTTTTCAATCAACCCAAAGCCCGTCATGCGCAGGCCAGGGTCGATACCGAGTATGGTGATTTTGGCCACTAGTCGTCGATTAAGGCGCTGGTGTAGACGTCTTGCACGTCGTCTAAATCGTCCAATGCGTCCAATATTTTTTGCATTTTTAGCGCATCGTCGCCAGTAAGTTCTATTTCATTCATGGGCTTCATGGTGACTTCTGCCATGACGGCTTTCAAGCCGGCCGCCTCCATGGCTTCTTTGACGGCCATAAAATCATTGGGCGCAGTGATCACTTCTATGCTGCCGTCTTCATCGCTGACGACGTCTTCCGCACCCGCGTCCAAAGCCACTTCCATGACTTTATCTTCGTTGGTGCCTGGCTCGTAGACCAAACTGCCGCAATGTTTAAACATAAAGGCCACCGAACCATCGGTACCCAAGTTGCCACCAAACTTAGTCAATGCGTGGCGCACATCGGCTACCGCACGCTGCTTATTGTCGGTTAAACAATCAATAATAATGGACGCGCCATTGATGCCATAGCCTTCGTAACGAATTTCTTCGTAGTTCACGCCTTCTAATTCACCCGTGCCTTTTTTGATGGCGCGCGTGATGTTATCGGCCGGCATGTTTTCTTCCTTGGCCACCGCCACCGCCGCGCGCAAGCGTGGGTTCATGGTCACGTCGCCACCGCTTAAACGGGCCGCAACCGTGATCTCTTTAATAATTTTGGTGAATATTTTGCCGCGCTTGGCATCTTGACGGCCTTTGCGATGTTGAATATTTGCCCACTTACTATGACCTGCCATTTGACCTACCCTTAAGACTTAAAAAATAGCCAGTATTTTATCACAAGCCTGCCTGGCCACATTACTCCTGCCCTTGGGCCGGATCAATTTGCGTGTGCTTACGGATGTTAATGATGGAGATGGTAATCAAGGACAGGGCAATCAACACCATGCCTATCAGTTCATACAAATTGGGCACTTCGTTTAACTGCACCCAGGCGGCGATAACCCCTATCACCGGGGCTAACATCGACGCCATACTAGCCACGCCGGCCTGCAAACGCTGCAAGGCATAAAGCCATAATACCCAAGCCAAGCAACCGCTTAAAAACACATTAAACAGCACGGCATAAATAAAACCGCTGGTCCATTGTATGGGCGGCGCTGGCAAAATTAAGGCTATGGCAAGGATGGGAATGGAGCCCAACAACATAGGCCAAGCAGTCAGATTGAGCAAATCCAAATGCGGTTCACGTTGATGCAGTTTTTTGGAAATGATGGCGGAGACCGCCCAGGATATGCCCGAACACAAAGCTAAAAACATGCTAAAGCCATCGGCCTTGATGTGCAGCGGATCAAAAATAAACAGCATGCCCATGAGCGCAAACAGGACCGCCAACCATTGCCAGCCTTGCACCTTTTCACCCAGCATAGGCCAAGCAAACAACAGTACCCAAAACGGCATGGTGTAAGTGAGCACGGCCGTTTTACCGGCGCCGCCTTCAACCAAGGCCCATATCAGCAGACCGGTAAAGCCCACCGTTTGCAGTAATCCTAAGGCCAACATCGTGCGGAAGTGAGTCAAAGCCAAAGGGCGCTTGGTCAGCGCAATCAAACCAAACAAAACCAAGGCACCAAACACAGTGCGCATGGCGGCAAACTGAAATGGGCTAGCATATTGCACCGCCACCTTCATCACTACCCAGTTATACCCCCAAATTAAAGTAAGCACGAACAAAGCCAACAAGGCTTTTATGACGGTATTTTTATGCATGATGGGGGGCTTAAGTATTTTTCCAATTCAATTGTGTAACACGCATTATAAGGTGTATATTTTTGGCTAGCGCTTTTGCAAGGAGAGAATAATGAAAACAATACAACAATTACTGGCGACCAAAAAACACCAAGAAGTAATCTCGATTGCCCCACACCGTCCAGTGTTTGATGCATTGGTGGTGTTGGCAGAGTACGAAATTGGCGCGCTGATGGTGCTAGAAGGCGAAAAACTAGTGGGGATATTCTCTGAGCGTGACTACGCTAGGGAAGTGGTACTAAAAGGCAAATCTTCAAAAACCACTGCGGTAAGCGAGGTCATGACCGCCAACGTGATTTCCGTTAAATTAGGCGACACGGTAGAGCAAGCCATGACCGTCATGACGGAAAAACGCATACGCCATTTACCGGTGCTGGACAACGGCAAAGTGGTTGGCATGCTCTCTATCGGTGACTTGGTTAAAGAAACCATAGATTACCAACAACGCTTAATTAAGCAGCTAGAGTCTTACATTACCGGCTAGGCCAGCTAAGCGTTCAACAACCTAACAAACAGAACGTTTGTTAGGTTTTTTTATAAGTATTTGGCCACCATGGCATTGTTTAGATTTTGTGCCGCTACCGGTAAGCGCACAAAATAACCACTGCCGGCTGCCTGCTGAACGGCTTCACCTTTTTTGTTATACATGTTCTCCACTAGCAAATCGCAATTGCCGCTAGGGTGGATAATTTGCAAACGGTCACCCACGGAAAATTTATTGCGCGCTTCTATGTCCGCCAAGCCTGTCGTCGCATCGTAAGCCACCACATCCCCCACATACAAACTGCGATTGGACACGGAATAGCCTTGCTTGTAGTTTTGATGCTCGGCCGTGTGATGGCGCTGATAAAAGCCATCGGTGTAACCACGGTTGGCTAAGTTCTCTAATTCGCCCAACAAATTCCAATCAAAAGGACGGCCCGCCACCGCGTCGTCTATGGCGACACGGTAGTTTTGGCAAGTGCGCGCCACGTAATAACGGGATTTGGTTCGCCCTTCAATTTTCAAAGAATCCACGCCCATTTTCACCAAGCGCTCCACGTGCTCGATGGCACGCAAATCTTTGCTGTTCATGATGTAGGTGCCGTGCTCGTCTTCCAAGATAGGCAACAATTCACCAGGCCTACCTTTCTCTTCTATCAAGTAGACCTTATCGGCTAAGGGATGGCGCGGCAAACTGCCGCAACCCGACAGGCTGGACTTTTCCATCTCCGCTTGAAAGTCGAATTCGTTTAAGCGTATGACACCGGCCGCATCTTCCGCCGCGTCGTGCACTTTGTAATCCCAGCGACAAGAATTGGTGCAGGTGCCTTGGTTGGGATCGCGTTGGTTAAAATAGCCGGACAGCAAACAACGCCCAGAATAAGCGATGCACAAGGCGCCGTGCACGAACACTTCCAATTCCATTTCTGGGCAGAGTTGGCGTATTTCTTCAATTTCATCCAAGGATAATTCGCGCGACAATATCACCCGCGTCAGACCCAAACTTTGCCAAAATTTAACCGTCGCAAAATTCACCGTGTTGGCTTGCACAGACAAATGCACCGGCATGTCTGGCCATTTTTCACGCACCATCATAATCAAACCCGGATCCGACATGATCAAGGCATCCGGATTCATGGCAATCACCGGCGCCATATCCGCCATATAGGTTTTTACTTTGGCGTTATGCGGGGCAATGTTGCTGGCGACAAAAAACTTTTTACCGCGCGCATGCGCTTCGTTGATGCCTAACTCTAGGTTGGCCATAGTGAAATCGTTATTGCGCGCGCGTAGGCTATAACGAGGCTGACCGGCATAAATGGCATCGGCGCCGTAGTCAAAAGCCGTGCGCATGCGATCCAAATCGCCAGCCGGCGCAAGTAGTTCAGGTAATTTCATCTTATTCACCAATAATCTTTACCAAGACGCGTTTTTTGCGTCTGCCATCAAACTCGCCGTAAAAAATTTGTTCCCAAGGGCCAAAATCCAAACGCCCTTCGGTAATCGCCACCACCACTTCACGGCCCATTAATTGACGCTTCATGTGGGCATCGGCATTGTCTTCACCGGTGTCGTTGTGACGGTAGCCACTGACCGGCTCGTGCGGCGCCAATTTTTCCAACCACTGGGTGTAATCGTGATGCAGGCCACGCTCGTCGTCGTTAATAAAGACACTGGCGGTGATGTGCATGGCATTAATCAGCACCAGGCCCTCGCGCACGCCACTCTCACGCAAGCACTCATTCACTTGTTCGGTGATGCGGATAAAGGCCACGCGGGTGGGCGGATTAAACCACAATTCTTTACGGTAACTTTTCATGCTGATATTCCTCGTGCAAAAGTTAAATCTAGGCAGGCATTTTATCATTGCCGACTGACAAACCCACCATAAAAAAGGCCTCCAATGCGGAGGCCTTAGGCGATACTAACTTACCATCAATGGCTTACATCAATTTGCTGCACAAAGCTTTTGCCTTCGTTGTCGTTGGCTGTCACGTCTAATTTTCCAAGCGCGGCAGGCACAAAATTGAATTTAAAGTAGGGGTCTTCCGAGGTGCCCACGCCTACGTCTATGCTGAGCAGCGGCGCCGCGTTGTAGGAAAATGCCACTTTGTTAATGTAAAAAGCCGGCACGAAGCCTTGCGATACCAATTCGCGTTGCAAGCCGGTGCGCATGGGGTGCTTGATATTAAACGTCACCGCGGTTGGGCTATTGACTGTGACGGGTTGATCCACTTTGAATTTTATCTTACCGGCACTGGCACGTATGCTCGCCTCATCACCGTCTACCGTGCCGCCACAGCCACCGGCAGCGCGTATTTCGCGTGAAGCCAAGTACAATTTACCATCGGCCGTTTCACCCACCAAACGCACAAAGGCATCGGTTTCAAAGCGAATACGGGTGGCGACTTGGAAATTACCCAAGCCTGGGCTTAAATGGTAAGTCGCGGTTAAGGGGATGGGGTTGGCATCAACAAAAGCGTACAGTTTGCTAATCACCACGCCTTTAGCGGCGGCATTATCTATGCTGTAAGTAACCGGCACTTGCGCGCCGCTCTCGGCACGCCGTGGGGCATCGATTTTAATAAAATCGGCCTCCTGCATGTCGCGCTTAGCAAAGAACGCTTCTTTCATGATGGGCCATAACTTTGTATCGGGTTCAGCACGCAGCGGCATGGCGATAAACAGCGCCATCACTAATACGGCTTTTAGAAAAATAGCTGGATTTAACGGTTTCATTTAGTCCCCTCCCAAATTAATCACTGTCACGCTAGGCGGACATGCTTGCTTAATCGCTTATCTAAAACTAGGACCCGCCTACGCAGGAAAAAATTCACAGACTTAAAAACGTCGGCTTAATCCACGTGAAAAAATAACTCCACGCCATTGCCTACCGGGTCTTTAAAATTGATTTGCTTCACTTTTAAAACGGGCAAATCACGCACCGTGTAATCCACCTGGCAAGCCCTAAGGTGCGCTTCCATGGCCGGCATATCGGTGCAGGTAAAGGAAAAATGGTCGACGCTGGTTAACACATTGGTGAGCATCGCTTCCTCACCACGGTATTCGGCCAGATGCAACACGACCTTATCGCCTACGTACAACCAAAAACCGCGGCTGCTAAAACCCTCACGCGGGCCGACTTGCAAACCCACCACATCGCAGTAAAAATCCTTCAATTGCAGCATCGTCTGGTAAGGCGTGCGCAAATTAACGTGATTAATCTCGGTGACCGGCATGCTGTTATCTAGCTGGGCAAAGCAGGCTTAGGCAGCCGGCGTTTGCGTGCGCAAACGAATGTGCAACTCGCGTAATTGTTTTTCGTCCACCGCATTAGGCGCGTTGGTCATCAAGCATTGCGCGCGCTGGGTTTTAGGGAAGGCAATCACGTCGCGTATGGATTCCGCACCCGTCATCAGCGTGACCAATCGGTCTAAACCGAAAGCCAAACCGCCATGTGGTGGCGCGCCGTATTGCAAGGCTTCCAATAAGAAGCCGAATTTTTCTTGGGCTTCTTCTTTGCTGATTTTAAGGGCATCGAATACTTTAGATTGGATGTCTTGTTTGTGGATACGCACTGAACCGCCACCCACTTCCCAACCGTTTAACACCATGTCATAGGCTTTGGATAAGGCTGCACCCGGATTGCTGACCAATAAATCTTCGTGGCCATCCTTAGGCGCGGTAAACGGATGGTGCAAGGCTGCCCATCTGTCGTTTTCTTCGTCGTGCTCAAACATGGGGAAATCCACCACCCATAATGGCGCCCAAGCACGGCCATCGACGTGACCTTTGTCGTGACCAACTTTAAGGCGTAGCGCACCCAAGGCTTCGTTCACCACTTTGGCTTTATCGGCACCGAAGAAAACGATGTCGCCATTTTGCGCACCGGTTCTATCTATGATGGCCTGCAAGGCAGTGACATGAATGTTTTTAACGATAGGGCTTTGCAAGCCTTCTTCGTTTAATTTTGTGATGTCGTTAATCTTGATGTAAGCCAAACCTTTGGCACCGTAAATTTTCACAAACTCGGTGTAAGCATCAATTTCGCTACGGGCAATAGCCGCGCCATTAGGCACGCGCAAAGCCGCCACACGGCCACCGGCCATGTTGGCCGCACCAGCAAACACTTTAAAATCCACGTCTTTCATGACGTCTGACATCTCGGTGATTTCCAAGGTGACGCGCATGTCCGGTTTATCCGAACCATAACGGTTCATGGCTTCATGGAAAGACATGCGGGGGAAGCTGGCAGGCAAATCGACGTTTTGCACTTTTTTCAGCATTTGCCTGATCATTTCCTCAACAATGTCCATGATTTCGTTTTCGGTCATGAAGGAGGTTTCAAGGTCGACTTGCGTGAATTCAGGCTGCCTATCGGCGCGCAAATCTTCATCGCGGAAGCATTTGGTAATTTGGAAATAACGATCAAAACCCGACACCATTAGCAATTGTTTAAATAACTGCGGGGATTGCGGCAAGGCAAAGAACTGGCCATCGTGCACACGACTAGGCACCAAGTAATCACGCGCGCCTTCTGGGGTGGAGCGGGTTAACATCGGTGTTTCCACTTCAATAAAGCCGTTTTCGTCTAAGTAATCGCGCAAGGTTTTAGCCACGCGGTAACGCAACATCATGTTCTTTTGCATGGCTGGGCGACGCAAATCGATGTAACGGTGTTCCAAGCGCACGGTTTCCGTGAGGTTTTCATCGTCCAACATAAATGGCGGCGTTAGAGACGCATTGAGCACTTCAATTTCCGTGGCTATCATTTCCACTTCGCCGGTGGCTAAGTTGGCATTGGTCGCGCCTTCTGGTCGGGCACGCACTTCGCAGACAACTTTCAAGACGTATTCACTGCGTACGCTTTCGGCAACGGCAAACGCGGCTTTAGCATCGGGGTTCACGACGATTTGCGCCAAGCCTTCACGGTCACGCAAATCGATAAAGATCACGCCACCGTGATCACGGCGACGGTGTGCCCAACCGCATAAAGTAACAGTTTGGCCTATGTGTTGGCGGTTTAAATGGCCGCAATAATGGGTACGCATCATAAATAAAGTCTTGTTAAATAGTCGTTAAAAATTAAAAAATCATGCCTACAGGTTGGCCTGCTGGGCACTTGGTTTAGGTGGCGGTGCCACCACTCCCATGGAGATAATGTATTTCAGCGCTTCGTCCACGCTCATGTCCAATTCCACCACATCGGCCCGTGGCAGCATCAAAAAATAGCCGCCGGTTGGGTTGGGTGTGGTCGGCACATAGACGCTCAAATAGTCGCCGCTTAAATGGTTAGCCACGTCGCCACCGGGTTTGCCGGTGACAAAGGCGATGGTCCACGCACCCGGCCTGGGAAACTGCACCAGCACCGCTTGCCTAAAGGCATTACCTGAATCAGAAAAAAGTGTATCTGACACTTGTTTAACACTGGCGTAGATGGATTTCACCACCGGCACCCTGGCCAACAAGGCTTCCCATACCAGTATCAAGCGTTTGCCAAAGAAATTGGTGGCGATCACGCCGGTGACAAATATAATCAACAAGGTCAGTATGGCGCCCATGCCTGGAATGTCTAGGCCTAATTGCGCCTTCGGCCGCCAGGTTTCTGGCAACAACAAGAGGCTTTGATCCATCATGCCAACCAAGCC
>ERZ1034363.1425-NODE-1425-length-13590-cov-2.786798_pt1 | contig 13590 bp, 6 predicted proteins | sample MGYA00520616_ERZ1034363 | MGnify/ENA primary metagenome ERZ1034363 (study PRJEB33736, sample SAMEA104284506) | Azolla filiculoides | biome: Urban; feature: Water surface; material: Ditch water | place: Netherlands | collected 2015-10-28 | depth 0-0.1 m ...
AAATTGAACCTCCTAAATAATAACTAAGTCCAGACGAATACGCTTGACTGTTAAGAGGCACATTTTGGTTTCCTAATTTACCCCAACCTCCTCTTAATTTCAATACGTCAATTCCTTTTACATTAGCCATAAAATCTTCTTTGGTAACAACCCATCCCAAACCAAAGGCAGGAAAAGTTCCCCAACGGTAATCTTTACCGAAATTTGATGAACCATCACGTCTGATTGTACCTGTAAACAAGTATCTGTCCATTAATTTATATTGGAAACGACCAAAATAAGAAGCTATTTTAGTTTCGTTAAATACTTCATCATTATATTTTATAATATTTCCAGAGTAATCAACATCCTTTAAAGACCAATAATTAGAATCTGCATTGACATTTTTTCTTTCAATAGTCAATTTTTCTCTTGCCCCTTTAACAGATGTTTCAATACCAGCAGTTAATTCAACATCATGAATATCAGCAAAAACTTTATTATAAGTTAAATAGTTAGACAAATTCCAATTGAAATATTGTTCCCTTCCTTTGGTTAATTCATTAATATTGGCTGGAAGAGTATTACTAGGACTAGGATCTGCAGCTATATCAATCGTTCTTGTATCTTCAAAATTGTAATTTTTCCAAGAATAATATTCACCGTTGAATTGAGAAGTGAATTTTAATGATTTTATAATTTCATAATCTAATTTCAGACCACCTTGTAAAGTGATGCTTTTTTGCTCTTCATCAAAAAAGTCTAATTGCGCTACAGGATTACCTACATTATTAAATGAAGAACCTGTTGTTCCTGCGAAACCATCGTTCCCTACAAAAGAAACGCCATATAGTCCATTTGAAAAACGAACTGGAACAATTGGAGATTGTTTGTAAGCGTTAGTAAAAGCACTCAATGGTTTTGGAGTCGAATTAGTTGAACCAAAACTGAAATTTTGATTTAAAGTCAGTTTTTTAGAAATTTTGTATTCATTGTTATTTCTAAAAGTGGTACGACTGTAATCCAATCCGTTAAGAATTGCTTTTTCTTGATAATTTCCAATACTGAAGAAGTATTTAATATTTTCTGTTGATCCGGAAACGGAAACGTTATTTTGCAAATACGATCCTGTTCTGGTAATTTCATCAAACCAATCCGTATTAACCGGTTGATCTTGAGAGAAAGTAGTGGTTTGCAACGCAGCATTAGAATAATGAGAATACTTATTACTTCCTGCCATTTTTACTTTCTTCAAAGGCTCTCTGAAACCGGCAAAGCTTTCAAATTCAACAGAAACTTTGTCGCCTTTTCCTTTTTTAGTACTAATAATAATTACACCATTTGCAGCTCTTGTACCATAAATGGCTAATGAAGACGCATCTTTTAAAATTTCATATGATGTAATATCATTGGTATTAATATTGTTAATATTATCCGTAGGCATACCGTCTACAATAAATAAAGGAGTTCGTCCTCCTAATGCGGTACCTAATCCTCTAATAATTACCGAAGGAGTACTTCCGGGTAAATCCGAAGAAACTACTTGAACACCCGCAGCCTTACCTTGTATAGCTTGAGAAGCATTCAACACTTTGGTTTTTGATATTTCTTCTGCTTTTAATGAAGTAATGGCAGTCGTATTATCAATCTTTTTTCTGGTTCCATACCCAATGACAACTACTTCTTTCAATTCAGTGTCTTTGGATTCTTGCAATTTTATATTCATCGGTGCCAAAGTTGCTTTAATGGATAAAGCATCAAAACCGACCATACTAATTTTTAAAATCTCGCCTTCTTTGGCATTGATATTAAAATTTCCATCAAAATCGGTATCAGCTGTCGTCTTAGAATCGGACGCAACAATAAATGCTCCGGGAATTCCAATTCCATTTTGATCTAATACCTTTCCTTTGATTACTTGACCAGACATGTACGCTGGAAGTAGAATGAGTGCTAAAAAGCTAAAAATAAAATTTCTCATAGGGTTATTAAACGTTTAAGTTAGTTGTGCTAAATTAGATAATTACAACGTTGTAGTAACGAAAACACTACTACTACACGCATACATCAAAACGCAAAAATCGACAGAAAAACCAATGTTTTAGAGCCTCCAGAGAAAGATAATGAAGTAGTGCACGACTAAAAATGATGTAGTAATGATGTATTGTAATTATGCAATGAAATAATATTAAAAATGAATTATCTACAAAAAAACTTTGTTTTTTATACAGTTAATAAAAATTTAGAAAGGTTCTCATCTTGAACAAGATTTAATTTCTTTCTTAATCGGTAGCGTTGTAACTCAACACCACGGAAAGAAATATTCATCATTGGTGCAATTTCTTTAGAAGAAAGATTCATTTTTAAGTAAATACAAAGCTTAATATCCTTTGGAGTCAGGTTAGGATATTTCTTAGAGAGATTAACAATAAATGCATTGTGTATCTGATTCAGGTTTGTTTCAAAAGTTTCCCACTCGTGTTTATTCACTGAATTGATTTTTATTGCTTTTTTAATTTCACTTTTGAGTTTATTAAAATCGGTTTCTGTGTCCAGAATCCCTTGAATTTTTTCAATCATTTCACTTTGCTTTGCAATAGAGAGTGATTTCCCGGCAACCTCGGATGATTTGGATTGTATTTCGAGTTCCAAAATATGTTTTTCATATTCCTGACTATTCAATTCATTTTCGGCTTTTAACTCCATCTCCAGAATTTTCTTTTGATGCTTTAGTTCTTCTTCCTGCAATTTCATTTTTTGAATGTATCGCAAATTATTCCATTTGTAATACAAATAAAGTATCACCCCTATGATAATAAAATACAATGCAATCATCCAAAAAGAAAAATACCACGGTTTTGCCACGATAAATTGGAAGTTAGAAATTTTATCATAATGCAACCCGTCGTGTAGGTAAATAGTGATTTCATGGGAACCGCTATTTAAATTATTCAAAACAATCAAACCTTCATTTACAGGAATAAATTCTTTGGTTCCGTTTATTTTGTAAAACAAATTAGGCCTTGTTGCCCCAAAAACTCCAGATATCACATGTATGCGAAGCTCTGAATTGTATTTAATCTTCGCTTTATTTTTAACTAAAGTATTATCTACAAAGGCTTCAACACTTATATTCGATTTTTTCTTATTGGCATATTTGAGCTGCAACGAAATAAAACCATCATCCAGATTTAAAAGATAATTCTCTTTGTTTTTGAATACTTTTAAATTGTCATTAATGATTTTTCCCTTATAATATTTTTCTTGTATAATAGTGCGTATGAATTTATTATCATGTGCATAAATGTGATACAAAAGTCCTTCTTGAAGTACCAGAAAGTGATTTTCATCAATAGAGACAATGTTTGAAATGTTTTTGAAATTTGCATTAAACAATTCATTTGGTTCCAATTTATTAGAAATTGAATTATAAGTGTACCACGATTTATTAATCAAAAAAAGAATTTCATTTCGGAACTCGAATATCTTTACTCCAAAATCATTTGCAATTTTACTGCGTTGGGTAACATTTTCAACATTGGTGGTTTCATAAGCATCGTTATACTGAATTCGATACAAACCTCTATTATTATCGGCAGCCCAAATTTCATTTTTCCTGTTTTGAGCTACATATTTTATCGGTTTCAATATTTTATTTATAACAATATATTGCTTCAAATCAGTAGCATTATTATAGATAATTACACCGCTGTATGTGGCTTGCAAATACGAATTATTAATACTGCTTTTGGTTAAATTCCAACCTCCATTTATTGGACTTGATTTATAAAACAGTCCGTTGTCATATACAAAAGTCCCTTCGTTGTGACCAATCAGGTATTTATTGTTTATTTTACTAATATTCCAAGCCTGACCTTGTGTATTTGGAATTAAAGAAAGTTGCTTGTCTTCGTATTTAAAAACACCATGATTCGAAGCCATCAAATAACCTTTTGGAGTACTCACCACAGAATAAACAGAACCTAAAATACCCGAATTATCATAAAAAATAGAAATTGGAGAATTAACCTCAATGTGAGCTATTCCGTTGTCCAGACCCAGCCACAAATCATTCTCTTTGTCCTGACCAATACTCAAAATTGAGTTGTTCATCAGCACATTATTTCGATTAATATTTTTATAGGAACCGGAATTTAAATCAAAAATATAAACCCCTTTATTTGCTGTTCCTATGATTAATTTATTGTTTTTAATAAACTTGGCCACATTGATATTCGCTGTCTTCAGAATGGTATTCAACGGATTATTCCAAGCGCTCAGAACGCCATTTTCCTCAACATAAACACCATTTTTTTTAGTAAAAATATAGGTTTTGTTTTGGTGTTTTTCAATTGCGTGAATAACATTATTCTCTAAAATGGACCAACCTTCTATTTTTTCAAAACCAGAACCGTTCATTTTATAAATTCCTTTTTCAACAGAAGCAACCAGCAACTGATTGTCTACCTCAAAACAATAAGAGACCAAAAAAGGGAATTTATTTTCTTTAATTATTTTTCCGTCATACAGAAAAACTCCATTAAAAGACTGGAAATAAATTTCATTCTTAAATTTAAATATCTTCCAAATTTCTTCGTTATCACTGTCATCAAAAACGTTACTTTTATTGGAAATGGATACATAATACATCTTTCCGTTTTTTCGGAACCAATAGCCAAATTCTTTATAAGATCCAGTATAAATCCGGTCGCCATCCACCATTACAGAACGAATTATGGTCTTATTTGGCAAGCTGTATTTCTCCCATTTTACACCATCGTAACGCAATAAATAATAATTATTGGCAAAGTACATGGCGGCATCATTTCCTTGTGCAACACTCCAAATTTGGTTATCACCCTGATAATCAGATTTATTGTAATTTTCGACAAAAGGGAGTAATTCTTGTGCATACAATTGCACAGAAGCTAAAATAAAAAACAGTATATAGAGTAGTTTGCTTTTCAAAACGTGTGGATTTATCTTCAAATATAATTACATTTATTCAATATAAAGCACAAAAAAAGCCTCTGAATACAGAAGCTTTTTCTTGAACATTATTTTATTTTAACTCAAAAGTAATTCATACACTTGATTGGCAATCTCGATTTCTTCATTGGTAGGATTAACCAAAATTTTTGTTTTAGAATTCGGTGTGTTGATTTCTCTGATTTCTTTAGAACGAACCTCGTTTTTAGCTTGATCCAATTCTAGTCCGAAATAATCCATATCGGTACAAACTAATTTTCGAATATAAGACGAATTCTCTCCAATTCCTGCGGTAAAAACTATGGCATCAAGTCCGTTTAGAACTGCTGTGTAAGCACCAATGTATTTTTTTATTCGATAGGCATTCATGTCTAATGCCAACTGACATTCTACGTTTCCATTCTCTGCATTGGCTTCAATATCTCTCAAATCACTAAATCCGGTAAGCCCCAGCATTCCGCTTTGTTTTTGCAACATCGTGTTGACATCATCTAAAGAATACCCCAACGAATTGACTAAATAAAAAATCACAGACTGATCGACATCTCCACTTCGGGTTCCCATAATCAAGCCGTTCATTGGACCAAAACCAAGCGTATGATCAATACTTTTACCATCTTTTACAGCGGTCATACTACATCCGTTTCCTAAATGTATGGTAATGATATTAGACCCTTTGGTAACCGAATTCTGTGTTAGATAATGAATTGCTTTTTCCGAAACATATTTATGACTGGTCCCGTGAAAACCATACAAACGAATTTTATTTTCCGTTAAAAGGTAATTGGGTAACGCATATTTATGAGCCACAACAGGAATAGTCTGATGAAAAGCGGTGTCAAAAACAGCCACTTGTTGTGCGGTATTAAAGATTTCCTCGGCAACATTAATCCCTTCTAAATTAGCCGGGTTGTGTAAAGGTGCTAAATCAAAAAGCTGTCTGATTTTCTCTTTTACTTCTTCGGTAATCACAACTGTTTTTGTAAAAGAACTGCCGCCATGCACCACACGATGTCCCACAGCCTGAATTTCCGAAGTGCTTTTTATCACTCCTACTTTATCGTCCATCAACAATTGAGCAATTTTTTCTAACCCAATTTTGTGGTTGGCAATAGGCAAGGTTTCCTGCACTTTGATGCTATCGGTTACATAGCTTAAATTTGATGTTTCTAATCCAATTCTGTCAATCATACCGCTGCAAATCACAGCATTTTCCGGCATATCAATTAATTGGTATTTTATAGAAGAACTTCCTGAATTTATAATTACTACTTTCATTAAAAAAATTATTATACGATTATAAGATTGAAAACTACAATCCTTGTGCTTGAATAGCCGTAATTACGACTGTATTTATAATATCATCAACGGTACAACCGCGACTTAAATCATTTACAGGTTTGTTTAAACCTTGTAACATTGGTCCAATTGCCAATGCTCCGGTTTCTCTTTGAACCGCTTTATACGTATTATTTCCTGTATTTAAATCAGGGAAAATCAAAACGCTGGCATGACCTGCTACTTCAGAATTTGGCATTTTACTTTGTCCAACTTCCAAGTCAACGGCGGCATCATATTGAATTGGCCCTTCAATTTTCAAATCAGGACGTTTTTGACGCACGATTTCTGTTGCTGTTCTCACTTTATCAACTTCATTTCCTTTTCCTGATGAACCTGATGAATACGAAAGCATTGCTACTTTTGGTTCTATTCCAAAGGCCAAACTGGAATCGGCAGAAGAAATTGCAATTTCAGCCAATTGTTCTGCTGTAGGATTCGGATTGATAGCACAATCGCCAAATACAGAAACACGATCCTCTAAACACATGAAAAAGATAGAGGAAACCACAGAGCAGTTTGGTTTGGTTTTAATGAATTGCAATGCCGGCAAAATGGTATGTTGCGTCGTGTGTGCTGCTCCGGAAACCATTCCGTCCGCATGGCCTTTGTACACCATCATGGTTCCAAAATATGAAACGTCTTCCATTAAATCTTTGGCCATAGCCATAGAAACATTTTTGGCTTTTCGCAACTCATAATACGTGTTTACATAATCATCGTAGCATTTTGACTCTATTGGATTAATGATATTGACTTTAGAAAAATCGAAGTCTAAACCTAACTCGGCTACTTTATTTTCAATTTGTTTTTTGTTTCCAATAATAGAAATATCCACAACATCCATGGCTAGTAATCGAGAAGCGGCAATAATAATTCTTTCGTCATTTCCTTCCGGAAGAACAATGTGTTTTCTATGTTCTTTGGCTCTTTTTACTAAATTGTATTGAAACATTTTTGGTGTCATACCTTCAGCTTCAAAAGTGATTAGTTTTTGTGCCAAAGTATCCAAATCTACATACTTTTCGAAAGTACTTATTGATGTTTCAATCTTTTGTTTGTTGTTCGCGTAAATCTTAGATTTGATAGAACCTATTTTATTGGTAATATAATACGTTCCTTCTTCTACAGCTATAATAGGTACAACTGTCGAAAGTCCTTCTATTAATTTTAAAATGCTTTTTTCCGGCAGTATATTTCCCGTCAAAACAATTCCTGCAATTGCGGGATAATTAGCCGATTCATTGGCTTGTAAAGCACCTAAAATTATGTCTGCTCTATCGCCGGGAGTAATTACAAGACTGCTTTCTTTTAAATGCACCAAATAATTGCACAACTGCATCGCACCAACACTAAAATTACTGGTTTGATTGTTCAAATATGCCGAACCGAACAATACGGTAGCTTTTAGTTCATTTACAATTTCTTGAATTGTAGGGTTATTCAAACTGGATATTACCGGAATCGAATTGATTAAAACTCCATTCGGAAGATTTTTCTTCAAGCCTTCATTGACCAATAAAACATTTTCCGGTTGCACTTTATTGGCAATAATCGCCAGCACTTCGACCTCTTTTACTTTGAATGAATCATACACCAGATACAAACTGTCTATTAATTCTTCTAAAGTTTTGCCCACTCCGGAACCCACAATGATAGTTGGAATTCCTAAATTCTTGGCAATTAAAACATTAATATCCAATTCAATTGCGGTTCCTTCTCCGGTAAAACTGGTCCCTTCGACCAAAACAAAATCAAATCGTTCTTCTAAACGCTTGTATTTTTCAATAATCAAATCGATTACATCACCCAGTTTTCCTTTGTTTTTCTTTTTGATCAGCTTGCTTTTTGTAATGGCATATGCATCATCAAATTCGATATCCAAACCAAAATGCGAAATGATGGTTTCGATATGATTGTCGAGACCGCCTTCTTCAAAATCTTCTATAATTGGTCTAAAATAACCAACTTTGGCAGTCTTACCAATAAGCAAACTCATCAAGCCCAAACTAATAATGGACTTCCCACAATTCTGTTCGCTTGTTGCTATATAAATGGCCTTATTCATGTTTGTATTATTAAATTATAATAAAAAAGTATTCTGTTTCTGTTTATTTGCCAATTGTTAAAACCAACGTCGGCGTTTAAAATAGTATATCATTCCGAGAACAAGCACTACCATGATTCCCACAATGGTGTAATACCCATTTTGATATTTCAGCTCCGGCATATTTTCAAAATTCATTCCATAAACACCTACAATAAAAGTGAGCGGAATAAAAATAGCCGAAACAATGGTCAACGTCTTCATAATCTCATTCATCTTATGCGTTTGCGCCGAGAAAAAGAAATTCGAAGCACTTTCAAGTGAGCCCATATCCGACTCGATTTGTTCTAAAAGTTCCAAACTTTTTTGATGCAAACGGGCAAAAAAACTAAAATTTTCCATTTCCATTGCATTAAAAACATTGTCATCTTTTATGCTTTTTATATCATATAAAGAATCCCGAAGTGGAATGATGGAACGCTTTAAAAAATTAAAATTATCGCGATGCTTTTCAATTTTCTCCAAGATTATAGGATCTGCACTTTTTTTAGAAAGGTTTATCAAATCTTCCACTTTATCTTCCTCCGCCTCTATGGTAATGTAAAAATTCTCCATGATAGCGTCCAAAAGAATGTACAATAAATAATCGGCTTTTTTAGCCCTTACAATTCCCGAATGTGTCCGAATGCGTTCCCGAATGTGAGTAAAAAAATCGCTTCGTTTTTCCTGAAAAGAAATCAAAACGCCATCTTTCATCAAAAAACTAATTTGCTCCACACTGATATTATCCGAATGTTCCGCCGGTAAAAGCGATTTTATATTAAAAAACAAACAATCATGAGACTCTTCTAACTTAGTTCTTCGAGTGGTATTTAAAATATCCGCCAACATGAAATTATCAATATCAAAATAACCCGCAATCGCTTGCAAAAACACTATATTATTTAACCCGTGAATGTTAAGCCAATTCGTTTCTTTGGTATTAATAAATTTATCCAAATCCGAAACCTTAAAATCTTCATATTCTGTAAGATTCAAATCATCATACACAAACAACTGCATCTCCGATTCGTTGCTTTTATGAACTCCCGTATATTCTAAATTATAGGGGTGCAGTTTTCTTCCTTTTTTGTATTTAATTTTTCTCATTCCAACGGATTTATGTAGTAATATTACGAATTTTTTTTGCAAAAATCTCGCTATTTACCTCTTTTGGCATTCTCGAAAATGAAAGTACATTTTGGATTATCACTTACAATACCGCAAAAATAGGCAGAAATAATAACTCCTTTTATGAGATAAATCATATTATGACAGAATAAGAGTAAATTCTCAAATATTGTTACTAATTCAAAATTATAAGTCAAAAGGGTATTTATTTTAAAAATATATCAATAAATTTGGATATCAATACATTAAAAGACCATTTTCTCTTTATATACTAAAAATTCAATATTAACCTTTTTAATCCAGCTCTTACATGCAGAAAAAACTTGCCCTAATTATTACCTGTTTGCTTTTTTGTATCAATCAAGGAACATTTGCTCAAAGCAAAAAAAAGAAAGGAAAAGATAAAAATTCCGTTTCAGCCGCAGACACTCCAAAACCCGATGCTAAAAAAGCACCAAAACCCTACAACAAAGTTATTGACTCTACAGCAGTCACCCAAAAAGGGCTTATTGATGTTCATAAAGTTGAAGAAAAATACCTTTTTGAAATTCCGGAATCACTCCTTGGAAGTGAAATCATGACCACAACCCGATATTCTAAAACCCCTGCAGGTGGTGGAATTTTTGGTGGAGAAGAAATCAACAGACAAGTTGTAAAATGGGAAAAAGGATTAAATAACAACCTGTTATTACGTTCTGTTACTTATGTCATTATGACTCCCGATGAGGATAAACCAATGGCGCAGGCTGTCAAAAACTCCACTTCGGACCCGATTATAGCGAACTATGATATCTTGGCAATCAAAAAAGATTCCTCCGGAAAAAAAGACGTTGGATACGTGATAGATGTAACCGGCACATTCGAATCTGATTTGCAGACTTTCTCTTTAGACCCCATAAAAAAACAATTACTAAACATACAAGGATTTCAAAAAGACAGGTCTTTTATCCAAAAAATAAGCAGTTTCCCCATCAATACAGAAATCAGAACCGTAAAAACATTTGCGACTACAGCGCCACAATTATCGCTGAATCCAACACCGAAAATCGGTACTAATCTTCCTGCGGCTTTAGATGCCGGAGTGATTACATTAGAATTGAATACTTCCATGATTTTATTGCCAAAAAACCCAATGCGTAAAAGAACATTTGATGCGCGTGTAGGCTATTTTGCCAATGAATACGAACTATTTGAAGAAGAATCCCAAAAATCTGATACCGAAGTTTTTGCCGTAAGATGGCGTTTAGAACCCAAATCCGAAGAAGATGCTAAGCGACAAAAAAACGGAGAGTTAATTGAACCTAAAAAACCAATTGTCTATTATATTGATCCCGCAACTCCCGAAAAATGGAAAAAATTCATCAAATTAGGAATTGATGATTGGCAGGTTGCTTTTGAAAATGCCGGTTGGAAAAATGCCATTCGAGGAGAATATTGGCCCGAAAATGACCCAACAATGAGTCTTGAAGATGCCCGATTTTCGGTATTGCGTTATTTTGCCGCTGAAATTCAAAACGCATATGGTCCAAATGTAAATGATCCCAGAACGGGAGAAATCTTAGAAAGTCACATTGGCTGGTACCACAACATTATGAGCCTTTTGAGAAATTGGTATATGATTCAAACCGCCGCTGTTGATCCTGCTGCCAGAGCCAAAAAATTCGATGATAATCTGATGGGTGAATTAATTCGATTTGTTTCATCACATGAAGTGGGACACACGTTAGGATTACGTCACAATATGGGAGCGAGTTCTGCCACTCCGGTTGAAAAACTGAGAGATAAAGATTTTCAGGATAAATTCGGACATACCTCCTCTATCATGGATTACGCCCGTTTCAACTACGTGGCACAACCGGAAGATGGAGTAAAAACATTCTTTCCAAGAATTGGCGACTATGACAAATGGGCTATTAAATGGGGGTACTCTTATTTTGAAGATGCCAAAACAGACAAAGAAGAGAAAGCTATCTTGAATGAAATGACTAAAGAAGCTTACAAAAATCGTCGCCTTTGGTTTGGTACCGAATCTAGTCCTTACGACCCAAGATACCAAACAGAAGATTTAGGTGATAACGCCATGAAAGCATCCGATTATGGTATTAAAAACTTAAAACGAATTTTACCTAACTTAATTGAATGGAGCAAAGAAGAAGGTGAAGATTATGATGAATTAAATGGTTTGTACAACTCGCTAACTGGTCAGTACAGACGTTATATGGGACATGTTACTAAAAACGTTGGTGGTATTTACGAAACTCCAAAAACATACGACATGCAAGGTGACAAATACGAAGTTGTTCCATCATCAATTCAAAATGAAGCTGTTGCTTTCTTAAATGAGCAATTATTTAAAACCCCAAAATGGTTATTAGATCAAAATATTTTATCTAAAATTAGACCAGAAAACGGCGTTGAAGTAATTAAGTCAATTCAAGACGGTACTTTATCAAGTTTATTGGCTGGAGATCGTTTGGTTCGATTATTAGAAACTTCTTCACAAAGCAAAGCAAATTATTCAGTTGATGAATTAATGAGCGATTTAAGAAAAGGTATTTTTTCTGAAGTAAGAACAAATGCACCAATTGATATTTACAGAAGAAATCTTCAAAAATTATATGTATCAAAATTAATTGAAACAATGTCAAGCGATAAAAACAATGTTGCTTTCTTCAATGGAAGAAGAATTGTTTTAGCGGATACCGATATCCCTTCAATTGCTCGTGGTCAATTAAATGAATTAAAAAATCAATTAAAATCAACTGCTGCAGCTTCTTCTGATCGATTGACTAAATTCCATTTAAATGATTTAGTTGCGAGAATTGAAAATGCTATGAAGCCAAAATAAAAATTGAATATTAAAAATAAAGGGGAAAGTGTAATAACTTTCCCCTTTTTTATTTCTATAAATGATAATACTATTTTTTCTTTTTAGTTCCTGAAGACTTCGGAGCACCTTTTATTTCATATTTACCTGTAGTTACATTGTAAACATAAATGCTGTTTTGAGTTTTCGTTTTTAGAGCAAAACTTCCATCAGCGTTCAACACAAATTCAAAACCTTCATTTCTATTTTTTTCAACATCATGAGAAGCGGTTTTGTTAGCATCTAAAAAAACCGTTTCCTTAATATGACTCGACTTTTGAGTATTTCCTAACAAAAGCGTTTTTGATTCAATATCCCAAAGTTGATCTTCTGTAACATTACCATTTTCTTTTTTTAGTTTGGTATCAATTTTAATTTCTTCTTGCCAGTTTACATGATAAAACTTTTTTCCTTGCGTTGAAAAACTTTTTACAACAAAACCAGTTGGTTTAAAATCCGTTTTTTCAAGTTTTTTTACTTCTAGTGTATCTACTTTATCTTCATTTTTGACAAAAAGAACTACTCGCTTTCCTGATTTATCAGAAATAACCTCAGCAGAAATGTTATCAACTTTCGTTAAAACAACATTTTTTGAAGCTGCTGCTTTTGCTTTTGTTTTTCCTTTTTGAGCGATTCCGATTGTTGATATTGATAAAATAAGAAGTAAAAATAGTTTTTTCATAATAGTAGGTTGTTAATTAGGTTACCAATATACAAAAAAATTAAAACGAACTATGTTAAATAAAAAAACCGAATCATTGCTGATTCGGTTTTATATTTATTTTCGATTTGAAAATTACTTCACTTCTTCGAAATCTACATCTTGCGTTTGATCTCCAGAAGCGTTTGCTTGAGGTTCTGCTTGTGCAGCTCCACCATCAGCTTGTGCTTTGTACATTTCTTCTGATGCATTTTTCCAAGCTTCATTGATTTTATCCAAAGCTGGTGTAATCGTTGCTATATCTTTAGTTTCGTAAGCTGCTTTTAATTCATTTAAAGCACTTTCGATAGCTCCTTTGTTAGCATCAGATAATTTATCTCCAAACTCTCCTAATTGTTTCTCTGTTTGGAAAATCATTGAATCCGCTTCGTTTAATTTATCTGCTTTTTCTTTTGCTAAACGATCTGCTTCAGCATTCATTTCAGCATCTTTTTTCATTCTTTCGATTTCTTCTGGAGTTAAACCTGAAGAAGCTTCGAT
>ERZ1034363.1429-NODE-1429-length-13555-cov-5.685710_pt1 | contig 13555 bp, 12 predicted proteins | sample MGYA00520616_ERZ1034363 | MGnify/ENA primary metagenome ERZ1034363 (study PRJEB33736, sample SAMEA104284506) | Azolla filiculoides | biome: Urban; feature: Water surface; material: Ditch water | place: Netherlands | collected 2015-10-28 | depth 0-0.1 m ...
AGATAAGCTTCTAACACATAAATCGCACCTGAAAAAGCCAAAAAAACAAAAAGAATCATAGAAAGAACAGCTAAAGGCTGTCCCATTCCGCCCATTGCTACAGTGTTAACAACAGCTTGTACCGCAATTGGCGCCGATAACGCTAATAACCCTGAGCCGATAGCCAAACCAAAAATTAAGGCTAAGTCCGTTCGCTCTGTTTGCAGAAGATTTGCTAACCTTTGAAATGGTGTCAGATGCTCGTGCTCATGACTCGTTGCTTGTTCAAGTGGTTTTTTAGGTTGAATCATTATAAAGTCAAATGTATTTTGAGTATTCGCATTTAAATATTTTAATATTTCATTGAATGAAAATACATACTCATCAACCTGTTCTTCTTTTATATCAATAACTTGAAAACGCCCCATGCTAAAACCATAAAATACCACTATACGTTCATTTTCAAATACGCCAACAATAGGGGTTTGATAACTGGAAATTTTCAGAGCATCTTCCATTGAACAATGCAGTATTTGTGTATGTAAATCCACAAAATCCATTAGCAAGGGTAATTCAACTAACCAGTGGCTGATATTTTTTTGTGTCAGATGAAACAATGTCTCAAACGATCTTTGTTGCTCAAAAAGCGTTAATAAAAACTGCAACAATTTGTGAATCGCGTATTTAGAAAGCAGTTGATGATTGGTCATGTCAATAAAGTTATATTATAAATCAGTTTTTTGTTTTCTATGCGGGCAATATAGTGACGCTCATTCAATCCTTCATAAGGATTAGCTACCTGCTCAAGATAATCCGCTAGACTATGTGTTTTATCATCGTGCTATATTACTATTTAAAATAAGGTTTCATTTTTGAACATTTCTAATAATTCGATAATGTCTTTAGATTGTTTTTTAAAACTTTCACTTTTATAAAAGGCCTCTAAACTCACAAATGAATCGATATGTTTCTCACTCACTTTATTAAATCCCATTGCTAAATTAGCAAAATTACGTTCAGTGATGGGTTTTTTTAAAATTAACGATACTTTATGGTGTATAGGGTCTTTTGAAATTCTTGTAAACGTTTCACAAACATCGTCAAAATCGCCCTCCAAAATTTGAACAAAATAAGGATCAATATAGAGCAACATCCCTGTCAGACTCACCGCTGAATTTTTAGATCGTGTTCTATCCAATAAATTTTTCAAGCAATTATCCGTCATTTTTTGTTTGGCAACGCTTGTATAAATTAAACAATACAACGACATAGTGAGCTCCTATTTTCTAAAAATCATGTTGAACGTCGAAAATAAATCCTTTTTACCATCAGAAAAAACGCTAAAACACAAAGTATCTCAATACTAAAGGAAATTTTCGTCAAACGTCACCGCACCTGTTGAAATCTCATGAATTCCTCCGACTAGCTTAATTTCTCCCTTCTCAAGCATTTCGTTGGCAGCAAAACTCGTAAAGGCATAATTTACATTCTTGTACTGGCCGTATCCATTAACTCTGTCCAGGTAACATTCCAACAGATCCAGGTTTAATACGTTTACAGGTGACAATCACGTCTTCTAAATGACAGTGTTTTTTATCTCCTGTTTCTCCTTTGCAATCCGTACAAAGTAACTTTCCTGTATTTTTCACTCCTTCAACATGCCAACCATATCCCTGTTTTTGACAAAATATTTTGCTGTATTTATCGATCGTATACTGTTTTTGCGCATTTTCTTGTGCGGCACTTTCCGTCATACATAGCGAAGGTAGCGTATTTGCCATTAGATCACGATAAACATACTCTGTTGCCTGTGTGGTACTTGACGCTATCAGCACTAAAAATATCAAGCTAATTCTTTGTAATATCATTTCATCCTCCCTAATTTAAGACTCGAATATTCATTTGGGCAGCTTCTTCTTCAAGTTGCTGTTTAATTGGCTCGAATTTATCGCTCTCACTTTTCTTCACAATGGCAAGTGTGGTCAATAAAGCCAACACTAACGCTCCCACATAGAGCCAGAAACGGTCATGTTTTTCTATTTCTTCTTGAGACATCGCATATTACCTCATGGTGATGGTTATTATTATTTTCTAAACGATGACGCATTTGTCATTTAAACTCGCCTTATTATGGCGATTCGATACTATCTAATTCCTGTTAAATTGTCCATTAAAATATCGAATCGCTATGATTAGAATGCGATGATTTAAAAAAACGTTATACTATCGCTTTATTCTTACCGGAGGCCATTAACCCATGAAAATAACAACAAAGATTTTGTCCACGGCGGTATTCACCGTTTTATCTCTCAGCGTAAATGCCAGCGATGATGCGCATCATTTAAACCAACTTTATCAAGAAAACTGTGCTAGTTGTCATGGCGCAGATCACGGCGGCTATATTGCTCCTGCACTCAACGCTGATACACTCAAAGGTCGCAGTCCAACTGCACTTCGCAGTATTATTATGACAGGCAGTTTCGACACCTTAATGCCTCCGTTTTATGGCAAGTTAGCTGATGATGATATTCGCGGTCTTGTTAAACATCTTCAATCCACACCAAAACAACCCAATCCCGCATGGACACTTGAGGATATGAAAAAATCCGTCCAAGTTTACGTTCAAGACGAAAGCACCTTGCCAAGCAAACCGACCTATGAGATTGACAGCATGGACAATATCATCGGTGTTGCGGCACGTGGAAAATATGGACGAGGCGCTGGCTCGAAAGCCGTATTTATCAACAGCTCAACGCACAAAGAAATTGGTGAAGTCCCCACTGGCACGGCGGCGCATATCATTGAATTCAATCCTGCTAACCCACGTTGGGCGTATGTAAAAACCGATACCGCTGAAATTTTCAAAATTGATTTATATTCAATGAAAGCCGTGCGCAGCATTAAAACAGGAATGAATGGCCCCGGTATTGGCATTTCACGTGACGGCAAATACATTATGGCAGGCTCATTTGTGCCTCATAACGCCGTGATTTTAAATGCAGATACCCTTGAACCACTCAAAACCTTTGAACTTGAAGGCATTGATCCCGATGGCAAAATGGTGTCTTCCGATTCGGGCATGATTATCGGCACGCCATTTGCCGATATTTTTGCGATTGCGCTTGAAAATGCGGGTCAAGTTTGGGTGGTGGATTTAACAGAAGGTTTCCCTGTCACCAAAATTACCGACGTAGGCCGTCATTTACATGACGCATTTTTAACGCACGGTGGACAAAAATTGATGATTGCATCCTATGATGACAGCATCGTTGCGGCCATTGATTTGAAAGAACGTAAAATTATCAAAAAATTACCCGCGGGTTGTGTACCACACGTTGGTGGCGGCTCGGCGGTTAAAGTGGATGGACGTACACTCGGTTTTGGTACCAACTTTGGCGACTGTGACAAAATGGTCGTGAGTGTTTGGGATTTAGATAAAATGGAACTCGTCAAACACATTCCCGTTTCAGGTGGCACAGAGTCCCCCGCTGCTCACGCCAACGCGCCTTATGTTGCCGTGGATATTATCTCAAAAGATAAACGCGCAAGAACCATTCAGCTCATCGATAAAAAATCACTTGAAGTCGCCAAAACGCTCGACGTAGGCGGTCACGCTTATTTCCCTGAATACAGCGCAGATGGCAAATTCTTATATGTCAGCGCAGGCTACAATGGTGATGAAGTCGTTGTTTATGATTCCAGCACATTTGAAAAAGTGGCGTCAATTGGCATGGAAAGTCCAGCCGGTATCTTCTCACGCGGTCGCGTAAAATACATGACACGCGGCCTTGCCCCCGACGAAATGAAAGGAGCAAAATAATGAAACGACTGGTTTTATTAACAGCAACTTTCTTAATTGCCGGTAATAGCTACGGGGCAAATTTATTTGCTGGGCAATCAAAAGCGGAAGCGATGTGTTCACAATGTCATGGCTTGAAAAAATCATCGGCTGACTCGCCTTTTCCACGCATATTTGAACGTGATTTCACTTATTTGCAAACCGCATTGCAACAATATCGTGACAAAACGCGTAAATCTGACATTATGAACGCGGTCACCGGTTCATTAAGTGATGAGGATATCGATAATATTGCTGCCTATTATGACAACATTCACCCTTCAAAATAAGGTGCACAAAATGAAAAAATGGCTATTGTTGTTATGTTTTGCCAGTAGTTGTTTTGCTGGCGAACCGTCTGAGCAAAGACAAGCAGAACTGCGTACATTAGTAAAAAACGATTGCAGTGCGTGTCATGGTTTAACACTGCAAGGCGGCATGGGTCCGTCTCTCAAACCCGAATCATTAGCAGGCAAACCCGATGAACTGCTAATTGCCACTATTTTGAATGGTCGCAAAGGTACAGCGATGCCTTCATGGAAATCCATGATGAGTCAAGATGACATCACGTGGTTAGTGGGGATGTTAAAAAGCGGTAAATAATATTTTAGGGGTTGACGCATGAAATTTTTTTTATCAAATTAAGTATGTCAATCCCTTTTATCTATTTTTTTACTATCAAAATAATGTAAATGTTGGCAAGTAAAATAGGCTTTAGTTCTTGTTCAGATTAAGGACATGGTCAAAAATAACATCCCGATATGTCGAGGAGAGATAAAATAATAGAACACTGAATTTTTCTCATGGTAATTTATCCAATAAGGGGTGTTGTATGATGTGCTACAACGAATTTAGAGAAGTATTTATTTGCATTTTTAAAGAATAAAATCATCCGCCACTAAAACTTTCACCCCTGTGAGGCGAATCGCAAATTCAGGTTGACTATTCGCATCTGTACTGGCATAAAGTATACGAGTTTGGCTATTGAAAATGACTTGTCCTGTTGCATTTTCAGCATCAAATTTATCACCCACGAATTTAAAAGCTTGATTGCCATCTAAATTTGAATCGGCATCTATTCCTGATAAATCTATTTTATCTTTTTCTTTTTGCTTGAAATCAGTGATGATATCAGCATATTTTATGTTGTTATCGGATTCATATTCTGAATTAAATTTAAATACATCCGCCCCAGCACCTCCCGTTAATGTATCTTTGCCAAGTCCGCCAATTAATGTATCGTTTCCACCTAAACCTGATAATTTATCGGCCATTGGGGTTCGCGATAAAGAGCCTGTGAGCAGATCATCTGCCGCTGAAGGACGAGTACTTATTTCAACCGTGGCAGTCTGGGGACTATACACCCACTCCACGTTTCCCAATTTATCGGTATAACTCACAATAACCCACACTTTATAGCCAACATCACTTTTGGTTAACGTATAAGTGGCAGCGGTCGATAAATTTTTAATCGTGAACGTATTCTGAACTGGTACAGGTATTTCGGCTTGCCATTGATAACTCAATTTTCCGAGTCCATCCGCATATTTAATTGTATTCGTCAGCGACAACGTCGTCCCAACGGTAGCGGTGCCTTTTATTTTAAGGCCTCCAGTGTAGGAATGATTTGGCGGGGCAATATACCTATCATCTGTTGACGGATTGGCAAAACTGACCACACCTGAAGTCAGTTGATTTGCTGTCCAATCGCTAATCTTTAACTTGCTTGCGCTATAATCTACCCCCCAAACAATAACTGAGCCATCTTCCCTCAAGGCAGAAAACGCATTAATTGTTGTATAAATAGCCGTAACATTTACGGTACCATCAAGTTTTGATGCAACGCTACTGCTGTTTCCTCCAGAATAATCGACTCCCCACGTTACCACTGAACCATCTTCTCTCAATGCAGCAAATTCTTCATAAAGAGTAGAGTAAATTTGCACGACATCAATACGCCCATCGAGTTTTTCCTGAACGGGTGCACTGATTTTAACAAACCCCCAACTAACTACGGATCCATCTTCTCTCAACGCAACAAACGTATTATCTGTAGCATAAATCGTTTTTACTTTCACATGGCCATCAAGCGAAGAGGAGACTGCATGACTGTCGCCCCCATTATCCAAATTTCCCCAAGTGATAACCGAACCATCTTCTCTCAATGCCGCAAACGCATTACTGGTAGAAAATACCTCAACAACCCGAATATGACCATCCAGCTCAGATTGAACTAAATGACTATCTTCGCCGCTTTTATCAAAACGACTCGAACGTCCCCAAGTCACCAATGAACCATCTTCTCTCAATGCCGCAAAGGAAGTCGAATTGGTATAAATTGCGATCACATCAATAGTGCCATTCAATTCTTTAATCACTGCTCGATCGTCTATTTCGCCCCAAGACACCACTGAACCATCAGAGCGCAGCGCTGCAAAAGCAGCTTCTGTAGCGTAAATTTTTTTAACTTTAATGGTGCCATCAATGGCATTTTTAACAGTCGAACTGTCACCACCAAAATCAAAATCCCCCCATGTAATGACAGAACCATCCTCGCGTAATGCGGCAAAGGCGTATAAATTCGCATAAATATCGACTACTTTTGTCTGTCCACTAAGTTGAACCGCAGCAGAATAGCTATCGCCACCTGTTTCACTTTCCCCCCATGTCACAACACTGCCATCTTCCCGCAATGCAGCAAAAGCACTCTCATTTGCATACACATTGACGACATCAACTACACCATTAAGCTTTTGAGCAACATCATCACTATAAAGGCCACCACTACCAACATCACCCCAAACAATTAATGACCCATCCTTGCGTAACGCCGCAAAGGCAAATTTATTGGAATAAATGTTAACCACATCAATACGGCCATCAAGTTGCTCAGCAAGAATTCCCGCTTGCGTATCTTCGATATCATCTGTTGAACCCCATGTTACAACGGAACCATCCACGCGCAGCGCTGCAAAAGCGGTGCCTGTAGTAAAAATTTCAACCACATCAATACGACCATCGAGTTGCAAGGCAGTGGCATAGTTCATGTTCCCATAAAAATCATTTCCCCATGACACAACGGCACCATTGCTTTTTATAGCAGCAAATGCTTTTCCATTTTTAAATTCGTCATAGGGGAATTTTTTAGCCGTTACCGTAAGCGTACCGCGAGGAGGAGTTGAGGAAGTTGCCATAAATATAAGTCCATAATCAGAAAAATATTAACTATTATTTAAAGGATAAAATCTTCTGGCGTCACGTTTGTCACGCCCGTTAGATGAATAATGAATTCAAGTTTATTATCGGCGCTGGTTGTACCGTAAACATTTTGATCCTTACTATTAAAATAAATTTGTCCAATTAAATTTGAATCAAATTGAGTACCTGACACAAATTTAAACGCTTGATTGCCAATTAACTTACTATTTGCATCAATAGCCGAAAGATCAATTTTGTCTTTTTCGCTACTTTTAAAATCTGTAATCGTGTCTGCATTTTTTGAAATTGCCGCTGTTTCATTGACGGCATTGAATTTGAAAATATCACTGCCCACGCCGCCCGTTAATGTGTCCTTGCCCAACCCACCAATTAACGTGTCATTTCCCGCTAAACCCGATAATTTATTGGCTTTCGAGGTACCAGTAAGCTCATCATCTGCTATAGAAGCTTTCTTGCTAATACTTACTGCATCTTTCGTGACTGAACTTTCTACCTTTTCAAGCGTCCCTAATTTGTCGGTATAAATAACAGTCACCCAAACCTTTTCACCTACTTCATTTTTAGTTAACGTATAGGTTTTACTGGTACTTGTAGCTAAAACACCCAAATTGGTTTGCCATTGATATGTAAAATTGCCTAGACTGTCTATGTCTTTAATTGTATTTGCTGCGGTCAGTACGCTACCCACCGTAAACAATTTGGTATTCGATTGGATTGTGACTGCCCCTGTAGGTAACTTATTGGAGGGATTAACATCACCTTGCGTTACATCAATGAGTAATGGATCCATCAAAACTTCATTAGCAAAACCTAATACATTAGTATTAATTTGCGATGCAACAGCGCTGCTGTCCCCGCCTACATTTGACGCTCCCCACGTTACGACCGAACCATCAGTACGCAGCGCAGCAAACGCGCTACTAGTGACTAACGTTCTTCCATTCACAATACCATCATCAACACTCACGATTTTAATGACATCAATGGTTCCGTCGAGTTTATCTTTCACAGCGCTACTATCTCCCCCTCCACTTGCAAGCCCCCATGTGACGACCGAGCCATCAGCACGCAATGCAGCGAAGGCATTAGGATTTGAAAAAATAGTCTTTACATCGATTTGCCCATCAAGCTCTAAAGAGATAGCTGAACTGTCACCACCGCTGTCCACTTGCCCCCATGTGACGACAGAACCGTCGTTGCGAAGCGCAGCAAACGCACTACCATTCGAAACAATTTTGATAACCTCAATACTCCCATCAAGTTTCGATGCAACTGTACTACTATCAGCGCCCGAACTTACCTGCCCCCATGTAATAACAGAGCCATCAATTCGCAACGCGGCAAAGGCGGAATCGGAAACAGAAACACTTGTAACATCCACAGAGCCATCAATTTTAAATTTAACCGCGTTACTACCGTAATTTTCACTGACCTCTCCCCACGTCACTAAAGAGCCATCTGCTCGTAGCGCAACAAATCCAACGTTGTTTGAATAAATGTTGATGACATCAATACTGCCGTCGAGTTCGGGAATTTGAGTGGTGATTCGGTTGCCTTTAAAATCATCGCCCCATATCACCACCGAGCCATCGGCCCGCAAAGCAGCAAATGAATTTTTCGCTGAATAAATTTGAACAACATTGACAGTGCCATCGAGCATATTACTGACAAGACTGCTATCCCCGCCATTCTTTGGATTTCCCCACGCGACAACAGAGCCATCATTCTTAATAACAGCAAAAGCACCTGTATTTTGATTTTGCTCATGTAAACTCAGCATTAGCTCATCAGAAGTAAATTGGGGAAGTGGTCTTATGTTTATTTTTTATAACAACCATAACCCCCGAAAAACCATAGTGATTTTTAGAGAATAAAATCGTCAGCCGTCATACTTTTTACGCCTGCTAGATAAATAGCAAATTCGGGTTTCATATCAGCACTTGTACTGCCATAAAGGGTTTGTTCTACACTATGAAAATAAACCTGTCCTATGACATTAGGGTCAAATTGATTTCCTTTGATAAATTTAAACGATTGATTGCCCATAAGTGTACTGTTTGCATCCATTCCAGAAAGATCAATTTTATCATTCTCACTGGTTTTAAAATCAACGATAACATCGGCATTTTTTTTAATCGAAGCAGTTTCATTCACTGCATTAAATTTGAAAATATCTGCGCCAATACCGCCTGTTAGATTATCTTTACCTAATCCGCCAATTAAGGTGTCATTTCCCGCTAAACCTGTCAATTTATCCGCTTTCTTTGTCCCCGTTAGCACATCATCTGCAAGAGACGATTTCGTGCTAAGACTAATCATGGCGGTTGCCTTACTTTTCACTGTTTCCAGAGTTGCCAATTTATCTTTGTAAATAAGCGTCACCCAAACAGTTTTACCCATTTCATTTTGGGTTAATGTATAACTATTCGCTTTAGTTGAAGCTAACACGCCAGTCTCACTTCGCCATTCAAAAGTAAAATCGCCAAGACCGTCTTTATCCCTAATGGTATTTTTAGTTGTTAAAATACTGCCAACCGTAAACACTTTTGTATTTGATTGTATGGTGACGGCGCCTGTTGGGGGATTATTGAATAGATTGATATTATCTGAATCTGTTACTAAACTAGGTGCGTCAATAACATCTAATTTTGCTTCTTCGATAACCGGTTCATTTGGAAATCGCAATACTTTTTCATTGATTTTATCTGCTACAAGACGACTATCTCCCCCTAATGCTGACGAACCCCAAGTGACAACAGAACCATCCGCCCTCAATGCTGAAAAAGCGCTCCCCATGAGAAATGTACTCTGATCTAAAATATGACTATCCAATGATGATATACTCACGACATCAATTGTGCCGTCTAACTTACTCTTTACTGCACTACTATCACCTCCTTCACTGGCAATACCCCATGTAATCACCGAACCATCTTCGCGCAACGCCGCAAACGCGTTCACATTAAAATAAATTTTTTTCACCTTAACACGACCATCAAGCGCATCTGCAACAAACGAACTATTCCCACCACTATCCGCTCGACCCCATGTCACAACCGAACCATCTATGCGTAAAGCGGCAAATGCGACACCATTTGACACAATCTTAATCACATCAATGCGGCCATCAAGCTGATCTTTAACACGTTGACTATTACCGCCAGTCTGCTCATCCCCCCAAGTCACCACTGAGCCATCGTCTCTAAGCGCGGCAAATGAACGAAAGCCTGACACTATATCAAGAACATTAACGGACCCATTGAGTTGATTTTGTACCGCCCGCGTATCTGCACCGTTTTCAGCACCGCCCCACGCTGTGACTGATCCATCACTTCGAATAGCCGCAAATGCGGATTCGTTAGCATATATTCGTGTTACAGGAAGACCTTTATCTATTTGTGGTTTAGAGCGCATTGGATCTAAATTTTCTCGCGCTATCCCAAAATAAGTATTCCCCCACGTGACGACTGAGCCATCCTCAAGTAATGCACAAAATACCCCTGCTACCTCATTAGGATAAATGTCGGTGACATCAATTTTGCCATCCAGTTGCGATTTAAGTGCCGTTTTAACATAGCCTCCATTAAGTGGGTCGCCCCAAGTCACCACCGATCCATCTTTGCGCAATGCAGCAAATCCCGCATTATTGGAATAAATTTGTGCAATATCAATGCGGCCATCCAATTCAGAAACAATCCTGTTTGTCGGTTTTCCATCAAGACCACTTCCCCAGATAACCACTGAACCGTCGGTACGCAAGGCAGCAAAAGATTGTTGAGCAGAAAAAATTTTAATAACATTAATTTTTCCATCCAGCATATTGTTAACAGGACCAGTATCACCACCGTAATCGGGTTTACCCCAAGCAACAACAGAGCCATCGACTTTAATGACTGCAAAAGCACCTGAATTCTCAATAACTTGATTCACATTATTTGTTGATTCAATAAAAGCAGATAATGTCATTTAAGTCATCTCATTTCTTTTTGACAAAAATTAAAAATATAGTAAAACTATATATAACAATACTTTATAATTCAAAATAAAATATCAAAATTGTGACAGAGTTCACACTTTTGAAAAAAAGAGTTTCCTTTTTCATTGGACACTTGTTAAAGCGATGTATTGCTTTTAGCTTGAATCATAAAACACACTTCTCGTTTTAGCTAAGTCGATGTTTGCCCATTCATTCTCTTATTCTCGATAGCCCATGTTGTCTCTGCGTAAATTTGAGAGCGATAATCACCGAATTGTCGGAGAGATTTAGTAAGAAAAGCGAATAATATTTGCTGTGTGATATAATCGCAGATGCTACATTTTTACAGAATAACTATAATCAGAGGTAGTCAAATGAGAATGAAAAATTATATGAAATACTTACCATTAGTTGCTTTATGTTTTCTATCATCAGCACACGCTGATGTTTTGTTGAAGGATAATAGTGAGATTGTCGGTAAATGGACGTTAGAGGCAGAATCTCTAAAAATTGATGGTGGAAAAAAATCGGTCACTAGCTCATGGGAATTTAAAAATGATGGAACGCTAATTTCTATTGCAACCGATTCGCTTGGTCGTACCAAAGAGATGACGGTGGCTGTAAAATATGTTGTCGAAGACGGTTTACTCAAAAAACAAGTCTCACCAGGACGTGAAAAATACGAATCATGCACAGTGGTTCAAAAAGAAGCGTCTGATATGATTTTAAGATGTACAAATCTATTTCTTTTCTTAACAAAAAAATAATAATTCACAAGAGGGTATAACGATGATCGGTGCAGTTTTTACAATTTTTATTGCTATGTGGCTTTATCAAACTGTCAAACAAGCAAAAATAGAAAATATGTTTTTTTGGGTTGTAGGGGGCGCAGCACTGTTTTTTGCAGTACAAGCGTTGTTTGTGTATTCGGATGTTTCGATACTTGAATCGTTTAGAAGCAGTGAAGGTGGTGCAGCTTATGAAGCCGTTAATGGGGCTGACCGTAAAAATGAAGGCGACTTCCAAGGTTTTGGCGGTATTTTAGAATCGCTGTTCTTTGAATTAATGCCACAATTTGCTGGCTTTATCGCCGTTGCATTAGTTCGCAATCGTGTTATGCTCAAAGAAGAGTTGAATGCTAAAAACTTATTTAGCGGTTTAAAAGAATTATTTCAAGGCATTAAAAATAGCTTTAAAGCTACTGCAAATCAAGAATAATTTTAGTCACACTTATTGTCTAGGTACAGCCCTTTGTGCCTAGACAAATCAACATCCATTTGTGGAAATCACCACACCGCGCATTGCTAACAGTGTCAAAATCTCCTCTCCCTTTTGATTTAATATTTCCTCATTGATCGCAGGAAAAAGCGTCGCAAGTTGCTTTAAATACACGTGCGCTAATTGCTCGGGCTGTGCTTGAAGTAATTGCAATAGCTGATAAGTGAGAGGCGTAATTTCCAAAAACTGTACATTTTCATCTTCATCTCGATACACCACCAAAAATGTCGCTTGCTCGGGCACAGTAGTAGGTAAAAATTCTGGGCAAATACGATGCACAGGGAACTGGTATGCTAAAACGCAGGCTAGTGGAGAGAGTTGTAGAGGGATTTCCGTCAAACTACCAACGAAAGGCGTTATCGCCCCGTGAGCAATTGATAAAGCCATCTCAATCCATTCATAATGCGCAAGCTCCACCATAAAGGGTAAATCCTCTGCGCATTGCCGTTCATGTTGAAGATAACTTAAAAATTCTTCTGAAATTTCAGAAAAATGCGGTGTATGACAAACGTGTTGAGAGAAAAAATCCTGCGATAAACGTCGCCACGCATTATCATCCATTAATCGATGAAGTACAGGAAAATTAGCGGTTAAAAATCCAGCGATATTATTAAAAAATAACTCACGGTAAATTGCCATACGCTCATGACTGACACCTTTTGGAATACGATTGTGATCTGGATTTCGGATATAAGCGGCAAAAGCGCTTTGATGCTCTTGAAAATTCATTACGCACGCTCCTGAAAGCCTTTAATTTTTTCAACCTCAGCGACTAATTCACTCAATGGCGGTAAATTAAAATCTCGCTCAAGCAAGGTTGGAAACACGCCAAAACGCGCATAAGCTTGCTGCAATAACGCCCATACAGGATCAACAATACTCGCGCCGTGTGTATCGATTAACAAATCATCCGCCTGCACATAATGCCCTGCGATATGCGCATACATAATGCGCTGTGAGGGTATTGCGCTTAAGAATTCAATTGCATCATATCCATGATTAATGCTGTTCACGTAAATATTATTGACATCGAGCAGTACATCGCAATCTGCTTCACTCACTACGGCATTAAAGAAATCAATTTCCGACATCTCCTGCCCTGCATAGGTGTAATACGACACATTTTCAATCGCAATTTTGCGCTCTAAAATAGCTTGAACTCGACAAATTCGAGAAGCAACATGTTTGACTGCCTCGGGCGTAAAAGGAATCGGAAGCAAATCATACAAATGACCGTTATGGCTGCAGTAACTCAAATGCTCACT
>ERZ1034363.1431-NODE-1431-length-13551-cov-3.019668_pt1 | contig 13551 bp, 10 predicted proteins | sample MGYA00520616_ERZ1034363 | MGnify/ENA primary metagenome ERZ1034363 (study PRJEB33736, sample SAMEA104284506) | Azolla filiculoides | biome: Urban; feature: Water surface; material: Ditch water | place: Netherlands | collected 2015-10-28 | depth 0-0.1 m ...
GAGCTGTTTCCAGGTAAGCGCAACTCGCTCGACGCCCTGTGCGACCGGCTCGAGGGCGGGCTCAAGGCGCGCGGCTGAACCCGTGTGGCCGGCGCTTGTGCGCCCGCTTCAGGTGCCTCAGGCGCTGACTGCGGCCGGACGGTCGGCGGCCAGGGCCTGGGCGCAGGCGTGGGCGCTCGACCAGGCCCACTGGAAGTTGTAGCCACCGAGCCAGCCGGTCACGTCGACCACCTCGCCGATGAAATGCAGGCCGGGCTGTTTCGATTCCAGCGTCTGCGACGACAGCTGCCGGGTATCGACGCCGCCGGCGGTGACTTCGGCCTTGGCATAGCCCTCGCTGCCGGTCGGAGTCAGTTCCCAGCGCTGCAGGCCCTGGGCCAGCTGGGCAATGGCCTTGTCGGGTGTGTCGCTGACCGGGCGCTGCCACTGTGGTTGCTGCGCAGTCCAGGTATCGGCCAGCCGGCTCGGCAGGTGCAGCGACAGCTCGTTGGCCAGCAGCTTGCGCGAGCGGGCCTTGGCCTCGAGCAGCAGCGGCTCGAGCGCGGACTCGGGGTGCAGGTCGAGTCGCAGCGGCTGGCCGGGGCGCCAGTAGCTCGAGATCTGCAGCACGGCCGGGCCGCTGAGGCCCCGGTGCGTGAACAGCAGATCCTCGAGGAATTCCATCTTCGCCTTCTTGTCGCCGGTGGCGATCCGCACCGGCAGCGCCAGGCCCGACAGCTCCGAGAACGGGGCCCAGCTCGCAGCGTCGAAGGTCAGCGGAACGAGCGCCGGGCGGAGCTCGACCACATTGATGCCGAACTGGCGCGCGAGCCGGAAGCCGAAGTCGCTGGCGCCGATCTTGGGGATCGACAGGCCGCCGGTGGCGACCACCAGCGAGCGGCAGGCGACCGGGCCGCGGTCGGTCTGCAGCTGGTAGCGCGCGCTGGGGTCGGCGTCGGAATAGCCGACCGCCTGCACCGCGCAGGGCTGCCAGCGCTGCACGCCGCCGGCCGCGCATTCCTTCAGCAGCAGCTCGATCAGGTCCTGCGCCGAGTGGTCGCAGAACAGCTGGCCCTTGTGCTTCTCGTGAAAGGGCAGGCCGTGGCGCTGCAGCAGCTCGATGAAATCGGCCGGGGTGTAGCGCGACAGCGCCGAGCGGCAGAAGTTGGGGTTGTCGCCGAGGAAATGCTTGTGCGGCTGGCGCGGGTCGAGCTCGCGGTTGGTGAAGTTGCAGCGACCGCCGCCCGAGATCCGTATCTTCTCGGCGACCTTGGGCGCGTGGTCGAGCAGCAGCACGCGCAGACCGAGCTGGCCGGCCACGCCAGCGCAGAACAGGCCGGCCGCGCCAGCGCCGATGATGGTGACATCGAATTTTTCCATGGCCGCGAGTGTATAGGTGGCTTTGCTTGGCACGCCGTTTGCGTGAACCTGACTCCTTTTGTCACCGGGTCCGCATAAACTCTCTGCCATGAACTTGCCCGCACACCAACTCAGCATGACCGTGCTGATGTCGCCCGACATGGCCAACTTCTCTGGCAACGTCCACGGCGGCGCCATCCTCAAGTTGCTCGACCAGGTGGCCTATGCCTGTGCCAGCCGCTATGCCTCGCGCTATGTCGTGACGCTGAGCGTCGATCAGGTCATGTTCCTGCAGCCGATCCATGTCGGTGAACTCGTGACCTTCCTGGCCAGCGTCAACCACACCGGCAACTCCTCGATGGAGATCGGCATCAAGGTGGTGGCCGAGGACATCCGCAGCCAGGCCGTGCGCCATGTCAACAGCTGCTTCTTCACCATGGTCGCGGTCGGCGACGATGGCAAGTCGGCGGCGGTGCCGATGCTGCGCCCCTTCAGTCCCGAGGAGAAGCGGCGCTGGGACGCGGCCCTGGTGCGCAAGCAGGTGCGCAAGGAGCTGGCCCAGCGCTACCAGCAGGTCCGGCTGCCGGCGCCGGTCGAGGCCTGAGATGCAGAAAACCTTCGCTGACGGCGAGAGCCAGATCCTGCTGCCGGAGTCCTTCGTCGCGCTGTTCGTTCCGCCCGGCAAGATCAAGCCGACCGAGCCCTACGAGCTCATCGCGCAGCGCCATGAGCTGTGCGAGGACATGGCACAGCTGCTGACCGAGCAGGCCGCGCAGCTGCAGTTCAAGCTCGGCGTGCACGAGTCCGATGTGCTCGAGCGCATGCATGCCGGCCTCAGCAGTGGCGAGGCCGGCCTGTCGGCGGCCGAGGCGGGCTGGGTCGTCAAGCGCCTGGCCGAGCTGCTCGACTGGCCCTGGCCGAGCTGGCTCGAGGCCTGAGCGGCGCCGCAGCGCGGCCAAGCGCTTGGCCGCTGCGCAAGGTTCAGGCGGCCTGGCGGGCGCCGTCTTGCTGGTGCAGCTGCGCCAGGCCCGAGATCACGTCGCCGACCACCAGGATAGCCGGGCTGCCGAGCTGTTCGGCCTGCAGCGTCTCGACCAGATTGGCCAGCGTGCAGGCCGCGTGGCGCTGCTGCGGCAGGCTGGCGCGCTGCACGATCGCGGTCGGCGTCCTGGCCGGCAGGCCTTGCAGCAGGCCGGCCTGGATCGCGGCTGCGCTCGAGATGCCCATGTAGATCACGAGCGTGAGCTTGGCCTCGCGCGCGCAGTGCGCCAGCGCGGCCCAGTCGGTGCCGCTGTCGCCGGGTTTGGCGTGGCCGGTCACGAACACCACGCCATGGGCATGCTCGCGGTGCGTCAGCGGCAGATTGAGCGAGCTGACCGCCGCCAGTCCGGCGGTGATGCCGTTGACCACCGTGACCGGGATGCCGGCAGCCTGCAGATGCTCGACTTCCTCGCCGCCGCGGCCGAAGATGAAGGGGTCGCCGCCCTTGAGCCGCACCACGACCTCGCCCTCCTGGGCGGCCTGGATCATCAGCTTCTCGATGAAGGACTGCGGCGTGCTCTTGCAGCCGCCGCGCTTGCCGACATGGACGATGCGGGCCCGGGGCGAGGCGTGCTCCAGCACCGCGTCATTGACGAGGTCGTCGACCAGCAGCACCGTTGCCGCGCCGATGGCCCGGACCGCCTTGAGCGTCAGCAGTTCCGGGTCGCCCGGACCGGCGCCGACCAGGGTGACCTGGCCCGGTGCGGTCAGCGACGGGGTACGGAGGGGGAGGGCTTGGCTCGAGGTCATGATGCCTGTGCCGCTCGCAAGATATGTTCCACCTGGCGCGCGATCGGCGCCGGCACGGCCTGGCGGCCTGCGAGCACTTCGCTGATCCAGGCCGCCGTGCTGGCGGCATCGATCGCGGGCAGCTCGGGCAGGCTGGCCAGCGAGCCGCCTTGGGGCTCCTGCACGCAGCGGCGCTGGCCTTGCAGGAAGACATCGATCTGCGGCAGGCGGCGCGGATCGGCCACCGGCTCGCCCTCGGTGCCGCGCAACAGCATCGCGCGCTGGCCGGTCAGCTCGAAGGTCGCGCCCATGGCCAGCAGGTATTCCGGGTGGGTGTAGCTGCCGACCACCAGCGCGTCGCCGTCGCAGGGGTTCATCAGCTTGACCAGGCTGTGCGCCGAGTTGCGCAGGCCGATGACCTGGCGCACCTCGAGCAGGCGCTGCAGGCCCGGACACAGCACCCCGGTCGGCACGAAGCGCACCTGGCCGGCTGGCAGCGGCTGCACTGTGCTGTCGATGGCCACGCCCAGCAAGGCCAGCACGGTGGCCGAGCTGATGCGCCGGCTTTCGGTCGCCGCGCCATGCACCAGCACCGGCAGGCCCTCGCGCGCCAGCAGCAGCGCCAGCAGCGGGGTCAGCACCGGCAGCTTGCGCGCGCCGTTGTAGCTTGGCAGCACCACGGCGGTGCGTCCCTGGGTCGGCACCTTGTCGGTGCGCGCGGCGCTGGCGTCGAGGAAACCGGCCATTTCCTCCGGCGTCTCGCCCTTGATGCGCATCGCGAGGCAGAAGGCGCCGAGTTCGAGCTCGCTGACGCTGCCGTCGAGCAGCTGTCCGAACAGGTCGGCCGCCTGCGCGCGGTCGAGCGAGCGGGCGCCGTCCTTGCCGCGTCCGATTTCCTTGAGGTAGTGACTGATGGCCATGGGGCGATTTTCCGCGATGCCTGATGACTTCGGGTTATGTGACAAAAAATCCTGCAGCCGAAGGATTGGCTTGGCTCACAGGATCAGGGTTTTCAGGAGCAGACCCAGCACCGCACAGGCGGCGATGACATGGATCACATGACGCTTGAAGCGGAACAGGGCGATGGCGGCACCCAGTGCGATCACGGCCGATGCCGAGTCGAAACTGCCGCTGAATCCCTGGGGCCATAGGACGTGGTAGCCGAAGAACAGCGCCAGGTTCAGAATCACGCCCACCACAGCGGCCGTGATGGCGGTCAGCGGGGCGGTCAACCTGAGGTCGTCATGGGTGCTTTCCACCAAGGGACCGCCCGCCAGGATGAACAGGAACGACGGCAGGAAGGTGAACCAGGTCACCAGGCTGGCCGCCACGGCCCCGGCCAGAAACAGCGATTCCGGGCCGAACAGGGTTTTGACATAGCCGCCGACGAATCCGACGAAGGCCACCACCATGATGAGTGGCCCCGGTGTCGTTTCCCCCAGGGCCAGGCCATCGATCATCTGTGTCGGCGTGAGCCAGCCCTGGTGACTCACGGCCCCCTGGTAGACATAGGGCAGCACGGCATAGGCACCGCCAAAGGTCAGCAGCGCGGCCTTGGTGAAGAACCAGCCCATCTGTGTCAGGGTGTGGTTCCAGCCGTAGATCATGGTCAGCCATCCCATCGGCACTGCCCACAGCAGGGCGCCCAGCGCGATGATTTGCAGCAGGCGAGTCCAGCGGAACTTCGCGTGTTCCGGCGTCGGTGTCTGGTCGTCGATCAGCGCGGGCCCCAATGCCTTGCCGGCGGCCTTGCCATGACCGCCGCCGACCTTGAATGGCTCCGGTGCGATCCGTCCACCGACATAGCCCAGCAAGGCCGCCCCTGCGACGATGGCCGGAAACGGGACATTCGCGGCAAAGATCGCGATGAACGAGGCAGCGGCAATGCCCCACAGCCAAGGGTTCTTGAGGGCGCGCGAGCCGATGCGGTGTGCCGCCTGCACCACGATGGCCGTCACAGCCGGCTTGATGCCATAGAACAGGCCGGCCACCAGCGGCATTTCGCCGAAGGCGATGTAGGCCCAGGACAGTGCGATCAGGATCAGCAGCGAAGGCAGCACGAACAATGCCCCGGCGACGATGCCGCCCCAGGTCCGGTGCATCAGCCAGCCGATGTAGGTGGCTAGCTGCTGTGCTTCCGGGCCGGGCAGCACCATGCAGTAGTTCAGTGCATGCAGGAAGCGTCGTTCGGAAATCCAGCGCCGGTTCTCGACCAGCTCCTGGTGCATGATCGAGATCTGCCCGGCGGGGCCGCCGAAGCTGATGAAGCCCAGTTTGAGCCAGAAAGCGAAGGCCTGCCAGAAGCTGACCGCTGGTGGCGCCGCTGTCACGGTCTCTTGAGTGTCGGCTGGGTTCATTTTGTGGAATTTTCTACAAAATAAATCGTACCCTACATGTCTCTGTCCGCTTATTCTGGATTTTTTCAGGAGACCCCGATCCAGGCCGAGCCGGCCGGCACGACCGCGATCAGCCGCTTGAGCGCCGGCACGCAGGAGCCGCAGCGGGTGCCGCAGCCCAGGCCGTCCTGCAGCTGCAGCAGGCGCTGGGCGCCGTCGCCGCCGCAGTCGGGCAGCGCGCGCCGGATCGCGTCCTCGCTGACGTCGAGGCAGGTGCAGATCTGCGGGCTGCGCGCGGCCAGTGCCACCGGCGCCTGTGCGTCGGGCCTGAGCAGCAGGCGACCGTAGTCCTGCGCCGGCAGCTCGTCCTGCAGCAGGGTCCTGAGCCAGGGTTCGGACCGGCTGTCTCCGGCCAGCAAGAAGGCTTCGACCTGCTGCCTGGCGCCGGCCTGGCTCAGGCGGATCGCCCGGCTGTGCTGGCGCTTGTGGTCGGCATAGCGCAGCACCTCGGCGCCATCGAGGCCGAGCCAGGCGGCGATGCGCTCGACCAGTTCGGCCGCGGGCGGCTTGGCGCAGGCCGCACGCAACATCAGGCCGCTGCGCTCGCGGCCGAACGGCACGCAGCTGGCGAAGTCGAACTCGGGCATCAAGGCGCGCAGCTCGCGCTGGACCTCGATCGCGCGCTCCGGCGGCAGCCAGGCCAGGCCGAGCAGAGTCCAGGGCAGCGCGGCCTTCTCGATCCGGACCGCGCAATGCTTGAGCTCGGGCTGCTTGGACAGCGGGCAGCTGGCCGGGGTGGTCAGCGCGTTGACGCCGGCCAGCGGCCGGCCCTCGGCATCGCGGCCGCCGAGCGCCTCCGAGCCCCAGTGCATCGGGATGAAGGCCTGCTGCTGGCCGAGTTCAGGCGCCGCTTGCACCGGCAGCACGATGGCGCCGCGCGCGCTGCTGACCCGTACCAGTTCGCCGGCCTTCAGGCCCAGCGCCAGCAGATCGTCGGGGTGCAGGCCGACTGCCGGTTCGGGGACATGGCCGAACAGCTGGCCCAGCGTGCCGGTACGCGTCATGCCATGCCACTGGTCGCGCAGCCGTCCGGTCGAGAGCGAGAACGGGTAGCGCGGCGAGCGCGGCTCGGCCACCGGGCGCCAGGCATCGGCCGCGAAGCGCGCCTTGCCGTCGGGCGTGGCGAACCAGCCGTAGGGGTAGAGCCGGGCCTGGCCCTGTTCCGCGCCTTCCGGCAGTGGCCACTGTTGCGGGCCGATCCGGTCGAGCAGTCCGTAGCTCAGGCCCGTGATGTCGAGGTCGCGCCCGCGCGTGCTCTCGCGGTGCTCGAGCCAGGCCTGCTCGGGTGTCTCGAAGCCGAACAGGCTGGGCTGGCCGGGGCGCAGCCGAGGTTCGAGCCGGCGCGCGACATCGCGCGCGATGGCCCAGTCGGGTCTTGCCTGGCCGGCTGGCGCAATCGCCGCGCGCACCCGGGTGATGCGGCGTTCGCTGTTGGTCACCGTGCCTTCCTTCTCGCCCCAGCTGGCTGCCGGCAGCAGCAAGTCGGCATAGTCGCAGCTGGCGGCGGTGGCGAAGGCCTCCTGCACGATCACGAATTCGGCCCGCTCCAGCGCGCGCCGCACCAGAGCCTGGTCGGGCATCGATTGCGCCGGGTTGGTGCAGGCGATCCAGAGCGCCTTGATCTGGCCGTCGGCCACGGCCTGGAACAGCTCGGTCGCGGTCTTGCCGGCCTGCGCCGGCAGCTGGTCGACGCCCCAGAGGCGGGCGATCTCGGCCCGGTGCGTGACATCGGCCGGGTCGCGGTGGCCGGGCAGCAGCGTGGCCATGGCGCCGACCTCGCGCCCGCCCATGGCATTGGGCTGGCCGGTCAGCGAGAACGGGCCGGCGCCGGGCTTGCCGATCTGGCCGGTCGCCAGGTGCAGGTTGATCAGCGCGGCGTTCTTGTCGCTGCCGCTGCTGCTCTGGTTCAGGCCCATGCAGTACAGGCTCAGCGTGGCGTTCGACTGCGCGAACCAGCGCGCGGCGGTGTGCAGGTCCTCGACGCTGACGCCGCAGCCGCGCGCGACGCGCTCGGGCGTGGCCTGGCGCACCAGAGCTTTCAGCGCCTCGAAGCCGCTGGTGTGGCGCGCGATGTAGTCGGGCCGGGTCCAGCCTTCCCACAGCATGATGTGCAGCAGTCCGTGGCAGAGCAGCACGTCGGTGCCGGGCTGGATCTGCAGATGCAGGTCGGCCTGCTCGGCGGTCTCGGTACGGCGTGGGTCGACCACGATGATCTTCATGCCGGCGCGCGCGTCCTCGATGCGGCGGAACAGGATCGGGTGCGCCCAGGCCGTGTTGCTGCCGCTGATGAACAGGCAGTCGGTCTGCGCCAGGTCGTCATAGCAGGTCGGCGGCGCGTCCGAGCCCAGCGTGCGCTTGTAGCCCACCACCGCGCTGCTCATGCACAGGCGCGAGTTGCTGTCGATCTGGTTGGTGCCGACCAGGCCGCGCGCGAGCTTGTTGAAGACATGGTAGTCCTCGGTCAGCAGTTGGCCCGACAGGTAGAAGCCGACCGCATCGGGCCCGTGCTGCTCGATGATGTCGCCGAGCCGCCCGGCCACCCGCTCGAGCGCGGCGTCCCATTCGACCGGCTGTGGCGCCGTACCGCGCTGCAGGCGCTGCATCGGCTGCAGCAGCCGGGCCTGGCGCGTGACGGTCTCGCTCGCCGTCAGGTGCAGGGTCTGGCCCTTGGTGCAGAGCCGGCCGAAGTTGGCCGGGTGCTCGGGGTCGCCGCGCACGCCGGTGATCCGGCCGTGCTGCGACTCGATGATCACGCCGCAGCCGACGCCGCAGTAGGGGCAGGTGGATCGGGTTTCGGCCATGTCGTGCTTTCAGTCCAGGGCCAGCAAGACCTGGCCTTGCTCGACCTTGACCTCGAAGCTGGCGCAGGAGCCGTGGTCGGGCGCGACCGCCTGCCCGTCCTCGAGCGTGAAGTTCCAGCCGTGCAGCGGACAGGTCACGCGCCGGCCATGCACCAGGCCCTGCGACAGCGGGCCGCCCTTGTGCGGGCATTGGTCAAGCAGCGCGAACACCTCGTCGGCGGCGCTGCGAAAGATCGCGATGTCGCCGCCGCTGGCGCGCTGCACGACACGCGCGCCCAGTCGCGGGATGTCGTCGAGCGGGCAGATGAAGTTCCAGGTCGTCATGTCTTGTGGTCCTTGGATGGCGATTCAGGCTTCGAGCCGGATCGGGATGAACTGCTGGATGGCGCCGGCCTCGCGCGAGGTCTGCCACGGGTCCTTGGCATCCTTCAGCGCATCGAGCAGGCGGCCGTGCAGCGCCTTGCGCCCGGCCTCGTCCTCGACCACCTGGCGCTTGACCGCGTCCAGACCGACCCGGTCCAGGTAATGGCAGGTGCGCTCGAGGTACCAGCCCTGCTCGCGGTACAGCTGCAGGAAGGCGCCGGCGTACTCCATCACTTCCTCGTCGGTCCTGACCTTGCAGAGGAATTGCGCGACCTCGGTCTTGATGCCGCCGTTGCCGCCGACATAGAGCTCGTAGCCCGAATCGACCCCGATCACGCCGACATCCTTGATGCCGGCCTCGGCGCAGTTGCGCGGGCAGCCCGACACCGCCAGCTTGACCTTGTGCGGCGCGTACATGTCGAACAGCATCTTCTCGAGCTTGATGCCCATGTCCATCGCGCGCTGGGTGCCGAAGCGGCAATGCTCGGCGCCGACGCAGGTCTTGACGGTGCGGATCGACTTGCCATAGGCATGGCCCGAGACCATGCCGGCGGCGTTGAGGTCGGCCCAGATCGCCGGCAGGTCTTCCTTCTTGACGCCGAGCAGGTCGATGCGCTGGCCGCCGGTGACCTTGACGGTGGGGATTTTGTATTTGTCCACCGCGTCGGCAATGCGGCGCAGCTCGCTGGCCGTGGTTTCGCCGCCCCACATGCGGGGAATGACGCTGTAGGTGCCGTCTTTCTGGATGTTTGCGTGGCTGCGCTCGTTGATGGCGCGGCTTTGCGGGTCGTCTTTTGCCTCGTGCGGCCAGCTCGAGATCAGGTAGTAGTTGATGGCCGGGCGGCACTTGTCGCAGCCGTTGGGCGTCTGCCACTGCATGAAGTCGAACACCGCTTCCTTGCTGGTCAGGCGCTGGGCGACGATGGCCTCGCGCACGACCTGGTGCGAATGCTCGGTGCAGCCGCAGACCGGCTTGCGGTCGGACGCCGCCGGGCTGTAGGCGCCGCCGAGGGTGCTGGCCAGGATCTGCTCGACCAGGCCGGCGCAGGAGCCGCAGGACGAGGCCGCCTTGGTGTGCTTCTTGACCTCGTCGAGGCTGAACAGGCCCTTTTCCTTGATCGCCTGGCAGATCGCGCCCTTGCTGACACCGTTGCAGCCGCAGACCTCGGCGCTGTCGGGCATCTCGGCGGCCCGGCTGTTGCCGGCGTGGCCGACATCGCCGACCAGGCTCTGACCGAAGATCAGCTGGTCGCGGATGTCGTGGATGTCGCGCCCGTCCTTGATCAGCTGGAAATACCAGGGGCCGTCGGCCGTGTCGCCGTACAGCACGCCGCCGACCAGCTTGTTGTCCCTGACCACCAGCTTCTTGTAGACGCCGCCATGCGGGTCGTTCAGGATGATCTCCTCGCTGTCGGCCTGGCTGCCGGTGAAGTCGCCACCCGAGAACAGGTCGATGCCGGTGACCTTGAGCTTGGTCGAGGTCACCGAGCCGCCGTAGCGGCCGATGCCGTAGCTGGCCAGGTGGTTGGCCGCGACCTTGGCCTGCTCGAACAGCGGCGCGACCAGGCCGTAGGCGATGCCGCGGTGGCTCACGCATTCGCCGACCGCGTAGATGCGCGGGTCGTAGGTCTGCAGCGTGTCGCTGACCACGATGCCGCGGTTGCAGTGGATGCCGGCGGCCTCGGCCAGCGCATCGTTGGGCCGGATGCCGGCGGCCATCACGACCAGGTCGGCCGGGATCTGCATGCCATCCTTGAAGCGCACGGCGCCGACCCGGCCCGCGCGGCCGCCGTCGGGGGCCTGCAGCAGCGCCTCGGTCTGCTTTTGCAGCAGGAACTTCAGGCCCTTGTCCTCGAGCGACTGCTGCAGCATGCGCCCGGCCACCTCGTCGAGCTGGCGCTCGAGCAGCCAGGCGCCGTTGTGCACCACGGTCACGTCCATGCCGCGCAGCTTGAGGCCGTTGGCGGCTTCGAGCCCGAGCAGGCCGCCACCGATCACGACCGCGTGCCGGTACTGGCTGGCCGCGGCGATCATCTCGTCGGTGTCCTGGATGTCGCGGTAGCCGATCACGCCCGACAGCTGGTTGCCCGGCACCGGCAGCCGGAACGGGATCGAGCCGGTCGCGATCAGCAACCGGTCGTAGCGCGCCTCGGTGCCGTCGTCGGCGATCACGAGCCGGCGGGCGCGGTCGATCTTGGTGACGGTCTTGCCGGTGTGCAGCCGGATGCCGTTCTCGGCGTACCAGTCGAGCTGGTTGAGGATGATGTCCTGGATCTGCATCTCGCCCGCGAGCACCGGCGACAGCAGGATGCGGTTGTAGTTCGGATGCGGCTCGGCGCCGAACACCGTGATCTCGTACTGGCCGGGCGCGATCTTCAGCAGCTCCTCCAGCGTGCGCACGCCGGCCATGCCGTTGCCGATCAACACCAACTTGGGCTTTTCCATCTTGACTCCGTCGCTTGCTGCAGAAAACAAAAAAGGCATCCATGCAGGGTCCACCCGTCGCGGGGCAGAGTTGCAGGGACGCCTTTGTCCTGTTGCCACCCGACCCGTCCTTGGGTGAGGTGCTGAGCCGGTCAGCGTTGACCGTTGCCGGATTCAAGCAATAGCCGTGCCAGTCCGGTGCTGTCGCCTGGCTCCGGAGTGGCCGGCCGCCGTGCGGCCCGGCAGTGCCCGCCGGGCCTCGATCTGGTGCATGGCGCCCGTCAGGCTGTCGTCAGCTGGTCCGCTATGGTGCGCATCAAGCGGTTGCGGGCGCAGCGCGAGTACATTATTTTTGTCGGTTGTGCTAGTTTTGTTCTATCGAATGATGCTGGTGATAGCTTTTATCTAGCGATAACTTGACCTTGGTCGGGCGAATCCTGCAAAAAAGTCCGAAAATCGGCTATTACGGATTTTTGACCGCAAGCAGCGGGGTGGTCCGGCAAAGCACACACGAAAGATGACAGTGAAACGTTTGGACGATTTCCGCTTGCGCCTGGGTGGCGACGAGCTGGTGCCGATCATGATCGGCGGCATGGGCGTGGACATTTCCTCCTCCGACCTGGCGCTCGAAGCCGCGCGTCTGGGTGGCGTGGGCCATATCTCGGACGCAATGATCAAGACGGTGACCGACCGTCGCTACAAGACCAGGTACGTCAAGGCCAAGCAGGCGCAGTACAAGTACAACGTCGACAACGCCGACAAGTCGGACGTCAAGTTCGACCTCGGCCATCTGGCCGAAGCGACCAGGCTGCATGTCGAGAACAGCATGACGCGCAAGCAGGGCAGTGGCCAGATCTTCATCAACTGCATGGAAAAGCTGACCATGAACGCGCCGCGCGAGACCCTCAAGGTCCGCCTGTCGGCCGCGCTCGACGCCGGCATCGACGGCAGCACGCTGGCCGCCGGCCTGCACCTGGGCAGCTTCGCGCTGATCGAGGACCACCCGCGCTTTCGTCACGCCAAGCTCGGCATCATCGTGTCCTCGCTGCGCGCGCTGCAGTTGTTCCTCAAGAAGAACGCGCGCCTGAACCGCCTGCCCGACTATGTCGTGGTCGAAGGCCCGCTGGCCGGCGGCCACCTCGGCTTCGGCATGGACTGGGCCCAGTACGACCTCGCGACCATCGTCGCCGAGATCGCCGCCTGGCTCAAGACCGAACAGCTCGAGATCCCGCTGATCCCGGCTGGCGGCATCTTCACCGGCAGCGATGCGGTGCGCTTCATGGAGATGGGCGCTTCCGCCGTCCAGGTCGCGACCCGCTTCACCGTCACGCGCGAATGCGGCCTGCCCGACGACTCCAAGCAGGAATACTTCAAGGCCGACGAGGACGACATCGAGGTCAACGAGATCTCGCCGACCGGCTACCCGATGCGCATGATCAAGTCCAGCCCGGGCATCGGCGACGGCATCCGCCCGAACTGCGAGGCCTACGGCTACTTGCTCGATGCCAAGGGCAAATGCGCCTACATCGACGCCTACAACCGCGTCGTGCTGGAGCACCCGGGCGAGCGCAAGATCCAGGTCTGGGACAAGACCTGCCTCTGCACCCACATGCGCAACTTCGCGATCTGGACCTGCGGCCAGCTGACCTGGCGCCTGAAGGACACCACGCTGCGTCATGACGACGGCAGCTACCAGCTGCTGAGCGCCCAGCATGTGTTCGAGGACTACCAGTTCAGCGTCGACGACAAGATCGCGCTGCCGGAGTCCGAGTTCGACGTCGACTGAAACGGGTTGCGCGGCCAGGCCCGACCGGGGCTGGCGCAAGAAAACCGCCCTGGCCTGCGCCCCGGCGGTTTTTTTGCGTCCGCGCCGGAGCAGGCTTCAGGCCGGGTCCATGCCGTGGCGGCGCTTGGTTTCGGCCCTGGCCGGCGAGGCCAGGAAGTCCAGCAGCTCGCGCACGGCCTCGGGCCGGGTCGAGGTCGTCGCGATGCCGGCCGAGAAGGTGGTGGTGATCTGGACCTCGGGCGGCAGCGGGCCGAGTAGGGTGATGCCCTCGAGGTTCATCAGCTCGCTGAGCTGCTGGAAACCGAGCTCGACCGCGCCCTGGGCCACCAGCGCGCCGACCGGCACGCCGGGCGGCGCGGTCACGATGCGGTCGGCGATCTGCCCGGCGATGCCCCAGCGCTCGAACAGCTTTGCCAGCTGCACGCCGCTCGGGCCGGTCGAGTAGCCCAGGGTGCGCGCGGCCAGCACCGCGGCCTTGAGCGCGGCCTCGCTGGAGATGTCGGGGCTGGGGCTGCCGGCGCGCACCGCCACCGCCACGCCCGAATGCACCAGGTCGACCCGGCTGCCGGCCAGCAGATGGCCGTCGGCGCTCAGCTTGTCGATTGCATTCGAGGCCAGCGCCACGACATCGAAGGCCTCGCCGGCCTGCACCCGCTTGGCCGCGTCGACGCCG
>ERZ1034363.1432-NODE-1432-length-13544-cov-3.999183_pt1 | contig 13544 bp, 14 predicted proteins | sample MGYA00520616_ERZ1034363 | MGnify/ENA primary metagenome ERZ1034363 (study PRJEB33736, sample SAMEA104284506) | Azolla filiculoides | biome: Urban; feature: Water surface; material: Ditch water | place: Netherlands | collected 2015-10-28 | depth 0-0.1 m ...
AGACCGGTTTCCTCGGCGATTGGAATAAAACGGGTCGGCGGGATCATGCCCAAGGTCGGATGTTGCCAGCGGGCCAGCACTTCCATACCGATAATCCGGCCACTTTCCAGATGCACCTGCGGCTGAAAATGCAGCGTGAACTGCGAGTGGGTGGGTGAAATATCCGCAATCGCCTGGCGCAGATCATTTTCCATCTGCAGTCGCTCAACGGCAGCCACATTCATCCGTCCGGCGTAAAACTGGTAATTATTCCGCCCCTCGCGCCCGGACGCTTTCACGTAAACGCAGGGCCACACTTTTCAGCAGGCCGTCACCAACATGGTGGCCCAGGGTATCGTTAACCGTCTTGAAGCGGTCAAGATCGATCAGCATGATGGCAATCTGCGTGCCGTCGCGCAGGCAGGTTTTCAAGGCCAAATCGAGTTGTGACTCGTAGGCCAGTCGATTCGGCAGATGCGTCAGCGGGTCGTGATACGCCAGATGCGCCAGGCGGTCGGCCGCTTCCCGGCGATCACTGATGTCATTGAAGCTGGCCACATAGTTGACCAGGGCACCGTTGGTATCCCGAACGACAGAGATGACAAGCCACTTGGGATAAATCGTTCCATCCTTGCGCCTGTCCCAGATTTCACCTTCCCAGAAGTCCGTTTCATTCACCGAGCGCCACAGGGCCGCGTATTCCTCGGGAGTAAAACGACCGGAAGACAATAATTTGGGATCACGCCCCAAGACTTCTTCCTGCGTGTAGCCGGTCAGGTAGGTAAAGGCGGGATTGACGCTGATGATGCGATTTTGATTATCCGTGATAAAAACCGCCTCGCCACTATGCCGGTAAGCACACAGCAGGGCTGCATAGCCAGGAAGCTCCACCTCGCCATCACCGACATGCTGCATCGACATCGCCCCCAGACCTCTCATGATCAATTTCAAAAGCGGATTATGCCTATAGATCGATGCTTGCGAGCAATCTCACGTCGATTAATCCTGCGTTCAGGCTCCGGCGGCAACGCCCCCATTATCAGCCTGCGCCGCGACGCTTGTATCAAAATACTTGGCCGCTGCATCAGCCTTCGCTTTATCCCGGCGTTCCTGCTCTTCGAGTTGTTTTGCTGCAATCGATGCTTTATGCAAGCGTTCCTCCTCCAAACGATCGCGCCTGCGAGCCCAGGCTTCAAGCGAAACGAAGACCGTCTCTCCGGTTGCCATGAAGAAGCCAAGCACGGTCAACGTAATCAAGGCTTTCTCCAACGGGTCATGCAGCACGGAGAGAAAGGCCCAAACTGTCAAAAACAGCCTGAACGCCATATGCTTCAGCAGCGCTGATCGTTCCTGTGGAGAAAGTGAATCGGTTGCGTGTTTCATGAAGCCAGATGAATGAGCCAGCAAAGATTTTACTGCCCCGGAAGTAACAGTGTCATTTCATTCGCACGAGTCCGTGACATTTGTCACGACTTTAGGCATGAAATCGATAGTCCAGCCGCATCAGCTTTCAGTTGCCGAGGGGCAGCAGCTCCCCGATCAGGTCCGAGATCAAGCCGGCGGTTGTGCCATGGCGGTCGCGATCCGGGTTGTATTCGACGATTTCAAGTGCCTTGAACCCGGCCATGCCGCCGATCCGGCGCATGGCTTCGACGACATCGGGGATAACGAGGCCATCCGGTTCCGGGCTGCCGACGCCGGGGGCGAGTCGGGGGTCGATGACGTCAAGATCGAGAGTGACGCCAAAGCCGGCCGGGGCGCCGGCGATGATGGCGATGGCTTCGTCGAGGCAGTCGGCAAAGCCGCGGCGGTCTATTTCTTCACTGTCGATGATGCGCACTTGCTGGTGCTGGAGGAACTCAAGTTCTTCCGGTTCGTAACTGCGGGCGCCGAGCACGACGGTGTGGGCGGCACTGAGTTGAACACCTTCCAGGCCGATGTTGAGCAGGCGCTTGTCGCCGCGCCCGAGCAGGCAGGCCAGCGGCATGCCGTGGATGGCGCCGGAGTAGCTCGATTCCGGCGTGTGGCTGTCGAGATGGGCGTCGATCCAGAGCAGGCCGACCGGCCCGGCCTGAGCCCGGGCGACCCCGCTCCAGGTCCCGATGGCAACCGAGTGATCGCCACCGATGATGACGGGAAACTCGTTCGCGCCAAGCGCCAGAGCAACTTCGTCGGCGAGGTTGCGGCATAGTTCGGCGATGCGGCCGGCAATCGATGCGCCATCGCTATCCGGTGCAAAGAGGGTCTTGCCCCAGTCGAGTTGCGGACGGTGCGCCAGTTCGTGCCAGGCTTGCGAGTGGTGGAAGGCGACGGGTCCGTCTTCGCAGGCGTGATCCTGGGCGCCGATGCCGCTGGCGGCACCGATGATGCGGATGCGGGAAAAGCCCGCCGCGCCACGCTGTTTCATGCGCCGATGGCAGTTAGCCGGGTGCGCATGTCGGCCAGTTCGGCTTCGAGGGCGGCTACCCTCGCCTTCAGGTCTTCGATTTCGTGGCTGGCGGTATGCGTGCTTCTGACTGGCGAGGCGGCTTCGATGTCCGGCGCGCCGCTCAGCAGGTGCGCCCAGCGGTTCTCGCGCGATCCAGGCAGGCGCGGCAATTCGACGACGAGGGCGCCGGCCTCGCGAGTGGCGAGTTCTTCGAGGAAGGCTTCGACCGATGAAATGTCGGCAAATTTATGCAGGCGGTCGCAGTTGAGGCGCAGTTCGCCAGCGGTCTGCGGGCCGCGCAGCATGAGCACGGTGAGCAGGGCCGAGGCCTGGCTCGGTATGCCGAGGATTTTTTCCAGGCGATGTTCGTAGCGGCTGACCCGGCTGCCGCTGATTTCATTGACCAGCCAGAGGCCCTTGAGGACATCGATGGCCTGGACAATATCGCTTTCGCTGGCGTCGATGACCGGATTGCGGCTGGTTTTCTGGTTGCAGCCGGCTTGCAGGGCATTGACCGAGAGCGGGTAGGTGTCGGGTACGGTGCGCTGCTTTTCGACCAGGGTGCCGAGGACGCGGGTTTCGAGCAAGGATAGCGGGGGCAGTGCTTGGGTCATGATGACTGTTTCCTGAGTGTTATAGGTGTTCAATCGCCTGTTCCGACCGGGCCAGCCGGTCCGGGTCTTGCAGCCAGGCACGGTAGATGTGCAGGGCGACGTGGGCATCGTTGGCCGCGTAGAGTATCTGGCGCTCGTTGAGTCGAGAGCTGGCCCAGTTGCTGGTGCCGACTTTCTTCGATTTCTGGAATTTCTGGCCGAAATAGTGGGCGACAGCCACTTTCGCCCCGACCGTACCGCGATGCCCCGGCCCGCGCAAAACTTCACCGAGGTCGAGGACATTGTTGAGTTCGATGCCCAGGCGCGTGCGCAAGGCGCTGCGGTCGTTGCCCAGGCCGAAGCCGACTTTCAGCACGGTGGGAGCGGCGAGTATCTGCCGAAGCACCTCATGGTTGGCGGCAAAGACGACAGGAAACAGGTAGACGTGTTCATCGGTCGCCAGTTGAACGAGGTGCGGCCCGGTTGATATCTCGCCCTTGAGGAAGGTTGGCTTCGACTCGGTATCGAAGCCGATGGCCGGCGCCGCCAGCAAGGCTGCGCTGGCCCGCGCGGCCAGGGCCGCATCGTTGACCAGGGTGATCCGCTCCATGCCCACGCCGGCGTAGATCGGCAGATCGCTCTCGGCCAGCTCGCGGCGACTGAAGGTCACTTCACTCATGAGGCGGTGCTCCCGGTCGCTTCCGTGCTCATTACCTGCTGCATCCATGTATCCTTGATGTTTTTACCAGAAGCAAGTGTATGGGATCACGCTGGCTCTCGGGCCTTTTCTCGCCGCTCAGGGCACTCTTTTTCCGCCGCCCCGCCCCGCTTTCCGACTATGCGCGGGCCCGCCTGTTGATTGCCGCCGTGGACCGCGGCGGCATCCCGCTCAATCCGGCCCGGGTCAACGCCATCGCCCGCGACCTCGGCCTCGAGGTGCCGCGCCAGGCACCGGTTGAAGCCACCCTCGAACGCATCCGCCTCGCCCTTTCGCGGGCTAGCGAACATGAGTAAGCCCTGGTTTCTGTACATGATCGAATGCAGCGATGGCAGCCTCTATACCGGCATCGCCGTCGATGTAGCAGCCCGCTACGCCGCCCACTGCCAGGGCACCGGCGCCCGCTACACACGCTCGCATCCGCCGCTGAAGCTGCTCGGCTACGAAACGCATCCGGACAGATCGTCGGCCTCGAAGGCAGAGTATCGGATCAAGAAACTGACGCCTGGCGAAAAGCGGATTTACGCGGCGTCGCTGATTCAGGGCCCGACAAAATAGGGAGAGCCGTTAAATGCCAAGCCTACGCATGCGATGGCATGGCCGGAAGTATGGTTCTGGTCGGAAAACCTTGATCCACCCCGGCTTGCTGCATCAGCCGCCAATGATCAAGGCATCGGGTACCGCGACGGATTCCTGCTCACCGATCCGAATGCTCGTCACGTCCCCCTGCCGTGTATGGGTAACAGGCTCTGCAGCATCCGAAGAAACCGGCAGGCCCTTGATGAAGAGGATACGTCGCAGCGGGCTGGGCGCACCAGCGGGCCAGCGGATTTCCAGCGTGGCGTCGCCGGCAAAACTGCGTCTAATGACAAATACCTCGCATTGCCGGCTGGGCGTCGTGGCGTCATGGGCACAGGGGAGCGTCGCCGAGGCGTGATAGGGAGTTCCGGGAATGAGGGCGTCACGATGAGCCGGCAGGGCGGCCAGTGGTTTGCCACTTAACTTTATCCGCAGGCTGTAGCGACTCGATTCGTTCCGCCGCGCCGCGGCACGCATCAGGTAAGTCCGCACCGTATAGATTCCATCGGAGGGTAGCTGGCGCACAAACTGGTTGCCCGATGAACTGCCGACATACATCGAGACTTCAGAGCCTGGCGGATTGACATTGAAATAGTGCTGCCCGTTCGAGGCGCCCAGGGAAACTGCCAGGATCTGGCCGGCCCGCCCGGTGAATTGGTAATCGACAGTCTGGTGGCCCTGCAGGCGCCCCTTGATCAGCCGGCTGCCGGTGGCGCCCCGGAAACTGACGGGCACGACCGGCTGGTCATGGTGGCCGACACAGGCAGCCTCGATGAGAAAGCGCCCTTCCACCCAGCCACGCCCACCCGGATAGGCGATCTGGCACCAGCGGGGGTTGGCCAGTTGTCGCTCTTGCTGCTCGGCTTTGCCCAAGGTGCTGAATTCCTGCAGGGTCAGCCCGCCCTGGCAACCGAGGTTGCGCAGACATTGGGTTTGCGGTGGAAGACTGGCGATGCGCGGTGACTGCGGGCTGGGTTCGGCACGGACAACGAGTTCGGCATCGCTGGCGATACCGCTCACCCGGTAATGATCAGGGCCGTCCGCACCGGCCCGGGCAGCACCACACAACAGCGCGAGACCGGCAATAGACAGAACACAGCGAAGCAGAAAAGTTGTAGCTGCCATGGGAATCCCGATCAAGAATCAAGCCGACTGAACCCTGCTCATTCTAGCGGGTGAACCGCCTCATATTCCTTATCTGGATGGCTTCAACAATCAGCAGAAAGCGATGGCCAAAATTGCCGGATCATCAATCAGGTTCACCAGTGCATACGCCGCCAGGCGATTGGCAACAATCCAGACCTGCATGGAAAAATTGGCGAAAGCTTCAATCATCTTGTAGTGGACCGGCGAAATGATGGGGGCAACAAAAAAGCGCCCCGAGAGGCGCTTGTTTGTTTTATCGCAGTTATAGGATTGGCGGACACGCAGGGATTCGAACCCTGGATCCAGGTTTTGCCCGGATGCACCCTTAGCAGGGGTGTGCCTTCGACCACTCGGCCACGTATCCAATCCTGCTACAACAACGAGGCGCGGATGATATAGCCTCCGCGCCCTTTGGTCAAACTTACTGATCCAGACCGAAAGTACGATGCAGGACTCGGACAGCCAGTTCCAGGTACTTTTCGTCGAGGACGACGGAAATCTTGATCTCGGAAGTCGAGATCATCTGGATGTTGATGCCTTCGTCGGCCAGCGCCTTGAACATCTTCGAGGCGACGCCCGGGTGCGAACGCATGCCGACGCCGACGGCGGAGACCTTGCAGATCTTGTTGTCGCCGGTGATCTGGCGGGCGCCGAGCTTGGCCTTGACGCCTTCCAGGATGCCCTGGGCCTTGGCGTAGTCACCGCGATTGACGGTGAAGGAGAAGTCGGTGGTGCCGTCGTGGCCGACGTTCTGGATGATCATGTCGACGTCGATGTTGGCGTCGGCAATCGAACCCAGGATCTGGTAGGCGATGCCCGGGGTGTCGGGAACGCCGAGCATGGTGAGCTTGGCTTCGTCGCGGTTGAAAGCGATACCGGAAATGATCGGTTGTTCCATGTTCTTGTCTTCCTCAACAGTGATCAGCGTGCCTTCCCCTTCGTCCTGGAAGCTGGAAAGAACGCGCAGTTTGACCTTGTACTTGCCGGCGAATTCGACCGAGCGGATCTGCAGCACCTTGGAGCCGAGGCTGGCCATTTCGAGCATTTCCTCGAAGGTGATGGTGTCGAGCTTTTTGGCTTCGGGCACGACGCGCGGGTCGGTGGTGTAGACGCCATCGACGTCGGTGTAGATCTGGCATTCGTCGGCCTTGAGCGCAGCGGCAAGCGCCACGCCCGAGGTGTCGGAACCGCCGCGACCGAGGGTCGTGATGTTGCCGTTTTCATCGACGCCCTGGAAGCCGGCGACAACGACAACATGCCCGGCATCGAGATCGCGCCGCATGTTGGCTTCGTCGATCGACAGGATGCGCGCCTTGGTGTGCGTGCTGTCGGTCAGCACCTTGACCTGGCCGCCGTTGTAGCTTCTGGCCTTGCAGCCGATGTCCATCAGCGCCAGGGCAAGCAGGCCGCTGGTGACCTGTTCGCCGGTGGACATGATGGCATCCAGCTCGCGCGGATCGGGAGTAGCCTGAACTTCCTTGGCCAGCGCAATCAGCTTGTTGGTTTCGCCGCTCATGGCTGAGACGACGACGACCACTTGATGGCCCTGTGCCTGGAACTTGGCAACGCGTTTGGCGACATTCTTGATGCGGTCGGGATTAGCGACCGATGTACCGCCGTATTTTTGAACAATCAACGCCATGGATTCATCCGGTTAAACGTTGGAAACAGGAAAAAGAGGGCGGGATTTTACCCCACCCTTTTCTTTTTCCGAAGAAAAACAGTGACTAGAGATCGGCCAGCGAACGCAGGTGCGCGCCAACGCTACGCGCCAGCGAGGTCATCACGTAACCGCCTTCGAGCATGGAGACGATGCGCTTGTTGCACATCTCGGCAGCCAGTTGCTTGAGCTGATCGGTGACCCAGGCGTAGTCCTTTTCGAGGAAACGCAGGTTGCCCATGTCGTCCTCGAAGTGGGCATCGAAACCGGCCGAAATGAGGATCATCTGCGGCTTGAATTCGCGCAGACGAGGCATCCAGACCTGCGTCACGGCATCGCGGAACTCTTCGCCGCCACAACCGGAAGCGAGCGGCACGTTGCACATGTTCGCGGCCGGCTTGTCAGTGCCGCTGTACGGATAGAACGGGTGCTGGAAGATCGAGCACATCAGCACTTCCTCGTCGCCGGCAAAGCAGTCTTCGGTGCCGTTGCCGTGATGGACGTCGAAGTCGATGATGGCGACGCGTTCCAGGCCGTGGGCCTTGAGGGCATGCTTGGCGGCGACACCGACGTTATTGAAGAAGCAGAACCCCATCGGGTTGTTTTTCTCGCAGTGGTGGCCGGGCGGACGCACGGCGCAGAAGCCGTTTTCGATTTCACCCTTCATCACCAGATCGACCGCCAGGCAGCCGGAACCGGCAGCGCGCAAGGCAGCCTGCCAGGTGTGCGGATTCATGGCGGTATCGGGATCAAGGTGTACGACGCCGTGTTCCGGCGAGGCGCGTTTGATGCGTTCGAGATGCGAGGCAGGATGGACGCGCATCAACTGTTCAAAGGTGGCGAGCGGTGCGTCGTAGTAAACAAAATAGGCGTCGATCCCCTGGGCGATCAGGTGATCGTTGATGGCGGTCAGACGTTGCGGGCATTCCGGGTGATGCGAACCCATGTCGTGCAGCTGGCAATCACGATGGGTGATGATGGCAGTGGTCGTCACTTGTTCTCTCTCTGCGATGCGGCGCACAAAACGGCGCACGTCGAATTGTCATTATCGTCCCATTCATCGCGCCGCTTCAAGCATTAGAATGGGTTTGAACAGACACAGCGGGATCATATGATGTTGAAAAGCACACTTTCTGCCCTCGGCGGTCGGCCACGCGCCCTCGACGGCGTTCTCGAGCAGGCCGGCCGGATCATTCTCGGCAAGGATCATGAAATCCGGCTGGCCGTCGCCTGTCTGCTCGCCAACGGCCATTTGCTCATCGAGGATCTGCCAGGCATGGGCAAGACGACGCTGGCCCACACCCTGGCCCGGCTGCTCGGCTTGCAGTTCTCGCGCATCCAGTTCACTAGCGACCTGTTGCCGGCCGACATCACCGGTGTTTCCATTTTCGAGCGCGACAAGAGCGAGTTCCGTTTCCTGCCCGGCCCGGTTTTCGCCCAGCTCGTGCTGGCCGACGAGATCAACCGCGCCACCCCAAAAACCCAAAGTGCCCTGCTCGAAGCCATGGAAGAAGGCCAGGTCACGGCCGAGGGCCAGACGCGCCTGCTGCCGACCCCCTTCTTCGTTATCGCGACGCAAAACCCGGCGCACCAGATCGGCACCTTTCCGCTGCCCGAGTCGCAGCTCGACCGCTTCCTGATGCGTCTCGAACTCGGCTACCCCGACCGCACGGCCGAACGCGCCCTACTCTCGGCCGGCGGCCAACGCGCCCGGGTCGAGCAGCTGAGCCCCATGCTCCTCGCCAATGAGCTGCCGGGCCTGCAGGCAGAAGCAGCGGCCATCCACGCTGCTGGCCCGCTCATCGATTACGTCCAGGCGCTGGTCGAAGCGACCCGCCACAATCCGGCTTTCCAGCATGGCCTGTCGCCCCGCGCCGGCCTCGCCCTGCTTGCCGCGGCGCGTGCCTGGGCCTGGCTGGCCGGGCGCGACATGGTGCTGCCGGATGACGTGCAGGCTGTCCTGCCCGCCGTCGCCCGGCATCGCCTGCGCTCGGCACAGGGCGGCGGCTACGCGCTGGCCGAGGATATCGCCGCCCTGATGCGCAGCGTCGCCATCCCCTGATTGCCGTGGGGGTCGTTGCCAGACTCAAGCAGCAACTGTTTCGCTGGCGGAGCGACGGCACGGCGCCGCTGCGTCTCGGCCAGCGGCGCATTTTCATCATCCCTTCGCGGGGCGGCCTGCTCTATGCGCTGGCACTGGTCGTCATGCTGCTCGGTGCCATCAATTACAACCTGGCGCTCGGCCATGCCCTGGTTTTCCTGCTCGCCGGGCTGGGCATCGTCGGCATGATCCACACCTTTCGCAACCTGCATGGCCTGATCGTCACACCCGGCCGGAGCAGCCCGGTCTTTGCCGGGGAAACGGCGCACTTTGAATTGCGCCTGGACAACGACCGCACCAGCCCGCGCCTGGCACTCGAACTGGAAGCCGAACAAGGCAAGCCGGTGTTCGCGGCACTTGACCGGCATAAAGGGGCCAGACTCAATATTCCGCTGGCTGCCACCCAGCGCGGCTGGCTGGACCTGCCCCGCGTCCGGCTATCAACGCGCTACCCGCTCGGCTTGTTTACAGCCTGGGCTTACCTGCAACCGGCCATGCGCTGCCTGGTCTATCCGCAGCCGATTGCCGCCCCGCTCCCGCCGCCATTGCCGACACCGGCTGGCGGTGAGCGAACGGGCGATGGCGGCCAGGAGGACTTTGCCGGATTCCGTGACCGCCAGCCGGCGGATTCACCGCGCCACGTTGCCTGGAAGGCGAGCGCCCGCCATGCCGGCGAAGGCCCCTTGCTGATCAAGCAGTTTGCCGGTGGTGCACAACTTGAACTGATCCTTGACTGGCAATTGACCGAGCCCGGCCTCTCCGCTGAAACCCGGCTCGGCATCCTGACCGGCTGGGTGCTCGCCGCCGAGGCGGCCGACGCCGATTACGCGCTGTGGCTGCCCGGCCGTGAAATCCCGACAGGCCGTGGCGAGCACCATCGCCAGTCCTGCCTTGAAGCCCTCGCCCTCTACCAGCCATGAGCACGCCGGCCCGCGACGCGCTCGACCGCCATGCCACGCCCTGGCTGTTCGCCACGGCGCTGGCGACGACGGCGCCGCATGCGCTGCATCAACCGACCTGGCTCAGCGCCCTGAGCGGGGCCGTGCTGCTCTGGGCCGCCTGGCTGTGGTGGAAGGACCGCCGCCTGCCCGGCCGCTGGCTCATCGTCCTCATGGTGGCCGGCGGCTGCGCCGGCATCCTGCTCGAGTTCCGCAGCCTGTTCGGGCGCGATGCCGGTGTCGCCATGCTGGTCATGTTCATGAGCATGAAACTGCTTGAAGTCAGATCCCGGCGCGATGGCATGGTCGCCATCACGCTCGGCTATTTCCTGCTGCTCACGCACTATCTGTATTCGCAAAGCATCCCGACCGGCCTCTGGCTGCTGGCGACGATGTGGCTCGTCACGGCGACGCTGGTCCGCCTGCAGGGCGGCCCGGCCAGCCCGCCACGCGACAGCCTGCGTCATGCCGGGGTGCTCTGCCTGCAGGCGATTCCCTTCATGCTCGTGCTTTACCTGCTCTTTCCGCGCATCTCCGGTCCACTCTGGGGGCTGCCACTGGACGCCCATAGCGGCAAGACCGGGCTGTCCGAAACGATGTCGCCGGGCAGCATCGCCGAACTGGTGCAAAGTGCCGATATTGCCTTTCGCGTTCGCTTCGACGGGCCGCTGCCGCAGAAGCAGAAGCTCTACTGGCGCGGCCCGGTCATGGAGCAGTTCGACGGCATCACCTGGCAGCCCTACAAGGGCCGCTACCGGACGCCGCAACTGGCCCCCGTATCGCCGCCAGTCAGCTATGAGACGACGCTCGAAGCCCATGGCCAGCGCTGGCTTCTGGCCCTTGATGCCCCGACCGGCCTGCCCGCCGAAACCAGTCTGAACGGCACCCTCACCGCGGCGAGTCGGGAAGCCATCAACGAACGGCGACGCTTCCGCCTGTCAGCCAGCCTCGACTACCGTTTCAACACGAGCGAGGAGGCAGCAGTCCTGCGCCGCAACCTTGCCCTGCCCGCCGAGCGCAATCCACGAACTCGCCAACTGGCCCGCGAGTGGCAGGCCGGCAATCCGCCCGAGGCCATCATCGCCAAGGCGCTCACCCTGTTCGCCAGCGAGTTTACCTACACGCTGCGCCCGCCTCTGCTTGGCCGGGATGGTGTCGATGACTTTCTCTTCAACGGCAAGCGCGGTTTCTGCGAACACTATGCCGCTGCCTTCGTCGTCCTCATGCGTGGCGCCGGCATCCCCGCCCGCATCGTCGGCGGCTACCAGGGTGGCGAATTCAACCCGCTCGACGGCTATCTCGTGGTCCGCCAGTCGGATGCCCATGCCTGGGCCGAGGTCTGGCTGGAGGGCCGGGGCTGGGTACGTGTCGATCCGACGGCAGCCGTCTCACCCAGCCGCATCGAAACCGGCATCGCCGACGCGCTGGATTTGGGCGAACCGCTCCCGGCGCTCATCCAGTGGCGGGCCGACTGGGTGCGCACCCTGCGCTACCGCTGGGAGGCGATCAACAATGCGTGGAACCAGAATATCCTCGGCTACGATCCGCTGCGTCAGCGCGAACTGCTCGCCCGCCTCGGCCTGCCGGATGCCGACTGGCGCAGCCTGGCGACGGCACTCGGCCTGGCCTGCAGCCTGATTGTCGCCGGCCTCATGGCCTGGGCGCTGTACAGACGGCCCGAGCGCGACCCGGTTGTTCGCCTTTGGCAGCAGGCGCTGCGACATCTGGCCCGAAGAAAGGTAGACTGCGCGCCTTGGGAAACGCCGCTGGATGTCGCCCGACGGGTTCGGGAACAATGCCCGGAACTGGCCGTCACTTTCCAGCCTGTCGTCGACGCCTATCTCGTGGCGCGCTACGGCAAGTCCGACCAAGCCCTGAAAACCCTGCGCGACGCCGTCGCGCAATTGCGATGATGACCGTGAACCTGAAACACGCCCTTGCCCTGCTGCTGGCCGCCATGACTTCCTTGGCCGCTGCCGCGCCCAAAGCCCCGCCCGCCCCGACCTTCGCCGACGACCCGGCCGCTATCGAATTCGCCCGCGACCTCGAAACCCGCCACGGTTTCAAGGCCGACGAACTGATCAGCCTGTTCGCCCAGACCCGTCCCAACGCCACGGTCCTCAAGCTGATCCAGCCGCCCGCCTCGCCGCTGCAACGCTCCTGGGAACGCTACCGGCCGCGTTTCCTCAATGAGCGACGTATCGAGGGCGGCGTCCGTTTCTGGCAGGACAATGCCGGCCAGCTGGCCAAGGCCAGCGCGCTCTACGGCGTGCCCCCGGAAATCATCGTCGCCATCATCGGCGTCGAAACGGAATACGGCCGCAACATGGGCGGCTTCCGCGTCTTCGAGGCACTGTCCACGCTGGCTTTCAATTACCCGCGCCGCGCCGAGTTCTTCCGCACCGAGCTCGAGCAGTTCCTGCTATTGAGCCGTGAAAACGATCTCGATCCGATGACCGTCAAAGGCTCGTTCGCCGGCGCCATCGGCATCCCGCAGTTCATGCCGGGCAGCCAGCGCCGCTATGCCGTCGATTTCGATGGCGATCAGCGCGTCGATCTCGGCACCAGCGTCGACGATGCCATCGGCAGCGTCGGCCGCTTCCTCGAACAGCACGGCTGGCAAGCCGAACAGCCGATTGCCGTGCCGACGATCACCAGCAGCACGCCAGCCGCCGAACTGATCCAGGCCGGCCTGCGCCCCAGTTTCAAGGTCGCCGATCTGGCAGAGCAAGGTATCCGCGCCAATATCGACGGCCAACTGAGCGCTGCCCTGATCGACCTCGTTGCACCGGGACGCGAGACGGAATACTGGCTGGGTTTCGAGAATTTCTACGTGATCACGCGCTACAACCGCTCGAGCTTTTACGCCATGTCGGTTTTTCAGCTGGGCGAGGAAATCCGCACCCGGATGTGCGCACGACAGGACGCTACAGCAGGGAATCGCGAGAGATATTGCCGCGCTTGATGATCTTGCGCAGGCGATCCAGACCTTCCATCTGAATCTGCCGGACCCGTTCGCGGGTCAGCCCGAGATCGCCGGCAATCACGTCCAGCGTCGACACGTCGGCGCCATTCAGGCCGTAGCGGCGTTCGATCACTGAACGTTGGCGCTCGGTCAACTGGTCGAGCCAGTCGCCGACCAGGCCGCCGACCTCGCTCGACTGCAACAGGGATTCTGGATCGCTGCCGCCATCGTCGGCGATGACGAATGTTTGGGCGCGATTGCCCAGACTGTCAAACAGCGCGGCTTCAGTGCCGGTCATCAGGGCCTGCGCACCCAAGGCGCAAATCTCGTCATACAGGGCTGCACGGCGGGCTGCGTCCAGATGGGCGGCGACCTCGTCCAGCAGCAGGATGGGTGCCGACCCCAGATCGGCAGCCAAAGCGCGGGCGTTGGCAAGG
>ERZ1034363.1435-NODE-1435-length-13535-cov-2.266607_pt1 | contig 13535 bp, 11 predicted proteins | sample MGYA00520616_ERZ1034363 | MGnify/ENA primary metagenome ERZ1034363 (study PRJEB33736, sample SAMEA104284506) | Azolla filiculoides | biome: Urban; feature: Water surface; material: Ditch water | place: Netherlands | collected 2015-10-28 | depth 0-0.1 m ...
GCTTACTGTTTCCTTTACCTGAACTTCAGATAAAACGGGATTTAAAATGAAAACAGTTTCATAATGATTCATAAATAATGTATTTATTTGTTAATTTGGGTGCAAAAGTAATGATAATTTTTTAATGCACAAAGAAATTTTGGCTTTATTCGTTGTACTGCGAAAAAAACCGACAAAAATTAGTTTTTCTAATTATTTCGTGGTATATTTACCTTATATTATTAATAAATATACTATTATGAAACTAAATTGTGTTGTTGTAGATGATAGCTCCATACAAAGGATGATCATTGCAAAGTTAGTGAATAATCACCCAAATTTACATTTAATTGGTGATTTTTCTAATGCAATTGAAGCAAGAAGTTGTATGTCTATTCACACCGTGGATTTAATATTTTTAGATGTTGAAATGCCGGTAATCAGCGGGTTTGACTTTTTAGATGGTTTAAAAATAAAACCTCAAATTGTTTTTATCACTTCTAAGGCCGAATATGCTATGAAAGCCTTTGATTATGATGCCACAGACTATCTCCAAAAACCAATTGCCATAGATCGATTTAATGCTTCTGTAAAAAGAGTAATGGATTTATATATGCTCAAAAAAGAGAATAAAGAAGATGAAGGTGAACATATTTTCATTAAAAGTAATCTGAAAAAATTAAAAATTTTCACTTCTAAAATAAAATGGATTGAAGCTTTTGGTGATTATGTAAGAGTTGTAACCGAAGAAGACAGCAATCTGGTTCTTTCTACTATGAAATCTTTCGAAAATGATTTGTCCAAAGAGAAGTTTATCCGTGTACACAAATCATATATTATCAATATTGATAAAGTAGAACGTTTCAACAGTAAATTTGCCGAAATCGGTCTGACAAAAATTCCATTAAGTAGAAACAAAAAAGAAGATCTGGTCAAAGCATTAACTTTTGCATAAGCAAAATTAATGCTTTAATAAAAATCGACGTTTAACGTAACTTTAATTGCTCTGTAAAGCGCAACAGCCTCAAAACTATTCAATATTTTTTGGATAGTTTTTTTTGTGCTTCCTATCGGCGTATTTTGCGGTATCTTAATCAATATTGTTCGAATGTATTCATTTCTGATTCGGCTGATGGCGGGTTCTTCCGGACCCAAAACCGGCATATTCAGATTTTGACTCATTACTTGATACAACCAAATCGCTCCTTCTTTTAATTTATCAAAATCACGGTGTTTGAGCGTCACTTTTATAATTCTGAAATAAGGCGGATACTTATAAATTTGTCGGTCGTACAATTGCTCCTTGTACATACCAAAATAGTCGTTATTTGTAACCTGCTGAATTGTATTGTGATTGGGATTATACGTCTGAATAATCACTTTTCCTTGCTTCTCTGAACGACCTGCACGTCCTGCAACCTGCGTCATCATTTGAAAACTTCGTTCGAAAGCTCTAAAGTCAGGATGATACAACATCGTATCGGCATTCATTATTCCTACTAAACTCACGTTGTCAAAATCTAATCCTTTAGCCAGCATTTGAGTGCCCACCAAAATATCTACTTCCCTATTTTTGAAACTGTCGATAATTTTCTCGAAACCAAATTTCCCTCGCGTTGTGTCCTGATCCATTCGACCAGTTTTTGCCGATGGAAAAATAGAAATCAATTCTTGCTCGATTTGTTCGGTTCCAAAACCTTTAGTCGTCAAATCAATACTGGAACACGAATGACAGTTTGTAGGTTTTGCCATCGAGTAGCCACAATAATGACAACGCAATTGATTCTTATGCTTGTGATAGGTCAAACTAACATCACATTGCTGGCATTGTGGCACGTGTCCGCAAGTCATGCATTCTATAATGGGAGAATATCCTCTCCTGTTTTGAAATAAAATTACTTGTTCTCCCAATGACAAAGCCAAAGTAATATCATCTACCAAAGTATCACTAAAATGTCCCGTCATTCGTTTACGGAAGTATTTATCTTTTAAATCAACCAATTCAATCACGGGCATTTGTACGTTTCCAAAGCGCTCTGAAATTTCGACTAAACCATATTTCTCTGATTGAGCATTAAAATACGTTTCTAAACTAGGCGTAGCCGAACCCAAAAGCACTTTTGCCTGATGCGAATGTGCCAAAACAATAGCTGCATCACGCGCATGATAACGTGGCGCAGGATCTACCTGTTTAAAGGTCTGCTCGTGCTCTTCATCGACGATGATAAAACCAAGCTGATAAAACGGTAAAAACAAGGCTGACCTAGCTCCTATCACGATTTGAGCTTTTGGCGAATTCTCTAAAACCTGTTTCCAGACTTCAACTCGTTCGTTGTTGTTATATTTAGAATGAAATACAGCTACTTTATCTCCAAAATAAGCTCTCAAACGACCTACTAATTGTGTCGTCAAAGCGATTTCGGGTAACAAATACAAAACTTGTTTGCCTGTAACCAAGTATTCTTCAATAAGCTTGATGTAGATTTCTGTTTTTCCACTGGAAGTTACGCCGTGTAATAAACAAACTTCTTTTTGAGTGAAACTGTCTTTTATTCCGTTAAAAGCCGTTTGCTGTGCCTGACTCAATAACAAGGCTTTTTCTTGTGCCTTTCCGGCAAAATTTACGCGGTCTTCCTGAATAAAATATTCCTCAAATATTTCTTTTTCGATTAATTTTTTTACAGTAATGGGTTTGGCTTCGCCTCGGGTCTTTTCGGAAGCGCTGAGTTGAAAATAACTCATCACAATTTCCCTTTGCTTGTTGGCATTTTTCAAGGTTTCAATCAATTCGCCTAAACCGGTATTCGATTCATATTTAGGATGCAAACGCACGTAACGAACCAGTTTGGGTTTATAACTTTCTTGAATTTCTTCTTCGAGTACCAATATATTTTTGTCCATCAATTTTTGAAGAACAGGAACTATATTTTTCTTGTTTAAAATGGAAATGATATCCTGTACTTTCAACGAACTTTGCTGTTGCAACGCTTGATAAACCAAAAACTCATCATCCGAAAGCTGACTTTCATCTACAAATACATCCTGTTTATGAGTAATAACCGTTTCGCTTTCTAATAGCAAAGCACTGGGCATGGCGCCACGATATACATCACCGATAGCACACATATAATAGGTCGAAATCCATTGCCAATGTGCAATTTGTATTTCGGTTACAATGGGTTTTTCATCCAGAATTTGATGAATTTCTTTGGCTTCGTATAAAGTGGGTTGGTTTTGATGTGTTGCTATCACCAGAGCCGTGTACATTTTGCTTTTACCAAATGGCACCGCCACGCGCATTCCTTTTTTGATATAATGGAATTCGGTTTCCGAAATACGGTACGTAAAGGTTTTGGCTAGAGAAAGTGGTAAAATTACTTCGACAAAATACATGGAAAGAGATTCAGGTTACAGGACAAATTTACGATTCTATTTTAATTTTTAACCCGATACCAATATTGGGTTCTTCCAAACAATGAAACCCCAATATAACCGCGCACTTTGAGTTTATCTTTGGATTCTAAAGTGATGTAGCATTTATACAGCTTTCCGTTTTTGGGGTCCAGAATTTTACCAGAGCTATATTCAGTGCCTTCTTTGGTCAATCCTTTGATGATAATCATACCAAGAATGGGTTTGTTTCTATCTTCGCCTGAACAATTTAAACAAACTTTGTCGCGGTGTTCGGCTTCTAAAATCGCTGCTACTTTGCCATAGATTTTTCCTGATTTCTCGTAAATTTCTACAATTGATTTGGCTTTGCCGGTTTCATCATCGATGGTTTTCCATTTTCCGATGACGGTAGGTTGTTGCGCATGAAAAAGTGTTGTAAAAAATAAAGCCGAAAGGTAAACGATCCATTTGTTCATAATTGAGTGGTATTTTAGCCCAGATAGTAGTGAAAATCCTTGTGTGCCGGCGTTCGGCACATAAGATTGTAACGTATAGCTGGATTAGCTTCTGAAAAATTAAACGGTATTTTTCTTTTTTAATTTGTTGATGGTAGCATTCAATTCGAAGCCCAAAAGCAGAATCATACAGTTAATCCAAATGTAAAACATCAAGATGAGCAGGGTTCCGATGGAGCCGTAAAGTTCGTTGTATTTAGAGAATTTTACTACCCAAATTCCGAAGAAATAGGAAGAAATAATAATAAGAATGGTTGTAAAAACAGAACCAATACTGATGAATTTTGGTCGATGAACTTGCTTCGTTCCAAAGCGCAACAAAACCGAAGAAGTCACCAAAATCATCAAAATAACAAATGCATATCGCCCGAGAATAATCAACGGAATGCGGTCGCTCAATACATCCTGAATGATGGTTCTCTGGATGAAAACCTCAAAGACTACAATGGTAGCCACGGTAACCAAGAGTATAAAAGACAGGACCAAAGACATGCCTAAAGCAACTAAATATTGATGAAAAAATCCACGTTTGATTAATACATGTTTTGAGGATTCGAATCCGCCGAGTATGCCCGATAATCCGTTAGCCATTAAAAAAATAGACAAGATAAATCCGGACGATAATAAGCCGGAATGACTGTTGTTCAAGATATCGCTGATGATTTTATAAATCGCATCATACGTATTGGGCGGAACTCCTTCCTTGACAAATTCGAGAAAATCATCCTGAAAACCTACTATTGGTATGTATGGAATAAGATTTAAAATAAACAGCGCAAAGGGAAACAACGCCATAAAAAAACTGAAGGCAACGGCGCTGGCATGATACGAAAAAGCCCCTTCAATAATGCCTAAAATATACAATTCAAGCAAATCATAGAGAGATTATCCTTGCAGCCAAGGCAGTTTTATCTTCTTGAGTACGTTTGCGATGTTGCGTACTATGGGGATTTTTTGGAGCTTTACTTCTATTTCCGCTGACATGATTTATATCGCTTTTAGACTTAAATCCATATTAGAAACAGAGTGTGTTAAAGCCCCTGAGGATATGTAATTTACACCACATTCTGCATACAATCGTATCGTATCCTCATTGATGTTTCCAGAGGATTCTGTTTGGCATTTGTCCCCAATTAAAGCTACAGCGGTACGAGTGTCTTCATAGTTAAAATTGTCTATTAGGATTCGGTGAATGCCTTCGCTTTGCAGGATTTCTTTGATTTCGTCGAGGTTTCTGGCTTCGACTATGATTTTCAAATCGAGATTGTTTTCTTGTAAAAATGCTTTGGTTTTGGCTATAGCCAAAGTGATACCGCCAGCAAAATCATTGTGATTATCCTTGAGCATAATCATGTCGTAGAGGGCAAAACGGTGGTTTTCGCCTCCTCCTATTTTCACTGCCCATTTTTCGGCAGCACGAAAACCGGGTGTAGTTTTACGGGTATCTAATATTTGGGTTTGGGTTCCTTCGAGCAGTTTTACGTATTCCTGAGTTTTGGTAGCAATAGCAGACATGCGTTGCATGGAGTTTAAGACCACGCGTTCCGATTTTAAAATAGATTGTGAACTTCCCGAAACGTGAAAAACTACATCACCATATTGTACGGCAGTTCCGTCGTTGATAAAAGTCTCTATTTGCAAGCTTGGATCGACATATTCGAATATCATTTTAGCCAAAGCGACACCGGCAATAATACCGTTTTCTTTGACTAATAATTTGGCTTTTCCGGTAGCAGTGGCAGGAATACAGGCCAATGAACTGTAATCTCCAGGACCTACATCTTCGCGGATGGCATTAGCAATTAAGATTTGTAATTCGTTTTGAAACTGGGATTCGCTAATCATTTGGTTGCTTTTTTAGAACTGCTAAAGTAAGATTTATTTTGCGGACTTGAAAATTTGAAGGTTTGATAATTTAGGTGCGTTTGAAATTATAATGAAATAATATAGCCGCTGTGTGTAATTCATTTTAACACATAAAAACAGGGTAAAAAAGGCATTCCACGTAAAATAAAATGCATAGTGCCATGTGAAAAAGATATTTTACAAAAGTATTTAAACATAAATGTATTCTTCTCATTCAATTCTATTTTTATTTCAGACTCTAAAATAAGTACCTATACGTAAACCTTTACCCTTTTGACCTAAAATTTTACGTACAGTAGCGTAAAATTTTACGCTGCACCACCTAAAATTTTACCCTTGCCTACTTAAATTTTTAGGCTCCAGACGTAAAATTTTACGCAGGGATACGTAAAAACTTAGGTTCTTGACGCAAAACTTTAGGTTATTTGGAGTTTTTCTGGAGAAAATCTACACTTGTTTTTACAGCTTATAAATGAAATACTACTAATTCCTTTTTATTCCTGCTTTTAAAAATACGACCAAATTACTATTGGAAAACAATCACCCATTCAGGAATTTATCAACACTACAACGTTTTCCTAAAAACAAAAAAATGGGGTACTCTCGTTTTGAAAAGTGTTTTACCTACATTTAACGTACTACAATAATTAATTTCTAAATAAATGAAAAAAATACTTTTTTATGTACCGCTTTTGATGACTTTCTTTGCTTCGGCTCAAAAGGATTTCACACCCAATTGGAGTAAAGGCGTGGTTTGGTACCAAATTTTCCCAGAGCGTTTCAGTAATGGTGATTTTACAAATGACCCTAAAGGCAGTGATCAGGAGGGTGCCTATCCGTTTGACAGTACTTCGGAATTTCAAGTACATCCTTGGTCAAGTGACTGGTATGAATTACAGCCGTATGAACAAAAAAATGGGAAAGACATTTGGCATAATATTCAACGTCGTCGTTATGGTGGCGATATTCAAGGTATCATCAACAAACTCGATTATCTCAAATCTTTAGGGATAACCTCTCTTTATTTGTGTCCGGTTTTCTGGTCGCCATCTTCACATAAATACGATGCATTGACGTACCATCATATCGACCCTGCCTTTGGGCCTGACCCAGATGGAGACAAAAAACTAATTGCTGCGGAAGACCCGTTGAATCCAGAAAAATGGGTTTGGACCAAAGCAGATCTTTTGGCTTTAAAACTGATTGAAGAAGTCCACAAACGCGACATGCACATTATTTTTGACGGGGTTTTTAACCACTTAGGAATTAATAGTTTTGCCTTTAAAGATGTAATTAAAAATCAGGAAGCTTCGGCTTACAAAGACTGGTTTATGGTCGACAGCTGGGACAATGCGGCAAAAAAAACCAAGTTTGAGTACAAAGGTTGGTTTGGCGTAACCACATTACCCGAATTAAAGGAAGATGCCAACGGAATTGTGGAAGGTCCTAAAAACTACATTTTCAATGCCACAAAACGATGGATGAATCCAATGAATAAAGGCAGTCAATACGGTATTGACGGTTGGCGATTGGATGTGGCGTATTGCGTGGCGCATCCGTTCTGGAAAGACTGGAGAAAATGGGTAAAAAGCATTAACAGCGAAGCGTATTTAACCGCAGAATTAGTAGATCCTATTGCTAAAACCCTGCCTTACTTGAGCGGAGATGAATTTGATGCTTCGATGAATTATAATTTTGCTTTTATTACGCACGACTTTTTTGTACAAGATACAACAGGCAGTTCGGTAACCGAATTTGACCAAAAACTGAAAGAATTACGAGATGGTTTTGGCGAAGGTGTTGCACAAAACATGCAAAATTTAGTAGGCAGTCACGATGCAACACGTATTGGTAGTGCGGTGGCCAATCCTGACGGAAAGAAATTTGGAGATTGGGGTGCGTATTTTAATTGGAGTCAGAAGAGTGGTAACAAAACATACAATGCTCAAAAACCAACGCCTGCACAGCTTCAAAAACAAAAATTGATTGCGGCATTCCAAATTTTGTATTTGGGTTCACCAATGATTTATTATGGAGACGAAGCCGGAATGTGGGGAAGTAACGATCCCGATTGTCGTAAGCCTATGGTTTGGGATGAGATTAAGTATGACCCAGAAACTACTAATCCGGATCAAAGTAAACATGCTCCAGACCTTGTAGGTTTTAATACCGAACTGTTTCAATGGTACCAAAAATTCTTAGCGGTACGCAATCAATACGATGCGGTTAAAAAAGGAAATTACACCACCATTCTGACAAATGATGCCGAAAAAGTGTATGGTTTCAGTCGTAAATATGAAAATCAAGAAGTATTAGTGTTCATTAACCGAGGTGCTACAACTGCTACGATTACGTTGCCAATCCTTAAAAAAGGAAAATACAAAGACGTCTTTACCCAAAAGCGCGTAAAGAAACTTTCTGTTTCACCAATGGATATTGTGGTTTTAACTGGAATCAAATCGAAAAAGGGCAACATTTCAATTGAAATGTTGCCCTTTTTTTATGATGATCTAAAAGTAGTTTTTAAGAGTTGCTTTGTCTTGCTACTTCTCCGTGATGTAAAATATCTAATCCTACAGTTTGGTCCTCTTCGTTGATGCGAACCGGAATAAATCGGTTGATGATTTTAAATAATAACACAGTGAAGAAAAAGGCATAACTGGTAGCAAACAAAATTGCCATACATTCTTTGAACAGTAACATTCCGTCACCACCATAGAATAAACCATTTGGAATTGCCTCATTAATCGTGCTGTTCGCAAAGAAACCCAAACAAATTGTTCCAATGATACCTCCCATTCCGTGAACGCCCCATACATCAAGCGCATCATCCCAACCTTTGTGTTCTTTGAATTTAACTGCTGCAAAACATCCAAAAGCGGCAATAATACCAATAATAGCCGATGAATAAATATCGACATAACCGGCAGCTGGCGTAATCGTTGCCAATCCGGCTACAGCACCAGTCATTAAACCAATGAATGTTGGTTTCTTATTACCAGTATTCCATTCGATTAGTAACCAAGTTACAGCAGCAAATGAAGCGGCAGTATCGGTGTTAAGAAAGGACGAAATAGTAATTGAATTCACAGCCAATTCACTTCCTGCGTTAAAACCATACCAACCAAACCAGAGCAAGGCGGTTCCAATTGCCACCAACGGAATATTATTAGGTTCGTGTTTCGTTTGTCTTTTCCCAACAAAATATACAGATGCCAAAGCAGCAAAACCAGCAGTAGCATGAACCGTAATTCCGCCTGCAAAATCAAAAACACCCCATTCAGCAAGCAATCCGCCACCCCAAACCATATGAACGAATGGATAATAAACGAATATTTGCCACAAAATAAGGAAAACAACATATGATTTAAACGAAACTCTATTGATAAAAGCACCTGTAATTAAGGCTGGCGTAATGATGGCAAACATCATTTGGTACGCAATAAATATATATTCCGGAAAACGTTTGTCAGCAGAATATAAAGTAGAAGGTGTAATTCCGTGATAAAAGGCTTTATCAAAATTCCCTATGATTCCAAAAAAATCAGTTCCGGAGTCCACATTCCCACTAAAACAAAGCGAGTAACCGAAAGCAAACCAAAGTACTGTTCCTATTCCCATAGAAACAAAGCTTTGCATCATAATGCTCAAAATATTTTTATTACAACCCAATCCGCCATAAAAAAAAGCAAGACCAGGTGTCATCAACATTACCAAACTAGTGGCAAGAATCATAAAGGTGGTTAATCCAACATCTAACATAATATTTTTTTTAGTTTCGCGCAAAATTATACAAATCCGCCAATATTTTTACGCCATTTTTATATCATTTTTTATAAAAATTGTTAATTTTATATAAAATGAGGTAGTACAGACTGCTATTTTACATTATTAAAGATTATCACCCCCTAAAAATCAGTAGTCTGTAATTGAAATAAATGAATTATTTTAATTTTTTCAGAATTTGAATGTATTTTTTTAAGTCTGTTAAATCATTTATATTTACACCCGATTTAGTCCCTTATGAAGCCCTTATTTTATGGTGACTAATGCCTTTTAGACCTAAAATTACTCCTATGAAATTACACTATACTCTTATTTTTTCAATCGTTATGCAGCTTGGTTTTGCGCAATCTGCGAGCCTTTATTTTGACAAAATCAGAACTAATGAAGCCGCTTTGACCGCATTCTTTTCTCAAATGCCCAAAGGAGGCGATTTACACCACCACTATTCTGGTTCTATATATGCGGAACCCGTTTTAAACTATGCCATTACCGAAAATTTTTATTTAAATACCGAAACAATGGTCGTTGCCAGAGAAAAACCGACCAAAGGAAATTGGGTCCTTTTTTCGGATTTAAAAAATGAAAATCAATTAGATTATTACAAACAACAGATTATGCAAAAATGGTCTGTCAAGGATTACAATCACGTGGATTATCCATCAGATAAATTGTTTTTTGAGTCTTTTCAAAAATTCATGCCCGCTGGGGACGAAATGTTTAAATCAGGTTTATTAGAATTGAAAAACAGAGCAATAAAAGAAAATTTGAGTTACATAGAAACGCAATTGTCTACCATTCCGGCCCCTATAAATCTGGAGGATTGGACAAAATTTAATATCCAATTGCGGGAAATGGCAGCCAAAAAAGACGAAAAAGCAATTTTGGCTTTATTAGACAAACTGTATATTGCTTTGCAGGAAAAGAATGTTTCAGGCTACGCCAAAGATTTTAATACCAATTTTGTCGCAAAATTACATACTGATTTAAAGATTGACGATGAAAGTTTCACGATGCGTTACCAGAATTTTGTATTGCGTTTTATGGAACCGACCGAGTTATTTAAGAATTTGGTTGTGGCTTTTATATCAGCTGATATGAGTTCATTAATGGCAGGTGTAAACATTGTTTCTCCTGAAGATGGCGAAACTTCAATGAAAGATTATTGGTTGCATATGCTTATGTTTAAATATTGCCATTCTCGTTTTCCAAATGTAAAATATACATTGCATGCAGGCGAATTGACTTTAGGATTGGTTCAACCGGAAGAATTAACTTGGCATATAAACTCCGCTGTTTATGATGCCGGTGCCAATAGAATTGGCCATGGTGTTGACATGGCGTATGAAGCAAAATCATATGAGTTATTGCAATACATGGCTAAAAACAAAATTGCTATCGAAATTAATTTGGTCAGCAATGAGTTTATTTTGAAAGTAAAAGAAAACCGCCATCCCATAAGTTTGTACAAAGAATTTGATGTTCCCATTGTTATCAGTACGGATGACGCAGGGATTTTAAGAACAAATATGACTGAACAATACGTTTTATTGGCCAAGCGCTATACAGACATTTCATACTCAGACATCAAAGAATTTGTGTACAACAGCATCAATTACAGCTTTATCAAAGACGCATCGGTAAAGAAAGAATTATTGCGAAATCTGGATGCCCGATTCAAAACTTTTGAGAAAAATTTTGAAAAGGAGTAATTCTTTTTCCTAATTATTTTATTTCAATTCTAAATTTCCACCTTTGAAATTATAATCCAATGAACATTAAACTCATCGCTATTGGCAAAACGGATAATAAAGCGTTACAATCTTTAATTGACGATTATACCAAGCGTTTGTCTTTTTATATCAAATTTGAACTGGATATTATTCCCGACATCAAGAATGTAAAAAATCTGTCTGAAAGTCAGCAAAAAGAAAAAGAAGGCGAATTAATTTTGGCAAAAATAACCCCGACGGACCAACTTATTTTATTGGATGAAAACGGAAAAAACTTCTCCAGCGTAGGTTTTTCAGCCGAATTACAGAAGAAAATGAATTCTGGTGTAAAAACCTTGGTTTTTGTAATTGGTGGTCCTTACGGTTTTTCGGATGCCGTTTATGCTAAAGCGCAAGGAAAAATTTCACTCTCACTTATGACATTTTCTCATCAAATGGTTCGTTTGTTTTTTATAGAGCAAGTATATCGTGGCTTTACAATTTTGAAAAACGAACCGTATCATCATCAGTAAATTTCAGTTGGCAGATGATGAGATTTAGTAAATGAATTCTTCAATACTATTTGATTGTTTTTCTAAGGATTCCATCAGAATTTTATTTTGAATGTACATTCCGTAACTCATATTGGCATCAAAAGCAAAACGGATTGTGTCCGAATTAATTTTTACATTTTTGAAAAATGCATTAAAATAAGCTCTTTTTATAGCTAAATCATTTACCCAAATTTCATTATTTTTATTAAAAAAGACAACAGTTCCGGATTTTGGTTTCCCCATTTTATAATATACTTCCGTGAAAGGTATAAAAGCCATGTTTTTACCAATACTGTCTGCGTACGAATAATAATTCAGTGCTGCTTCGTTCTTATGTGCTTTTTCTTCCCGCTTTTTTTGTTGCAATTTCATGACTTCGGGAATTACTAATCGCAAAGGCAAACGCTTGTCGATATTCAAAATCCAATTAGTCGTAATAATGCTGTTTTTTCGGTTTACATCGGCTACCGTATCTTTACCGTTTATTTTAAAAAAAATGTAAATAGGCGAATGATCCTGAATATCTTTTACTAGAGTTACATTTGATTTTGGCAACAAAATATCTTTTTTATTTCCACAGGAAAAGAAAATAAAAAGAAAAATCAGCATGGAGTATTTCATAATTTTAGTAGATTTTATTGAATAAAGTCACACATTCCATCGCTTCTTTCACATCATGAACCCGAAGGATTTTTGCGCCTTTTGTCAATGCAATTGTATTTAAAACAGTAGTTCCGTTTAAAGCTTCTTCTGCATTAGAATTCAGTGTTTTATAAATCATTGATTTTCTAGAAATACCGATCAACATGGGTAATTCTAACAGGTTGAATAAATCTAGTTTTTGAAACACTTCGTAATTTTGCTCTACTGTTTTTGCAAAGCCAAATCCAGGATCCGTAATCAAATCATTAATGCCAAAACTTCGTGCTTTTGCAATTCGTTCCGAAAAATAAAAAAGCATTTCTTTCACAATATCGTTATACTGAGTCAATGTTTGCATCGTTTGTGGCGTTCCTTTCATGTGCATCATAATATACGGCACTTTTAAATGGGCAACGGTTTCCAACATTTTATCATCTAACAAACCTGCTGCAATGTCATTTACCATCGCAACTCCATGTTCTACCGAAGCTTTCGCAACTTGAGCTCGAAATGTATCTACCGATAAAATAATATTAGGAAACGTTTCAACCAATGATTTCACAATCGGAACCAAACGGATGAATTCATCATCTTCCGACACAAAAACAGCACATGGCTTACTCGAAATGGCACCAAAAACAATAAAAAAACATACAGGACCATCTCCCGATACTGATCCTGCGGAAAATCACAGACCGTCACGCTCAGCGGGTAGCGCGCCTTGCCGCAAAACAGCTGTCTGGATTCCGCCATGCGGGCATCGCCAAAAGTGACGTCGTAGTCCTGCCGCTCGAACGACAACAGCACGTCGAACAGTCCGTCCCGCCCCTGTCGCATCACCTGCAGTGCGCGTGCCATCTCGCTCAAGGGGTAGCGCGCGTGCCGCAACGCACCACGCATGATCAAACCGATGGAGCCTAGCAAGGCTTCCACGGTCATGCCCGGATGCACCGAAACGCTGACGGGAAAAACACCGACAAACATGCCCAGGGTATCGCGGTAGCGACGCCCGCCGCGGTTCAGGCTGGGTATGCCGACCACTATGTTTTGCTGTTGGGTGGTGCGTGCAAAGTACACCACCATCGCTGCCA
>ERZ1034363.1436-NODE-1436-length-13520-cov-4.723053_pt1 | contig 13520 bp, 7 predicted proteins | sample MGYA00520616_ERZ1034363 | MGnify/ENA primary metagenome ERZ1034363 (study PRJEB33736, sample SAMEA104284506) | Azolla filiculoides | biome: Urban; feature: Water surface; material: Ditch water | place: Netherlands | collected 2015-10-28 | depth 0-0.1 m ...
GAGAAGAGCAGCACCGGGTTGGAACACTGGCCGGCCACTTCGCGCATGATGTGGATGGCTTCGGCTTCGAGCCAGTCGAGATGAGAGAGGGTATTGCGTTGGGTCATTGCCGGGAAATCCGCAGGAATAGTCGAGAGTTTCGAATGGGCGCCATTGTAGCAAAGCGCTTAATATTATTTTAATAACAAGTGCGCATCTTGTTATTTCAAATTGTTATAACAACTTGCTTGTCATGACTTGAACGTTTTACTTGCCTGCGGGTCTGCCATGCTTGCGAGTGTACTTTTCGATTCGCCCAGCCCTCACCCAGGAGAAAATCATGCCGTCGCGTCCCGCTATCGCCTTGAGCGCAATGATCCTTGTCTTACTTGGTGGCTGTGCCACCTCGATGTCCGGCCCGATGGCCAGCGCTGATCTGCTTGCCCGTTCGGGGAGCACGGTGAGCGGCACGGTCAGCTTCAGCGAAGCCGGCGGTCGCCTCAAGGTCGAGGCCACGGTGGCCGGACTGACGCCGGGCGAACATGGTTTTCATATTCACGAGCTCGGTGATTGCAGCGCGGCGGACGCCACGAGCGCCAAGGGCCATTTCAATCCGGGAGCCAAGGCGCACGGCCACCACGCCGGCGACGAGCGCCACGGCGGCGACATGCCCAACCTGATCGCCAATGCGCAGGGTGAAGCGAAATTCAGTGCCGAACTCCGGGGGCTGACACTGAATGGCGCGACCGGCGTGGTCGGACGCAGTGTCGTGATCCATGCCGATCCGGACGACTACAAGTCGCAACCGGCCGGTAATTCGGGCAAGCGCATTGCCTGCGGGGTCATCGCATTGCGCTGAGTTCGCTGTGGTCTGCCTGGGCCTTACGGACCCGGGCGGATCATTTCAGCCGGAATTACCCAGCGCTCGTAGTCGCTGGCTGAGACATGGTTCAGCACCACGGCGGCCTGCTTGAGCGTCATGCCCTGCTGGCTGGCCAATTTGGCAATTTCGGCCGCCTTGTCGTAGCCGATGTGCGGGGTCAGTGCGGTGACCAGCATCAAGGAGCGCTCCAGCAATTCCGCGATGCGTTCGCGATGCGCTGTAATGCCCTGTACGCAGTGGCGCTCGAAGCTTGTCATGCCATCGCTGAGCAGGCGCACGCTCTGCAGGAAATTATGGGCGATCACCGGCTTGTAGACGTTCAGTTCGAAATTGCCCGAAGCCCCGGCGATGCTGATGGTGACGTCGTTACCCATGACCTGGCCGCAGAGCATGGTGAGCGCCTCGCATTGGGTTGGATTTATCTTGCCGGGCATGATCGAGCTGCCCGGTTCGTTTTCGGGCAGGCCTATTTCGCCCAGCCCTGAGCGTGGGCCGGAGGCCAGCCAGCGGATGTCGTTGGCGATTTTCATCAAGGCCACGGCCAGGGTTTTCAGCCCGCCGTGGGCAGCGACAAGGCCATCGTGGGCAGCCAGCGCAGCAAACTTGTTGGCTGCACTGATGAAGGGAATGCCAGTGCGCTCGGCCAGTTCAGCCGCCACGCGCTGGCCGAATTCGGGATGGGTGTTAAGACCCGTGCCGACGGCCGTGCCACCCACTGCAAGCGGGGTCAGCGACGGCAGCAGGGCGACGATGACGGCTTCGGCATGGCGTAACTGGGCGACGTAGCCGGAAAACTCCTGGCCGAGCGAGAGCGGCGTGGCATCCTGCAAATGGGTACGGCCGATTTTGATGATCTCGCCAAACTCGGCGGATTTTTCGTCAAGCCGGCTGGCCAGATGCCTGAGGGCAGGCAGCAACCGGCGCTCGAGGCCGATCAAGGCGGCGACATGCATGGCGGTCGGAAAAATGTCATTGGACGACTGGCCAAAATTGACATCGTCGTTGGGGTGAACGAGGCGGGCATTGCCGCGTTGGCCGCCAAGCAGCTCTGAGGCGCGGTTGGCCAGCACCTCGTTCATGTTCATGTTGGTTTGTGTGCCGGAGCCGGTCTGCCAGACGGAGAGTGGAAACTCGCCGGAGAGGCGGCCATCGCTCACTTCGCTGGCGGCAAGGACGATGGCGGCGGCAACTTTGGCGGGCAGTCGCCCATATTGCCGATTGACATTGGCACAGCAGGCCTTGACCACGGCCAGTGCATGGATCAATTCTGCCGGCATGCGCTCCGTCGATATCGCGAAATGCTCGAGCGAACGCTGGGTTTGTGCACCCCACAGGCGTTCTGCAGCAACGTCGATGTTGCCGAATGAATCCTTCTCCTGGCGGCTGTCTGGGTTCATGACTGGCTCCTGCTTTTAAGAGTCGCTGCCGGCAGGGAAGTTCGGTGGAAATTACTTACCCATGAGCACCACGGGATGGATAGAATTAGAAAAATAAAATATTCCAAAGCCGGTTTCGGGGGGCAGGTGGAGATTCATTCTCGTGAACGTATGCAGTTCCCAGCATTTCATTGGGCTTCGCGCCGACATCCGGTGAAAATGCAGCCATGAAACGCCGAAGCCTCCACCTTGCGGCAGCCTTGCTGGTGTTTTGCGGTCTGGCCCTGTCTGCTTACCTGGCTGAGAAAATCAACAGAGAACAATTCGCCTCGGCCGAGCGCGCCGAGGTGCTGCATGGCCTGACTGTGCTTCGCGATGGACTGGAAACCAATCTGACCAGCGACATCCAGCTGGTTCGTGGCCTGATCAGTGTCATCGCACTGACTCCGGACCTTGACCAGCGGCGTTTCGATATCGCCGTCCAGCCACTGTTTTCGGGGCGTACACAGCTCAGAAACATCGTTGCCGCGCCGGACATGGTGATACGTCTGGTTCACCCGATCAAGGGCAATGAAAAGGCGATCGGTCTCGATTATCGCGAGGTTCCGGCGCAGTTTGACGCAGTCGAACGGGCCCGCTTGACGCGGCAGATAGTTCTGGCAGGTCCCCTCAATCTGGTTCAGGGCGGTGTCGGTATTGTCGCCCGCCTGCCCGTCTATCTGTCCGACAGCACGGATCAGGAGAAATTCTGGGGCATCGTCAGTGCGGTCATTGATGTCGAAAAGCTGTTTGCCAGCAGCGGCTTGCATGATGACAAACTTCCCATCGAAATCGCGATTCGTGGCAGGGATGCCAAGGGGCCGGATGGCGAGGTGTTTTTCGGCCGTCCCGAACTGTTTGACGCCAAGCCGGTCCTCGCCAGCATCTATCTGCCCGAAGGTTCATGGCAGATCGCCGCGACGCCCAAAGGTGGCTGGAAAGCCGAGCCCGACAACCGTTGGTCATTGCGTTTGGCATTTGCCCTCATCGCGCTCATGGTGAGCGCTGGTTTTCTGGCGCTTGGGCGTGCGCTATCCAAGGCATCCAGGGCGACGGAGCGGGCGGAGGCTTCCCGACGCCAGCTTTCGGCAACGCTCGAGAATACGCCGAACATGGCAGTTCAGTGGTTCGATGCCGAGGGGCGGGTGCTGTACTGGAATCCGGCTTCGAAGGCCCTTTACGGCTGGCGTGCCGACGAAGCGCAAGGCAAGCGGCTGGATCAGCTGATTGTCAGCGGTGGGGAGGCGGTGCGCTGCCAAAATGCACTGGAGCAAGTGGCTGCCACCGGCGATCCACTTGGCCCCGTCGAATTTCTGACCCGGACGCGTGACGGCGAAATTCGCTGGATTGAATCGACGCTCTTCCTGATTCCCGGCGATGACGATGCGAAAAGCATACTGGTGTGCATGGATATTGATATCACCAACCGCAAGCTGGCCGAGCAGAAAGTGGCTGACTTCAACCGGGATTTCGAGGCCTTTCTGCATCAGACCAGCGATTTCGTCTATTTCAAGGATGCCGATAGTCGCTTCCGCTTCTGTAGCCAGGCGCTGGCCAATATCACGGGGCATGCCCACTGGCGCGATCTGATCGGCAAGCATGACCGGGAGGTATTTCCACCGGAAATTGCTCATCACTATGAAGAAGAGGAAGTTCCGGTCTTTGCCGAAGGCAAGCCACTCCTCGCCAAAATTTCGCCGTACTACGATGTCGATGGCAAACTTGGTTACGTCGAAACCAACAAATGGCCCTTGTTCGATGACGCGCAGAAAGTGGTGGGCCTGTTCGGCATCAGTCGCGATATTTCGGAGCGCATCCGCAACGAAGAGGAGCTTCGCCAGTACCGGCTGCATCTGGAAGAGCAGGTCGCCCGGCGGACGACAGAACTGGCGGTTGCCAAGGAAGCCGCCGAGGCGGCGAACATCGCGAAAAGCGCTTTCCTCGCCAATATGTCGCACGAGATTCGCACGCCGCTCAACGCCATCACCGGCATGGCCCACCTCATCCGGCGCAGTGGTCTTGATGGCGAACAGCGTGGCCGCCTTGACCGGCTCGAGATGGCTGGTGACCACCTTATCGAAATCATCAACGCCATCCTCGACATGTCCAAGATCGAGGCCGGAAAATTTGTCCTCGAAGAATCGCCACTGAGGGTTGAGAGCATTCTCGACAACGTCGTTTCCATGCTGCGTGATCGGGCGCAGGCCAAACGACTGGACTTGCATGCCGAACCGGCGCCGACGCTGCCGCCCATGCTGGGCGACCCGACGCGCCTGCAGCAGGCCTTGCTCAACTATGTGAGCAATGCCATCAAATTTACTGATGCCGGCGTCATTTCATTGCGGGCCAGCCTGATCGAAGCGGATGCCTGCAGCGTTCTGCTTCGCTTCGAGGTTGAGGATACGGGGATAGGCATTGCCGATGACGAGCTGCCCAGGCTCTTCAATGCCTTCGAGCAGGCGGACAACTCCACCACGCGCAAGTACGGTGGCACCGGCCTTGGCCTGGCCATCACGCGCAAGCTCGCCCGCCTCATGGGCGGCGATGCCGGCGCCCTCCGTGGCAACGGGCAGGGCAGTACGTTCTGGCTGACAGTCCGCTTGAAAGTGGCGGCTGAACATCCGGCCAGCGGCGTCGGCGAATTGCCCCAGGATGCGGCTGGCGCATTGCGGCGCCACTGTTCGGGGCGTCGCATCCTGCTCGTCGATGACGAGCCGATCAACCAGGAAATAGCCCGCGCCATGCTCGATGATGTCGGCCTGCAGGTCGATGTCGCCGACGACGGCCTGGCCGCCCTTGAAATGATCGCCGTCAACGCCTACGACCTGATTCTCATGGACATGCAGATGCCCCGGATGGATGGCCTGACGGCAACCCCCCGGATTCGCGACATGCCTGCCGGGCGCAGCATTCCTATCCTGGCCATGACCGCCAACGCCTTTGCCGACGACAAGGCGCGTTGCCTGGAAGTCGGCATGAACGACTTCATCGCCAAGCCGGTCGATCCCGACAGGCTCTACGGCATGTTGCTGAAATGGCTGGGGGATAGTCGTTAGTCGGTAGTTACTGGCCACTGGCGACCGGCTGCTAGTGTTGGACGAGTCGGGCTTCGTGTCCTAATATGGATTTTCGACGCGTCAGACCAGAAGGAACCAGACATGACTTCGACCGCACTGCTGGTGGCGACACGCAAGGGGGCGTGGATATTCCGCTCCGATTCAGGGCGGGCAGGCTGGTCGGTCGATGGGCCGCATTTTCTTGGTCATGTCATCAGTCATCTCGTGCTTGATCCGCGTGACCGGACCACCTTGCTGGCGGCTGCAAAAACGGGTCATCTCGGGCCGACCATTTTCCGCTCCACCGACTGGGGTCGAAGCTGGCAGGAGTCTGTACAGCCGCCCGCTTTTGCCAAGGCGCCGGAGGGTGAAACCGGCCGCGCGGTGGATCACACCTTCTGGCTGACTCCCGCGCACAGCAATGAACCCGATGTCTGGTACGCCGGTACTTCACCGCAAGGCCTGTTCCGTTCGGCCGATGGCGGCGTGACTTGGTGCGGGTTTTCCAGCATCAACGATGACCCGCACTTTCGCGCCTGGATGGGGAGCGAGAAGGACGGCACGCCGGATGGGCCCAAGCTGCATTCAATCATTGTCGATCCGCGTGATCCGGCTCATCTCTACTTCGGCATGTCGGGCGGTGGCGTGCATGAGTCGCTTGACGGTGGCGAGACCTGGCAGGTGCTCATCGCGGGCATGAATGTTGTGGAGGGCTATGGCTTCGATGCGGCGAACCCGATGTTCCATGACCCGCATTGTCTGCGCCTGTGCCCGAGCAATCCCGATCGCCTCTACCAGCAGAATCACTGCGGCATCTATCGCCTCGACCGGCCATCGACGTCCTGGCTGCGCATTGGCAAAAACATGCCTGGGGAAGTCGGCGACATCGGCTTTACGATGACGGTGCATCCCCGTGATGACAAGACGGCCTGGGTCTTGCCGATGGATGGCACCGAGGTCTGGCCACGCACCAGCCCGGGTGGCAAGCCGGCGGTGTATGTGACACAAGATGCTGGCGCAAGCTGGCAGCGCCAGGATGCGGGCATGCCGAAGGAGCAGGCATGGTGGACGGTCAAGCGGCAGGCGATGTGCTGTGACAGCCATGATCCGCTCGGCCTGTACTTCGGGACGACAAGTGGCGAACTGTGGATGAGCCGCGACGAAGGCCGAAACTGGGCATGCATCGCCCGCCATCTGCCGGAAATCTACGCCGTGGAAGCCGTTGTCCTGTAGCGCTGGCCTGCCATGAAAGTGCTGATCCCGAGCGCCCTGCATTCATACACCCGGAGTAGCCAGGCCGAGGCCAGCGGTTCGACGCTTGATGCGCTGCTGTCTGATCTGGACCGCCAGTATCCGGGCATCCGCTTTCGCATGATCGACGAGCAACAGCAGGTGCGCCGCCACATTCGTCTCTTCGTCAATGGCGTTTCGGCCGATGCCTTGTCGCAGACGCTGCAGCCCGACGATGACGTGGTGATTGTCCAGGCCCTGAGCGGCGGATAAGGCCGGGGCACAGCCCGGACAAGGGTTGTGGTGCTGGCGGCAAAGGCAAACCATGTCCGGCTATTTCCGGTAAGCTTGATCCATCGATGCGCACAATGACAAGACCTGATTGATGGGCGATGCCTAATTCCTTTTACTCGATTTTCTGCACGTTGCTGGCGAGTCTCCTGCTTTCGTTGCCCGCCCATGCCGCGCCGGCCGAAAAAGTGGCGCTGCAACTCAAGTGGTTCCATCAGTTCCAGTTTGCCGGTTACTACGCCGCCAAGGTGCAAGGCTATTTTGCCGACGAGGGCCTGGAGGTCGATATTCGTCCGCTCGATCCCAAGCAAACGGTTGTTGATACCGTGGTTTCGGGACAGGCGAATTACGGCATCGGTGACTCGGGGGTGGTCTCCGATTACGCCAAGGGCGCGCCCATCGTCGCCCTGGCGGCGATCTTTCAGCATGATCCCCTGGTATTTATCAGTCGACGGCAGTCCGGCATCATCAGCCCCTATGAAATGGTGGGCAAACGCCTGATGTTTGACGCCACTGGCAGCGATGAAGGGCCGCTCCGGGCGCTGCTCTCGGAAACCGGCTTGACGCCGGATAAATTCACCTACGTCCAGCACACCTACGACAAAGAGGATCTCGCCACGGGCAAGGTCGACGTGATGTCGGCCTATCTGACCGATCAGCCCTTCTATTTCGCCCAGCGTGGCATTCCGGTCAATATCATCAATCCGCAGAATTACGGACTGGATTTCTATGGTGACCTGCTCATTACCAGTGAGCGGGAACTGCAGGAAAATCCCGGGCGGGCCGAACGTTTCGTGCGCGCCAGCCTGAAAGGTTGGCAATACGCGCTGGACCATCCGGAAGAAATGATCCAGCTGATCAAGCATCAATACGGGAGTGCGCTCAGCGTTGAGCATCTGCGTTTCGAGGCGGAGCAGACGCGCAAGATGATTCTGCCGGAAAGTGTGCAACTCGGCCTGCTCGATCCCGGTCGCCTGCGTCGGCTGGCCTCGATCTATGCCGAGCGCAAGTTGGCGCCGCCCCTGTCGGACCGGCAACTCAACCGCTTTGTCTTTTCCAGCCGCATTGCGCTGGCGCTGACCGAGGCGGAGCAGGCGTGGCTCAAGGCGCATCCGGTCATTCGGGTCGGTATCGACCGGGATTTCGCGCCCTATGAGTGGTTTAACGGGAAGGGCGATTTTGTCGGTATCAACGCCGATATCCTGCGCTTGCTGGAAGGCCGCCTGGGGGTGCGCTTCGAGGTGATCAAGGGGAAAAGCTGGCAACAGACCCTGGACATGGCCAAGGCGGGCCAACTGGATATGCTGAGCGACGCCGTGAATACGCCGGACCGTCGGCTCTTCCTGAATTTCACCTCACCTTTTATCCACTCGGCGATTGTCATTATCAATGATGGCCGGAAAGGCTATCTGGGCGACTTGCGCCATCTTTACGGCAAGCGGGTCGCGGTCAAGCAAGGCTATTTCATGCAGGAAGTGCTGGCCAGGGATCATCCGCGGATCGAACTGGTGGCCACGACGGATGAAGTGCAAGCCTTTGAACTGCTGAGGGAGGGCGAGGCCGATGCCTATGTCGGCGATGCACCCTCGCTGAACTACCTGATCCAGAAGACCGGTGAGCTGAATCTGCGGATTTCCGGTACCACCGAATACCGCAGCGCGCACAGCATGGCAGTCATTCATCGCCACCCTGAACTGCTCGGCATCCTTGAAAAAACCCTGGCGGCGATTCCGCAAAACGAACAGGACGATATCCTCAATCGCTGGATGGGGGTCCATATCGAACAAGGGCTGCCAGCCAAAACCGTGCTCCTGTATGGCGCTGTCGCCGCCTTGCTGTTGACCCTGTTTGCCGTGTGGATACACAAGCTTCGGCACGAAGTGGCGGCGCGCAAGGCAGCCGAGGCGGAACTCCAGAAGAGCGAGGCACACCTCGAAAAACTCGTCCTCGCCCGCACCGCCGATCTGGCCGAAGCCCGCGATGCAGCGGAAGCGGCGAATGTGGCAAAGAGCGCCTTCCTGGCCAACATGAGCCATGAAATTCGGACGCCGATGAACGGCATCGTCGGCATGGCAAATATCCTGCGGCGCGAAGGGGTGACGCCCGCCCAGGCCGATCGGCTCGACAAGATGGACGCCGCCGCCAACCATCTGTTGTCCATCATCAACAATATTCTGGATATATCCAAGATCGAAGCGGGCAAGTTCGAGCTTGAAGAGGCGCCGGTTGCGTTCTCCAGCCTGTTGAGCAATGTCAAATCGATGCTCGCGGATCGAGCCGGCAGCAAGGGGCTTTCCCTCCTGATGGACGCCGGCACCTTGCCGGACAACCTGGAGGGTGATCCGACGCGCCTGCAGCAGGCCATACTCAACTACGCCTCCAATGCCATCAAGTTCACCGAGACGGGCAGCGTGATGGTCCGCATCATCGTTCAGGACGACAGGCCTGACGAGGTTCTTGTGCGCTTTGAAGTACAGGACACGGGAATCGGCATTTCCCCCGAGGCAATGACGCGACTGTTCAGCGCCTTCGAGCAGGCCGACAATTCGATGACCCGCAAGTACGGCGGAACGGGGCTCGGGCTGGCCATTACGCGGCGACTGGCCGAGTTGATGGGGGGTGAGGCAGGCGTGCAAAGTACGCCGGGGGCGGGAAGCACTTTCTGGTTTACGGCAAAACTCAAGAAGATGGAGCGACGGAAAATCGAGCCTCCTGCCGATCTGCCGGGCGAAGATGCGGGAACGCAGCTCGAACAGCGCCATGCCGGCCGCCATGTGCTGATCGTGGACGACGAGCCGATCAACCGGGAAGTGGCACGCATGCAGCTCGAGGCGGTCGGGCTGGTCGTCGAAGAGGCGGAAGATGGTGCCGATGCTGTCACGCTGGCTCAGGAAAAAACCTACGCCGCCATTTTCATGGACATGCAGATGCCCAATGTGAATGGCCTGGAGGCGACGCAGGAGATCCGTCAGCTTCCCGGGTACCAGGGCGTACCGATCATCGCCATGACGGCCAATGCCTTCAACGAAGACAGGGTGCGCTGCTTCGAGGCTGGCATGAACGACTTCCTGGTCAAGCCGCTCGACCCGGAGACGCTCTATGCCACCTTGTTGCGAGCCTGGGCGTAAGTCGCAGCGAGTTCATTTGCCGTGACTATGTCAGGCTGCCAGTCTCTGCTGGCGCTGCTTGATCAGGGCATAAATGGCCGGAATGACAGCCAGTGTGAGCACCGTTGAGGAAATCATGCCGCCGACCATGGGCGCCGCGATCCGGCTCATGACTTCCGAGCCGGTGCCGGTTCCCCAGAGGATAGGCAGCAGGCCGGCCATGATGGCGGTGACCGTCATCATCTTCGGGCGCACCCGTTCGACGGCGCCTTCCATGACTGCCGCGTAGAGGTCGGCGGCCTGGGGCTGGCGGCCTGCGCTGGCGCATTTGGCCTGCACTTCCCGCCAGGCCTGATCGAGGTAGATCAGCATGACGACGCCGGTTTCGGCCGCAACGCCAGCCAGGGCGATGAAGCCGATGGCGGCGGCGACCGAGAGGTTGTAACCGAGAATCCACATCAGCCAGATGCCGCCGACCAGCGCGAACGGCACCGAGAGCATGACGATGAGCGTTTCGGTAATGCGTCGGAAATTGAGGTAAAGAAGCAGGAAGATGATGAGCAGGGTGACCGGCACGACGAGCTTGAGCTTGGCGATGGCGCGCTCCATGTACTCGAACTGGCCGCTCCAGGTGACGTAGGTGCCGGGCGTGAATTTGACCTTTTCATTGACTGCCCGGCGCGCTTCGGCGACGTAGGAGCCGATGTCGCGGTCGCGGATATCGACGTAGATATAGGCCGAGAGCAGGGCGTTCTCAGTGCGGATGGCCGGGGCTCCGGTGCTGATCTTCACCGCCGCCAGCTGGCCGAGCGGCACCATGGTGGCCGGCGCCCCCATCTCGGCCGGAACCGGAACCAGCACCTCGCGGGCGATGGCCTGCGGGTCGCTGCGCAGATCGCGCGGGTAGCGCACGGTGACGCCGAAGCGTTCGCGGCCTTCGACCGTGGTCGTGACCATTTCGCCACCGAGTGCAGTGCTGACGACATCCATGACTTCGCCGACGCTCAGGCCGTAGCGTGCCAGGGCGCTGCGGTCGGGAACGATGTCGAGATAGAAGCCGCCGGTAATGCGTTCGGCAAAGGCGCTGCTGGTGCCCGGCACGGCCTTGACGACGCCCTCGATTTCCTTGGCCAGGCGCTCCATTTCGACGAGGTCGGTGCCGAAGACCTTGATGCCGATGGGCGTGCGGATGCCGGTGGACAGCATGTCGATGCGCGCCTTGATCGGCATCGTCCACGAGTTTGCGACGCCGGGGAATTGCAGCGCCTTGTCGAGTTCGGCAATCAGCTTGTCGGTCGTCATGCCCGGCCGCCATTCGCTTTCCGGTTTGAGGTTGATCACTGTCTCGAACATCTCCATCGGCGCCGGGTCGGTCGCCGTCTGGGCGCGGCCGGCCTTGCCGAAGACCGACGCGACCTCGGGGAAGCTCTTGATGATCTTGTCCTGCGTCTGCAAGAGTTCGGCCGCCTTGGTTACCGACAGACCGGGCAGGGTGGTCGGCATGTAGAACAGCGTGCCTTCGTTGAGCGTCGGCATGAATTCGCTGCCCAGCCGGCTGGCCGGGACGACGGTGACGACCATGGCGATGACGGCGGCGACGATGGTCATTTTTTTCCAGCGCATGACGCTGGCGATGATCGGCCGGTAAATGCGGATGAGGAAGCGATTGACCGGGTTTTCCGCCTCCGGCTTGATCTTGCCGCGGATGAACAGGAGCATGAGGACGGGCACCAGCGTCACCGACAGGAAGGCGGCAGCCGCCATGGCGAAAGTCTTGGTCCAGGCCAGTGGCGCGAACAGCCGGCCTTCCTGGGCTTCGAGCGTGAATACGGGGAGAAAAGAGACGGTGATGATGAGCAGGCTGAAGAACAGCGCCGGGCCGACTTCCTTGCAAGCATCGATGATGGCGTCCGTCCGTGATTCACCTTCCTGCAGTCGCTCGAGATGCTTGTGGGCATTCTCGATCATGACGATGGCGGCATCGATCATCGCCCCGACGGCAATCGCAATGCCGCCCAGGCTCATGATGTTGGCGTTGATACCGAGCGCCCGCATGCCGATGAAGGCAGCCAGGATGCCGACCGGCAGCATGATGATGGCGACCAGCGCCGAGCGCAGGTGGAGCAGGAAGACGATGCAGACCAGCGCGACGATCAGGCTTTCCTCGGCCAGCGTGCGCTTGAGCGTGGTGATGGCGCGTTCGATCAGTTCCGAGCGGTCATAGACGGTCTGGATGCTGACGCCGGCCGGCAACCCGGCGCTGATCTCGGCGACCTTGGCCTTGAGATTGGCGATCACCTCCAGTGCATTCTGGCCGTAGCGCGCCATGGCGATGCCCGACACCACTTCGCCCTCGCCGTTCAGCTCGGTAATGCCGCGCCGTTCGTCGGCCACCAGCTCGACCTGGCCGATGTCGGCGACGCGCACCGGCGTGCCGTTCTGCGCCTTGAGCACGAGATTGGCGATGTCCTCCTTGCCGCGCAGGTAGCCCCGACCGCGCACCATGTACTCGGTCTCGGCCATCTCCAGCGTCCGCCCGCCGACATCGCGGTTGGAATTGCGGATCACCTCGCTGACGCGCATGAGCGGAATGCCGTAGCTGCGCAGCTTGATCGGATCGACTGTCACCTGGTACTGCTGGACAAAACCGCCAATGCTCGCCACCTCGGCGACACCGGGCGCCTTGGCCAACTGGTAGCGCAGATACCAATCCTGCAGTGTGCGCAGTTCAGCCAGCGTCTTGTCCTTGGCCAGCACGGCGTACTGATAGACCCAGCCCACTCCGGTGGCATCCGGGCCGAGGGTCGGGCTGACCCCCTTGGGCAGTTTTCCGGAGACGGAATTCACGTATTCCAGGACGCGGGAACGCGCCCAGTAGATGTCGGTGCCATCCTCGAAAATGACATAGACGAAAGACGCCCCGAAGAAGGAAAAACCGCGCACGACCTTGGATTTCGGAACGGACAGCAGGGCGGTGGTGAGCGGATAAGTGACCTGATCCTCGACCACCTGCGGTGCCTGGCCGGGGAATTCGGTGTACAGGATGACCTGGACGTCGGAGAGATCGGGGATCGCGTCGAGCGGCGTTTTCATCACCGACCAGATGCCGGCGAGGGTGATGAAGAGGGTGGCGAGGAGGACGAGGAAGCGGTTTTTGGCGGACCAGGAGATCAAGGCGTTCAGCATGGCTGGGCTCCTTGTTCTTGGTGGTTTGGCTTCGATTGGGCTGGGGTTTCGCGCTTTAGGCGCGACTTACTTTCTTTTGCTTCGCCAAAAGAAAGGTAAGCAAAGAAAAGGCGACCCAGGGTCGGCGCCGGGCTGCGCCCGGTCCCTTGCGCTACTCGAAACGTCGGGCGGCTGCGGAACTCGGGCTTCGCCCTCAAACAGTCCTCGCCGAAGGCCCCCGACGTTCCTGCGTTGCTCAGCGCCTCCCATGGGGCCCGGTAAACCATCCTTGAGTAACCGATGTTCTGTGACTCTTGGCTTTTTCGTTGATCAATCGAAATATTTGTTTTGGGGCTGTCGGCTCGTCGCGAGACGCTTTTCGGGGTCCCCATGA
>ERZ1034363.1437-NODE-1437-length-13513-cov-6.794731_pt1 | contig 13513 bp, 19 predicted proteins | sample MGYA00520616_ERZ1034363 | MGnify/ENA primary metagenome ERZ1034363 (study PRJEB33736, sample SAMEA104284506) | Azolla filiculoides | biome: Urban; feature: Water surface; material: Ditch water | place: Netherlands | collected 2015-10-28 | depth 0-0.1 m ...
CAATCATGTTCAGTTAAAAACTTAACAACCCCTTTTTTTAATGGATTCCAATTAGCTGGATCATCAAAATTCTCAAAGAAAGCGCAGGGTCGTAAAATTGAATAAGGAACCCCGGAGCCATGCAAATATTTTTCCAAAGCAACTTTTGCTTTCAAATGCTTAACATGTTCATTAAAGAATTGAGCATCCGCAACACTCATGAAAATTAAATGGTCAACGCTGGCGGCTTTAGCCGCATCAATAGCGTCTCGACCTTGTTTGTATTCAAGATCGGCATTTGACTTAGCTGCTCCAAAATAATCCGTCATAACAAAAACTTTTTTAGCACCAGTTTCTTTAAAAGCGTGGTCTAGATCATAGCGCATTGTGTAATTACAAACTACAGGCTTTATGCCTTGGCTAGCTAAAAGACTACTCTCCGATCGGGTTGTTCCATACACGTCAAAAACAGCATCAATTAAAGCTCGACAGACATTACGCCCCGCTTTGCCTGTCGCATTGAGTACGAGAACTTTTTCTTTTGCCATAGTGAGCTCCTTGAATGATGCAGATATTAGTTAGTAGTATACCTTGTGGAAATATATAAATTGACACTTAATGGCACCTATTGAAAAAATATAAAAAATTTACATTTCACACTTGAATTTTCAAAGTCATCCCTTAATTTTGTAGGCGTAAAGTTTCTTACATTAAACATATTAGGAGAATAGACATGAATAATTTAAAACCTTTAGTTAGTCGCAATCTATTTGATGAACTGTTTCGCGATGTAAATCCCGGTTATTTTGTAAAACCATTGCATGGGGATCCACTACCAAGCCAAATAAACGTGGATGTAAAAGAGGCTGCAGACGCATTTATCTTAGAAGCTGAAATTCCCGGAGCTACTAAAGAAAACATTGACGTCGACATTGATAATAAGATTGTCACGATTCGAGCCCATATTAGCCAAATAGATAGTCAAAAAGGTGAAGAACATAAAGTTTTACGTACCGAGCGTTACTATGGAGAGGTATCGCGTAGCTTTCAATTATCAACCGAAATTGACAAAGATAGTAGCAAAGCACGTTATGAACACGGTATTTTAACTTTAACGCTCAATAAAAAGCAGAAAACAGTCAGTCAGCGCTTGATTATTGAATAATTACACTTCAATATGCTCCATCACTTAAATTAAGAAAGTGATGGAGCATTTGTTAAAGTATTAAAAATGCATTAAGGATGGATGCTTCATAGTGACCAACCAATCATTCATCAACATAAATGGAGTAATGAAAAATAAGCTGGCAATGAAAAAAAGTATAAAGAGGATTTCAATTAACATAATTAATCACCTACTACCGCTATTTTCATAATTCAAGTATATCAACGCTTAATTATGTTCTTCTTGGGTCTCTTTTTGTTTTCTTTTTTGATAAACTTTTTTAGCGACTTGCACGATTGGCTTTTTCAAGCTACCACGTAAATCAAATGCTGAAATCTCATACGCTTTGCATAATGCTTTAACTTTTTCTAAAGCTGCATCACGTCCCGCTCTTTTACACGCTTCAATCTTCTCAGCTAACTCAGCTTGCTCCATCTTCAACAGTTCAAGTTCTGCTTCATAATTGGTATTAGCTACATGATCGTTCATTATTACTCCAAAAAAATATTTAATTAATTATTAAGACGTTTAATCGTTATTGATAGATATTATTATCAAATTATTTGATAAACTAATTTATTATAATTGATTACAGTTAAGTGTAAAGCCTTGATGTACATATTTAATTAGATAACTGACATTAAATATTGAATTGAATTTACTTTTGACATGAATATCTACTAAAAATAAGCAAATGAAATGAGCCATTTTATAAAAAAATGTCATCAATCCAAAAATACTTTTCTTATATAATAGCAATCTATACATTTTTAAAGTCAATGTAATTACTTATGGAAGAGTCAGAATTTATTACAACTATTTACAAACAAGGCAAAGCACCTAAACTGCTTAAAATACTTGATAAAGTAGAAGCACATAGCGCAGATGGACTTAGATTAAAACGTTTTTCACTTAAGCGCTTTGCTGAACGTTTGGAAAGGAATCCAAAAAAAAGTGAAGCTATTACGCTAATTGAGAAGATGGATTTGCATTCTGTATTGCTGGAAGATGACACTAAGTACAGAATCTGATTGAGTAGATATTTATCGGCTATTAATATCTACATCTAGCTTCATTTTTATATTTTGTGAAGTATACAATCAAGTCAGCATCTGATTTATATTGTGTATAGTAAATAATTGCGCGTGCATCGCTTTTATATTTGGTGAAATACCATACACCTGGGTCATTTTCTGAACTATATTGCGTTTCATAAACTGTACAATTGGCCTCGGAGGCATAATTTGTTACATATACCTTGGCCGTGGCATCCGATGAATAATCTGTTATAAAAATCTGAGCTGCAAAAACTGTGTGGAAACCATAAAAAAATACTATTCCCATCAATATCTGTTTAAAATTCATAAATCGTTGTGTCCAGAAAAATAACTAATATATTTTGTATCATGACTCAAGACAGACATTTTGCAAACAGTTAACTAACAACAACTATTAGTAACCAATGGAAAACTTCCGTACATTAGCGCTAAGAAAATCACTTATTAACCAAATGACAATACATAACATAGTTGGATCCTGAAAACGCCAGCAATACTTGTTTTATTATTAGTATCATGATGCCAGCAACCTATCCAACCTTTTTGGCAGTTAACTTTTTAAAGTCGCGTTTAAACGAACTTCATCGTTTAATTGTTATCATTCAAATCAGCCATCAATTCATCAATATTATTTGAACGCTGACCCTTGCCCAATTCTATTTCTTCAATGGCATTACTAGTGACGAGGTTAGGTACTTTATAGTTATTCAAGCGTAGCATCAACGTCATAGGGTGTTGTGGAGATTCTTGAAATCCATAGTGCTCATAGAACTGCTTCGCACGATCGTTGATAGCGTGGACAAGCAATGCGCGAACTCCCGTGTTCTGCGATACAACAATCGAACGATTAACAGCATCTTGCAACATGGCCGCACCAAGTTTGATGCCTTGTGCTCTCAGGTCAACAGCTAATCTACCAAGTACCATAACGGGAACAGGGTCTGGCATATTGCGACGAATGGAGCTGGTTGCTAATTGGTGAGACACTGCGCCAGCAGCCATAGCATAATAACCAAAAACACGATGCGCTTTATCAACAACGACAAATGTTCTACTTGCACCATTGACTTGATTGCTCATCGCACGACGTTTAAGCCAGTTATCTAAGGTATATTCACCGCATTCAAAATTATCTAATAAGTGCTTTTCTGTTAGAACTTGAGGTGAAACTAGTGATAGCAAGTTCATTCTTGATTGTCAGCCCAAGGTGCTTTAACCGCCATGAGTCTCTCCAAACCGATATTATGCTTTGGTGGTGTATCAAGCATTTCAACAAACTTCTGGAATTTATCTGTATCTAAACTAAAAAAAACTTGATCGAGCAAAACAGATTGAGCACGTTCACAAGCGGCTTCCAGCATAAAATCAGAGCGGTTTTTGCCCAGTAGATTTGCGGCATGATCTATAAGATCACGTTGTTCGGGTAAAGCACGTAGATTGATAGACGCGGCACGCATGGTAACCTCTGTATGTGATGACAATAGATATACAAATAATATTATCGTGTATAGCTGTTGTCAATACAATAGTAACAGTTAATCTCAAATATGCTTAGAGGTTGGTAGATTAATTTTCTTATTGTATTAAATTAAGAAACTATTAATCAATAATTTTGCATATTGTTAAATATAAATAACAGAGTATATTAGTCAACAACAGAGTTGGTTATAAATTTTCAGCAAATACAGGTACATGTTATGAATCTGCTCTATAGAGACATATTAATTGGCTTGATGTTTATTTTTGGGATTGTTGGCTTTATTTCAGGTCAATTTATTATTTCCTCAATCTTGTTTGCCGTAGCAGCAATATTGAGCAATTCCCATTTGCATGTTGAAAAAAAAACTAACTGATACCTATTTACCATTAGCTATCTCCTACCTGTTCTTCTCATAGTTTGACGTCTCCGCTCTCATTATTTCGATGAAATACTGGGAGCTTTTTTTGCCTGCTGATAAGTGAATATTTTGATTAATAAGGGTATTCAACCGTAGAGAAAGACTTTAGACTTCGTTAACTATGGGAAACAATAATCTCAATGTACTGCCAGCTCCTAATTCGCTTTCCAGCAATACATCTCCACCTGCGTTATGTACAATGCCGGAAATTACTGACAGCCCCAATCTTGTGCAATCTCCAACTTGCTTCGTTGTAAAAAATGGTTCAAATATCCGCTTTGCAATAACAGAATCAATACCCGAACCGTTATCAGCAACGCTAATTTGAACAAATCGTCCACCTACCTTACGATGACAACAACTGCACATATTTTCGATATTATCAACCTTAGGACCTAATTTTTTGACATGCACTCGTTGCTGAGCTGTTAGCTTTTTAAGTGGCTTTTGTGATAGCTGCTGATTTTGGAGCAATTGCTTCATTAGGCTGTAGTTGAGGCGGATAGATAGAAAATGACTATTTACAATTTGTAATATATTGACAAAGTCAATACAAAGATTAAACTGCACATATGGATATTCACTTTGAACACAACGGCGTGAGCTTTATTTGGAATAATAAAAAAGCAACGCTAAATAAAAACAAGCATGATGGCATTACTTTTGAATAGGCAACTCAAGCTTTCTTTGACCCATTCTTTAAATTGGTTGATGCAGGCAGAAACGATGAAGCTAGGGATGCCGTTATTGGGTATGACCCATTAGGACGTTTACTCTTTGTTGTTCATATCGAAATAGAAGGTGAATATATTCGTATCATTTCAGCAAGAAAAGCAACTACTAGTGAGCGCAATGACTATGATCTCTAACACCATAAAAGAAAGATTAACTAAAAACCGTGCCATGACATCAATCACCCTACGCATTCCTGTCGATGTGGTGGAATCAATGAAAATGATTGCCCCTCGTAAAGGGTTGTCAGGGTATCAAGCATTATTGAAAGCTTATGTTAGTGAGGGCTTGCGTCATGATGAAGCACAGTTTCTATTCAGCAAAGAAGCTAAACTGATCGAGGCATTAAAACGCAGAGGCATATCTGAACAAATTCTTGATGAAGCCATTTGTGAAATAGAAGAGTAAAAATGACTGAAATAAAACGCGATAAGGAACATATCGGCTTGACTGATGATTATGTTTGGAAGTTGAACGATAAAGAAAAGACTGTAGTTTCAGATAGTTAAGTTTTTATAAATTCCTTAACATGGTTGATATACCATTTCGTGCGTCGACCCGAATATGGCTGAAATTCCTTAGCATACGTTTTCGTAATTTTGGTATTGGAGCCCGTTTAATTATTTTCGATATTAATATCTAATTTCGAATTATATAAATTACGCTATTACTTTGTTAGTGAAGTCGTTGTTTTATTATATATATTTTCTTCTTTTGTAATTTCACCTGTATCTAAATCACATGTTACAAGCCAAATACCTTTTTGCGTTTGAATTTCATACTCAACAAAAAAATGCTTATTTATATCAATTATAGATTGTTTTTTAATATAGCCATGATGTAGTTCAATTGATTTTTTCATGCACGATGACATATATTTTTTGTTACTCGTTATACGATAAACTTGATCATCTAATTCATTTGCATTTGTTTCGCTACATAGTACAAAGTAAATTAAAAATAATAAAATTAATTTCATAAATCCCACTGTAAAAATTTAAAATAAATAATGAACTTTATTTAGTAAAGTATTTATTCAATTTACGTTAAAAATATACTTTTTAAACGAAATTTTAATAGTGGTTCCTTTACAAAAAGAACCACTGATAATCTCAATACTTGCTTGATGAATATTGGCAATTTCTTTAACAATAGAAAGACCTAGTCCACAACCGTTTCCAGGACTACCAGATACACGATAAAAACGTTTAAAAACATTTTTTAATTCATTTTCTTGAATTCCAATACCATCATCTTCAATTATTAAAAAAATATCTTTACCATCTATTATTTTAATATTAGTATTACCACCATATCTACCATAACAGATAGAATTACTTAATAAGTTACTTATTAACTCCATAATCAATGTTTCATCGCACAGGATGTATACTGGATTTTCTGGTGACTCAAAAGTAATATCTATGTTTTTCAACAATGCTTTTGGTACCCAAAGCGTTGCGCAATCTTTTGTAATAATACTTAAATCGTTTTTTTTTTCAAAAATAGAATTTGAAATAGATTCTGATTTAGCAAGAACTAAAAGCTGATTTACTAAATGAACGGCTCTATTTGTGGCTTCTTTTATATCATTTATTATTAATTTTACCGCGTCATAATCATCAATTGATAATGCATAATCGGCATTTAGCTTTAATCCCGCCAATGGAGTGCGTAACTGATGAGCAGCATTTTCGACAAATTGTTTTTGTGAATTTAATGCAATATCTAATTTATTATTAGCTTCTCGAAGATTATCTGTAACATGTTGAACTTTATATATGATATAACCTATTATTATTGACGATAATAAATAGATAGACAACGTAATTAGTCCCAAATAATTATTAACTTCAAATGAATAATAGGGGACAGTGAAAAAATATAAAGAAATAATAGTATTGATTAAGGTTACTACAACGCCAGGTAAAAATCCGCACAACATAAAAATTAAAAAAGTTGCTGGATATATGGCTAAAAAAGGATATCCATCCTTAAATGGAAGAAAAAGATAAGAAACATTGAGTGCAACAAATGAAATAATTATTGCAAATAAGAATTTTAATATTTTTTTATGAAAAATTAACATATTTTCATTTACTTTCTTGAAGCAAATAACCTAATCCGCGAATAGTCTTAATATTAACGCCTAATAATTCAAATCTTTTTCGTAAACGATGAATATAAACTTCGATTGCATTGTCAGTTAAGTTACCATAACTAACACCTAAGCGATCTGAAATGTTATCTTTACTTACCACATTTCCTTTTTTCAATATTAAAATTTCTAATATTTTATATTCACGAAATGGCAAATAAATTATTTCATTGTTAGCTTTTAGTTCATTTTTAATAGGATTAAATGTAATTTTTCCTATGATAATATCTGTTTTAAAGTTTAATGCTCTACGACTTAATGCCTTTATCCTAGCTAATAATTCGTTTAATTCAAATGGTTTTATCATGTAATCGTCCGCTCCACATTCTAGTCCATTTATTTTATCTTTAACATCACTTCTAGCCGAAAGAATTAGGACTGGAGTATTGAATTTTTTTCTTAAATTTTTTAATAAATCTATTCCATCTATATCAGGTAAACCAAGATCCATGATAATAAGATCATAATTTTGATATAAAACGCTTTCTGCATATTTTCCTGTAGACGCCAATATCACATCAAATCCATTTTTACTAAGTATTTTATAAAGCCCCATACCTAAAATAGTATCATCTTCAATAATTAAAATTTTCATTATGAAATTTATTTTTATATTCGCGGCAATCTACCATATATTTCACCAATATAAATGCCATTTTTAGTGACAAAGTATTTTTTATTAGTTCTATGCTCAAATTTAATTTTTTTTGACTCACATGATGATTTTTCATTCAAAAAAATTAAATTACCATCAATACGACCAATGACATCATTATTAATATTCTTTACGTTCCAATGACTTCTTTTAATAGGAATTATTTCACCGACAATTGAATTAGAATTCTTATCTAGTTTATTTATAAATGATTTTTCATGCTTTAATTTTTTGTCATAAATGGTATTCAACTCAAATGTACCCTTAAAAATAGTTTCATATTCACATGACACTGCTTTATTTGAGCTTAGAAACAACAACAAGGAAACTAAAATAATTTTATTTTTCATTTTTCACTCCATCTATAAATATATACACTATGTTGTGTCTAACTATATAATATTTAGCTTACGTTAGCCTTGCATTATCATAACAATTTTTAGAAATATTCTATTTACTTTGTACTGAATGCTAGAAAATACAGATTCGTTTGTGTATAAGAGCGTGTTTTAAAAAGTCCAAAAAACAAGATTACAATCGCGCAAGCATCAAATTGATCATGACAATATGAATAAAGACGGTACTGGACTCGGTTAATACCTCATAATCTTTGCTTAATCGACGATATCGATAAAGCCAAGCAAAATCGTTCAACAACCCAACGTTTAGTAATAATTTAAACCCCTTGGTATCATCGCAATGGAGAACGTTTTCAACAATGATATGAAAACGTTTAGCACCCCATTCAACTAAAGGTGAGCCACGATATCCACCGTCAACCCAAATGCGCCGGATTTTTTTACAACTCCCCGTCAATGCTTGAAAAATGAGTTTTGCCCCTTGTCTTTCTTGAATACAAGCAGTCGTGACAACAGCAACCATAATTAACCCAAGCGTATCAACGAGCAAATCACGTTTACGACCTTGAATATGTTTAGCTGCGCATACCCTTTGATTCCTGCTAAGGCGGTGGTTTTCACACTTTGACTGTCAATTGAACCTTGATGTTGGACGCTTGTGTTTCCCTGCTTAAAAAAGCTGTAAGAGCCAATATTATGAAAAAAACATCTTTTTTGCTAAATGCGATCCTGCTTGTGTTAGAGGATGGATGATAAAACTTGCTCCTGATGATGCTAAAACTGCCTGCTCTTCACCGTAATAACAAATAGTTCCAATATGACCATTAAACCCTCTTTTTCTTAATCGAACAGTGGCTGAGCGACGTGCTTCAAAATCGGGCATTGTTAGTAAAATACCTTTAACATGATCAAGTCGTAAGTTATTTAATAACTCAACATCTTCGGCATCACCATAAACCACACGGCGTCCATCAGCGAGTAATTTTTCCAAAATAGTTGGATCCGCATCAAAACCCACAACGCGTTGTTCTTTTTCATGTAATGCTAAATAGGCAGATGTTCCCATTCTTCCCATGCCAAAGATAATCCATTCTGCCACACCAATACTGTCTGGTAAACGATCTGGATGCTTCCCTTTTCTTTCAAATTTATTTAAAAACGGTTCCAATACTGAAAAAATTCGATGTGAAAAATGATTTAAAGGTGCTGCAACTGCAAGAGAAATGGCTACAGCAAGACTTATAGTTGCTCGCCATTCTGATGATAATAAATGCGCTTCAACAACGGCATCTGTTGTAATTAGTGCAAACTCACTATATGTCATCAACGCTAAAGATGAAATAAATGCGGTACGAGTACGCAAACCAAAAAAGACAAATAATATGAAAAATAATATGCCTTGTAATGGTAGCATTAACAAAAGCACCAAGGCATCTTTCATTTGTTCAAAGTTCGGCAGTTCGCTCAAACCAATTTGGATAAAGAAAGCAACTAGGAATATCTCTTTAAGCCCCCATAACTTATCAGCTATATCTTCTGTCTTAGAGTGAGACGCTAATGCTACTCCCATTAATAGAGCACCAATATCAGCTGAAACTCCTAAATATATTGCAACGTTACTTCCCGTTAGAGCAAAAAATACACCTAATAATAGACGTAAATCATCACTATGCGTTGCTGTTAATAATCTATGGAATAATGGTCTAATTAATGGTATTGCTAGTAATAGAACTGCCCATACACTAGGTTTTTTCCCATCTGCTACCGCTAATAAGCCAATTGCAATAATATCTTGCAAAATTAAAACACTCACCACATCACGTCCATGGAGCGTTAATAACTCGTTATTATCTTCAAGAACCTTAACCGCTAAAACTGTACTTGAAAATGCGAGACTTGCACCTAATATTATTCCTCCAGTGAGATGCCATCCTTGTAAAATGAATAGAGTCACTGAAACTGCCGTAACAATAATTAAATGTAAACCACCAACACTTAACACTTCTTTTTTTATCAATGAACGTGGCTTTATTTTTAGTCCTACAGTGAACAGTAATAATTCAATTCCTATATCTGCCAGTTGATTAAGATAAGATAATGGAGTTATATCAAATATGTTTAAAACATATCCTGCCAACAAATATCCAACTAAAGGAGGGAAAAATAAACGAGTAGCTAATAAACCAATAAAATATGCACATCCTAAAAAAATAACTTCATTGATCATTGACGTAATTTGTCCTAAGTGCTTATTTATTTTACCAATTTTAATAAAATATTAATATAAAATAGATTGATGACTGAAGTTATTGATAGTAGTTTTTATACTATTTTCGAGGGAGTTTAAAAACATAATAAGGAACAATTAACCTCAGTCTTATATATTTTATAACTAAAAAATTCTACAATCAAATCATTATTAAAAATAATACAGTTTTATAAAATATCAATTTTCATTTATCCATATAAATGACAAAAAACGATGTTTATTATTTTTGGATAATGTGAAAAATAAACATTGTATATTTAATTTAATATTACTTTTATAACTTAATTTTCCATTAATAATTTATATAATTTTATCTTAATATCTGTATTTAATATCGGAATATCATTTTTTATCACATTCTTAATTAATGTAAAAATATTTTATTTTCATTATATAAAACTAAACTTACATTAACCTGTCATCTAAATAGTCGCTTGCTATCACGCAGGCCTTATGTTTTACTATACAATCATGTTTTATAGTGATTGATCTGTGTTCTCTTAAAATAATGGCAAGGAAAGCCACAAACTTCATTCACTCTTGGTTTGTGGTTTTTTACGCAATTAAATAATTTAAAAGCTATAACTTTGTTGACTTATAACATTAAATAAAATTATTTATTTGTATAAACGTAATTATTTTAAAATTATTGATTTAATAAAACATAAATTGATAATTTTTTAATCTCAAATTTTTAATAAAATTTAATGAAATTAATTAATAATGTACATTAATTTTCGTCAATTAAAAAATCGACGGTTATCTTGATAGGTTAATCAAAGAGAATTTATGGATAATTTAAATAATTTAAATAATTTACATAGTAAAGTCCATGTAAAAGACTATCGCGCAAATATTTCTGCAAATTTACCAATACGAAAATGGCTCCATAGTTGGTTCTTTGATGCTGAAATTGAAGGTAATTATCAAAAATATGTCGAGAATTGGATTGGAGCACTCATTGTACTGAATTTATTTGCGCTACTTTTTGAACATGCTCCTAAGATATACGTTCCAAATCAATACTTATTTCATTTATTTGATATTTTTTCAGTCAGTGTTTTTACTTTTGAGTATTCACTGCGTCTGTACTTATCCCCTGAAGATAGTGAATTCACCGCCAATAAAAAACATAATGCTTATGTAAACTATATAAAAAGTCCTTTTGCGATTGTTGACTTTCTTGCTGTTGCCCCTTTTTATATACAAGCTTTTCTCCCCATTGATTTACGCATACTTCGTTTTTTTCGTTTACTGCGAATTTTAAAGTTATTTCGCGTATTGATTCCAGCTTACAAAGAATTTTTCGTTATTAATCGCGGGCGTACTTTTCGTCAAAAAATACACGCCCTACTTTTTCCAAGTGAGTTTGGTGGGGATTTACAAAGAATTGTTGACTCATTTATTGTGGTTTGGGTCGTCATTTCTGTGGTGTGTGTTATTTTGGAATCGGTCACACAAATTCGTTATATCCTCAGTATTCAATTTATTATCATTGATGCGATTGCAGTCAGTATTTTTACCCTCGAATATTTTTTACGTCTTTATTGTTGTGTTGAAAATCCCGATTACCATCATCCAATTAGCGGACGCTTAAAACAAGCAAAAACAGCTTCCTCTATCATCGATTTTTTAGCCATTCTTCCTTTCTTTTTAGAAATATTTTTACATCACCTACTTGACCTGCGTTTTTTACGTGTCTTTAGATTGATGCGTCTGCTGAAATTAACACGTTACACTGGCGCTACATCAACGCTTAATAAAGTCATTGCACGTGAATTGCCCGTGCTATGTACCTCGGCGTTTATTATGTTATTGTTGGTAATCTTAACGGCAATTTTAGGATATTTGTTAGAGCATGAGGCGCAACCAAATAAATTCGAAAATATTCCACAATCTATTTATTGGGCAGTTATTACACTTGCTTCGATAGGATATGGTGATATTACACCAGTGACTCCATTGGGGCGTTTAATTACTATTATATTAGCGCTTCTTGGTATTGGAATATTTGCTATTCCAGCGGCGTTATTATCCTCAGCCTTTACTGACCAATTACGCATTGAACGCGAAACACTTAAAAATTCACTCTATGAAATATTAAGCAATGGCAAAATTGATGAACAAGAAACCGATTTTATTTCTAAAGAGGCGAAACGCTTACATCTAAATGAAGATGAAGTTGCAAGGTTAATTTATCGTGCGCAAAAAGAACGTGAATTAAATGATGATGTATCAAAACTGCCTTTGCACAAAATTGCACAGAAACCTGAAACATCCATTGAACATTATCGCTTATTATTGTCTCAAATTAAAATGCTAAGTATTATGACAAATAATAAAAAATTTATAGAAATAGCGATAAAACAAAACCGACTAACAAGTGATGATATCGAATTTTGGAAAAAAATATGCCAACTGAAATCAATATAAAAAATTTTAAGATTCTACTTTTCGTTTAATGAAGTAAAACCTATTCAGTGCACGATAACAATTAAAAAACCTTAACATTTATTTTTATATACTCCAATTGTCATTATATTTTTTATTTAATTGGTAATTGGTATGTGTTCAGAAATATATAATGATAAGATTTTCCATGCAAATTTTACTTCATTTTAGAGAGAAAAAATTATGACTGAAAAAACAAAAGATCTATCACCAGAATCTAACTATTTGCAAAAATATTTGCAAAAATATAAAGGTACCGAACGCCGCAATTATCAAATTCAAAATACAGCATTACTTGATCTAAATTTTAATTTTTCTTTATTTCATAGTCTTTATGGTGATAAAAGCAATGATAAAATCGATGAATTACTTCTTATAGTAGAAAAACGTCTTTATCAACGATTACGTGACACTGATGTTATTTTGAAAGTAAACTATAAGATTATAATTCTCCTAGAAGAAGTGGAAGTTATAGATCATGCTAATTTTGTTTCTAATGAATTAATGACCATATTAACCCCCCCTTTTAATATTACTGAAAATGAAATCGAAATCGAAACAACTATAGGCATCAATTTATTTTCAAAACTTGATTTACAATTAGCGGCTTTTCCTCGAAAAATTAAATTAGATTAATTTTTAAGTTAATCTCTTATGATGGGATTTAAAACATAAAAAAACCACAAGCAGAGTGAACTTGTGGTTTCCTTATTTTTACCCAACCTTCACACTAAAAATAAAATTGGACGGATTCTATTCCTGTGCAAGGTAAAATCACAGACTTATGAG
>ERZ1034363.1438-NODE-1438-length-13482-cov-5.751809_pt1 | contig 13482 bp, 17 predicted proteins | sample MGYA00520616_ERZ1034363 | MGnify/ENA primary metagenome ERZ1034363 (study PRJEB33736, sample SAMEA104284506) | Azolla filiculoides | biome: Urban; feature: Water surface; material: Ditch water | place: Netherlands | collected 2015-10-28 | depth 0-0.1 m ...
AGGAAGCGGATCGCATGCGAGTCCAGCGACGGCATTTCTTTTTTCAGGGAACGCTCACTGGCGGGGCCGTAGAGCTGGCGCAGGGCTTCGAGGGTTGTGATGTGTGTGGGGTTTATGGGGCTGAAGCTCATGCCGTTTTGACTTGGTATTTGGCAATGACTTCATTCAAGGGGATGGCTTTCACCTCACCCCGGCGATAGGCCAAAAGACGTGATTCGGCCTCTTGTGCCCATTGCGCATCCAAGGAGTCGTCCCGTGCATCCAAGGTGTCAAGGATCTGATCGACCAAAGCCATACGCTCCTCTGGGGGCAGTTGTGATGCTTGATCGCAGAGTTGTTTGGCGGTTGGCATGTGGGGCTCCAAAAGACGGTGGAAAGTCAGTTTAGCGAAGTTCAGCGCTCATGGAAATTGAAGCCGTTATCTGGACCAAGTTGCTTAGCATGGTTGCATCCGAATGCACCTGCACGAGATTTAAAACCCCGACCCCGGCTCACTCAAAAAAACCAGCTCCTCGGGCGTGGACTGGCGGCCGAGGATGGCGTTGCGGTGGGGGTAGCGGCCAAAGCGCTCGATGATGGCTTGGTGGCGCTGCTCGAAGCGCAGGGTGTCTTCTAGGCCCGGCTGCGCAAACAGGAGGGCGGCTTGGGTGTGCACCAGGGCGGACTCGCTGTGCATGTAGGGCATATAGGCAAAGCTGCGCTGCGCCAAGGGCAGGCTGCGGGCCTGCCGAGAACGCCAGTTCTGTCACGCTCATGGATGTTCAGTCAGAGGATTGAAGGGCAATCAACACGCGTTGGGTTGCGGCACGCGCCAAACCTCAGTGTTCGCAGCAAGCCCGCGATTTCGGCGGCGTCGGGCCACGACCTCGTTCAGCGGGATGGCTTGAACCTCACCCCGGTAATAAGCGCCCAGACGGCTTTCGGCTTCTTGTGCCCATTGCTCGTCCAGCGAGTGGTCACGTTCGTCGGATGAGTCCGAAACATGATTGACCGAGGTCATTCAAGCAGCCTTGAGATACATGTCAATGTGCATGGATGAGTAAGGGCAAAGCACACCGCCAGACTCGGTGCGCTCCAGCAGCCCCAGGTCGGCCAGCACCACCACGTCTTCGTGCACGCGCTTGACATCGCGGTCCACCAACCGTGCCAGCTCGCGCACTGACAGCTCACCCTTGCCTTGAGCGGTGCGAACCAGCGCCCAGCGCTTTTCGGTCAGCTGGCCAAAGAAGTGGCCGGGGCTTTCAAAGTTGAGCACTTCGCCTTGGTAAGTGCTTTGTTGTGCCGCTTGGGCTGCGGCACGCAAACCGGCTCGCCAGTCGGGTTGCAGCGTGATGGTCAAAAAACGTTCAGTCATGTTGCTCTCCTGGCCGCTACAGCGGCAATGAAATCTTCCACCAGTTGGTCCACGCCTGTGAATGTGTAAGGCAGCTCTTGCCCGTCCAAGTGACAGTGGTCTCCCTTGCCCCGCTCGTTGTCAAAGCCAACGATGCGAACGCCATCCTTGGCATAGACCGCACGGTATTTGAAGCCGTGTTCGGTAGGTCGAACCGGGGTGGGCACTCGCCAGACCACTAACTCGATCACGCCACCATCGGGTGTGATGTTCTTGAAGCGGGTAATCAGTTCGGCAGACATGTTGGCTATTTTGCCAACATGTTCCGTGTGTTGTCAAGAATGACAACGCTTACTGGGAAGGCTTAAAACCCCGACCCCAGTTCGCTCAAAAACGCCAGCTTCTCAGGCGTGGATGGCTGTGCCTGTAGCTCGTAAGTTGGCAAAAAGTTCAGGCAGTCTAGAATGTGCAGAATTCTGCAATGTCATAGGAGCCGGTCATGGGTTTTTCTGCCAGCGATGTCGTGCCATTCACACAAGCACGCTCCCATCTGTCCGAGCTGGCCGACCAGGCCAAGGCCGGGGCAGAGAAGATCATCACCAAAAACGGCGAGAGCTATGTTGCGCTGATCGACTCGGACCGACTCGACTACTACCACCGGCTGGAGCGCGAACGCATTCACCTGCTGTTGATCGACGACGCCAAGCGTGGCCTGGCTGACATCACCGCTGGCCGCACGTTTGAAGCAGACGCCGCGCTGGCCCAGCTGCAACAGCAGCGCAAGACCGCCACCAAACTCCCTGCCAAGCAACGTGGCTGACCAGCTGTACCGGGTCGAGCTGGCCGCCAGCTTCCTGGAGCGCCTTGAATCCATTGAGGCGTTTTTGGTGGAAGCGGATGCGGGCTTTGCGTTCGATGACTTGCTGGCCGAGATTCGCGCCACCGTCATCCCGAACCTGCGGCGCTTTCCGCGCGTCGGGCGGCGCTACCTGGCCAACCCGCCCCAGTCGACCGAGGCGCTGGCGCTGCTGGCGGCCATGCCTGCGGGTGCGCCGGATGCGCTGCGTGAATACCTGCACGGCGACTACTTGATGCTCTACGCAGTGATGGAATACCAAGAAACGGTGGTCCTGCTGACCATTCGGCATCACCGGCAACTTTCGTTTGATTTCGCGCGGCTGTGGCCTTGAGCACCACCCTTAACACCCCCGATTCACCCCAAACAACGACAAGGTTTCAGCATGGCGAGCACCCCCGACAAGTTCGACGCCGACAGCAAAATCAAGCTGTTCGAATCGCAGCACATTCGCAGCGAATGGGATGCCGAGGCTGAAAAATGGTGGTTTTCGGTGGTCGACGTTGTGGCGGTGCTGACCGATCAGCCGGACTACACGCGGGCGCGCAAGTACTGGAGCGTGCTCAAAGTTCGCCTGAAAAACGAAGGCAGTCAGTTGGCTACAAACTGTAGTCAACTGAAATTGACCGCCGCCGATGGCAAAAAATACCTGACCGATGTGGCGGACACCGAGCAAATCTTGCGGCTCATCCAGTCCATCCCCAGCAAGCGGGCCGAGCCTTTCAAGCTCTGGCTGGCCGAAGTGGGCAGCCAGCGCCTGGACCAACTGCAAGACCCGGAGCTGAGCATCGAGCAGGCCATGCTCGACTACAAGCGCCTGGGCTACACAGACAACTGGATCAACCAGCGGCTCAAGAGCATCGAGATCCGCAAGGAGCTGACCGACGAGTGGAAAAAACACGGCTTGCAAGAGGGGCCACAGTTCGCCTTTTTGACCGACGTGATTTACAAAACCTGGGCCGATAAAACCGCCAAGGAATACAAGCAGCACAAGGGCTTGAAGAAAGAAAACCTGCGTGACAACATGACCAACAAAGAGTTGATCATGAGCATGCTGGCCGAGCTGTCCACCAAAGAAATTTCAGAAGCCGTGCAGCCGCAAACTCTGGACGACCACGAAGACGTAGCCAAGCGCGGCGGCGGCGTGGCTCGGCAGGCGCGGCTCAAGCTGGAAGCCGAAACGGGCAAAAAGCTGGTCAGCCCGCAAAACGCCAAGCAGTTGCGTGCCTTGGCCCAGAACCCCAGCAAAAAAGCAGGAGGTAAGACGTGAACATGCACAAACTCACCACGCGTGATCAAACCACCGAGTTTCTGCTTTAAAGCTCAAGGCGCTTTGCGGTCAGTCAGTATTTGTGCTGATGATGCCCTGTCGCTTGACCTCGTCCAAAGTCTTGCCCGATGCTGTTTTCCATTCGACCCAGCCATTGGCTGATCGGCCCATGACTGCCATGGCGGCGGTGCTGGGGCTTGAAAACAGATGGTCGCGTGTGAAAACCAGCAGAGATCCAGCACTGCCAGCGATTTCGGTCAGAACGCCTTCCGTAATCAATTGGCTGCGCATGCGCTCGTGAGAAGTTCCCTGAATTGAAGGAACGATTTCTGCTCGCCCCTTCGAACCTTTATGCACCACAAAACCTTCGGTGGTGTATTCGCCAACGCCATCTGCCCCCGAGCCCTTGCAATAGAACAATTCGACAACGCCTTTAGCGGTTGGGGCACTGGTCAAGGGTTCAAAAATGGGCTGGCCCAACGTGGCCAACAAAGTGGCTGCGGTTTCGTGAATCTCATGACAATCCGCTTGCAAAGGAGCAGGTGTGTAGGGCTGCGAACCGGTGTTGCCGTTCTCTAGACCATAACGTCCTGCCTTGGTGGCTTCTGCAATAGCCAGCCATTCCAAAAACAATGCATGCGTTTGCGTCAAGCTGTTGGTCAGCGAGATGACCACGAAAGCGCGGTTCCAAAAATCTTTGTTCTGATGGTGTTGCTCCAAGCGCTTGCCCACACTGCCTGACTGTCCGATGTAAGTGCGAGGTAAACCCGCCTCAGACAATTCGCCCATCAAAAAGTACACCCCCACTTGCTGGGCCTCTGGCATCTTCAGGAAGTCGGCCAGTTGGCTGCGCGGCACCTCGATCACACGAACAATGCGCGTTGTGATCTCAGCTACGCGCATGCCGCGTGGGTCGCCGGATGGGAGGAAAATTTGGATGGTTTGAGGGCGTGAGCTCAATTCACTTCCCCCAACTATCCTTCAACCCCGTCACCCGGTTAAACACCGGCTTCGCCCCCGCCACATGATCCAGGCGGTCCGCCACAAAGTACCCAAAGCGCTCAAACTGGAACTTCTGGTCCGGCTGCGCCCCGGCCAGTGACGGCTCCACATAAGCGGTGACGACCTTCAGGCTGTCCGGGTTGAGCGATTGCAAGAAGTCTTTGCCGCCCGCATCGGGGTGCGCTTCGGCAAACAGGCGGTCGTACAGGCGCACTTCGGCTTGCACGCCGTCGGCCACGCTCACCCAGGTGATGGCGGCTTTGGCTTTGACGCTGTCGGCGCCGGGGGTGCCGCTCTTGGTGCCGGGAATGACTTTGGCGTGCACTTCGGTCACGTTGCCCGCTGCGTCGCGTGCGCAGCCGGTGCATTCGATCACGTAGCCGCCTTTTAGGCGCACCACATTGCCGGGGAACAGGCGTTTGTAGCCCTTGGGCGGCACTTCTTCAAAGTCTTCGCGCTCGATCCACACTTCTTTGCCGATCAGGAACGTGCGGTCGGCCGGGGGCGTTTGGCCTTCGGCTATTGCCGAGTGGGGCAGGGCGGGTTGGCTGCAATCTTCTGTGTAGCCGTCGCTGCCAAAAGCCTCGGCCCAGTTGGTCAGCACGAGCTTGACGGGGTCGAGCACGGCCATGCCGCGGTGGGCTTTGTTTTCCAGGTCTTCGCGCAGGCAGCCTTCGAGCGTGCTGTAGTCGATCCAGCTGTCGCTTTTGGTCACGCCAATGCGGTCGGCAAACAGGCGCAGGCTCTCGGGCGTGTAGCCCCGGCGGCGCAGGCCCACGATGGTCGGCATGCGCGGGTCGTCCCAGCCGCTGACTTTGCCTTCATTGACCAGTTGCGCCAGCTTGCGTTTGCTGGTGATCACATAGGTCAGGTTCAGGCGGGCAAATTCGTATTGTTTGGGGCTGGGCGCGGCCAGCAGCTTGCATTCGCACAGGCGCTCCATCAGCCAGTCGTAAAACGGGCGCTGGTCTTCAAACTCCAGCGTGCAGATGCTGTGGGTGATTTGCTCCAGCGCGTCTTCGATGGGGTGGGCAAAGGTGTACATCGGGTAGATGCACCAGGTGTCGCCCGTGTTGTGGTGCGTGGCGCGGCGAATGCGGTAGATGGCCGGGTCGCGCAGGTTGATGTTGGGCGAGGCCATGTCAATCTTGGCGCGCAGCACGGCAGCACCATCGGCCAACTTGCCATCGCGCATTTCGCGAAAGCGTGCAAGGTTTTCAGCGGGGGTGCGTGAGCGGAAAGGGCTGTTGACGCCGGGCTTAGAAAAGTCGCCACGGTTGACGCGCATTTCTTCTGGCGTTTGTTCGTCCACGTAGGCGTGGCCCGCTTCAATCAAGGCCTCGGCAGCGCGGTACATGAAGTCGAAATAGTCGCTGGCTTGGTAGGCAGCGTCGTTGCCGGGTTGGCTCCAGCTAAAGCCCAGCCACTTCACCGCGTCGATGATGCTGTTGACGTATTCGGTGTCTTCTTTTTCGGGGTTGGTGTCGTCAAAGCGCAGGTGGCACACGCCGCCGTATTCCTTGGCCAGCCCGAAGTTGATGCAGATGCTTTTGGCGTGGCCCACATGCAGGTAGCCGTTGGGCTCGGGCGGAAAGCGGGTGCGGATCTTGGCCGGGTCGGGCTCGCCCGCAGCGTGGTGCGCGGCGTCGCCGGGGCTGCCTGCCCAGCGGCGGCTGGCGTAGGTGCCTTGCTCGATATCTGTTTCGATGATTTGGCGCAGGAAGTTGCTGACTTTGTGTTCAGCTGGCGCGGATTCGGAGGCTTTGTGGGTGGGGGAGGTCATAGCGCTTGATTTTAGGGGGTGCAGGCGCTGTGTTGAGGCTGTTTTGTCGGCTGATTTCCCCCAGTGGTGCTTTGCACACCACCGGGGGCCGACCACCCGTTTGACGGCACCGCTTGCGCAGCGCCGACTCGGGTCATCGGATCAGCGAGGTTTGTCGGCCTCTTTGTTGTAGTGCGGCGAGCGGGGGCCGTGCAGCATGCCGTTCAAACGCCCGGCAGACAGCAGGCGCTGGCTGGCCAGGCCAGCCATGGGGTGGCTTTGGTCGGTGACGGTGCCCACGATTTGCTTGACGATGGCCGTGATCAGCATGCCCGCCAAGCCACCTTGGTTTTGGTTTTGCTGCTCAGCGGTGCTGGCCGTGGCGCTGCCGGTCCACAGTACTTTGTCGGTTTTCAGGTCAACCAAGCGGGCTTCTGCCGAGACGGTGGTGTTGCTGTCCAGCACCTGATAGACCGTGCCGTATTTGGTCATGGTGATGTAGAGCGCTGCATCGGCCCCAAAAATCTCGCGCAGTTTGGCGCTGGGCAGCTCGTGTGCGTCTTGGGCTTGGGTGACGCCGTTTTCTTTCAGGGTTTCGTCAACCAGCGAAACGGGCAACACGTAGTAACCCGATTCGGCCAGAGGGAAGGTCACCTGGGCCAGCATGCTGTAGGGCGCACGGACTTCGGGTGTTTTGTTGACGGGCGGCAGCACCAAGATGGACTTGGGGTTGCTGAGTTTGTATTCGGTGTAGTCGTAAGGGACGGGCGGCTTGACAGCGCAACCGCTGAGCACCACCACGGCCAACGCAGCGGCCACGAGTTTGAGAGAGTTTTTCATGTCGGAGGCTGGGCTTATTTGGTTTTGAATTTACGCAGCAAGAAATTCACAAAGGTTTCAGACTCCGGGAATTGTTCTTTTTCGGCTTGCAGGTGCTGCTGGAAGCGGGCCAGGTCACCTTGCTTGCCATGCAGCAAGCCCAGGTGAGCTTGGTAGCCCGGTGGTGTGGCTTGGCCTGCGGCGCGGATTTTTTGCAGGTTGTCTTCCATTTGCTTGGCCTGGGTGTCCAGGCTTTCGCGGTCACCACGGAAGTAGGTGTCGAGGTTTTTCTCGTACCCGTTCCAGCCGTACAGCGGCGGTGGTGCCTTGTTGGCGCAGCCTGTCAGGGCCAGCAGGGTGGCCAGCAGGGCCAGGGTTTTGATGCGGGTGGGCATGCGTGTGCTCGCTTGTGTGAGTGTGCTCATGGTGCGGCTCACAGGGCTGGACGCCATGCGCCGTTTTCGATGCCGCTGACCAGGTTGTTCACGGCGTCACGGATGGCCAAGTCCAGAACTTTGCCGTTCAGGGTGGCGTCATAGCCTGCAGTGCTGCCAAAGCCAATGACTTCGCGCTCGGACAGGCTGTATTCGCCCGCGCCTTGAGAGGAGAACACCACTTCTGAGGTGAGGGTGTTGACGATGTTGAGGTTGACTTTGGCGTAGGCAATTTGTGTTTTGCCACGGCCCAAGATGCCAAACAGTTGGCGGTCGCCGACGTCTTTGCGGCCGAACTCGGTCACGTCACCGGTGACCACGTAGTCGGCGCCTTTGATGTTTTGGCTTTGTTTTTTGAACTCGGCTTCTTGCTTGATCTCGCTCATGACAGAGCGGTCGAGCACATTGAAGCGCAGGCTTTGCTGCAGGTGCGTGACCAAGATGGTTTGCGCTTGGCTGCCCATGCGGTCTTCGTTGTTGGAGAACACACCGCGCATGAATGAGGAGCGGTTGTCAAACTTGCCCACCGACACGGGCACGCGAACACCCATGTGCGGGCGGGCTGCTGATTCGACCTTTTGGATGGGCAGGGTGCGTGATTCTTCTTGCACGCATGCGGTCAGGGACAGGGTGGCCAAAGAAACGAGTAAGAGTTTTTTCATGTCAGTGAGTTCCGTAGAAACCGGAAATTGTAAAGATGGAATCCTGCAATTGAATTACAAAGTTGTAATTAATTGATGGGGTTCTGATGATCATGGTGAAGGCACTGGGCCCATTGACGGGGCGTTTGGCATGCGGACTTGCCGGCCCCGTTACGACTGGAAACCACTGTAAAGCGCTGTCGGTCCACCAAACGCCGGGCTGCCGCGCTAAAGGCGCAGGGAGCCTGCTTTCAAGAAAAGCCAACGTGATCAGAGGAACTTTGTCATGCGTTATCCATTCAAACCGTCATTTTCAAGAGCCATGGCACTGCTGGGCCTGTTGGGCTTGGGTGTTGTGCAAACGGGTTGCGCCCATCCGGTGGTGATGGAGCCTTCGGTGGTGTTTTCATCGCAAATAGGCCATTCGCCTGTTTATGCACAGGTGAGTGTGCCCGGCTCGGTAATTTATGGGCCGCCCCGGATGATCTATGCTCCGCCGCCCCCGCCGCGTGTGATTTATGCGCCGCAGGTGTACCGCCCGGGACCGGGTTGGGGTTATGGGCATGACCATCGCTGGGGCCATGACCGCCATGAAGGCGGCCGGGGTGAACGCCGTGACGAGCGTCGCGATGGCCGTCGCGGTCATGGCGACCGCGACGATTGGCGACGTTGATGGCAAATGCCGCGATGACGTGCGAGTGGCCAAGGCCAGTGCATCGCAGCGGCGATAATCGGTGCCAGATTTCAGGAGTGCGTGTGGATACCGTTTTGTTGCTCAAGGCCGCTGTGATGGGCCTGGTGGAAGGTTTGACCGAGTTTCTGCCGATTTCGTCCACCGGACATTTGATCTTGGCCGGGGCCTTGCTGGGTTTTGACGATGACAAAGCCAAGGTGTTTGACATCGCCATCCAGACAGGGGCGATTCTGGCCGTGATCATTGTGTATTGGCAAAAGATCAGCTCGACCATGCGCGCCTTGCCGCGCAGTGCTGATGCCCAGCGCTTTGCGCTGAATGTCTTCATTGCCTTTGTGCCTGCAGTCGTCCTGGGTTTGTTGTTTGGCAAAGCCATCAAGGCGAACTTGTTCACGCCTGCGGTGGTGGCCACCACGTTCATCATTGGGGGCCTCATCATTTTGTGGGCCGAGCGACGTCCGGCCAGTGCGGTGCGCATCCACGAGGTGGAAGACATGCGTGGTCGCGATGCGCTCAAGGTGGGGCTGGTGCAGTGTCTGGCCATGATCCCGGGCACGAGCCGCAGCGGTGCCACCATCATTGGTGGCATGTTGTTGGGGTTGTCGCGCAAGGCCGCGACCGACTTTTCGTTTTATTTGGCGATTCCCACGCTCATAGGCGCGGGGGCTTACAGCCTCTACAAAGAGCGTGCGTTGCTCAGCATGGCCGATGCGCCCATGTTTGCGGTGGGTTTGTTGTTTTCGTTTTTGAGCGCTTGGGTCTGCGTGCGCTGGTTGCTCAAGTTCATCTCAACCCACAGTTTTGAGGTGTTTGCCTGGTACCGGATTGTGTTCGGTGTGGTGGTGCTGGGCACCAGCTACAGCGGGCAGGTGACCTGGGCGGCTTGAGACTGTCGGGTTGTGTCATGCCCGAAAGGTTGCCCTGTCATACCGCAAGGGATGTTTTGACCGTACCCGAAAGTATCTTCCTGTCATGCCCGACTTGATCGGGCATCCATGGTGGTTGACAGGCGCGGCTGGCTTCGGACGCCGCTGGTGCACACAAATGGACACCCGGTCAAGCCGGGTGTGACAGTTCCAGGTCGGCCCAAGAATCAAGCGCCTAGATTGCGCAAGCTGGCTTCGATGGCAGCTGCTGTGGCCAGCGGCTTTTCCATGGGGAAAAGGTGGGAGCCGTCGAGCATCATGATGCGGCCCTTGACCACCTTGTGTGTCAGCTCCGCTCCGGCTTGACGCATCTCTGCCGAGTGGGTGCCACCGATGAAGGCGACTGGGCATTTGAGGGGTTTGCGCTTGAGCAGACTGTCGAGTTTGTGCGGCAGGCTGTTGTAGATGGCGGTCTCTACATCGCGGTCAAAACTCAAAACCCGCTGGCCGTCTTCGTCGTGTGTGCCGTGTTCGATGTAATCGCGCAGGACTTGTGGGTCCCACTTGGCAAAGGCTTTTTTGTTGCTGAAGTTATCGAGCGCGGCTTCCAGGCTGGGCCAGTGGTTGCGGCGTTTTTGGCTGATGCGCCCGGGTGACACGCTGCCCACCAGCGAGGTGCGTTTAGCCAAGCCCAGTGTGGTGGCACGCCAGCCACCCAAAACAGGAGAGTCGATCATCAACACGCCCCGCGCCAGCTCGGGGTGGCGGGCGGCGCACATCAGGCTCAGGATGCCGCCCAGCGAATGGCCCACCAAAAAAGCGGGTTCGCCCTCACCTTGTTTGTCTTGGGCAAAGTCAGCGAGTTGTTGGACCAGATGGGGCCAGTTGTTGGTGACGGGGTATTTCGGGTCATGCCCATACTTTTCCACTGCGTCGACCTTGAACCCGCGCTGGCGCAGGTTGTCGAGCATCACCTTGTAGGTGCTGGCCGGAAAGCTGTTGCCGTGCGAGAAGATGATGCGAGGGGTCATCAGATCAGCTTCTCATCCGGCGTGGTGATCTTTTTGAGCAGGGCGTTGCGCACGGGCGGCACCATGAGTGGGATGTCGGTCGCGCCGCCGTTCCACATGGGGTCTTCGATGCTGTCGAACATCTGGCGCAGTTTGTCGCCCCAGCTGGAGCGCAGCATCTGGAAGTAGGGGTTGTGCTCGTCGATGCACATGATGCGGTCGGTTTGCAGGCTGCCCGCTTTGTAGACCACCATGTCCAGCGGCAGGCCGACCGACAGGTTGGATTTGAGGGTGGAGTCCATCGACACCAGCGCGCATTTGGCCGCTTCGTCCAGCGGGGTGTCGGGGGTGATGACGCGGTCGAGCACGGGCTTGCCGTATTTGGATTCGCCAATCTGGAAGTAGGGCGTCTCATCGGTGGCTTCGATGAAGTTGCCGGGCGAATACACCTGGAACAGGCGCATGCCTTCGCCGCCGATTTGGCCACCAAAAATCATGGACACGTTGAATTCCACGCCCGAAGCCTTGAGGGCGGCTGCATCGCGCTCGTACACCCGGCGCACGGCCGCACCCAGCACGCGGGTGGCGTCGAACATGCTCTTGGCGTTCCAGATGGTCAGCGGTTCGTCCTGGCCGGGCTCCACCAGTTTTTCGATTTGCAGCACTTCGCGCACCGATTGCGAAATGCTCAGGTTGCCCGCCGACAACAGCGTCATGAAGCGGTCGCCTGCTTTTTCGTAGACGATCATTTTGCGGAAGGTGCTGATCTGGTCCAGGCCCGCATTGGTGCGGGAATCGGACAAAAACACCAATCCGGCGCGGGTTTTGACGGCAACGCAATAAGTCATGAAGCAACTCTTTAATTTTTGGGCAGCAAACGCTGCAAGGCATAGAGGGCGTCGAGCGCTTCGCGGGGGCTGAGTGCATCGGGGTTGATTTGGGCCAGCGCCGCTTCTATCGGGCTGGGGCCAGCGGCTTCGGCCTCGGGCGGCGCGGCAAACAGGTCCACTTGCTGGCGGCTTTCGCTGGCCCCGGCTTCCAGGGCGCTGAGCGCGTGCCGGGCGTGGTTGAGCACCGCCGCAGGCATGCCTGCCAAGCGGGCCACTTGCACGCCATAACTCTTGCTGGCGGGGCCGGGTTGCAGCTCGTGCAAGAAGACGATGGACGCACCCGATTCGGCCGCGCTCACATGCATGTTGACAGCCGCCGTGTGCGTGGCCGGGAATTCGGTCAGCTCAAAGTAGTGCGTGGCAAAGAGCGCAAAGGCTTGCGTTTTGTTGTGCAGGTGCGTGGCGATGCCGCTGGCCAGCGCCAGGCCGTCAAAGGTCGATGTGCCGCGCCCGATCTCGTCCATCAGGACCAGGCTGTGCGGCGTGGCGCTGTGCAAGATTTGCGCGGCTTCGGTCATCTCCAGCATGAAGGTCGATTGGGCGTTGGCCAGGTCGTCGGCCGCGCCGATCCGGGTGTGGATGGCGTCAATCGGCCCGAGGCGGCAGCGGCTGGCGGGCACATGGCTGCCGATGCTGGCCAGAAGCACGATCAGTGCCACCTGGCGCATGTAGGTCGATTTACCGCCCATGTTGGGGCCGGTGATGATCTGCAAGCGCTGCTTGTTGCCCAGCACCGTGTCGTTGGCGATGAAGCTGGCACCGGACATTTCAGCCAGTCGAGCCTCCACCACGGGGTGCCGACCTTGTCGAATCTCGATGCAAGGCTCTTTGGTGAATTCGGGGGCGCACCAGTTCAGGGTGAGCGAGCGCTCGGTCAGTGCGCACAGCACGTCCAGGCTGGCCATGGCTTGCGCCAAAGCGGTGAGCGCGGGCACAAAGGGCTGCAACTGGTCGAGCAGGCCTTCGTAGAGCCACTTCTCGCGGGCCAAGGCGCGTTCTTGCGCCGACAGGGCTTTGTCTTCAAAGGTTTTGAGCTCGGGCGTGATGAAGCGCTCGGCGTTTTTCAGGGTCTGGCGGCGGCGGTAGTCGTCGGGCACCTTGTCGAGTTGCCCCTGCGTGACCTCGATGTAGAAGCCGTGCACACGGTTGAACTGCACGCGCAGGTTGGCGATGCCGGTGCGCGCTTTCTCGCGGGTTTCCAGGTCGAGCAGGAAGGCATCGCAGTTGGTCTGGATGGCGCGCAGCTCGTCGAGTTCGGCGTCCAGCCCGCTGGCGATCACGCCGCCGTCACGCACCAGCGCGGCGGGTTCTTCGAGCAGTGCCTGCGACAGCAGGGCGGCGCAGCCGTCCGGTGGCGTCAAATTTCTAGAAATAGCAGCCAAAAGGGCACCATCCCAGCGTGGAATGGATCTGAGTTGCTTTGCTTTTTGTAGTGTCACGCGCAGCGCCACCAGCTCGCGCGGGCGCACCTGGCGCAGCGCGATGCGGGCGGTGATGCGTTCCACGTCGCTGCTGCCCTTGAGCTGGCCGCGCAGTGCGTTCCACGGGCCGGCGCCCCGGTCGCCGCGCAGCACCGCGAGGGCGTCGTCGTAGTCCTCGGAATGGAGCCCCTTCGCCGCGAGGTGGTCGCGCAGCCCGCGGTCGTTGGTCACCACGAGCACCCGGTCGGCCGCCGCGGGGCCGCCGCCGTGCATGGTGGCCTCTGAGACCAGGTCCAGGATCGTGTCGTCGGCGGCCCTGCGACCCGAGTACCGGACGACCATCTTCTGGGCCAGGCGTCCGTAGACGCCGTGACCGACGCCGTCGAACACGAGGTCGATGGTGATCTCGAGGGGCACCGCCCCGCGGATGCGTCCCACGATCGCCGAGGCTGGGGCGGCCCCGCCAGCCACCGTCCCGAGGCGG
>ERZ1034363.1439-NODE-1439-length-13480-cov-6.621055_pt1 | contig 13480 bp, 13 predicted proteins | sample MGYA00520616_ERZ1034363 | MGnify/ENA primary metagenome ERZ1034363 (study PRJEB33736, sample SAMEA104284506) | Azolla filiculoides | biome: Urban; feature: Water surface; material: Ditch water | place: Netherlands | collected 2015-10-28 | depth 0-0.1 m ...
GACGCCCGCCAAGTGGTGCACAGCTTGCAATCCCAAGGCGTTTTTGTGTGGTGCATCCAGTTGCATCCAGCGCACGAGGCGAGTGTGCGGCATGTGTTTGGTGACCATTGCACTTTGGTCGACCGCATGGCGCAATTGCCGGAAACTTTGGCCAATTTATTCTTTAGGCTGACCCGCTGACCCGCTGACCCGCTGACCCGCTGACCCGCTGACCCGCTTGCCAGCGCTCAAGCCCCGTGAGGCGTTCAACGCCCAGTCTTGCTCGATCCCCATTGGTCCATCAGGCGCTGATCGCGGGCGCTTTCGGCTTCGACGCTGTCTTGGGGCAGCTGGCGCAGGCAGTCGGCCAGCGCTTGCGGTTCCAGTGGGGCGGTTGGTGTGGGCGCAGCCACCACTTGGGGCGATGTCCCGTCCCAAGCAAAAGGGTTGCGGAACACGGGCGGCTCGGGCAGGCAGTCATCTCTGTACAGGGGCGGCCCGTCGTTGGCAAAGGGTGAAAACGAAATCGTCTTGTCAAAAATCAGCGGTTGGCCCGTGGGGGTCGGCGGCAGCGGCGGCATGTTTTGAATGGCCTGGCGGGCGAGTTGTTCGGCCTTGGCCGAGGTGGTCCACAGCGTTTGCAGCTGCGTCAAGCGGCCATCGGGTGCGATCTCGATCCGAAAGCGCACCACGCCCTGGTCGGGGCCCTCAACAGCGGTGCCCATCATGCTGCGCACTTGCTGGCCCCAGCTGTAGCGGTAGCCCTTGCTGTTTTTGTTCGTGTAGTTCGCGGCAAAAGCCCATTCTTCGGCGGTGGGTGGTGGGGGCGCGGCCATGCTGGCGCGGGGCTGATCGGGTGAGGGCTGTGGGGCCGGAGCAGCCAAGGCTGTGTCGGGCGGGGGTGGCGTGGTGGGTGCAGTGATGGGCGTTGTGGGGGGCGCTGATGGCGGTTCAGGCATTGGCTGGCGCGGCGGCGGGATCAGCTCCAAAAAGACAATTTTTTCGGCTGTTTTGGGCGCTTGCGGTGGGCTGACGTGTTGGAACGGGTAGCCACTGGCCAGCAGCCAAACGGCTGCGTGCAAAGCCAGGGTGAGGAAAAGCGCGGTGAAATTCTTGTCTCTGGACATGTGCGCCGAGGCTTTTGTTGGAGGTTTTGCTGCCGTTCAGCGACAATATTCGTTTTGACTGATATTACCCGACGAAGTGGAGACACCCATGCGCTTTCGCACCCTTGCCCTTGCCGCCGCCACCGCTGGCAGCTTGCTGTTGGCCTCAGCTGCCCACGCCGACAACAAAGCCATCGCCACCGACGAGATGGAGGCGTATCTGGAATTTGTGGACTACGGTGGCGGGGTGATTTTTGCCGAGCAAATTCCCAAAGACGAGTGGCCCAAGATGGTGGTGATCGATGCGCGTGACCCGGCGCAATTTGCCAAGGGGCACATTCCTGGCGCGGTCAACATGGACTGGCGTCAGGTGCTGGCCAAGCGCAACACCATCCCCAAAAACAAGCCTGTGCTCATTTATTGCAACACCGGGTCGCTGTCGGCCCAGGCCGGTTTTGCGCTGCGCGTGGCGGGCTGGGAGAACGTGCGCATCTTGCAAGGCGGCATGACAGAGTGGCAGGCCAAAGGCGGTTTTGATGCGGCGGCCAAAGCTACAGCGCCTGCCAAGCATTGAGGGTGTGGATATGCATGGTCAGGGCCTTGTGGGCTTGCGATGGATCAATTTTGTCGATTTCACGACCGCAATTGTGACTATGCCATTCATTGCGATAACTCATGCCAAATACCTGCAGGGGTATGTACAGTTGACCCTCACGATTGAATAAATCTCTCGATTTCGAAAACCGAAAGTCAGCCTTAAAGGAAACCCGCCATGTCCATGCCCCTCATCAACGAAGCCGCTCCCGCCTTCAGCGCCAACACCACCCACGGCCCCCGAAGCCTCGCCGATTACAAAGGCAAGTGGCTCATCTTGTTCTCGCACCCTGCCGACTTCACGCCTGTGTGCACCACCGAATTCATCGGTTTTGCCAAGCGTGCCGAGTTGTTCAAGAGCATGAACTGCGAATTGCTCGGCTTGTCGATCGACAGCATCTACTCGCACTTGGCCTGGATGCAAAGCATTCAGAACAACTTTGGTGTGGAGATTCCTTTCCCCATCATCGACGACATCAAGATGGAAGTGGCCCAAGCCTACGGCATGATCCACCCCGGCGCTGCCGACACCCAGGCCGTGCGTGCCACCTTCTTCATTGACCCCGAAGGCAAGCTGCGCGCCATGGTGTACTACCCCATGAGCAACGGCCGCTCGATCGAAGAGTTTGTGCGTTTGTTGCAAGCCATGCAGACCAGCGATGCCAACAAGATCGCCACCCCCGAGGGCTGGACGCCCGGTTGCGACGTGATCGTGCCACCACCCAAAACCCCCGAAGCCATTGCCAAGCGCAAAGGCGAGGGTTACGCCATGAAGGACTGGTATTTCTCCACCAAGTCCCTGTAAATTGAAGGCTTGCCCCCTTGCCGCCCAGCGGCAGGGGGTGTCAAGGACCTTTGTTGTTCCACTGCCAAGGAAGTCACCATGAGTTCAGCCCACATGCACATCGAATCGTTTTTTGATCCGGCCACGTTCACCTTCAGCCACATCTTGGCCGACCTGAGCACCCGGCAGTGCGCCTTGATCGACAGCGTGCTGGACTACGACCCCAAGTCGGGCCGCACCAGCACCGCCAGCGCCGACCAGTTGGTGGCGCGTGTGAAGGCGCTGGACCTGCGTGTGTTGTGGATTTTGGAGACGCATGTGCACGCTGACCATTTGTCGGCCGCGCCCTATTTGCAAAAGCAGTTGGGCGGCCAATTGGCCATTGGTTCGCACATCACCACGGTGCAAAACGTGTTTGGCAAGCTGTTCAACGCGGGCACCGAATTTGCCCGCGATGGCAGCCAGTTCGACCGCTTGCTGGGCGATGGCGAGACCTTTCAGATTGGTGCTTTGCAGGCCCAGGCCCTGCACACCCCCGGCCACACCCCGGCGTGCATGACCTATGTGGTCACAGATGCCAGCGTCGATCCTGCGCGGCAGGTGGCCTTTGTGGGCGACACCTTGTTCATGCCCGACTACGGCACGGCACGCTGCGACTTTCCTGGGGGCAGTGCCAGCGTGTTGTTCCAGTCGATCCAGAAAGTGCTCAGCTTGCCGGACAACACCGAGCTGTTCATGTGCCATGACTACCCGCCCGAGACCCGCCAGCCCCAGTGCGTGACCACCGTGGCCGATCAGAAAAAGGCCAATGTGCATGTGCACCAAGGCGTGAGTGAGGCCGAGTTTGTGGCCATGCGTGAAAAGCGCGATGCCACTTTGTCCATGCCCGTGTTGATCTTGCCTTCGGTGCAGGTGAACATGCGTGCCGGTCAAATGCCGCCGCCCGAAGACAACGGCCAGCGTTACCTGAAGATTCCGGTGGACGCGCTGTGAAAGCGGTCTTGCGTCCTTTGCGCGTGGCTTCCTGGGCCGAAGGCGCCACTTTGCTGCTGTTGATGCTGGTGGCCGTGCCGCTCAAGCGTTTGGCCGACATGCCCGAGGCGGTGAGCCTCATGGGCCCGATCCACGGCGCGGCCTTTGTGGCCTATGTGCTGATGGTCCTGTTTTATGCCTGGAAAGGGCATTTGCGTGCGCATGCCGTGCCGCTGCTCGTGATGGCCGCTTTTGTGCCGTTTGGGGCCTTTTTTGTGGGCTCTTTGTTCCGCGCAAAGGCTTGAAACATGAACGCCGTGTCCACACCCACCGCACTGCAGCGCTGGTTCCCCATTCTGAGTTGGGGGCGGCGTTACAACCGCTCGCTGCTCACCGCCGATGGCGTGGCCGCTGCCGTGGTGACGCTGATGTTGATCCCGCAAAGCCTGGCTTATGCGCTGTTGGCGGGCTTGCCCGCGCAGGCGGGTTTGTACGCCAGCATGGCCCCCTTGGTGCTGTACGCCTTGATGGGCAGCAGCGGCACCTTGGCCGTGGGGCCTGCGGCGGTGACCTCGCTCATGACGGCGGCCAGTGTGGGCGCGGTGGCGGCGCAAGGCAGCGTGGCTTACACCGAGGCGGCTTTGATGCTGGCCCTGCTCAGCGGAGCGTTGATGCTGGTGATGGGCGCGGCTCGGTTGGGCTTTTTGGCCAACTTTTTGAGCCACCCGGTCATCTCGGGCTTTGTCTCGGCGTCGGGTTTGCTGATCGCGGCCAGCCAGCTCAAACATTTGTTGGGTGTGCCGCTGCATGGCGAGAACCTCTTGCAACTGCTGCCGCAGCTGTGGCACAACTTGTCCAGCCTGCATGTGCCGACCAGTGCGATGGGGGTGGGCGCTTTGGCTTTGCTGCTGCTGGTGCGCCGTCAGCTCAAGCCCGGGCTCAAGCGCTTGGGGGTGTCGGCGGGCGCGGCCGATCTGGCGGCCAAGGCGGCCCCGGTGGTGGTGCTGCTCTTGAGCATTGCCTTGTCAGCCGTGTGGCAGTTGGCTGAGCAGGGCGTGCGGGTGGTGGGCACGGTGCCGCAAGGCTTGCCGCCGCTCACGCTGCCGGGCGTGTCATCAGGTGTTTCGGCGACAAGTGGGTGGGCCGCCCCATGGGCGCTGGCCCAGGCTTTGTGGGTGCCCGCTTTGCTGATTTCTTTGGTGGGCTTTGTGGAGTCGGTGTCGGTGGGCCAGTCTTTGGCGGCCAAGCGGCGCGAACGCATCGACCCCGATGCCGAGCTGCGTGCGCTGGGCCTGAGCAATTTGGGCGCGGGCCTCTCCGGCGGCTTTCCGGTCACGGGCGGGTTTTCGCGTTCGGTGGTCAATTTTGATGCGGGTGCACGCACGCCTGCCGCAGGCATTTACACCGCTGTGGGGCTGGCGCTGGCGGCTTTGTTCTTGACGCCTTGGCTCTTTCATTTGCCCCAAGCCACCTTGGCCGCCACCATCATGGTGGCCGTGCTCACCTTGGTCGATGTCGGGGTGTTTGCCCGCACTTGGCATTACGCCAAGGCCGATTTCATTGCCTTGTTGCTGACCTTTGGCCTGACCTTGGCGGTGGGTGTGGAGGCTGGGCTGATCGCGGGCGTGAGCGCCTCGGTGCTGTTGCTGCTGTACCGCACCAGCCGCCCGCACATCGCGGTGGTGGGGCAGGTGCCGGGCACCGAGCATTACCGCAATGTGCTGCGTCACGCCGTGCTGGAGCAGCCGGGCATTTTGGGCCTGCGCGTGGACGAAAGCCTGTACTTTGCCAACGCCCGTTTCCTTGAAGACACCATCGCGGCCCAGGTGGCTGTGCGGCCAGGTGTGCGGCATGTGGTGCTGCAATGCTCGGCGGTCAACGACATTGACGCCAGCGCACTCGAAAGCCTGGAAACCATCAACGCCCGCTTGCAGGCTTCAGGTGTGCAGCTGCACCTGTCTGAGGTCAAAGGCCCCGTGCACGACCGGTTGAAGCGCAGTCATTTGCTGGCCCAACTGAGTGGGCGGGTTTTCTTGACGCACCACCAGGCGGTACAGGCTTTGACGCAGGACGTCTGAGACCCTTGCGTTCTGAGCCCACTTCATTGGTGCTCCAGCACCGTTTAGGCTTCTCCAATTGGCCATAGCTGGGAGGCCGGGATTGAGGGAAGGGTGCATTGAGAATGGATTTAATTAAGCAATACCTTAATTAATTCATTGCCAATATTGAATTGTCCTGAGCTTCGGTCCTTCTTAAAGTGGAGCCCTTCTTCCTCACGAAGGGTTCCCTTCCATGCTGCAAGCATTGATTTTTGACGTTGACGGCACCTTGGCCGACACCGAAATGGCGCATTTGGCGGCGTTCAACCACGCTTTCGCCGAGATGGGGCTGGGCTGGCGCTGGGATGTGCCGCTGTACAACCGCTTGTTGGCGGTGTCGGGTGGCAAAGAGCGCATCAAGGCCTATTGGCAGACCCTGGACAGCCGGCCCAAGGACATCAGCGGCGCGGGCATGCAGGAAACGATTGACCGACTGCATGAGATCAAGACCGCAGCGTATGAGCAAGCGGTGCAAGACGGTGCGGTACAGATGCGCCCCGGGGTGCTGGCGCTGCTGTCAGCTGCCAGTGCGGCGGGGCTGAAGCTGGCCATTGCCACCACCACCTCGCCCGTCAACATCGCGGCCTTGCTGCGCCAAGCCATCGGGCCGGACTGGAAGCAGCATTTTTCGGTGATCGAAGATGCTTCGACCGCGCCGCGCAAAAAACCCGACCCGATGGTCTACCAGCAAACCCTGGCCCGCCTAGGGCTTGCGCCTGAGCATTGCCTGGCGTTCGAGGATTCCGAGAACGGCCTGCGTGCCGCCTTGGCCGCAGGTCTGTCCACGGTCATCACCCCCAACGACTTCACCGCCGAACACGATTTCAAAGGCGCATTGCGCATCCTCCCCAGCCTGCATGGCGTGGGCTTGGCGCAGTTGCGTGAATGGCACCACAACGCTTTCAAGGTCCCCGCATGAGCACCGTCCGCATCGCCCCCTCCATCTTGTCCGCCGACTTTGCCCGTTTGGGCGAAGAGGTCCGCGCCATTGAAGCCGCAGGCGCGGACTGGGTGCACTTTGACGTGATGGACAACCATTACGTGCCCAACCTGACCATTGGCCCGCTGGTGTGCGAGGCGATCCGTCCGCATGTCCAGATCCCGATCGATGTGCATTTGATGGTCGAGCCGGTCGATGCGCTGGTGCCTTTGTTTGCCAAGGCCGGGGCCAACATCATCACCTTTCACCCCGAAGCCAGCCGCCATGTGGACCGCACTTTGCAAATGATCCGCGACCACGGCTGCAAAGCGGGCCTGGTGTTCAACCCGGCCACCCCGCTGGAGTGGATGGACCATGTGATGGACCGCTTGGATGTTGTCTTGCTCATGAGCGTGAACCCTGGCTTTGGTGGCCAAAAATTCATCCCCTCGACCTTGCCCAAGTTGCAAGCGGCCCGCCAGCGCATCAACACCCATGTGGCTCGGGGTGGCCAGTCCATCGTGCTGGAAGTGGACGGCGGCGTGAAGACCGACAACATCGCCCAGATCGTGGCGGCCGGTGCCGACACCTGCGTGGCAGGCAGCGCTGTGTTCGGTGCGCCCGATGCCGATGGCGGCTACCGGGGTGTGATGCAAGCCCTCAAGCAAGCCGCTGTGGCTTGAGTCAGATTCCGAGTTCCCGAATTTTTACAACTTCAGAGAGTGTTGACCCCATGTCCTTGAGCCCCCGCACCACGCCCACCTTGACGCAATACCTGATCGAAGAGCGTCGCCGTTTTCCCGATGCCAGTGGTGATTTCAATGCTTTGATTTTGGATGTGGCCATGGCCTGCAAAGCCATCGCCAAATCGGTCGCCTATGGCGCTTTGGCCGACATGTACGGCAACCACGCAGCCGATGCCGGTGGCAGCATCAACGTGCAAGGCGAGACCCAGAAAAAGCTGGACGTGGTGAGCAACGAACTGTTCATCCGCATGAACGAGTGGGGCGGTCACTTGGCGGGCATGGCTTCGGAAGAGATGGATTTGCCGTATGACATTCCGCCTCAACACCCCCGGGGCAAATACCTGCTGGTGTTTGACCCGCTCGACGGCTCCAGCAACATCGATGTGAACGTGTCAGTGGGCAGCATTTTCAGTATCTTGCGTGCGCCTGAGCATTTAGCCCATGGCGGCTCATTGACAGACAAAGACTTCTTCCAACCCGGCGCGACACAAGCTGCCGCAGGTTATGCCCTGTACGGCCCCACCACCATGCTGGTGTTGAGCGTGGGCAATGGCGTGGCCGGCTTCACGCTTGATCCGGTGATGGGTGAGTTCATGCTGACGCATCCCGATTTGCGTGTGCCTGAAGACACGAACGAGTTCGCCATCAACGCCTCCAACAGCCGCTTTTGGGAAGCGCCGGTCAAGCGCTATGTGGACGAGTGTTTGGCTGGCAAAACCGGCCCGCGCGGTAAAGACTTCAACATGCGTTGGATTGCTTCCATGGTGGCCGAAGCGCATCGCATTTTGATGCGTGGCGGCGTGTTCATGTACCCGCGTGATACCAAAGACGCTAGCAAACCCGGCCGCCTGCGCCTGCTGTACGAAGCCAACCCTGTGGGCTTCATCATGGAACAAGCCGGTGGCCGTGCCAGCACGGGCCAGGTGCCCATGTTGAGTGTGCAGCCCACCAGCTTGCACCAGCGCATTGGCTTGGTGTTTGGCTCCAAAAACGAAGTCGAGCGCATCGAGCGATACCACGCTGAACCAGCCAAGCAAGACAGCTTTGCCCCCCTGTTTGCAGAGCGCAGTCTGTTCCGCGATTGAGCGAATGAACCTGATTTCAAAACGATAGACAAAACAACAAGGAGATCCCCATGTCTGAACGCCACCCCATCATCGCCATCACTGGCTCATCTGGTGCAGGAACGTCCACGGTGACGCGCACGTTTTCCAACATCTTCCGCCGCGAAGGCGTGAAAGCGGCCATCATCGAAGGCGACAGCTTTCACCGTTATGACCGCAAGGAAATGAAGCAACGCGGCGCTGACGCAGAAAAAGAGGGCAACAAACATTTCAGCCACTTCAGTGCCGAGAACAACCTGTTTGGCGAGATTGAAAACTTGTTTCGCACCTACGGTGCCACAGGCCAAGGCAAGTCACGCAAATACCTGCACAACGCCGAAGAGGCCGCACCGTACCAACAAGACCCCGGCACGTTCACTCCCTGGGAAGACCTGCCGAACGACACGGACATGCTGTTTTACGAAGGCTTGCACGGCGCCGTGGTCACGCCCGAGAACAACATCGCGCAGCACCCCGATTTGCGCGTGGGCGTGGTGCCCGTCATCAACCTGGAATGGATTCAGAAACTCTGGCGCGACAAGCACCAGCGTGGCTACAGCACCGAAGCGGTGACCGACACCATCTTGCGCCGCATGCCCGACTATGTGAACTACATCGTGCCGCAGTTTGAGCACACGCATGTCAACTTCCAGCGTGTGCCTTTGGTCGACACCTCCAACCCCTTCATCTCGCGTGACATTCCGTCGGCCGATGAAAGCGTGGTGGTGATCCGTTTTGCCAACCCCAAAGGCATCGACTTTCCCTACTTGCTCAACATGATCAACGACTCTTGGATGAGCCGTGCCAACACCATCGTGGTGCCCGGCGGCAAGATGGAAATCGCGATGCAGCTGATCTTCACGCCTTTTGTCTGGCGAATGATGGAGCGCCGCAAACGCGCTCTGGGCCAGGCTTGAAGCGGAGGAATAAGTCCATGAATACCTCTATCAACACATCCGCCCACACCAGCCCAGACATGGCTCGCCGCATGGCCAACGCTGTGCGCATGCTGGCCGTTGACGCCGTCGAAGCGGCCAAGTCTGGCCACCCCGGTGCCCCCATGGGCATGGCCGACATCGCCGAAGTGCTGTGGAGCCGCCACCTCAAACACAACCCACTTAACCCGCAGTGGGCCGACCGTGACCGTTTTGTGTTGTCCAACGGACATGGCTCCATGCTGATTTATGCCTTGCTGCACTTGACGGGCTATGACTTGGCTTTGGATGAGCTGAAGAAATTCCGTCAACTGCACAGCAAGACCCCTGGCCACCCGGAAGTGGACATTACCCCGGGTGTGGAAACCACCACGGGCCCACTGGGCCAAGGCATCACCAACGCCGTAGGCATGGCCTTGGCCGAAAAGATGTTGGCCGATGAATTCAATCGCGAGGAAGACGGTCAGCGCCTGGACATCGTGGACCACATGACCTATGTGTTTTTGGGCGATGGCTGCCTGATGGAAGGCATCAGCCACGAGGCTTGTTCGCTGGCGGGTACCTTGCGCTTGTCCAAACTGGTGGCGCTGTACGACGACAACGGCATCTCTATCGATGGCCATGTGGAAGGCTGGTTCACCGACGACACGCCCAAGCGCTTTGAAGCCTATGGCTGGAACGTGATCGCCAAGGTGGATGGGCATGACCCGCAAGCTGTGAACGCGGCCATCGAAGCGGCCAAGGCGCAAGCCCACAGCCCCAATGGCAAGCCCACGCTGATCTGCTGCCAAACCGTGATCGGTATGGGCTCACCCAACAAAGCGGGTACCCACGATGTGCACGGCGCAGCGCTGGGCGCTGCCGAAGTGGCCGCCACCCGAGAAGCGTTGAACTGGCCTTATGCGCCCTTTGAATTGCCTGCCGATGTGGCCAGTGCTTGGGATGCCCGGGCCAGTGGCACACGTGCGGAAAACCAATGGCGTGAGCGCTTTGCGACCTATCAGAGTCGCTACCCGGAAGACGCGGCCGAATTCGAGCGCCGCATGAATGGCGACTTGAGTGAGGCCTACGCCCAGGGTCTGGCAAAAGCCTTGGCGGCCATCGTGGCTAAACCCGATGCGGTGGCCACCCGCAAAGCCAGCCAGAATGCGCTCGATGTTTTGGCTCCTTTGTTGCCCGAATTTTTCGGCGGCAGTGCCGACCTGACGGGCTCCAACCTGACCAACTTCAAGACCTGTACCAAAGCCGGCCGTGACACCTGGGGCAACCACCTCTCGTATGGCGTGCGCGAATTTGGCATGGCCGCCATCATGAACGGCATGGCGCTGCATGGGGGTTACATCCCGTATGGCGGCACTTTCCTCACGTTCTCGGACTATTCGCGCAATGCCATTCGCATGGCAGCGCTCATGAAAAAGCGCGTGATCCATGTCTTCACGCACGACTCAATTGGCTTGGGTGAAGACGGCCCCACGCACCAAAGCGTGGAGCATGTGCCCAGCTTGCGCATCATCCCGGGGCTGGATGTGTGGCGGCCCGCCGATGGCTTGGAAACGGCTGTGGCCTGGGCCTGTTCGGTGGAACGCCGCGATGGCCCGAGCGCTTTGGCGCTGTCGCGCCAGAACCTGCCGCAGTTGCTGACCGACACCGCCGATGCGGCCAAGGTGCGCCAGGGCGGCTACATCCTGAGCGATATGCCGGGGGCCCAAGCCATCATCGTGGCCACAGGTTCCGAGACCTCTTTGGCCATGAAAGCGCAAGCCGATTTGGCCACCCAAGGTGTGGCCACACGGGTGGTGTCCATGCCCTGTACCAATGTGTTTGACCGACAAAGTGAGGCCTACCAGGACATGGTCTTGCCGTTGGGTTTGCCTACCGTGGCTGTTGAGGCGGCGCACCCCGACTTCTGGCGCAAATATGTGGGTCGCACGGGTATGGTGATTGGCATCGCCAGCTTTGGCGAATCAGCCCCAGCACCCGCTTTGTACGCGCACTTTGGTATCACCAGTGAGCGTGTGTGTGAAGCGGTACGCACCTTGGTGCATCGCCACACCCACCGCCAAGCGGACACCTTGCCTGCACACATCGTGCCTTCCGACAATTGAGCCGCGAGTCGGTTGCAAAGAGCGAAAAAATGCAAATGCCACAAGCCTATTTCTTTGACCTCGACGGCACCTTGGTCGAAACCGCGCCTGAAATCGCCGATGCGGTGAACGACACCTTGCGCTATTTCGATTGGCCCGAGGTATCGCAGCAGCAAGTCAACGACTGGATCGGTCACGGCACCAAAGAGCTGCTGATCCAGGCGCTGGCCAGCGTCACGCAGACCGCGGTGGCCGCGGTACGGCAAGGGGCCGATTTGAAGCAGGCGCTGCCGATCTTTGACCGCTACTACCAAGCCCGTTGCGGCACACGCAGCCACCTGTACCCTCAGGTTCGCGAAGTCTTGTCGGCTCTGCGGGCGCGCGGCTGCAAGCTGGCGGTGGTGACCAACAAGGAAGGCCGCTACACCGATACCGTACTGCGCGTGCACGCGCTGCACGAAGCTTTCGACGTGGTGGTCAGTGGCGACTCCTTCCCGGTCAAAAAACCCGATCCCACCAGCGTGCTGGACTGCTTGAAGCGTTGGGACCTGAAAGCCACGCAAGCGCTGTTTGTGGGGGATTCGTCGATCGACGCGGCCACTGCCCGCAATGCGGGTGTGCCGGTTTGGTTGCTGCCCTATGGCTACAACATGGGCGAGTCGGTGCACGCGTGTGCCCCTGACCGCGTGATCGAGGATTTTTCGGCGCTGTTGTAAGTGGGTCTGTACCACACGCATCAAAAATTCACTGTTTGAAAAATGAAAGAGACTGACATGAGCACAAAAATTGGCATCAATGGTTTTGGCCGCATTGGCCGCATGGTGTTCCGCGCGGCGGTTCAAAATTTCGACGACGTCGAGATCGTCGCCATCAATGACCTGCTGGAGCCCGAGTACTTGGCCTACATGCTGCAATACGACAGCGTGCATGGCCGCTTCGAGGGTACCGTGGCCGTGGAGGGCAGCACCTTGATCGTCAACGGTCGCTCCATTCGTCTCACGCAAGAGCGCGATCCGGCCAACCTGAAGTGGAACGAAGTTGGTGCAGAGGTGGTGATCGAAGCCACCGGGCTATTTTTAGACCAAGAAGGTGCGGGTAAGCACCTGGCTGCAGGGGCCAAAAAGGTGGTGATTTCGGCCCCGTCGAAAGACGACACGCCCATGTTTGTGTTTGGTGTGAACCACGCCAGCTATGCGGGCCAAGCCATCATCAGCAATGCCAGCTGCACCACCAACGCATTGGCCCCTTTGGCCAAGGTGCTCAACGACAAATGGGGCATCCGGCGCGGCCTGATGACCACCGTGCACGCGGCCACCGCCACCCAAAAAACCGTGGATGGCCCGAGCAACAAGGACTGGCGCGGCGGGCGCGGCATTCTGGAAAACATCATTCCCTCCTCGACCGGCGCCGCAAAGGCCGTCGGCAAGGTCATCCCCAGCCTCAACAAGAAGCTGACCGGCATGGCCTTCCGGGTGCCGACCTCCGATGTCTCGGTCGTCGACCTGACCGTCGAACTGGAACAGGCCGCCAGCTACGACGACATCTGCGCCGCGATGCGCGCCGCCTCCGAATCCGGCCCGCTCAAGGGCGTCCTCGGCTATACCAGCGACAGCGTCGTTTCCACCGACTTCCGCGGCTGCCGTCTGCCCTCAATCTTCGATGCCGGTGCCGGCATCGCGCTCGACCCCACCTTCGTCAAGGTCGTTGCCTGGTACGACAACGAGTACGGCTATACCTGCAACATGCTGCGCTTCGTCCAGCACATTGCGCAGATCGGGCGTGATAACGGAGCGCTCCTCTTCTAAGACGGTGCGGGTCTTCTTCTTGCTGACCCGGATGACCAGGTGGTCGGTCTGGATGTCTCCGATGCGGATGTCGAAAATCATGCCGCGCCGCGCGCCGGTCTGCGAGGCGATGTCCATGGTGCAACGAAGCACCGGGCCTGCGGCTTCGCGCATCCTGAGAAACAGGGCGTCGTCGATGTAGGCGTCGCGCGGGGGCTGGCTGGGGTATTCCACGCCCGCAACCGGGTTGAAGGTGGTCAGGCCCCAGTGCGTGCGCGCCAGACGGAAGACGCGCCCAAGCAGCGAGATTTCCTTCTTCGCCGCGTTGCTGCGGTCCCCGTTGTCAACCAGGTACTGATTCATTTCAGGCGGGCG
>ERZ1034363.1440-NODE-1440-length-13471-cov-4.353442_pt1 | contig 13471 bp, 9 predicted proteins | sample MGYA00520616_ERZ1034363 | MGnify/ENA primary metagenome ERZ1034363 (study PRJEB33736, sample SAMEA104284506) | Azolla filiculoides | biome: Urban; feature: Water surface; material: Ditch water | place: Netherlands | collected 2015-10-28 | depth 0-0.1 m ...
TTCCGGAGAAAAACACCCTGAATTCGGCATTGTGTGTGGATTTGCCCCGAAACGGATGCTTCGGGACGATTTCAGCCTAGCGGCCGGTTTTCATTAAGAAAACTTGCAGATTGTATCAGCAAACAACGCACTGCAGCAAGCTCGAATCACTTTTTGGCTGGCTGTAGCGGGGCGACTCGGTTATGCTTAGCACTAGGATATTGATACATCTCCCCGACTTGCTTTCACACCTATAAAAAGCCAAAAAATGAGCGTTACGATTAAAAACCCCGAACAAATCAGTGCAATGCGCGTTGCTTGCAAGCTCGCCTCCGAAGTGCTTGATTATATTGCACCTTTCGTCAAACCAGGCGTTACAACGGGTGAACTCGACAAGCTCTGCCATGACTACATGGTGAACGTACAGGGCACAATTCCTGCGCCATTGAACTACCAGCCACCAGGTTATACCCCCTACCCCAAGTCCATTTGTACCTCTGTAAACCATCAGGTTTGCCATGGGATACCCGGTGATAAACAGTTAAAAAAGGGCGATGTCGTCAATCTGGATATTACCGTCATTAAAGACGGCTGGTATGGGGATACAAGTCGCATGTATAGCGTTGGCGAAGTCTCTACGCTTGCCCAGCGCTTGAGTGATGTCACCTACGAGTGTCTCTGGAAAGGGATTGACGTTGTGCGCCCTGGCGCAACCCTTGGCGATATTGGTCATGCCATTCAGACGTATGCCCATAAGAGCGGCTATTCGGTGGTACGTGAATTCTGTGGGCACGGCATCGGTCAGCACTTCCACGAAGATCCGCAGGTGCTTCACTATGGGAAACCCGGCACTGGTCTGAAACTCCAGGAAGGCATGATTTTCACGATTGAGCCGATGATCAATGCGGGCAAAGCGGATATTAAAGAATTGGCTGACGGCTGGACGATTGTGACCAAGGATCATTCACTGTCTGCGCAATGGGAACACACCATTGTGGTAACTGCCGATGGCGTTGAAGTGCTGACACTTTCGGACGGCACCCCACCCCGCCCGAACTTCTAATCTGGTTTCATCATGACCGCGGGCACCCAGCATCTGTTGACCGAGATTCGCGAAACGCTTCAACAGGGTCAAAAAGATCTGGCAGCCAAGTATCTGGCCCAGCCAGACCACAAAGCCTATCTCTCAGGTCGATCACAGCTGGTCGATCAGATGCTGACACGACTGTGGGAAGCCGCGCACCTTCCTAAATCAGCGGCGCTGATTGCCGTAGGTGGCTATGGTCGCGGAGAGCTTTATCCCTATTCGGATATCGATGTGCTCATTGCGCTCGAAAATCCACCGACACCGGAAATTGAAACTGCATTAGAGCGACTGATCAGCCAGTTCTGGGATATCGGGCTGGCGATTGGCCATAGCGTGCGCACGATTGACGAATGTATCAGCGCGGCCGCTGCTGACATTACTGTGCAAACCGCACTCTATGAATCCCGCCTGATTTGTGGACAATCGAAGCTGCAAAAAATTCTGCGTCAACGTATTACAGACAGTATGGTGGCAGACCAGTTTATTGCGGCAAAACTGGCTGAACAGGAAGAACGGCATTTACGTTTTGCATTCAGTGCGTTCAGCCTGGAGCCGAACTGCAAGGAAAGTCCCGGTGGGTTACGCGACATTCATAGCCTTAACTGGATTGCACAGGCCGCCGGTTTTGGCACACACAACGATGCCTGGCAAGCACTGCAAAAGCAGGCATTGATGCAAGGGGATGAACGTGTTGCTCTTGAGCGTGCGGGAGGATTTCTGGCTGATATCCGGATTAGATTGCATTTGCTGACAGGTCGCGCTGAAGACCGCTTGCTTTTTGACGTCCAGGGACAAATCGCCCAGCAATTCGGCTTTACGGATATTGCGAACCGACGCGCCAGCGAACAGTTCATGCAGCGCTATTACCGGATTGCCAAACGCGTCACCCAGATCAATACCATTGTTCTCAAATCCATCAGCGAACGCCTTGCTCCGGCCAACAAACAAAAAATCAAACGCCTGAATGATCGCTTCCAGAAGGTCGGCCACAAACTGGATATCGTTGATCCGCTGATCTATCAGAGCAACCCATCTGCAATTCTTGAAACCTTCCTGCTCATGGAAAAACAGGGTGGTGTTCAGGAGATGACTGCACGAACACTGCGCGCCCTCTATGCAGGGCGTCGAATGATTAATCGTGAATTCCGACAACAACCCGAGAACAAGCAACTATTCATTCAGATTCTGCGCCAGAAGAATGGTGTACTTCACGCCCTCCGCCTGATGAACCAGTTCGATATTCTTGGCAGATATATCCCTGCATTCGGACAGATCGTCGGACAGATGCAGCATGACCTCTTTCACGTATTTACGGTTGACCAACATATTCTGCAGGTCGTCCGGAATATCCGCCGTTTTGTTCGTGAAGACTTTGCGCACGAAAACCCTTTCTGCCATCGTCTCATGAATGAGTTTGAACGGCCATGGTTGCTCGTTCTTGCCGCACTGTTTCATGATATTGCCAAAGGCCGCGGCGGCGATCACTCTGAGTTAGGCATGGCGGATGCAGAGGCGTTTTGCCAATCGCATGGTCTCAGCAAAAGGGATACGGAATTAATCGTATGGCTCGTTAAAGAGCACCTGACCATGTCAGCCGTCGCTCAAAAAGAAGATATTTCTGACCCATCAACGATTGCCGCATTTTGCAAACGCGTTGGCGATGTTCGGCATCTCACAGCGCTGTATCTGTTAACCGTGGCCGATATTCGCGGCACCAGCCCCAAAGTCTGGAACTCTTGGAAAGCCCGGCTCCTGGAAACCCTTTATCGCACAACGCTCAATCGCATTGAGATGCTCCAGGGCGGCGATCTCGATCAACTCGGCGATATGGTTGTACAACGCAAACGGGATGCCCTCACCCACCTGCGCTTCTTTGCCCTGGGCGACTCGGTACAGGCGCAGTTCTGGAAACAACTTGATGACGTCTACTTCCTCCGTCACACTGATGAGGAAATCGCCTGGCATACACGCTGTCTTTATTATCGGACACACGAAAACAAGCCAGTGGTTCGAGCCAGACCCAACCCTGATAGTGAAGGCATTCAAGTGCTGGTTTATGCACCGGATCAGCCTGATCTATTTGTGCGCCTTTCGGGCTACTTCAGTTCGATTGGCTATTCGATCATGGACGCCAAAATCCACACCACAAAACACGGCTATGCGTTAGATAGTTTCAATTTGTTTGACGCATCGAATCGTGGCATAGATCGCGAAACCTGCGCAATTATCGAACACGACCTGATTGAAGTACTTCTTGGCACGATTCAACCGAGAACTCCGGGTATGGGCAGAATTTCTCGCCAGGTAAGATCATTCCCTATCGCACCAGATGTGATGCTGGAACCCGATGAAACTGGGCAACAGTATGTCCTATCGATTCGTACCGCAGACCGGACTGGTTTGCTCCATGCGATCGCCGAAACCCTAACCCGACATGGCGTAGCGCTGCACACGGCACGTATCTCAACGCTCGGTGAGCGTGCAGAAGATACTTTCCTGATTTCTGGGCGCTCACTATCTCAGAGCCGAGACCGTCTGTTACTCGAGAACGACCTGTTAGAACTATTAAAAATCTAGATCCTGCTTTACCTATTCAGGCACCTTGCACCCAACCAGCGTCTCAATCAGCAGTCTCACTTTACACATCGCCGTTTCAAGCACCGGGCCCAGCGCACTAAACTCGATACCATGGACGCTTTCACCAATGCCTGCAGCGTAATTAGCCACGACATTAAGCTGCGCATAGGGAATCCCAAGTTCACGCGCCAGTACGGCTTCTGGCATTCCGGTCATACCTACCACATCGGCGCCATCACCCGCTAAACGACGTATTTCTGCGGCGGTTTCCAGACGTGGTCCTTGGGTGCACGCGTAGACACCGCCTTCGTGGACATTAAAGCCAAGCAAATCAGCAACACCGGAAAGTTTGCTGCGAATGTCTGCAGAGAACGGGTGCGTGAAATCAATATGCATGTCGACGCCCGGCTCTGAACCATGAAAGGTTGAAGCACGACCCCAGGTGTAATCAATCATCTGATCAGGAATGACGAGATCGCCGGGGCCTAGCGTGGGATGTATCGATCCCACGGAACCCACTGCAACAATCCCGGTGACCCCCAGCGAATGTAACGCATAAATATTGGCGCGATAATTAATCCGGTCCGGTTGAATAGTATGCCCATAGCCATGTCGTGCAAGAAACACCATGGGGTGCCCACAAATCGTACCCAGAGTCATTGGACACGATGGCTCACCATAAGGCGTGCGCACAAAACGTCGATGCGCACCTTCCAGAATCGGCAAATGATTCAGGCCACTGCCACCGATAATCGCCAGCAAGGGCGACTTAATTGTTGTATTCATACGATCCTCAATCAATTACTCACGTTGCTATCAGGAGGCTGGATACGTTCGAGCGTCGCTTCACCCAGTACTGGCACCATGTTACCCGGCATCGCATGCTGCATCGAAGAGGCCGGCAATGACAATTTTCTAAATTGAACATTCGGCAGGCTCACACTGAATGGTGCCCTGTCTATGACCGATGTCGCAATCATTTGCATCATGGTTTGACGCCCCGCATCTTTCATCGACCAGGGCAACACCGTCCGATCAGCCAGATGAATGGTCTGGATCGAATCAATCTGGCCGGCTAAAGCAACAGCAGCCTGCTGAAACGCAAGACGATATTGCATCACTGCATATTGCTCAGGGATATCCCTTGGCAAAGCATCTGCGGGCGCACCGCCTATCCAGAGCACCATCGCCTGTGGCGCAAATTCATTGAGATCTTTAATCAATAACTCGTGAACCTGCCGGATATCTGCTAAACCATACGTAGCATCAGGCACACGTTCGCGCGCTGCCTCTAGGCAGTCCATTCGATTATCTAGCGCAAACAGGGTCTTTCCATGATTTGCCAAAGCGGCCGTCGAATGTCCAAAACCGCAACCAATCTCCAGCACACGATCGGCCCGCACACGACCACAAAGCCAGTCATAAGCGCCCTGCTTTTCAAGATCCACCGATTCTGCCGACCATCGATCCAAAGTGTCGGCAAGAGGTTCCTCAAGCGCTGTTGGTTTACGAGCAGATGGCAGCTGGCTCATACCGAACCTGCCACGAAGATTCCGTTCGCATTACGCCATAAGCCATCTACATCGAGTCCGAAACCATAAACATAGCGATCCGGTGTTTTTAATGCGGGATAATCCGGCTGGCAAGGCTGTGGGGTCGGCTTGTCTTTGTGGGTTAAAACAGCAATCTCGACACTACGAGCGCCTTCATTTTTTAACCATAAAGCAATTTCATGCAAGGTAACGCCTTCATCGAGGATATCATCCAGCAGCAACACATCCCGACCATGCACGGATTTTCTCGGACGCACTAACCAGTGAAGCAGCCCGCCGGTTCGCGCTTCATCATAACGACTGGCATGCACATAATCCAGGTCTAACGGAAAGTTCAGACGCGGTAGCAAATGACCGGCATAGACAACTGCACCGGTCATGACGCAGAGCACCAGGGGGCAAGCCTCTGCGTAACGCGCATTCAACAAACGCGCCTGTTCATCCATAAGCCCATCAATTGCCGAGCGGTCAAAAAGACATTCCGCAACTGATGGATCGTGACGCATTTTAAAACCCGATAAATTACTTAATCGATTCGAGGTACTGACTAAATTCCGCGCCCACTTCCGGGTGACGCTGACCCAACGCAACGGTGGCCTTGAGATAACCCAGCTTGGACCCGCAGTCGTAGCGCACACCATCATAGCGATAGGCCAAAACCTGCTCTTCGCCCAGAAGGCTGGCAATGCCATCCGTCAGCTGAATTTCGCCACCGGCACCTGGTTTGATATTTTCCAGGTGATGAAAGATGCGGCCCGATAGGATATAACGGCCAACCACCGCCAGCGTTGATGGCGCTGTAGCCGGATCCGGCTTTTCAACAATGGCATTCACCTGCTCGAGGCGATCCGACACCGTACGCGCATCCACAATACCGTAGCTCTTTGTGTCGGCTCTAGGCACATCCTGCACACCCAGCACTGAACAGCGATAGTAATCGTAACAATCAACCATCTGCTTCATGACAGGGGTTGAACCATCCAGGAGATCGTCAGCCAGCAGGACGGCGAACGGTTCATCACCGATGACCGGTTTGGCACACAGTACCGCATGGCCCAAGCCGAGTGGCTCAGCCTGGCGGATATAGATACAGTTAACATGCTTGGGCAGAATATTCTGAACGATATCAAGCAGAGCCTGCTTGTTCTTCTGGGCCAGCTCACTCTCTAGCTCATAGGCTTTGTCGAAATGATCCTCAATGGCGCGTTTGCTCCGCCCTGTTACGAATACCATTTCGGTAATGCCAGCCGCAACAGCTTCTTCAACCGCGTACTGGATCAGCGGCTTATCCACGACCGTGAGCATTTCCTTCGGGCTCGCTTTAGTAGCGGGCAGGAATCGCGTGCCCAAACCGGCCACCGGAAATACTGCTTTACGAACCTTTTTCATCGAACACTCCGTATCAACTGCATTGATAGTTTTCATGATTGTAAACGTTTCAGGAATTCAGCTTCATCCAGAACAGGGATACCGAGGCTTTGTGCCTTATCCAGCTTGGATCCGGCTGCCTCACCGGCAACCACCCAATAGGTCTTGGATGAAACAGAACCAGAGACTTTGCCCCCTGCTGCTTCGATAAGTGCTTTAGCTTCATCGCGGCTAAGGTTAGGCAATGCGCCCGTCAAAACAATGGTTTTACCCAACAGCGGCCCTTCGGCATGCTGCACGGGGATATCCTGCCAATGCACGCCCGCCGCCTGCATACGTGCAAGTACTTCACGGTTATGGGCTTCGGAAAAAAAGGCAACAATCGAATCCGCAACGACTGGGCCCACATCGGGTACCTGCATTAATGTAGGTACGTCTGCCTGAAGGAGTGCCTCCATAGACCCCAGCGAACGGGCAAGGTCTTTGGCCGTCTGCTCGCCGACATTGCGGATACCCAAGGCATAAATCAATCGATCCAGACGGGCATGACAACTTTGCTGAATTGCCGCAACCAGATTCTCGGCGGACTTTTCGGCAAAGCGATCTAATGACACCAGTTGTGGCACGGTTAAGGTATAGAGATCTGCGGGGGAATGAACCAGGCTGGCCTCAACCAGCTGATCCACGATCTTTTCTCCCAGGCCTTCAATATCCATCGCGCGACGGGAAGCAAAATGCCGTAGAGCCTGCTTACGTTGGGCAGGACAGACCAGACCGCCCGTGCAGCGAGCAACGGCTTCATCAGGCGGTAGCTCAATATGGGAGCCACACTCCGGACAAAGTGCCGGGCACGTCATGAGCGAGTGTAGCGGCTTGCCATCCGCATCCAGCGGACGTCGATCAGGCAGACTGGAGACGATTTCAGGAATCACATCGCCAGCCCGTCTTACCACTACCGTATCGCCAACCCGGATATCTTTGCGTGCCAACTCGATAAAATTATGCAGCGTGGCATTGGTGACAGTCACCCCACCAACAAACACCGGCTCCAGACGTGCAACCGGGGTCACCGCACCGGTGCGGCCAATCTGTATATCAATCCCTTCGACGCGCGACAGGACTTCTTCGGCAGGGAATTTATGGGCAATGACGAACCTCGGAGCACGCGATACAAAGCCCAAGCGGCTCTGTAAATCACGACGATCTACTTTATAAACGACGCCATCAATGTCGTACGACAAGGAAGGACGTCGCAAAGCCATCTGCTCGTAATAGCCCACGAGACCTGCAGCACCTTCAACCACCGCCCGCGTTTCAGCCACTCGAAAACCGAGGCCGGAAAGCCACGTGAGGATGCCGGATTGCGTATCGGGCGCATTTTCAAGTGGACTGCCTTCACCGATACCATAGGCAAAGAATGTGAGTGGACGCTGCGCTGTAATTGCCGAATCTAGCTGACGCAAACTGCCTGCCGCTGCATTACGCGGATTAGCGAACAGTTTTTCACCAGCGGCCTCCTGGGCGGCATTCAAGCGGGTAAAGTCTGCACGACGAATCAGCACTTCACCCCTCACTTCGAAGCGTCCTTGTGGCACCAGTTGTTGTATTAGCCGCAAGGGAATACTTCGAATCGTCTTTAAATTCAGTGTGACATTCTCGCCGGTTGTGCCATCCCCGCGCGTTGCGCCTTGTTTGAAGATGCCGTCTTCATAGACCAGGGAAATGGCGAGACCATCAAATTTGGGTTCACAGGCATAGGCGATAGGCGGTTCGGCGTCTGAAAGACCTAGGCCTTCACGGCAACGCCGATCAAATGCTGCCACTTCTTCAACACTAAATGCATTGTTAATCGACAACATCGGTGTTTGATGTGTCACCGCTTCAAATACAGCCAGTGGTTTTGCACCAACGCGCTGCGTTGGCGAGTCAGCGGTTACTAAAGCCGGATTTGCCGCCTCTAGTGATTCCAGTTCACGAAACAGCCGATCATATTCGGCATCAGGCACTTCAGGGGCGTCACAGACGTAATATGCATGGGCATAGCGATCTAGCAATACCCGTAATGACGCAATACGAACGGGAACACCCTGATCGGATGTTGATGTCCCCGACGCTTCGGGAACGCTGAAATCAAATGCGTCCTGCACCGAGCCAATCAGGAGAAGAGACGATGTGCCAATGCCGAGCCCGGCTCAATACCCTGGGCTTGTAGCATGGCATTCAGACGAATCACCTGATTGACCAGTAGGGCCATGCCCTCTTCGCTCATGGCCCGGCCGGCATCATCAACAATGTCCGCATCCAGGGTTGTCGCCAGTGCACGTGCCAAATCCAGCATTTCAACAACCACGGCATCCGGGCGTAGCACATGTGGGAAATCCAGCACCAGGCTAACTAGTGAGGCGCTCTGATCTACCTGCAGCTGAAAGTCGACATTGCCTGTCGTACTCAGACGCGCATAATTTGGCAAGTCACCGATCAGTGACATTGCCGATGCGCTCGACGCCATTTTCTCGAGGGTACTCGCCATATCCTGACGTGGTTTGAGATTCAAGCTGATCAAGGCATCCACGCGTACGCAGAAGGCATCAAGATTCGCTGCGCGATCAATCAAGGTTGCTTCGGACTCGACAGAAAGCCCTGCCGAGAGCATTTGCGCCAGACTTTCGAGGGAACGCATCCATTCATGGAGACTGTCCGGTGATACCGGACCGCGTCTGGATGCCAGCTGCATCCGTGCCCGCAAATTACTGACAATGGCTGAATTAGCTAGCACATCGGCAGCATGCCAACCATCGCCCGAATAGAAATCAACACGCTCGAAACGTTCTGCACCCATCTGATTCAGCGTTTCACGAATAGATCCCGCCGTGCGCGGTTCGTAGAAACGTAGCGTCGCGATAGCATCAATCCACGACTCAACCTCAGTCAACGCTGCGATAGGCTCTGGCACTGTTGTGGCAGATTCTGAAATGGCCGATTCAGCGTGGATCTCCCCAGCAGCAGGGTCAGCTTCAGTTTCCCCATGATTCCAAACGGGTTCTTGCCGATCCGAGCTAGCACCCTCTTCCACCGCGTCCAAGACGACCTCGGCAGGCTCAGGGGCATTCAATTTGCGGTGTTTATGCTCGACCCAACGGTTGTAGACCACCACCAGGATGATGGCGAGCAAGCCTAGACCTAAAAGACTCAGTTGCAATTCATTCATAATCAACCTACTGTCGTTTCGCGCATTTGCAGCGCTTCTTCCATGTCGACTTCTACGATTCGTGACACGCCAAACTCCTGCATGGTCACGCCGACCAACTGGTTACCCATCTCCATCGCAATCTTATTGTGACTAATAAAGAGGAACTGGGTTTTATCCGACATACGCTTCACCATCTCGCAGAAACGGACAGTATTGGCATCATCCAGCGGCGCATCAACCTCATCGAGCAAGCAGAATGGGGCTGGATTCAACTGGAATAACGAGAATACGAGCGCAATCGCCGTGAGCGTTTTCTCACCACCCGACAGCAAGTGAATCGTCGAGTTCTTCTTGCCGGGTGGTTGGGCCATGACCTGAACACCCGCATCGAGAATCTCGTCGCCCGTCATGATCAGACGCGCTTCACCACCGCCAAACAGGCTCGGGAACAAGGTACCAAAATGCTGATTCACCGCATCAAAGGTTGACTGCAACAGCGTCCGGGTTTCGCGGTCAATACGACGGATCGCATTTTCCAGCGTTTCCATCGCCAACAGCAGATCTTCAGACTGGGCATCCAGATAGGTTTTACGCTCAAGTGCCGAATTCAATTCGACCAGCGCCGCCAGATTAACCGGACCCATTGCTTCGATTTCGCGTTGTACGCGGGTAATGGTCGACTGCAGAGGTCCGGCCTTAACGTCACCAATCCCTGCCACCAGCACCTCTATCTGCTCTGGTGTGCAACCCGCTTCGATTAACAACCCTTCGTACTGCGCTGCAGCCAACTCGGCCGCCTGGTGTTTCAACTGATGATCATTAATCCGAGCGCGTACCGGCTCCAACTGCTGCTCCATACGCATCCGGCTTTCTTCCAGAGCACGGAGTTCACTGGCCTTACTCTCTGCAGCATCACGAATTTCGGCCAACGCCTGTTCTTTCTCCGTACGCAGGCCCAGTGCCGTTTCCAGCTTTTCACGCAGTTCATCGCCATCAGCACCTTCAAGCTCGGACTTGGCCTGGACTGTGCTGTCTTCAATACGACGGCACTCCTCCACAGAAAGCCGCGCCTGATTTCTTAAATCATCCAGGCGGCTCTGGCATTCGCGGCAGGAGAACTCGGCTTCCTGCACGTCGCGTTCAACTTTAACCATGGCATCGCGCGCATCACGCAAGGCACGGCTGGCAGTTTCTCGTACAGACAGACGTTCACTCAGTGAGCTTTGAGCAACCGCCACAGCCGATTCCAGATTTTGCAGTAATGCACTCTGCTCCTCCAGACGCTGTTGTTCTGTCTGTAACTCGGCTTGTTGTTCGTCACGTCCGGCATTCAGCGATCGGACACGTTCTTCGTAATGACGAACCGCCTGCGCCAGCTTTTCGTGTTCGATCGCATGCCGATTCTGCTCTGCCTGTGCTGATTGCGCCTGCTGACGCAAGCCTTCCAGGGTCAATCGTGTAGACCGTAATGTTTCGCGTGCCGCTTCAACACGCGCATTGGCTTCATCTAAAGGTGTCGTCAGTGCTTCGACCCGCGCCTGGGTCGTTTCCAGTTCCTGCTGACGCTCTAATAGTCCATGGTCTGCTGCGTCTGGCGCAAAGAAGGTGACGCTATAGCGATCCAGCAAATGGCCTTGCGGCGTGACAATAGACGCTTCTGCTGACAATTGGTTCTGTATCGCACGTGCTGCTTCCAGAGACGGCGCTGTTCGCACACCGGCAAGCCAACGGGCCAACACCGGCTTAATCTGATCATCCAGACATTCCACCTGGACCATCAATGCATCCACACCGTCATTTGCCGATGCGTTGTTCGACTCTGGCATCAGCAAGGTTAAGCGTAATGACGGCGGCTCGGCAAAACAACGATCCAGTTCTGGCAAATCCTGCTGGCCACAGGCCACGGCTTTCAAACGATCGCGCAGTACGGCTTCAACGGCAAGCTCCCAGCCGTTGGTGACACGAATCTTCTGCCAGAGAGCGGGACGTTCCTGCAGTCCAGCCTTGCGCAGCCAATCTGGCAACGAACCAGTTGCCTGCACGCGTTCCTGCAGTTGCTTGAGTGCCTGATGACGTGCCTGAGTCTGGGTAAATTCCTGCTGCAAGGTCCGCTGCTGCTCCGTGGACTCCTGCAAATGCTGTTCTGCGGCTGTCAGACTTTCTTCAGCCACCGCCTGTTGTTCCTGCAATTCTGCCTGCGCCATGGCAGCAGATTCACGCTGCTCTGCCAGCGTTTGTAACTGGTCGGCGTCCGGTGGCGTCAGCGACGACTCATCACGCTGCAAACGTTCGATCTGTTGAACGATCCGCGCCAGATTGCGCTCTGCATTGCTCCGGTTAGCCTGTGCCACCTGCAAACGCTGCTCCAGGCCGGATAACTCGCCACGGAACTGGCTAGCCTGCTCCTGGGCTTCACGTTCGGCATCTTCAAATGCTGGCAGCCCTTCCTGAGCACGCTCCAGCATCTCCTGATTCTGCGCCAGACGCATGGCGGCATGTTCCTGCAGCTCGGTCCAGCGAACCAGATCCTCTTCGGCTTGAACCTGGCGTTGTTTCCAGCTTTCCCGATCGACCATCAGCTGTTGCAAACGGGCCTCGAGATTACGACGCGTTTCCTGACGATGCCGTATATCGGCTTCAATGGTGGCGACTTCGGCATTAATGCTGAAAAAGGCGCTTTGCGCCGTCTGCACCAGATCGTTGGCGGTGTAATAGGCTTCGCGCAGGGTTTCTAGCTCTGCTTCGATATTACGCTGGCGTGCAACTGTTTCTTCCAGTTCGGTCTGGGCTGCGGCAAGGCCCGAGGACAAAGAGAGTGCATCTGTGCGCCCCTCTTGCAACTTTACCGACCACAGCTTCTGCTGCGTACTAATCAGCTCAGCCTGCAGACTCTGGTAACGCTCGGCAACCTCGGCCTGGCTTTCAAGGCGGCCGATCTGGGTACCCAACTCCTGACGGATATCTTCCAGTCGTGCCAGGTTCTCACGGGTATCCGAAAGGCGCCCTTCGGTTTCCTTGCGACGTTCCTTATAGCGGGTAACACCGGCGGCTTCTTCCAGAAAAACCCGCAGCTCTTCAGGTTTGGCTTCGATAATCCGGGAAACCGTACCCTGACCGATAATGGCATAGGCACGCGGGCCAAGGCCGGTACCCATGAAGAGATCCGTCACATCCTTGCGACGCACCTTGAGATTATTAATAAAGTAATCCGACTGACCATTTCTGGTCAGCACACGTTTTACCGAAAGCTCCGCATATTGCGACCACTGCCCAACGGCACGGCCCAGCGTGTTGTCGAACACCATCTCGACACTGGCACGCGATACCGGCTTGCGAGAGGTCGTGCCATTAAAGATCACGTCCTGCATTGATTCGCCGCGCAGTTCAGTGGCCCGGGTCTCACCGAGCACCCAGCGCACCGCATCCATAATATTGGATTTGCCGCACCCATTCGGACCCACCACGCCAATCAATTGGCCAGGAAGTTCGACATTGGTCGGATCGACGAAGGATTTAAAGCCGGCAAGTTTAAGCTTGGTAAGTCGCATAATTCGTGATGCGCCCGTTAGCGGACGTAGTTATTAGGCAATCAGCCCAGAATATGGCTGAACTACCGGTAAAGGCTGCTTATAATATCAGTTGCAGAGAACCAGACACAGAAGAGCTTTCACCTATGAGCACCCAACCGAGCAAGTCCCTAGAGACCTTTCCGAACCC
>ERZ1034363.1441-NODE-1441-length-13469-cov-5.784872_pt1 | contig 13469 bp, 13 predicted proteins | sample MGYA00520616_ERZ1034363 | MGnify/ENA primary metagenome ERZ1034363 (study PRJEB33736, sample SAMEA104284506) | Azolla filiculoides | biome: Urban; feature: Water surface; material: Ditch water | place: Netherlands | collected 2015-10-28 | depth 0-0.1 m ...
ATAAATTGCACGACATTTTTGACTTTGAATTTCACAAAGGCGGCCAATGAAAAATGCGATTGAATGCCAAATAAACGTCGAAAAATGCGCAGAAATTGATTTAATCTAATTAGCCAGTCATAACCCACACTGCCAATTTTAGCAAGCCATTGATGATTGATGGCAATAGCGTCATATTCATCGCCATGCACAATGAGAAATTTTTTTCCATTGGCGGTGGTGTGTATATCTGAATTTTTTACCACGATATCGCCAAACACATAATGATCGTAATCACGGACATTTTCATCGTGATTCCCAGGGACATAAATGATTTGCGTCCCTTGGCGGGCTTTGCGTAGAATTTTTTGAATAATCGTGTTGTGATCACGCGGCCAATACATCTTTTTTGATAGCGACCAAAAATCAATAATATCGCCTACTAAATACAGTTTTTCGCTGTCGTTATATTTCAAAAAATCAAGCAACATATCCGCTTGGCATTGGGTTGAACCAATGTGTAAATCTGAAATCCATATTGTTTTGTAAATAGAAATCGTCATAAAAATGCTACAAATAAAAGTAAAAAAGGCGTGAAACTGTTTTTAATAAAACATGAAAAAAACCTTTTGTCTAGTGTTAAACCCATGCACTTTTTCTGTCACATTATTGACATATTTCGCGCTTATAATCAAAAACACAAAATAAATAAAGTGAATAAATTCAACGATGATTGACGCAAAAAGCCTGTTTGAAGAAATGTACCCTAATGTGAAATTGGGAAAAGAAAATAAATTTGTCATCAAGTTATTGAAAAGTTTGATTCATGAAGATGACTTCAATGACGTCATTGCAAAAAATCAGCATCTACGTGGTTTTGCTTTTCTCGATAAACTACTGACATATTTCAAATTCACTTATCAAATCGATAACGACTCATTTGGCAATATTCCCGCGCAGGGACGACTCATTATTGTGGCAAATCATCCTATTGGCACACTTGATGGGTTGGCGTTAATTAAGCTGATACGCTCTGTGCGACCAGATGTGCGTATTGTTGCGAATACGCTGTTAAGTAATATGAAACCACTTGAATCGTTATTTTTCCCCGTTGATGTGTTTTCCGATAAGAAGAAATTTAAAGACACCTATACGCAAATGCGCACCGCGCTGGATAATGAAGAAGCGATTATTATTTTTCCAGCTGGTGAAGTATCGCGTATTACACCAACCGGCGTGAGAGATGGGAAATGGCAAAGCGGTTTTCTCAAACTTGCGCGTAAATCACAAAGCCCCATTTTGCCCATTCACATTAAAGCGAAAAATTCGGCGCTTTTTTACAGTTTATCCACGCTTTATAAGCCACTTGGCACCTTGCTACTCGTGCAAGAAATGTTCAACAAACGCAATCAAAGCATTCAGTTTAACGTGGGAAAATCGATTCCTTGTACCGCTTTTTTAGACAGCGAAGAGGGGAATAAACAGCTGTGTAAGCGTTTTCGTAAGCACGTTTTAAATTTAGCTAAAAAAAACCAGAAACCGTTATTTGAAACGGTGTCCACGTTAGTTCACCCCGCAAATTCTAAAGTGATTAAAAAAGCACTTTATCAGTCTATTTTGCTAGGTGAAACAAACGATGGCAAAAAGATTTTTCTTTACGATTTTGCACATGATTGCCCTGTTATGGCTGAAATTGCCCGTTTGCGTGAATTGACGTTTAGAACCGTTGAAGAAGGCACGGGGTTTGCGTTAGATATGGATAAATTTGATTTATATTATCGCCATATTGTGCTTTGGGATGATAACGATTTAGAAATCGTGGGCGCCTATCGCATTGGTGAAGGCGCACATATCATGGAAAAATACGGTATTGAAGGCTTTTATACGCATACGTTATTTGATTTACAAGGTCACTTTGCCTCGTATCTACCCGATAGTATTGAGCTTGGGCGAAGTTTTGTGCAACCACGCTACTGGGGGCAACGCAGTTTAGATTATCTCTGGTATGGGATTGGCGCGTATTTGCGAGGTCAACCAGACGTGAAATATTTATTTGGCTGTGTCAGTATGAGTCATGCGTATCCACAATTAGCCAAAGAATTGATTATCAGTTTTTATCGCAAGCAATTTAGCTCAGATTTTTTTCCTGCGAATGCAAGGCAGCCTTTTATTGTTTCAGATACGAATAAACAATTTGCTGAAACGGAATTTAATGCAGATTATTCCACTAGTGTTAAAATACTCAATAGTGAATTAAAGAAATTGGGTGTCAAGGTACCTGTACTTTATAAGCAATATGTCGAGTTATGTATTGATGATGGCTGTCATTTTATTGATTTTAATGTTGATCCAGATTTCAATAACTGTGTTGATGGTTTGATAATGGTTGAAATTGATAAGATCGCTCCCAAGAAGAAAAATCGCTATATTACGGGCACGTTAAATGCAAAACGTGTGGACGAAATAACAGCGATTCCCCATGAATAATTAAATTGTTCTCACCCACAAATTAGCCGTAGAGAAAATAATATTTAAGCGCAATGCTTAATTTTTTCGATGCGGCTGATGCAACAAGAAAAATCCAGCCGCTTGCAAATAGCGCTAGTATAGCAAAACTCAGTGATGTGAAATGTTTGTTCATGTTATCTCTCCTAGTTTTACAATTTTTATTTCGTTTTGTAATAAGAAATCCGCATTGGAAAAAAATAATGATGTTTTCTAATGAGTTACATTATAGGCATTCAATTATGACAAGAATGTGATAACACAGACTCAATGTTAAATTTTCAAAAACAAAATTTTGAAGGATGAATGTTGATATTTAGATGCGTTAAATATTAAGTTGTCATAATTTTGTAAAAAATACCGCGTAGATTGATATCTATAGAATGGGAGATTTATTCAACGTTTTACAAATCAACATCAATCTTTAATTAAATTTAATGGTATACGCGAAAAAATACAGAAATACCAAATCAAGGTATTTCATTTTAGCTATTGTTCCCACTATAAATTCACTGAGTCTATTTAATCGACAATCGCCATATTTCATCCTGTTATTGTGCCTAAAAGTAAATGACTAAAAATGATGACATCCCATTTTCATTAGCAATTAGTCTGATACATAAAGGAAATAAGGGTGAATGAGCATTTCACCAAATCAATCTAATTTATCTATAATCAAATTCAATTACTTAGGACGATATATGAAATCAACGCAATGGTTTACCGAGCAGGTTGCTGCTAGCGGTACGGCTTTTTCTTTAAAAATTAATGAAAAATTACATGAGGAACAATCTGATTTTCAACGTTTAGAAATTTATGATACCCAAACTTTTGGAAAATTAATGGTGATTGATGGTTGTACCATGGTGTCAACGCGTGATAATTTTTTCTATCATGAAATGATGTCGCATCCTGCGCTTTTTTTGCATCCTAATCCTAAGCGTGTTTGGATTATAGGAGGTGGGGATTGTGGAACACTTCGTGAAGTATTAAAACATAACAATATTGAACATGTTGTGCAAATCGATATTGATGAGCGAGTGACACGATTAGCTGAAATTTATTTTCCAGAGTTATGCGAATCAAATCATGATGAACGTGCAGAGTTGAAATTTATTGATGGCATTAAATGGTTAAAAGAAGCGGCGCCGAATTCAGTTGATGTCATTATTGTTGATAGTACCGATCCAGTCGGGCCAGCAGAGGGATTGTTTGGATGTGATTTTTATCATGATTGCGTGGCATGTTTATCAGACAACGGTTTATTGATTCAGCAAAGCGAATCTGCGCTGCTGCATCTCAATCTAATTGGAGAAATGCGTAAAGCGATGCAGGAATCAGGTTTTACACATTTACAAACGTTGTTTTTCCCTCAATGTATTTATCCTTCTGGTTGGTGGAGTGCGACCATTGCGAGTAAATCTGTTTTAGCCTTTCGAGAAAATGATTGCCTTCAAAAGTCTTTTGATACGCATTACTACAATGTCGATATTCATCATGCAGCAATGGCGCAACCAGAGTTTTTTAAAAAACAATATGCAGTCACCCAGCCTAAAATGTTAGTTGGGTAAACCGTGAGTGCTAGGTATAGATATGATAAGTAATGAACACATTCTCCCTTCAATCCATTTTAAAAACTATACGATACGTGTTTTAGATACTGATGAGTTGTCTATTAGGAATGCGGTGAATTTATTATGCTCAAATTGCCCAAATGAATCTGACCGCTACGAACAAAGTAGGTTAGCTCGCGAAATAGAATGTATTGATACTCGCCCTTTCTATAAGCTTTTTTGGGGCGCTTATGATGGCGATAATGTTCTCATTGGTATTGGTGGTGTCAAGGCGGCAGATTGGGCGTCAGATACCCATATACTCCACACGATGGCAGTAGATGAAGCACATCGTGGAAAGGGATTGGGGTCTAAGCTAGAGCTTGTACGTATTCAGTGGGTTCGTGATAACTTTTCTCATGGGCGGTGCCTTGTCAGTACCAAGCACAAAAAACGTTTTGATCGCTGGGGGTTTAAGATTGTCAGTGAAGTGAATGACCGATATTTGATGCTATTTGAATTCTAATTGAATGTCGCGGAAAAATAATGAAAAAGCCTTTGCAAGCCTAGTTTTGCTGCAAAGGCTTTTTGATTTTATTCGTATTTTTTGATTGCAGCTTGCTCTAGCAATCTTTTGTTGTTATAGGTAACAACACCATGGTTGATTGATACGACACCTTTTTTAATCAATTTTGTTAACACGTCATTAGGGTTAACCGTTTCTTTAAAAAAGCGATCTATATTGTTGATGAGGGATTTAGATTTAATTGGGCGTGGGTCATTTTTGGCGAGATAGATGCAATATTTTTGTAGTGGTTTGAGTAGTTTTGTTTTATCTTCGACGCTTTCTTGGATAGGAGGTTGTTTTATCATGGCGATACGCTTTGCGCTTCGGCCTTGAGAAATAAGTAAATCGACGACAAAATCTAAATCTGCATCGTTGGAAATAATGTCATAATGCGTATCTATAGGCTGCTGTGCCGACAACATCCCTGCCCAAAATGCAATACCAAAATCCGCTGCATTTTTCCCCGCATTGGGCATTTTAATAATTTTAAGCGTGCCAGCAGAAAAGGCGTGTGCAATAGGTTCAATCCAATCAATGGGGATTTTGAAATCACTTTGCGCATAACAAATAATAACGCTTGAGTAATGAGTTAAATCTTCCGTTAAATTTAACAGGCGGTTGGGACGATTTTCTATATCAAGTAACAATACCTTCATGTTTTTCATTCCATTTATTTGTTAAGAAATACGTTGCAGATGATGCAGTACAGTAGGACAGTATCATATTCTCGGTAGTGAAATAAATACTTGTTTTATGGGAAAAATAAATATTTTTGTTGTCATATTGCTGACAAAATATATCGCTAGTATTCTCGTTTTTCCTGTATAACTTAGTAAGTAAAAAAATAGGGCGATATGGATGAAAAATGCACTTATTTCTCGTCATTTGATGACAAATTATCCAGCTTATCCACAAATAAAAAAACATAAGGAAAACGCCATGATTGGCTTAGATCCGACACTCTCACGCAATCAAGCATGTCACAAGCTTTTAACGCATCATTTCAAGCACTTTTTAAAATATGAAACCTTGGCGCTTTCTAACGCTGACGATGACGTAGATAGTGAAGTTATTCATGATATGCGTGTGACGATTCGTCGAATTGAATCAACTTTGCGAATTTTTAAGCAGGATTTCAAGGCAAGCCAAATGTCATTATTGAAAAATAGTTTAAAAAATATGTCGCATCGTCTAAGTCTTGTACGTGACTTGGATGTTTTTATGGAAAATGTTGCACATTATCGAGATCGGTTAGGGTATGAATCAACGTTCGATGCAAAAGAGGATATCGCGTTTTTGGATTTAATGGTTTATTTTAAACGTCAGCGAAAGCGAGCTATGAAGAAAATTTTCACCCTTTTAAAAGGCAGGGAACACGTCAAATTTAAAGGGAAAGTTGATGATTTTCTTGCGCCAGATGCTAAAAAAACCAAATGGATGACAATCGATAAACACATTCCCTGTCAAATTCGGCATATTGCTTTTTCAGCGGTTTACAAAAGTTATGAAATCATTCGAGTGCGTGATGAGTCGTTAAAAGATGCAACGATTGAACAATTACATGATTTTCGTAAAGACTGTAAGAATTTACGGTATCTTATCGAAAATTTCCAAGATATTTTGGGTACAGAAAGTACGGAAGTACTGAAAGAGATTAAAAAAGTACAAAATTATTTAGGTGAATTAAATGACACAAAAGTGGCGCTTAATTTCTTGCACTATTATTTTGAGTATGATGTGCACGTCAATAAAAGGCCAGTACCCGCGTTTATGTTGAGTTATTTCGCTGAAGTAGAAAATAAGCAACAACGCTTACTCGACGGTTTTCCTGTCTTTTGGCATCAAATCAATACCCCTAAGTTAAGGCGTCAACTCGCACTAGCAATTGCAGAATTATGATTTAAGCGACACGTTAAATGATGTTTTGGCGTCTTTGCTTATTTTGAAATGGTGATGCTAGGAGTGCTGTGTTGAGAGAGTTCGGCCATTGTCATTTGAAAAATTTGGTGTAGAAGTCTAAAGCCTTCACGATTCCAGTGATACCCCGTGTCGGGCTGTAGCGCGTAGAATAATCCGTCGTATTTCACAAAGTAAGGGCTGTTTTCAGGCTCTTTTTCAGATACCAAAATGCCTAATGAATGAATCGGATTCTCACTGACGCTTGGGGTTGCAGGTAATTTATCGACTGAGAATTCAGGCTCATCATCAATATCGCGGCCAATGAAATTAAGTACATTGTAGAAGCTACGCAGACGAAAAAAGCCATGAATAGGCACCTCGCCGCCTAAATAGGCTTCACGAATATCTACCATAATATCGTTAGTGGCGCCCTTATCGGCTTCTTCGTTTAATTTGATACGGTCTTCATTGCTTAATGTTTGTGGATCATAATTCGTTAATACAATATGGCCCACTGCACGTTTGGTTAGGGTTAATTGCTGATGGCGTGCATCATAATCGACTTTGAATTCTTTTTGTAAATCCACTAATTGTTCTGGACTAAGTTTTCCAAGTGAGACTTGCCATGATTGTTCAAATTGTAGTGGCTCCACAAATAAATTGTGACGGTCTTGAATGGTGGACATTTGCGTGACTAATTGTCGAAATTTACGATAGCCGTCAACATCTTTAGGGCAATTCGTGTAAACAATATCCTGTTTATTGCTTTTAATGCGCAGTTCACCAGCAATTAATCGTAGAACAAGATCGATATCAGCGCCTTGTCTTAGCAGCATCGTTAGCTTACTTTCTTGAAAAGGCGCCAATAGACGACGTGTAAATTCTTCACCTTCAATGGGTACAATGCTAATCGTTGGGTTTTCCGAAATAGTACCGCCAAAAATGGGTGTCATTAACATGCCTGCATTACCCGTTAATGCCGGTGTTGCACCGGCATTAAATTGAAAATTAAACGTGGCAGCTATATTGGATACGCCAGTGAAATGCAACGGTTGATGTTGTTGTGAGCGGGCGATATTGAGCAGTAATTGTTGAGATTGAATATCTGAAGTTGTCTGATCGTAAGCCATCACGGCATGATCCAACGCCAAGGGCGACATACACCCTTGAAGTAGAATGGCGGTAGATAAAAGAAAGTGATGCCGATTGAGTGACGTAAAATACGTTTTATAAGCGGGGATTATCATGGCAAATTCGTTATTTATTGTGGGCGCATCGTTAAACTTGATTCATATTACCATTTAGGTCGTAAAACTGCATTCTCGATAAAGCGATTAAAAAAACAAATGGCGACTTTATAAGTTGAAATAAAATTGTCATATAGAATGTGTAGTATTTGGTTGCAGTTCTAATGTTTTTAAGCGACTTTCTAAATGTTTCAAAAATAGATTTCTCTCAAGATCTATTTTTTGTAAATAGCTCTCATTGCCATGCAGTGAGAGCTTTTTTTAGTTTAAGGGGGATTAAGCTTAAAACGAATAAAAACAGTTTCATAACGCATATTCCTTTAGTGGCTTATAAAAAGTACTATTGATTGTTGAATTAACGCGTTATCAGTCGGAAATAAGGCTGTTATGAAATTATCAATAGGTATGCTTTATAATTAAATGAAGATATTAATAGTGTATTTAATCTTTGTAATCACAGTTTAAAGGAAATTAATATGAAATCGAAAATACAGTTAAAACATGTAAAGATTTTTGCAGTAGAGTCCAATCTATCCTCATTTCCTTCTTATATAATATGTGCAGCTAAGCATATTAATGAAAACGATATTCGTGGTGAAAGTTTTTTGCTTTATACAAGCAAAGGAACAAAAGCCAGATTAGTGGCCATGGAGATAGTATTGTCAAAAAATTTATCTCATTCTGAGTATTTTTCAGAAATAGATGAAGATTTTGTCATTCATGAATGTCTCAATCAAGGGAAATTAAATATGCTAGAGATAAGCAAAAATAAAGTTGCATATGATTATCTTCCTGCAATAAAAAGTGTTTTTGAAGTGGATATTGCTCATTTGTTGCATAGCAATTTTTCCCATGAAAATGTCAATAATAAATTAAAATTAATTGGCGAAATGACGCAAGTCGATGAACTTAAAAATCATATTGAAATCATTAATAACTATTCTTACGCTTCTTTCACACCGATGAAAATGCCAAATGTAGAGTAATAAGATTGAACAATTTTGCAAAGTAAAGGAATACTTAAAAATGTCATATTTGTACAGTATAAATTACCTGCACTTTTGAAAATCAAGTGTTTATCCATTCATTACAACCCAAAGGAACAGAAAATGACTGATTTAAAATATACAGAACATGCACACGAGGAACACAAACATGATGACCACAAAGAACATGATCACGAACACGATCATGACGATCAAAAAGAACATGATCATGAGCACGCTCACGACGAGCATGATCATCACTAATGATTTGAGGTTAAAATACCATAATTAAAACAGATTTTTTGATATTTAGATATCTTATAACATACATCCCCCTATAACTTGTATGACTCACAGCTCTCAATGCTTTGTTTAAGTGTTGAGAGTTTTTTTATTTTCAGTCCAAGATAGAAAAATAGTCATATCATTCGAATTTTTACATTGTCATATTCATGTCATATCTATAATTTACGATTTCACTTTGTATTAACCGCCATTTATTTACCATAAAGCAGAAGGAATATAACCATTATGTATAATAACAATGAATATAAAGTCATATCGGGAGCAATGCTTCTCATTGGCTCAGCGCTTATGCTTTCAAACAATGCGCAAGCTGCCACGCAAGCCGAAATTACAGCGGCAGAAACACCTAAATATTGGATTGAAAAAGGTCAAAAAAGTTTAATCGATGCTGACAACACGGCAAATAACAAAAAAACGGCGAAAAATGTTATTTTGTTCGTTGGTGATGGTATGGGGGTTTCTACTATCACTGCGTCAAGAATTTTTGAAGGTCAGTCAAAGCCAGATAATCACGGTGGCGAAGAAAATTCATTAAGTTTTGAAAAATTCCCACATGTTGCGTTATCAAAAACATATCAAGTTAATCAACAAACGCCTGATTCTGCACCGACTATGTCGTCCATGATGACAGGTGTAAAAACCAATGATGGCGAGCTTTCTGTGGGTTCAGGTGTTGCGAAAGATGAGCCCGATGCGACAGTTATCGAAGCAAATAAAACAGTAACGTTACTTGAACAAGCTGAATTGAAAGGCATGTCAACAGGCATAGTTACAACCGCTCGTTTAACACACGCTACGCCTGCAGCATGTTATGCGCATACTTCGGAACGTAATTGGGAATCCGATACAGATATCACAAAAACGGGTGCAACAGTGAAAGATATTGCATCACAATTAGTGAATTTTAATATTGGAAACGGTTTAGAGGTAGCGCTTGGTGGAGGTCGTTCTTATTTTATGCCAAATACTATGACAGATCCTGAAGATACTGCTAAAAAAGGCTTGCGTAAAGACGGTATCGATTTAACTGCACAGTGGACAGGAAAGTATAAGAACTCAGCGTTTGTTTATGATAGAGCAGGTTGGGATAAAGTTGATGCTAAAAATACTGATCATTTATTGGGTTTGTTTGAAAGTACAAACCACATGGAATATGAAGCAGATCGCTTAAAAGATACAGGTGGTGAGCCTTCATTAACTGAAATGACTGAAAAAGCGATTCAAATCCTGTCTAAAAATAAAAAAGGTTATTTTTTAATGGTTGAAGGCGGCCGTATTGATCATGCTCATCATGCTGGTAATGCTTACCGTGCACTATCTGAAACCGTTGAATTATCAAATGCTGTCAAAAAAGCAGTTGAAATGACAGACAGCGCTGCAAACGATACGCTTATTATTGTAACAGCTGATCACAGTCACACGTTCACTATTGCAGGTTATCCACAACGCGGTAATCCAATTTTAGGTTTAGTGACTGCACCAGGCAAAACAACACCAGATCTTGCTGCAGACGGCAAACCTTATGCAACACTAAGCTATGCAAACGGTGGTGGATATCGCGCTACACGTCCAACATTAACTGCGTCTCCATCTGTTCTGCCTGCAACGAGTGTTCCTGCTGCCGCTGATTTGAGTATTTTAGATACTATGCACCCTAACTTCATTCAAGAAGCAACTGTGCCATTGGGTTACGGCGCTGAAACCCATGCAGCTGAAGACGTCGCTATTTTTGCTAAAGGACCAAGAGCGTATTTGTTCCACGGCATTCAAGAGCAAAGCTATATTTATCAAGTCATGGCTAAAGCCTTGGGTATTGCGCCAACGGTTTATAAATAATTCAGCAGTAAGTAAAAATAATTATCCCCTGATTGTTTTTAAAGCGCACTTCATCGAGTGCGCTTTTTTATTTTAGGGAAAATGTAAAAAGATAGGAAAAATTCATGCTCAATCAATTTTCATCAACGATTATTTTATCCTCAGTGCTTCTTAGTGCTTGTTCGTCATATCAAGGCGAGTCATTTCCGGTTCAAACCATTGAAAAACTGCCTAACGCAGCGATTGAATTTGAAACGACGATTACTAAAGCCGATCATAGTGAAAATCATTATCGCTGGTACTTTTGGCGAACAGATAATCGGGTAGAAACTCGTAATCCACAAGACAATTCGAGTGAAGAATGGACCAAGTTAGCTAATGGTCAGGTGGAATACGCAATTATTTTTCATGATGCAAAACAAGCTATTGACTATAGTCCGGTAGATTTAGGAATGATTGGTGAAACGCCAAATTGGGCGATGACGACGTTATTATTCAGTCCAGAGATGATGGCGACGTTAGTATCGGATAGTGATGAAACACTGTTCAATCAAAAAGCTATTCATTATAGGACCAATTTACCCAATACGATTTTTGAAGTGACATGGCTGTCACAAATGCAAATTCCCGCCATGATCAAACGCGAAGAAAACGGTCAAACGATTACAACTAAGATTGTATCACTTGAGCCTGCCGAAAAATCAATGCTTTCAAATCCTGATGCGTCGGCCTATTATCACACTGTGTTTGCCGATATTGGCGACAAGGAAAGCGACCCTTTCATTAAATCCGTCATGCACAAACTCAAAGGCGCTCACGACCATAGTCATGGTGAATAATTTTTTATTTAGAGAGGAATTAACATGTCAAAAGAATTGTGGCTATTGCGTCATGCAAAATCTGATCGCAACGCAAAAACGGACGATATCAATCGACCATTAAAAAAACGTGGTAAACGCGATGCCAAAAATATGGGGGGTTGGTTAAGGGAGAAGGATTTATCTCCTGATGTCATTTTATGTTCACCTGCAAAAAGGGCTTTTGATACAGCCAATTTCATTTTTAATGGTGATGACATTGAAGATGAACGTATGATTGTTTTAAATGAGAATTTGTATGAAAGCAGCATAGATATTTTAAAATTAGTGTTGGCAAGCTATGAAGAAACGGTTCAGAAAATTTTACTCATTGGACATAATCCAGAATTTGAGGATTTTTTGGTGTATTTATTGGAAAGCGATGAATTGCCAGTAGCTGAAAAATTATTTCCAACGTGTACATTGTTCCGTTTGTCGCTTGATAATGAATGGAAAGATCTGCAGCCACATAGTGCAAAATTAGTGTCAGTGACCTATCCCCGAAGTATTGATTGATGTTTTAATTTACTGTTTTTTGATTTTTTGACATGGATTACCCCTTATAATGATAAATCATTATTCGGAACGGATAATCTGTACCGATATCTAAAAACAGTAAATTATTTTCAAAAAAACATGACTACCCCTCATAAACTCTCGCACCGCTTCTGCGTTGCACCAATGCTAGATTGGACTGATAAGCATTGTCGTTATTTTCATCGATTATTATCTAAAAATGCGTTGCTCTATACTGAAATGGTAACAACAGGCGCATTGATTCACGGGAATGCTCAACGTTTTTTAGCGTTTAATGTAGAAGAGCATCCAATTGCATTGCAGCTTGGTGGAAGTAATCCGCATGATTTGGCAATTTGCGCTCAAATGGCGGAGTCGTATGGTTACGATGAAGTAAATCTAAATGTGGGTTGTCCAAGCGATCGCGTTCAAAATGGAAAATTTGGTGCTTGTTTGATGGCAGAACCTCAATTAGTAGCGGATTGTGTCGCTGCGATGCAGGCTGTTGTAAATATTCCAGTGACGGTAAAATCAAGAATTGGTATTGATGAACGCGATTCGTATGAAGAACTCACTCACTTTATTGAGACGGTTTCACAGGCGGGATGCGAAACGTTTATTATTCACGCTCGTAAAGCGTGGTTAAAAGGATTGTCACCTAAAGAGAATAGGGAGGTTCCGCCACTGCGTTATGATGTGGTATTCGATTTAAAGAAAGATTTTCCGGCGCTTGAAATTGTCATTAACGGTGGTATTACGAGTTTAGAGCAATCGCTTGAACTATTACAGGGCGTTGATGGCGTCATGCTTGGACGCGAAGTCTATCAAAACCCCTATTTACTTGCGCTAGTGGATAATATGTTTTTTGGTGAAAATAGAGATATCTACGAAAGAGAGGAGATTATTGCGCTATTACTCCCATATATAGAGTCACAAATGGCATTAGGTGTTAGGCTAAATAGTGTGACTCGGCACATACTGGGCTTGTTTCATGGCGGTTATGGCGCACGATTATGGCGGCGTCATTTAAGTGAAAATGCTTTTAAAACAGATGCTTCAGTGAGGGTGGTTTTAGATGCATTGAAATTAACAGAAAATAAATTATAAAAACTATTGACGATCTTAAAAAAGTCGGTATAATACTCGGAATCAGCTGCAGAGACGCAGCGAAAAAGCTCTTTAAAAACTCAATCAAAATAATTTGTGTGGGTGCTTATGCTGATTAGCAATGATTAATA
>ERZ1034363.1442-NODE-1442-length-13463-cov-3.146048_pt1 | contig 13463 bp, 9 predicted proteins | sample MGYA00520616_ERZ1034363 | MGnify/ENA primary metagenome ERZ1034363 (study PRJEB33736, sample SAMEA104284506) | Azolla filiculoides | biome: Urban; feature: Water surface; material: Ditch water | place: Netherlands | collected 2015-10-28 | depth 0-0.1 m ...
TGACGCGGGGCAATGCGATCTGGCGCGGCCCCCTCTTGTCCGATGGCTCGATCTCCAAAGTGGGGCAGTTCCGCAGCTTTTTCGGCACCAGTGGGCCGGACGGTCTGGCCGTGGACCAAGACAACCGTCTGGTGGTTGCTCACGCCAGCCTGGGCGGGGCGTTTGTGCTGAACCCACGTGGCGAAGTCACCCATTTCGTTCAGAGTCCTGCGGGACAGACCATCACTAACGTGGCATTCCGGCCCGGGACGAACGAATTGGTGCTGATCGACTCTGAGCAGGGGCATGTCTTGGTGGCTGCTCTGCCGGCCCCTGGCGCACCACTTTATTCACATGATTTTGTCGATGTGCGGAACAATTGTGTCAACAGTCTTTCAAATTGAAATATAGCCAAATTGACTATTTTGTATCCGCAATTCGATCGTGGTGATAGACCGCAACGGTTCGATTCCGCCAGTTCGTAGGATGGGGAAGCCGCGTCGGCACTGCGCACCGCCTCGCGAGTGGCCTAGGGCCTGTTAACGCAATCGAAGAGCCTCGGCGATGAACGCTTGATGGCAACGGTCAACATGGGGATGACCGCGCGCATACGCTGAATCGGCATTTACCAAAATGGAAGCAGCAACAAGAACTGCTGAACCATCTGCCACTGGCGCATGAGGACTGGTAGCCGCCGACCCGGTCGGCTTTGTTGTGAAAATTAACTGGCAGACACCGTTTCCGCCAACAAGGCATTCAACCCGCCTGCCTGATCACCACCAGCGCCTGCTCGAAATCGAAGTGGTCCAGCGCAGTGGCCAGCGGCTCGTAATGCGGGCCCAGCGCTGCCTGCAGCAAGCTCCGATTGGCCTCGAACAGCGACAGGCTTTCGGTATCGTCCTGCTCCAGCAGACCAATCAGCCGCCCGCGCAGCCAGGACCATTGCTGCGGATCGAAGGCCGCCGCAGTGCCGTTGCCCTCCTCTCGCGGCAGACGCCGGGTGATGGCATCGACCAGGGGCGGCAAGGAGCGACTGATGCCGGCCTGTAGTGGCTCGAGAACCTTCTGTGGCGCGCGCTCGCGCAAGGCCTGCTCGAGCCGCCGGGCCAGTTCACTCAGTTCAAGCGCGCCGATCTGGGCCGATACCCCCTTGAGCGTGTGCGCGAGCCGCTCGGCCTGCTCCCAGTCAGCGGCGGCAATGGCCTCGGCCAGCCGGACCGGCGCCCCGGCCTGACCGGCGGCAAACCTGGCCAGCAGATGGTGATAGAGCGGCTCGCGCCCGAGCACCTGACGCAGACCCAGCACCGCATCGAGTCCCGCGATACCCACGAATGAAGCACCGCGCTCGGTTGCCGGATGGGCCGTGGTCCGGGTGCGCCTGGACGGACGGCACGCGCGCGGCCGGCGGGGCTTGACCCAGCGCAGCAGCTGGGCCGCCAGATCCTGCGGATCGATCGGCTTGGCGATGTAGTCGTTCATGCCGGCCTCGAGACAGCGCTCCCGGTCACCCGTCATCGCATTGGCGGTCATGGCCAGGATCGGCAATTCCTGCAGCCAGGAAAGCTGGCGGATCGCGCGCGTGGCGGTCAAGCCGTCCATGACCGGCATCTGCATGTCCATCAACACCACGTCATAGGCATTCTGCTGCACCCGCTCCAGGGCCACGGCGCCGTCGGGGGCCAGGTCGACCCACAGGCCGAGTTCCCGCAGCAGCTCGATCGCGACCTCCTGGTTGATCTCGTTGTCCTCCACCAGCAAGGCCCTGGCGCCCAGCAAGGGCGTGGTGTCGGTCTGCAAACCGCGCTCGGAGGACGGCAACGGGGGAAACTCGCTGAGATCGGCACCGAGCAGGCGCATCACCGTGTCGAACAGGACCGAGGGGGTCACCGGCTTGACCAGCACATCGCTGATGCCGACATCCTCGGACAGATCGATCAGCTCGCCGCGGTCGTAAGCCGTGACCATCAGCACCAGCGGGCGCCTGGGCAGCGGCAGGGTGGCGATCTTGCGCGCCACGGTCACGCCATCCATGCCGGGCATCTTCCAGTCGAGAAAAACCACCTCATAGGGTTGGTCGGCCGCGGCCGCACGGCTCAGCTCGGCCAATGCCAGCGGTCCGGAAGCGACCGCGCTGACAGCGAAACCCATCGAACGCAGCATCTCGCCCATCACCTCGCGCGCCGGGTCGTTGTCGTCGACCACCAGGATGCGCCGGCCCTGCAGATCGGGTTGCGCCAGCCAGCGCCTGGGCTGCTCGGCGCCGCGGCCGAGCCGGGCCGTGAACCAGAAGGTCGAGCCCCGCCCCGGCTCGCTGTCGACCCCGACCTGGCCGCCCATCAGCTCGGCCAGGCGCTTGGAGATCACCAGGCCCAGGCCGGTGCCGCCGTACTTGCGCGTGGTCGAGCTGTCGGCCTGCTGGAAGCTCTGGAACAGCAGCGCGCATTGTTCGGGCGAGATGCCGATGCCGGTATCCTGGACCGAGAAGCGCAGCAGCAGCTCATCGGCCTGCTCCTGCTTGAGCGCGACACGGATCGTGATCGTGCCTTTTTCGGTGAACTTGACCGCGTTGTTGGCATAGTTGATCAACACCTGACCGATGCGCAAGGGGTCGCCGATCAGGTCGCGCGGGACATCCTGCCCGACATCCATCACGAGCTCCAGCCCCTTGCTGTCGGTCTTGGTCGCGAACAGCGCAGCGACATTGTCGAGCATCTGGTCGAGATCGAAATGGGTCCTCTCGACGCCCATCTTGTCGGCCTCGAGCTTGGAAAAGTCGAGGATGTCGTTGATGATCCCGAGCAGGTGCTGGCTCGAGGTCTGGATCTTCTGCACATAGTCGAGCTGGCGCGGCGTCAGCGCGGTCTTGAGCACCAGATGGGTCATGCCGATCACGGCATTCATCGGCGTGCGGATCTCGTGGCTCATATTGGCCAGGAAATCGGCCTTGGCGCGCGCGTTTTGCTCGGCCATTTCCTTCGAGCGCTGCATGGCCTCGAAGACCTCACGCTCGGCCGTGATGTCCTGAACCATGCCGGCATAACCCTTGGCGACATCCTTGTCGATCACCTGCGCCGACACGCGGGCCCAGAAGCGGCTGCCGTCCTTGCGCATCAGTTCCCGGTCGCTGCGGAAGTTGCCGTGCGCGATCATGTCGGGCCTGAAGCTCTGTTGCGACTCCGCGAAAGCCGAGTCGTCTGGATACAGGATGCGCGGCGCCTGGCCAATCAGCTCGCTCGGAGCGTAGCCGAACATCTGCTCCATGGTGCGGTTGCAGCGCTGGATCTGATCGTCCTTGACAAAAATCAGGCCTGCGGTCGCCGCGTTGAAGACGGCCTGCTGCTCGGCACTGGCCAGGCTCAGCGCACGGGTCGCGGTCGCGAGCTCGACTGTGCGCTCGTCGACCAGCTGCTGCAGATGCTGGCGATAGCGCTCGAGCTCGGCCTGGGCCTGCTTGAGCACCGAGATATCGGTCGAAATGCCGCACAGCGCGTAGACCCGCCCTTCTTCGTCGCGCAGTGGAATCTTGATCGTCAGCTCGGTCAAGCCCGAGCCGTCCTGCAAGGCATAGAAGCCCTCGTCAACGATCCGCTCGCCCTGCTCGATCACGCGGCGGTCAAGCTGGCGGATCCGGTCCGCCACGGCCGGTTCGAAGAAGTCGGCATCCTGGTGGCCGACGATCTGTTCGAGCGCACAGCTGAAACGTGCACAGGTCCTACGATTTGCGTATTGGTAGCGGTAATCGGTGCCCTTGATGTAGATATGGGCTTCGACGCTGTCGAGAATGGTGTTGAGTCGCGCATGCTGCTGGCGCAACTCGCGTTCCAGACGGACCTGCTCGGTGACGTCGCGCGACAGCAGCACATAGTAGGGCTGGTGCTCCTGCCCCCTGAACCCACAGGCGATCGAAGCCTCGTACCAGCAATCGCCACCGGGCTGGGCCAGGCTGTAGCGCCGGCCGTAGTCGCTGCCGTTCAGGCGCGCCGCCTTCAGCCCGGCGGCGATGACTTCGGCCGCCCCTGACGGCAGGACCCGGGCGTAATGCTGGCCGGCCAGCTTGGGCAGCAGGGTAGCCAACGGGGCTTGGCGCGCCGAGCGCGCCTCGGTGATCAGGCCCTCGGCGTCGATCTCGAGCAGCATGTCGGGAACGACCTCGAGGATGGACGCCAGATGGTCGCGGGCGGACAAGACTGAACGACTCATCGACTCGGCCATCCGCTCGGCCCGGAGCCGCTGCTGGACCTGGGCACGGGTCAAGGCAAACAGCAACAGCGACACCAGCAGACCGACCACCAGCACCAGCTGCGGATAGGCCCGCTCGATCGGCAACAGAAAGTCATCGCTGGCTGTGCAGAGCAACGTCCAGCGCCGCCCACCGATGTCGAACGAGAGCGGCTGGCGCATGAGCTGCGAAGCTCCATCGGTCCTAGGCTGGCTGCTGAAAGCCAAAGTACCGGCACCGCCGTCGGCTGAGGCGGCATCGTAGAGTTCGACCGCCAGCGCGTGCTGATCGGTAGGCAACAGCTGCCTGACCAGGTCCTGGTAACGCAGACTGGTCCCGACGAAGCCGACCAGCAGCGCCCGCCTCTGCTCGACGGTATCCGGCAGCACGCCGCCGCGGTAGAGCGGCTGGTAGATCAGAAAACCTGGCTGTGCATCCGGACCCTGATCCACCGCCAGCTGGACCTGGGCGCTGAGCTGGGGATTGCCGCTGTCGCGCGCGCGCTCGAGCGCGTCGCGCTGCTCGGGACTGTTCCAGGAATCGGCACCCAGCGCGACCCGGTTCTTTTCAGTGATCGGCGCCAGGTTCGTCACGACGACGTGAAAATCACGCTGTCCCGGCGGCTTGAGCGCGAAACCCTGCCCACCGAGCATGCGCTGCGACTCGATCAGCTCGGGCAGCTGCTCGCCGCTGACAGCGCGCAGATGAATCAGGTCGGTGAAGCCGGGATAACTTTCCTCCAGTCGCAAGGTATCGCGCATGCGCTGCCAGGCTTCGGGGCTGATCAGCGGGTTCTGGCCGGCATAGGCCTGGGCACCGCGCAAGACCTGGGTCAGGCCGACCAGATGGGTGTGCAAGGCGGTCTTGAACTCGCTGCTGCGCAGCAGGAAACGGGCTTCGCCCGCCGAATGAGTCCAGCGCTGGCTGAATCCATGCAGGCCCAGGGTCAGGACCATGCCCATGGCCAGGACCAGCCAGGACACCCAGTTCGGTGCCTGCTGCAGCTTGCCGGAACGGCCTTCATGGTGGGAAGAAACAGTCGACAAGGCCATTTCCTGAGCGCCTGCGTCGGGTTGCTGGCTGCGCCTGGCCTGTAAGCAGGTTAGAGCCGGGCAGGATTCTTTCTGTCATTCTAGCCAGGAGCACCAGGCCGCGCGACATCGGATCGACCCGGCAGCAGAGCTCAGGGCAGCATGCGCCCTTCCCTCTCGAAGCGCGAATGCCAGGACAACGCCTCGTCGAGCAGATGCGGGGTATGCAGCCCGCCCTGGCCGCAACGGACCGAGCGCTCGGCGCGCGCCACATAGTCGCGCAAGGCCGGACGGAAGTCCGGATGGGCGCAATGCTCGATCACGACCTGGGCCCGCTGGCGCGGCGCCAGACCGCGCAGGTCGGCCAGACCCTGTTCGGTGACCAGGATCTGCACATCATGCTCGGTGTGGTCGACATGGCTGACCATCGGCACGATGCAGGAGATCGCGCCGTCCTTGGCGGTCGACGGCGTCATGAACAGCGACAGGTAGGCATTGCGCGCGAAGTCGCCCGAGCCGCCGATGCCGTTCATGATCCGGGTCCCCATGATGTGGGTCGAGTTGACGTTGCCGTAGAGATCAGCCTCGATCATGCCGTTCATCGAGATGATGCCCAGGCGCCGGATCAGCTCGGGGTGGTTCGAGATCTCCTGCGGCCGCAGCACGATGCGCTGGCGGTAGAAGTCGAGGTTGTCGAGGAACTCCTTCATCCCGGCGCGGCTCAGCGACAGCGCGGTGGCCGAAGCCATCGCGAGCTTGCCCGACTTCAGCATCTCGAGCATGCCATCCTGCAGCACCTCGGTATAACCGGTCAGGTGGTCGAACGGACCCTGGTTCAGGCCGGACAGCACGGCGTTGGCGATATTGCCGACACCCGACTGCAGCGGCAGCAGTTCGGCCGGCAGCCGGCCCTTCCTGACCTCGTGCGCCAGGAAGTCGAGGATATGGCCGGCGATGCGCTGCGAGGTCTGGTCAGGGGCAGAGAACTTGGTGTCGCGGTCGGGCGAATCGGTCTCGACGATCGCCACCACCTTGGCCGGATCGACCAGCAGGTAGGGCTCGCCGATGCGGTCACCCGGATGCGTCATCGGGATCGGCTTGCGGTGTGGCGGGCGCTCGGTGCCGTAGTAGACATCGTGCATGCCCTCGAGTCCGGCCGGCTGGCCGTAGTTGACCTCGAGGATCACCTTGTCGGCCTGGTCGAGCCAGGTCTTGTTGTTGCCGATCGAGGAGGACGGGATCAGGCGCCCGTCTTCCAGGATGCCGGCGACCTCGACCACCGCCACATTGAGCTTGCCCAGGAAGCCGAACCAGACGAACTGCGCCACATGTGACAGATGGATGTCGATATAGTCCATCTCGCCAGCGTTGATGCGGGCGCGGCAGGTCGGGTCGGACTGATAAGGCAGACGCATCTCGATGCCGCCGACCTTGGCCAGTGCGCCGTCGAGCTCAGGCGCGGTCGAAGCGCCGGTCCAGACGCCGATGCGGAACTGGTTGCCACCCTGGTTGGCCTGCTCGATATGCCTGGCCAGGGCCAGCGGTACCGCCTTCGGGTAACCGGCCCCAGTGAAACCGCTCATGCCGACATGGTCGCCATGCTCGATCAGCGCCGCAGCCGCATCGGCCGACATGATTTTCTGGCGCAGGCCAGGGTGAAGAATGCGAGACGGTTCAGACATGGGCTATCCTCGATCTATGAACGTCAATAATATTGACCTATTTATATGCTAACGCCGAACGACAACTACGTCAATATGCTTGACGTAACTACCCCGCCCGACCTGATGGCGTCGATCGCGCTGTTCTATCAGGCCTACCGGACCTACACCTCGGGCTCGGACGCGCTGCTGGCACAGCGCGGGCTCGGACGGGTGCATCACCGGGTGCTCTACTACGTGGCGCGCCATCCGGAGCTGACGGTCAGCGCCCTGCTCGAGCGGCTCGGCGTCAGCAAGCAGGCGCTGCACGCGCCGCTGCGGCAGCTGGTCGAACTCGGCCTGGTCACGGTCGGCACGCCGGCGCATGACCGCCGGGTCAGGCAGCTGACGTTGACCGAAACCGGCCAGCAACTGGAATGGCAGCTGACCTCGCCACTGGCCGAACATCTGAGCGCCGCGCTGGATCGGGCCGGGCCGCAGGCCACTGCCGGCTGGCTGAAGGTCATGCACGAGATTTCGACCCAGCCGGTCGCGCCGAGCGAGCCCGCTTTGGCGGCACAATCCCGGCCATGACCTCCACACCCGAAACGGACTCCCCGCCGCCCGCCCCGCAACAGCGGCACAACCCGCTGCACGGCCTGACGCTCGAAGCGATCGTGACCGCGCTGCAGGCGCATTACGGCTGGGCCGGACTTGGCGAGCAGATCCCGATCCGCTGCTTCAACGTCGACCCCAGCGTCAATTCCAGCCTCAAGTTCCTGCGCAAGACCCCTTGGGCCCGCGAGAAGGTCGAGAGCCTCTACCTGTTCATGCTGCGCGAGCAGCGCCGGGCTCAGCGATGAACAGCCAGACCCCAGCCAGCGGCCTCGCACGTGAAGTCGAGCCGGTCCACAGCCATCCGCGCACCGAAGCGGCGCTGCAGCGCCTGCGCCAGGCCATGGCCCAGATCGAAGCCGAGATCGACGCCCATGGCGGCAGCTACCCCTACAACCACGGTCGCATGACGCAGTCCGAACTGTGCCGGCGCGCCGACGTCAAGAAGGCGACGCTGCAGAATCCGGTGCACAAGGACACGACCCGGGTCGAGGTGATGAACTGGTGCGACGCGATCAATGCGCGCCTGGCACAGACCCGCGACGCCGCACGCCTGCAGCTGGCTGCCAGCGCCGATGCGAGCGGCGTCGATCCGCAAAGCCTGCCGGATCAGCTGGCCAGCTTGCAGCAGCAACTCGACGCGGCCGAAGCCCTGGTCGAACAGCTGCAGCAACAGAACCGGCAGTTGCGCACCCAGCTCGGCCTGGACTGAGCAGCAGCCAGGCGATTGCCGCCCCGGCACAGGGCGGCAACATCGACGAATCAGGCCTGAGCCAGCAGCCGGGCCACCGCAGTGGCCTCGGTCGGGCGCACCAGGCGGTCGACTTCCTGACCGTCGCGCAACAGGATCAGCGTGGGCCAGAGCTTGACCCGGAAGCTGCGGCCCAGCGGCCGACCGGGACCGTCCTCGAGCAGCAGGTGGCGCAGAGCGGAACCGGCAGGAACGGCCTGCAACGCCTCGGCCACGGCCGGCGCCGCAGCCTGGCAATGTCCGCACCAGTCGGTGCCGAACTGCAGCAGGGTCAGGCCCGGCAGCGCGTCGACTTCGGCGCGGTCAGGTGCCTGGGGGGAATAGGATGCAATGTCGTTCACGGCAAAGGCCTCCGCAAGGGTTGGACTGATTCTAGACCTGACCCGATGCGGCAGGATCGGCAGCCAGAATGCAAAAAACCCCTGCAAGCATGACTTGCAAGGGTTTGCGATCTGGCGGAGTGGACGGGACTCGAACCCGCGACCCCCGGCGTGACAGGCCGGTATTCTAACCAACTGAACTACCACTCCTGGTAGCTGTAACTTTTGTCAGAGTGCTGATGCAAACTGACCAAGTGCTACAAAACTTGGCGACCCTACGGGGATTCGAACCCCGGTACTCACCGTGAAAGGGTGATGTCCTAGGCCTCTAGACGATAGGGTCGTATGAGGACTTGAATCGTGTAACCAGATGGTGGAGGTAAACGGGATCGAACCGATGACCTCTTGCATGCCATGCAAGCGCTCTCCCAGCTGAGCTATACCCCCTTCTGGTCTGCAGCGTTGCAGATTATACATTGCTTTTCGCTCTATCGATTTGCGTCGATATCGCGTTTGGTTTTGTATGTCTGCATCAGCAAGACTCGCATTGTATAGTGGTTTTCAGGCCTTCTGCAAGTCAGTCAAAACTTTTTCACGACCCTGCAAGAAAAGCACCGCATCGACCGAAGGCGTCTGCGGCGTGCCCATCACGAGCACGCGCACCGGCATGGCCAGCGCGGGCATCTTGAGGCCGAACTCGGCCAGCGTCGCCTTCATGGCGGCGGCAATCGCTTCCTTGCTCCACTCGCCCTCAGCCAGCTTGGCGGCGAAGGCGGCAATCGCGGGCTTGACGGCATCCGTCAGGTGCTTGGCCAGGTCCTCGGGCTGCGGCGCGACTTGCGCGTAGAAGGCGGCGGCCCAGTCGGCCAGCACCAGCGTGGTGTCGCAGCGGTCCTTGAACAGGGCGCAGATCGCTTCCAGGCGCGCGTCGGCCGTGATGCCGCGCTTGGCCAGCTGTTCGGCCACCAGCGGCACCAGCTGTGCATCGGGCGTGGTCTTCATGTGCTGGCCGTTGACCCAGCGCAGCTTGGCCTCGTCGAACTGCGCCGCGCTGCGACCCAGGTGATCGAGGTCGAACCATTCGAGGAACTGGGCGCGGCTGAAGATCTCGTCGTCGCCATGGCTCCAGCCCAGGCGCGCCAGGTAGTTGATCATGGCCTCGGGCAGATAGCCCTCGTCGCGGTACTGCGTGACCGGCTTGGCGCCATTGCGCTTGCTCATCTTTTCGCCCTGCTCGTTGAGCACGGTCGGCAGGTGGGCGTAGACCGGTACCTCGCGGCCCAGGGCCTGGAAGATGTTGATCTGGCGCGGCGTGTTGTTGATGTGGTCGTCACCCCGGATCACATGGGTGATGCCCATGTCGAGGTCGTCGACCACGACGCAGAAGTTGTAGGTCGGCACGCCGACCGACTCGCCAGGCGCGGCCGGCCGCGCGATCACGAGGTCGTCGAGCTCGGCGTTGGCGATCTCGATCCGGCCCTTGACCTTGTCGTCCCAGGCCACGACGCCTTCCTTCGGGTTCTTGAAGCGCAGCACCGGCGCCACGCCCTCGGGGATCGCGGGCAACACCTTGCCGGGCTCGGGGCGCCAGCGGCCGTCGTAGCGCGGCTTTTCCTTGTTGGCCATCTGGCGCTCGCGCAGCGCGTCGAGCTCGGCCATGCTCATGTAGCAGGGGTAGACATGGCCGGCTTCGATCAGCTGCTGCAGCACCTCCTTGTAGCGGTCCATGCGCTGCATCTGGTAGAACGGGCCCTCGTCGTGGTCGAGACCGAGCCATTTCATGCCCTCGATGATGACGTCGACGGCGGCCTGGGTCGAGCGGTCCTGGTCGGTGTCCTCGATCCGCAGGATGAAGTCGCCGCCCTTGGCGCGGGCGAAGGCCCAGGGATAGAGCGCGGAGCGGATATTGCCGAGGTGGATGAAGCCGGTTGGTGACGGGGCGAAGCGGGTGCGGACGCGTTGGGTCATGGTCGTTCGGTCAGATGAGGCTGAGGCCGCGCTCGAGGTCGGCCTTGATGTCGTCGAGGTGCTCCAGCCCCACGGCGATGCGGATCAGTCCCTGGCTCACGCCAGCGGCCTGGCGCTGCGCTTCGGACAGGCGGCCATGCGAGGTGCTGGCCGGATGCGCGCACAGGGTCTTGGTGTCGCCGAGGTTGGTCGACAGCGACAGCAGCTGCATCGAGTCGAGCACCTGGAAGGCATTGGTGCGCGCCTGCTCGGGGCTGCCGCCCTTGACGTCGAAGGCCACCACCGCACCGCCCAGGCCCGACATCTGCCGCATCGCGAGCTCATGCTGCGGATGGCTGGTCAGGCCAGGGTAATAGACCCGCGCCACGCCCGGATGGGATTCGAGCCAGAGCGCCAGCTGATGGGCGCGCTCGCTTTGCGCGCGCATCCGGATGTCGAGCGTTTCCATGCCCTTGAGCACGACCCAGGCGTTGAATGGCGCCAGCGTCATGCCGCAGCTCTTGAGCACCGGGATGAACTTCTCGTCGACCAGCTTCTGGCTGCAGCAGATCGCGCCGGCCATCACGCGGCCCTGACCGTCGAGGTACTTGGTGCCGGAGTGGATCACGAGATCGGCACCGAGCTCGGCCGGGCGCTGCAGCGCCGGAGTGGCGAAGCAGTTGTCGACCGCCAACAAGGCACCAGCCCGGTGCGCGATGTCGGCCAGCGCGGCGATGTCGCAGACCTCGGTCAGCGGGTTGGTCGGGGTCTCGGCCAGCAGCAGCCTGGTGTTGGGGCGCAGCGCCGCCTGCCAGGCCGCCAGATCGGTCTGTGAGACGAAGGTCGACTCGACGCCGAACTTGGCCATGTCGGAGCCGATCAGCTTGATGGTCGAGCCGAACATGGACTGCGAGCAGACCACATGGTCGCCGGCCTTGAGCAGACCCATGCACATCATCAGCAGCGCCGCCATGCCCGACGAGGTCGAGACCGCGGCCTCGGTGCCTTCGAGTGCGGCCAGGCGCTGCTCGAAGCTGGTCACGGTCGGGTTGCCGGCGCGAGCGTAGGTATAGCCCTCCTCGTCGCCGGCGAAGCGGCGCGCGCCGGCCTCGGCCGAGGGCTGCACATAGCCGCTGGTCAGGTAGAGCGCCTCGGAGTTCTCGCCGTATTGGCTGCGTTCGACCGCCACCCGCACCGCCTGGGTGTCGCGGTGCAGCAAGTTCCAGTTCGGTTGCGCCATGGCTCAGGACTCCTGGGAGGCGTTGGGCAGGGCCAGGCGCGAACCGCCGCCACCCTCTTCGTCGTCCGAGCCAACGCGCTGCTCGTTCATGCGGATCGCGTCCTCGGAGCTGACATCGCCGGTACAGTAGACGCCATCGAAGCAGGACGCCTCGAAGCCGTCGAGGTCAGCGCGCAGCTTGCCCACGGCCTGCTTCATGCCATCGACATCCTGGTAGATCAGCGCATCGCAGCCAATGATCTGGCGGATTTCCTCCAGGGTGCGGCCATGCGCGACCAGCTCGCCCTTGGTCGGCATGTCGATGCCGTAGACGTTGGGATAGATCACCGGCGGTGCGGCGCTGGCCATGTAGACCTTGTTGGCGCCGGCATCGCGCGCCATCTGAACGATTTCCTTCGAGGTCGTGCCGCGCACGATCGAGTCGTCGACCAGCAGCACGTTGCGGCCCTTGAACTCGCTGGCGATCACGTTGAGCTTCTGGCGCACCGACTTCTTGCGCACCGCCTGGCCCGGCATGATGAAGGTACGGCCGACATAGCGGTTCTTGACGAAACCCTCGCGGTAGGGCTTGCCGAGGCGGTCGGCCAGCTCGGTCGCGGACGGACGGCTCGACTCGGGGATCGGGATCACGACGTCGATCTGGTCGATCGGCACCATCTCGGCGACACGCGCGGCCAGGGTCTCGCCCATGTTCAGGCGGGCCTGGTAGACCGAGATGCCGTCGATGGTCGAGTCCGGGCGCGCCAGGTAGACGAACTCGAACACGCAGGGGTAGAGCTGCGGATGGGCCGCGCACTGCTCAAAGCGCATCACGCCGTCGAGGTCGATGAAGACCGCCTCGCCCGGCGCGATGTCGCGCACGAAGTCGTGGCCGGTGCCCTCGAGCGCGACCGATTCGCTGGCGACCATGACGGTGCCGTCCTTGCCCTGGCCCAGGCAGAGCGGGCGGATACCGTAGGGGTCGCGGAAAGCCAGCAGGCCGTGGCCCGCGATCATGGCCACCACCGCGTAGCTGCCCTTGATGCGCTTGTGCACCGCGCGCACGGCGGCAAACACGGCATCGCGGCTCAGTGCGCCGTGGTCGGTGGCCTGGCCGAGCTCGTGCGCCAGCACGTTGAGCAGGACTTCGGAGTCGCTCTCGGTGTTGATGTGGCGGTGGTCGAGCTGGATCATCTCCTGCTTGAGCAGGGCGGCGTTGGTCAGGTTGCCGTTATGCGCCATCACGATACCGAACGGCGCGTTGACGTAGAAGGGCTGAGCCTCTTCCTCGCTGAAGGCATTGCCAGCCGTCGGGTAGCGCACCTGGCCCAGGCCGCAGTTGCCCGGCAGCGCGCGCATGTTGCGAGTGCGGAACACGTCCTTGACCATGCCCTTGGCCTTGTGCATGAAGAACTTGCGTTCGAGCTGGGTCGCGATGCCGGCGGCATCCTGGCCACGGTGCTGCAGCAGCAGCAGGGCGTCATAGATCAACTGGTTGACAGGTGCGTTGCTGACAACGCCGACGATTCCACACATGACGTGATTCCTCTAGTAATTTTCAGGGAAAGTAGCGGGCCAGGCTATCCGGCATGGCGTCCTTGAGCCAGTGCAGGCCTCGATCGAGGCCTCTTGCTCCGACTGACGCCTGCCAGCCTTCTTGTTGTTTGAACGGGGTCATGTTGACCACCAGTGCCAGCGCCAGCAGCATGACCAGGCCGCGCCGCAAGCCGAACCCCGCACCC
>ERZ1034363.1443-NODE-1443-length-13455-cov-2.896995_pt1 | contig 13455 bp, 16 predicted proteins | sample MGYA00520616_ERZ1034363 | MGnify/ENA primary metagenome ERZ1034363 (study PRJEB33736, sample SAMEA104284506) | Azolla filiculoides | biome: Urban; feature: Water surface; material: Ditch water | place: Netherlands | collected 2015-10-28 | depth 0-0.1 m ...
GGGTATCGATGCGGAAGAGCGCAATCAATCTGAAGCGATTGGACATAATCTGTATGTTCAGGCTGAGTTAGAAGTGCCCATCATTGCCACCATTATTGGTGAAGGCGGTTCCGGCGGTGCATTAGCAATCGCCATGGGTGATGTGGTGTTGATGTTGCAAAACTCTACCTACTCTGTGATTTCTCCTGAAGGCTGCGCATCCATTCTCTGGAAGACTGCTGATAAGGCGCCAGAGGCTGCTGAGCAGTTGGGTTTGACTGCTCAACGTTTAAAGGCACTCGGCTTGATCGACAAGATCGTGGCTGAGCCAACCGGCGGTGCACATCGTGACTATGACACCATGATGAGCAGCATGCGCAAAGCTTTGGCTGAGTCACTCAAGACCTTCGATGGCATGAAAGTGGATGCGCTTCTTGAGCGTCGCCATGAACGCCTAATGAGTTATGGCAAGTTCAAGGAAATCGAAGCCAAGTCTTAAGGCAAAACCCAAAGCAGCCAAGCGTATTGGGCTTGCCTTAAGTGGTGGGCTTGATTCGGTTGTGTTGCTCGATACCGTTTGTAAGGCGGTTCAATCAAATTCCGCTAAAGAGTCAACTGAGGTTTGGGTATTTCATATTCATCATGGACTTCAAAAGTCCGCTGATCAGTGGCTAGAGTTTTGTGAGAAGCTCGCCAAAAAATACCAAGTGCATTTTGATTTCCGTTTATTGCATTTCGCAGATCAATCGCAGGGCAATATTGAAGCCAGGGCAAGGGCAGAGCGCTATGACGCTTTAACTGACTTATGTGTTGAGCATGGCATTCAAGATTTGCTATTGGCGCACCACCAAAATGATCAAGCTGAAACCGTGCTTTTGCAACTCCTGCGAGGTTCAGGTGTAGCGGGTTTATCGGGTATGCCGCTCAATCGTGCCAATGCTAAAGGCAATCAGTCTATTACCCTCTGGCGACCTTTATTAAATCAAAGCAAGGCCGAGCTAGAGGCCTACGCCAAAGAGTACAAACTCAAATGGGTGGAGGATCCAAGTAATCAGAATACGCGCTATCGCCGCAATGCGCTCCGTAAAGAAATTATTCCAAGGCTAGAAAAAATTCAGCCGGGCGCAATTACCAACCTGGCTCGCAGTGCAGATTTACTTGCCCAGTCGCAGTTGCTGCTTGATCGCTTGGCGAAGCAAGATGGTAAAAATATCCTTCAAGGTAAGAACATAAAGCTAGAACCTCTTTTATTGCTTGCTAAGAGAGATAAACCCGCTGCTAATAATCTACTGCGTTACTGGCTCAAGTTAAATGATTTAGCCATGCCATCCCAGGAGCGTCTTGAGTCTTGGTGGAAAGATCTGATGGCTGTAAAGCCGGATTCAAGCCTGGAGTGGCGGCATGATGAAGCAAGCATTTATTTGTGGCGCGGCACTTTGCAAGCAACCGAGCGCAGAGTTGGGCAATGGGTGTTTCAGAATGTGCCTGCACGAAGCAAGTCACTTGGTTTACCTGCCAACTGGGTTGAAGAGGCCCAAGCGCAAGGCCTTGTTGAGGAGAGATTGCGTCAAGGGGCAGAAAAGATCCAAATTAAGTCCAATACCCCACGCAAAACACTCAAGAATCTTTTTCAGGAGTCAGGCACGCCACCTTGGGAGCGTCAGGCGCCGCTGCTCTATATCAATGATCAGCTTATAGCGGTTGCTGGAGTAGGGGTGAGCTACCCGCATTTAGCGCTTACCGGCAAGCGAGTGCTTCCGGTATATCAATACAAGGCTTAGCACAGCCATAAAACCCTGTAAAATAAGCCCCTTTTAGACCCTAGGGAATGTAATTCCCAATAAATAGACAATACGACGGTTTTTATGGCTCTTATCGTTCATAAGTATGGTGGCACCTCAATGGGCTCAGTTGAGCGCATTCAGAATGTCGCTAAACGCGTTGCCAAGTGGATGCGTGCAGGTCACCAGGTAGTTGTGGTGCCTTCTGCTATGTCTGGCGAAACTAATCGTTTGCTTGGTTTAGCTAAAGATATCAATCCAGATGCAAATCCACGCGAACTCGATCAAATTGCCTCTACAGGCGAGCAGGTCAGCTCTGGCTTATTGGCCTTAGCATTGCTGCGCGAAGGTGTTGACGCGGTCAGTTATGCTGGTTGGCAAGTAACAGTCCACACGGATTCCTCATTTACTAAAGCCCGCATCAAGAGTATTGATGACAAGAAAATTCTTGCCGATCTCAATGCTGGACGTGCTGTTGTCGTTACTGGTTTTCAGGGTGTTGATCCAGATGGCAATATCACCACTTTAGGCCGAGGTGGTTCTGACACATCTGCTGTTGCAATGGCTGCAGCGCTTAAGGCTGATGAGTGCTTAATTTATACGGACGTTGATGGTGTCTATACGACTGATCCACGCGTATGTGAGGATGCTCGTCGCCTAGATAAAATTACTTTTGAAGAAATGCTAGAGATGGCAAGTCTAGGTTCAAAGGTGTTGCAGATTCGTTCAGTTGAGTTTGCTGGTAAATATAAAGTTAAAACCCGTGTTCTGTCATCGCTGACAGATCCGTTGATGCCCCTTGATCTAGAGATGAAGTCGGGCACCTTGATTACATTTGAAGAGGACAGCACTATGGAAGCCGCAGTTATTTCCGGCATCGCCTTTGCGCGTGATGAAGCAAAAATTACCGTTCTTGGGGTTCCTGATCGCCCAGGTATCGCTTATCAAATTTTGGGTCCGATTGCGGATGCCAATATTGATGTGGACATCATTATTCAGAACCAATCATTCGAAGGTAAAACTGACTTTACTTTCACAGTTCCACGCGCCGATTATCAAAAGGCCTTGGACTTGCTGAAGAACAACGTTCAAGCCCATATCGAAGCTAAAGAAATCACTGGTGATCCAAAGGTTTCTAAGGTTTCTGTTGTTGGCGTTGGCATGCGTTCCCACGTTGGCGTTGCTAGCAAAATGTTCCGCACATTATCGGAAGAGGGCATCAATATTCTGATGATCTCTACCAGTGAGATCAAGATTTCAGTAGTGATTGATGAGAAATATATGGAGTTGGCTGTACGTGCGCTCCATAAGGCTTTTGAGCTTGATCAGAAGTAAAAACACGCAGCAAACGCTTTAAAACCGCAGTAAAACCCCGCAGCCAACGGAATCCGTTAAACTGTGGGTCGTTGTAAAGGCATCAAGCAGGGAGACGTGGCCGAGCTGGTCGAAGGCACTCCCCTGCTAAGGGAGCATCGGGGCTAAAACTCTGATCGGAGGTTCGAATCCTCTCGTCTCCGCCAAAATCCTTGTGATTTAACTGCTTGAGCCGCTACGACAAATAACTAAGCCCCTTAACCGGGGCTTTTTTATTACCTATTTCCTGGCTACACCCGCAGCTTCTTGTAGACGCATTCGCTAAATCCCATCTGATTCGAGTATTCGAGCCTTTTCCTCTGCCCGCTTAAATATTTATTACTAAAGTTCACAACTTCACAACTTCTGTGGTATAGTAATCATAAAGGAGGGTAAATGAGAAGAGCGATACCAAAAACACATCAAGCTTTAGATTGGATAGGGAAGGGAATGACCGCAGCTCAAGCCGCTAGGAAGATGGAAATTTCAGAATCTAGCGTCTATGCCGCCTTAAGAAAAACAAAAGCAAAAGATTCAGGTTGTTGTCCAACATGTGGTCACAAATTAAGGAAATAAGATGAAAAAGACTCTATTAGCTGTTGCCTCAATCTCAGTAGCTGCATTTGCATATGCAAATACCTCATCTGATTCTTCTGAATTAGTTAGCCAGCAATGCAAGATTTCAGCTGAAGCTGTTTCAACATTGAAGGATTTGCGTTACGGCAATACCGCAATTCGTAAGGACGTGGCTGGCCTGATCAATTTAAACCTCAAGGTTCAGGAGAATAAAGATGCTGCTCAAATGACCTTAAACCGCATGGTTGATGATCAAGTAAATTCAGCATCTGCTTTGGAAGCGAAATATTGCTCTTAAATTGTGATGAATGGGTTGTTACCCAATCTGCTGTAAAGGCGTTTGATGACCCATTCATTTGAGTGTCCAGAGTGCGGCAACCCTAGAGGTATGTTGGGGGAGTGTCGTCAATGCGGCAGCGAAGAGCTTCCTATTCCACATAGCGATACTTTGGTTCTGAATCTAAAGTTTGATAGCCCAAGTGCTGAAGAGGCTTTGGAGCGATTAACTGTTGCACTCCGCCGTGCATCAGAAGTGGGCATCAAAGCAATTATCTTGATTCATGGTTACGGGGCTAGTGGTGAAGGCGGAAGAATTAAGCGGGCTGTCCATGATGCCCTGGAAAATAACTATTTCTCTGACCGTGTGGATGAATATCATTTTGGCGAACAAACAGCATTCGGTAGCGAGGCCTACCATGCACTGCTAGGAAGAAGGCCTGGGCTTAAAGCCTATCTTAAGCATTTCAAGGAAGGTAATGCTGGGATGACAGTATTAATACTGTGAGGTTGGGGTGGAATTGCTTAGAATGAGTCTATTCATCCCAACATGAGCATTTGCAAGGAGTAGCAATGACTGCTAAAAAAACGACAACTTCACACGAAGAGGCGCAAATCAATTCTGAAAATTTGATTGGCGACTTCAAAGCGCTCATGGCCGATGCCGAAGATCTCATCAAGGCTACCGCAAGTCATGATGATGGCCCCCTTAGCGCTATTCGTTCAAAGGCCTTAGATACTCTTAACAATGCAAAAGAAAGCCTCTCATCTGTTGAGGGTACCGTGACTGAAAAGGCTAAGGTCGTTGCTGAGCGTGCTGACGAGTTTGTTCATCGCAATCCTTGGGAGGCAGTGGGTGTTGCTGCTGGCCTTGGTCTATTGATTGGCCTTTTCATTCGTCGTCGCTAGGTCCTTATGTCACAAGAAAATCTCTTATCTGCGCTTAAGAATCTGGTCTCCACTGGAGCTTCCATAGCCCAGACACGTTTGGAGTTGATTTCTACTGATGTCCAGATTGCGCGCACTAAGTTTCTCGGTTTGCTGGTCATGGTGATCTTCACATTATTTTTCTTATTTTTTGGTTTGATCATGTTGGCATTGCTGATTGTGATTTACAGCTGGGAGATCGATCGCATCTTGGCTTTAAGCTTACTAACAGCTGGCTTCTTAGCAGTTGGTTGCATTTTGGCGCTCGTAGTGTTGCGCTCACTGAAGACCATGCCTAAATTATTTGAAGCGACGATTGCTGAGTTGGCCAAAGATCGTCAGGAGCTTGCTAAACGATGAGTCAAAAGCTGTCGGATCTTCAAGCTAGGCAAAAAGTCCTTCAGGAGCGGGCCGCGCAAGAGCGCGCTGATTTTGCCTTGCACTTTGAACCGATAGAAAAGCCGCTATCTTGGGCTGATAAAGGCGTAGACGCATTCAATTTTATAAAAAACACCCCAGTGTTATGGACTAGCGCATTTGCAGTTTTAGCTCACTACAAACCTAAGCTAGCGAGTAAAGTCCTGGCGGTTGGTTGGGGTGCCGTTAAATTACTTAAAAGCGCCAAAAAACTGGTGTAAATGGAGCCCCTAGGCTAGCAACACGGTTTTATTGGCAATGCCTTTTTGAGTTAGAAGGTCGCCGCCATTTAAACCGGCGATCTCTAAAAATGTTAAGGCACCCGCTACTTCAAATCCTGCTTTTTTAAGCAACTGACTAGCTGCAACAATAGTTCCACCAGTAGCCAAAACATCATCCACAATCAATACACGCGCATTTTTTGGTAGGGTAGATTGCTGAATTTCTAGGGAATCAGAGCCGTACTCCAAGCCGTAGGATTCTCGATGGCTAGCCAAGGGTAGCTTATTCGGTTTTCGGGCTAATGCGAGCCCTTTATGAGCCTGATGGGCTAGCGCAGTACCAAAGATAAAGCCGCGCGATTCAATGCCTAAAATGTGGCTATAGTCGAACTGCTTTGCAAGAGCCTCAAGCTGCAGGGTAGCCTCCTTAAAGGCGGCTGGATCGGCCAGAAGGGGGGAAATGTCTCTGAAGAGGATTCCGGGCTTAGGAAAGTCAGGCACTCCAGGTAGATAATCTAATAAATTCATTTTTGACTGATATGAAAACACAATTACTGATTATTACCGCATTAGAGTCCGAGCTCAATAAAAGCGTATTACCGGCTGGCGTGGATATTGTGTATTCAGGGGTTGGCAAGATTAACGCAACGGCCGCAACTATTCGGGCTATTCATGAATTTCAGCCCAAACGCATAGTGAACTTTGGAACTGTCGGAAAAATCAATGCTGGACTTCAAGGTCTACTCGAGATCGGCAAAGTAATTCAGCGAGATATGATGACGGTGCCACTGGCGCCAAGAGGTCAAACACCTTTCTGTCCTAAGCCATCTCACTATCTATCTATGGGTGGTGAACACACTTGCGGTACTGGCGATAGTTTTGTAACCGTCCATGATCCTTGGCTGATTTCTCAGGGTGTTGATGTGGTTGATATGCAATTCTTTGCGATTGCAAATATGGCCTATCAATTTAATATTCCGTGGCAATCATTTAAATACGTAACAGACGATGCCAACGAAGACTCCGGTCATGAGTGGACTCATCGTGTTAACCATGGTCAAGATCTCTATTTGAATAAGCTCAGTGAGCTCATGAGAGCTTAAATCTAGCTATTCAATACTTCCCAGATGAATACCTCTAAACCCTGGCTAAAGAATTATCTTGAGGGCGTTCCTCATGAGATCGATTTGGCCGGCCATTCATCGATTATTGAGCTTATCGAAGAATCGTTTAAGGCTTACCCAAATCGCATTGCAATAGAGTCAATGGGTCACACAATGAGCTACCGTCAGCTCGATGTGCTGTCAAAAGACTTTGCTGCATATTTGCAAACCTTGGGTCTAGATGCTGGCTCCCGAATTGGCATCATGTTCCCAAATGTTCCGCAATACTTGATTGCAATGTTGGGCACTCTGCGAGCTGGCTATGTTGTTGTCAACATCAATCCACTCTATACCGCACGTGAGCTCGAGCATCAATTACAAGACAGCGGTGCATCCATACTGGTGATGCTAGAAAACTTTGCACACATATATCAAGATATTGCCAACCAAGATTTGGTAAAGAAAGTGATCGTCAGTAGTTTAGGCGAAACTCTGGGGCCTAAAGGTGTAATCGTTAATCTGATTGCACGCCATATTAAGAAGCTCATTCCGCATTGGAATTTTCCTTGTGTCAAATTCAACCAAGCACTCAAAGTTGGTGCTGGCCACGGCTTTACTAAGCCGCACTTGACGCCCGAGGATATTGCTTTTTTGCAATATACCGGGGGTACTACTGGGGTTTCTAAAGGCGCCGTTTTATTGCACCGAAATATCTTAGCTAACCTGATCCAAATTGAGTCCTGGCTTGATCCTGCTTTAAAAAATCGGCGCCAGCAACAGCTCGTTTTTTTATGCGCCTTACCAATGACCCATATTTTTGCATTGACTGCTTGCGGTCTTTTGGGGATGCGCAAAGGCGCTAAATTACTATTAGTTGCCAATCCACGAGATATTGTTGGCTTTATTAAGCTCTTGATAAAGCATCCTGAAATCAATATTTTTCCGGGTGTTAATACACTTTTCCACGCACTCATTCATCATCCTGAATTTACAAAGGTGAAGTTGCCGAATTTATTGGTAACAATTGGTGGCGGCATGGCAGTACTCAAGAAAACTGCCGATCTGTGGCAAAAGCTCACTGGCGTTCCGATTGCACAGGGCTATGGCCTCTCTGAAACTTCGCCAGTAGTCTGCGTCAATACGCCGTTTGTAAAAGAATTTACTGGATCCATTGGTATGCCAGTGCCCAGTACAGACATCTTGATATTGGATGATGAAGGTGAAGAAGTTCCGTTTGGTACGCCTGGTGAGATTTGCATCAAGGGGCCACAAGTGATGGCAGGCTACTGGAATAGGCCTGAAGAGACCAAAGAATTTATGACCCCTAATGGCTATTTTAAGTCTGGTGATATTGGGATCATGAGCTCCGATGGTTATGTGCAGATTGTCGACCGTAAGAAAGACATGATTGTGGTTGCTGGATTTAAAGTATTCCCAAATGAAATCGAGGAGGTGATTTCTTTAATGCCGGGTGTGAGGGAGTGCGCGGTGATTGGATTCCCGCACCGCAAGCTTGGAGAGATTGTGAAGGCTTATATTGTCAAAGAAAAGTCAGAGCTAACCGAGGTCCAAGTTATTCAGTACTGCAAACAACAAATGACGAGTTATAAGCGCCCAAGAAAAATTGCCTTTATCGATGAAATGCCAAAGTCCAATGTTGGGAAAATCTTACGCCGCCATCTGCGGGATTTATAAAAGACTACAAGCCACCACCAAAGCGATACTGCCAAGAAACGCCATACAGGTCATAGCTATTATTTGTTCTCGAATATGCGCCAGTACTGGCAGATAGTCGAATCGAATTATGTTTATTCACTGGGTAGGACATGGTTGTGCCAAAGCGCCAGTTTTCTTGACTGCCGCTAATGGGATTGCCGTTTAGGTAAGATTGCCCACCAGTGAAGTAGGTTGCATCTACGGAGATCCAAGCAGTATTTTGAAAGTAGTAAATTCCATGAGTTTGTGTAGAGTAAACCGGGTTCTGCGATAAAGAATTGCCACCCATAAAATTGGTATTGCTGGTGTAAAAGATTCCTGCGCCCGCCAGCTCTAACCTCCAGGGACCCAGCGCTTTAGATATACCTAAGCCAGGTTGAATAAACCAACGATTGGCACCTACATTGATTAATTGATTGTCATCATATTTGCCCCATGGCACAGATGCTGCCAGACTGGCGCCAATAATGAGGTCTTGTTGATAGCTCTTAAATTGATCCAGTGTTAGTGCGGGTGCGCCATACAAATTAATTGCAGCCTTGATGAGTGGGTCGGATAAGCCTTCTGTGCTGGCATTGACTGTGCGACCACCAATACTGCTCGATCCACTTAATTGGCCATAGGGGAGAACTAGAGTGAGCTTTCCGGATTGACCAAAAGCATCAAAGATATGGGTCAGCCCAATTACTTCGCTAGTGAGCGTGTAATTTCCAGCTTTAGCTTGAGCAACCCCAGCGCTGATGAAGTTGATACCAATTGGTGCGTTGGAATAGGTGCGAGCCTCAATTTCTTGAGCATGCGCTAGCGTGGAAAAAAGAGTGCAAAAAGCCAGTAATAAATGGGAAAAGACTCTAGTAATCAAGCCATATGAAATGATGGATGACTTGATCATCAAGACTGTCTTGCAACGGCTCTATTATTTTGATTTTGGCTTATTGCCAAACAAAATCTCTAAGGTGGCAATGCTACCTAGCATCATGCTCATGCCTGTCAATAGTAAATAAGGCCATACAATTAACCAATACACAATCGACATAGCTACAACGTGCAATGGATTGGATTGGCCAAATTCAGTCATAGAAATCAAGAACGCTTTTCCATGTATTAGCCCGTGGACACCAGCTTCTAAATAATTCAAGCCCAAAACAACGAGCAGATAAATCACGGACTCTAAAAATAGTGAGCTCACAACACCATGCTTCCGATCTACTTTGATTGGGAAAGCTGCTTGGGCAACCAGCATGAACTTGGCGCATATCGCCGCCTTAAATAGCGCAAAACCAAAAATACTTAAAGGGATTGGTCTTTCATCTAGTGAGGTTGCTCCTAAAAAAGCCAGAGCGCAAAACCAAGTTCCAAAGTAAATAGTTAACTGAAATGCTTTTACAAATTCCTCTTTGGCTTTTTCTTTAAACGTATGCGCGGGAACTGAATTTGAGGAAGTTGTGTTCATGAAAGCTTTCTAGGGAATAGGATTAGCAATTGTTGCAAGAGCCGCCAGCTTCAACAGGAGCCGGTTCGTTGGTATACCGTGCAATAAATGCATGCTTGCTCTTCAGTGGTAGCTGAATCCACACAAAGTGACCGGATCCTGGGGCAACGTCAATGGGCTCACCTTTGAGATTCCACATGGCATCAAGCACCATATCTTGATTGCCTTCAGGCTCAATAATTTCTAATTTATCACCGAGGGAAAAACGATTCTTGACATCGACCTTAACGCGACCTGTGTCCTCATCGATCTCTAGAGTTTCGCCAACATAGAGACTTCTGCCAGATAGGGAGTGACCGCGCATATAGAGTTGATACTCTTTATCGTGATGACGCTCATAAAAGCCATCTGTATAGCCACGATTTGCAAGACCTTCTAAATTACCAATGAGGGACATATTCATTGGGCGACCAGCTACTGCGTCATCAATCGCAGTGCGATAGGCTTGGCAGGTGCGCGAAACGTAATAGGGTGACTTGGTGCGCCCCTCAATCTTGAATGAATCCACACCCAACCTCGTTAAGCGTTCAATATGCTCAATCGCACGTAGATCTTTGGAGTTCATGATGTAAGTGCCGTGCTCATCTTCTTCCATCGGCATCAAATCATCTGGACGACGCGCCTCCTGAAGAAGAACCACATCACCACTGGTATTTTGTTGACCTGGTTTTACCTTGTAATCCCAGCGACAAGCATTGGTGCAAGCACCTTGATTGGAATCGCGATGTGACATATACCCGGATAGTAAGCAGCGGCCAGAGTAAGCAATACACAGAGCGCCATGGACAAATACTTCTAATTCCATTTCTGGACAGTCTTGACGAACTTCTTCGATTTCATCAAAAGAAAGCTCACGTGAAAGAATGACGCGACTAATGCCAACAGAACGCCAAAACTTTGCAGACGCACCATTGACTGTATTAGCCTGAACAGATAAATGAATCGGCATATCTGGCCAAGCTTCTCTAGCCATCATGATGAGGCCGGGATCTGACATGATCATGGCATCAGGCTTCAATGCAACAACTGGATCCATATCTTTAATGTAGGTACGCGTCTTTCCACCATGAGGCAGTAGATTTGATACGAGGTAAAACTTTTTACCTAGAGCATGAGCGGTATCAATACCTTCCTTCAGCGTTTCCATTTTTCCGAAGTCGTTATTACGCACTCGGAGTGAATAACGTGGCTGCCCTGCATAAATGGCGTCAGCGCCAAAGTCAAAGGCAGTGCGCAGCATAGAGAGGCTGCCGGCAGGGGCTAGAAGTTCTGGAATCTTGGTCATGGGGGCTATTTTAGTGAATACAGGCTTTCTTGTTGGATTTGCAGGAACACCAAGCCCTGGAGGCCTCTAGACATGCGTTTATCCCAGCAATCCAGGCAAATAGCCCGCTATGAAGAGTATCCTACGGGGTCTGTGGCGAGCATTGCAATAATGAACAGGGAGCCTTCCCCTAAGCTTTCCACCCGAAATTGAAGGCACTTATTAAAGAATCAGAAAGAACGCAATGACAAAACTCACATCCAAGCCAATCCTCAAAAAAGCGAGCGGCATTCTGGCGCAAGAGTTTGCGATACCTAAAGACATCGCTTGGGCCTGGGTCACATTATTGCTGTCACAGGAAGAACAAAAGCGCGATAGCGAGGAAAAGCGCTATGCCCGCATTGCAGAATTCGAGGCTTGGATTGCGGAACTCAACTTACCGACGGATCCAAAAAATCCTGCAAGCGGAGCCGTAAGTCCAGAGTCGGTCAAGAATTCAGCTAGAAACGTTTTTGAGTGGCCGCATGAGTACATCTTTGAAGAGCCGGCAGCAGCCAAGCATCCAGATTCCAAGGTGACATATGCCGATACGATTACTAAACCAATCTTAGATGCCATTAAAGATGCTGGCGGATCCGATGATCGTCCTGCACTCATTGCTATTTTGGAAGGCTACGCAAAAGAGGGTAAAGAGCCATTTGCCAATGTCACGCCAGAAGGTATTGAATGGAAGGGTAGTAATTGGACCGAAGGAGATAAGCTCAATCTCCTCACCATCAAAACCTTAAATAACCGCCTTGCCAATCTAAGAAAGAAGGGGCTTATCTAGCCCAATTGCTCACACCGTTTATATTTCTAGGGTAATTTTGGTTTAAGAAATTTATAGTTAAAAGGAGTTTCAATGTTTTTTCGATCTCATGTTGGTTTATTAACCTTGGCAGCTGTTTTTAGCTTATTGGCCAATGTTGCAATCGCTCAACCCGACGTCCCACCTTTTTATCAGGCAGTGATGCAGATGAAGCCAGATGGAAAATTGGGCCAGGTCATTAAGCAAGAGAAGATTAAAACGCCGATTAAGGGTGCCCAGGCTTGGAGAATCGCTTACATCTCCTCCGACTTAACTGGTAAGAAAACCATCTCAACTGGCTTAGTAGTTGCGCCAGTTGGCCAAAATCCTGCTGGTGGTAGACCAGTGATTTCATGGTCACATGGAACCACAGGTAATGCGCAATCATGTGGACCTTCTCAAGTTCAAAATCCAGCCAAAGACCTGAATGAGTACTTTTTGGTAGGCGGCAATTCCTGGACTGACTATGGCTTACCAAACGTTCAGAAGTTTATTGATGAGGGTTACGTGGTTGTTGGCACTGACTATCAAGGCTTAGGTGGTGGCGGCCGTCATCAATATGCTGTTTCGAATACCAATGGTCGTGATGCCATCAATATTATTCGCGCTGTTGGAACCATGAAAGAAACTGGCGCCGGTAAAAAGGCTGTTATCTATGGTTGGTCACAAGGTGGTGGCTCAACTATCGGCGCTGCAGGTCAGCCTGAGTATATTGCGCAAACAGGAACTGCCTTTGACGGTATTGATATCGTTGGATTTGTGGCAATGGCACCAAATGACTTGGCGATGTACCAACCTGAAAAACTGGATCAAGCCAGCGGAACCAAGATGATTAATGATTTCGCGACAGCATGGTCTGGAAATGTTTTTGACTTTGCGCACTTTTCACAAAATATGCAGGGTACTCAAGCAGCCTATCCAGATAAATTAAAGCTGTCTGACATTTTCACTGATGAAGGTGCTAAGGCATTGGATGATATTTATCTCAATAAGTGTGTTCATGTGGCCGTAGATACGATCAACTACACCTATGGAAATTCTTACAAATCCTTGGTTAGACCGCAGATCAATAACGGCCTTGCATGGGCTCAAGCCATTATTGATGGTGCAGTAAATGTCAAAGTGAAACCTGCAGCGCCGGTGCTTGTAATTTGGGGCAATAAAGATACGGCTATGCCTCCAGTTATGGGTGACTACTATCGCAAGAAGGTTTGTGCGATTGGTGGCAATGTAGCTCGAATTCAGTTGCCTGGCGATCAAACACATTTCTCAACACCAGGCGCTGCTATCCCGTTTTACATGCCTTGGATCAAAGATCGTCTAGCAGGTAAACCTGCATCAGATGGTTGTGCTGCTGAAAATGTAATGTAATCATTCTGAAGTGATAGAGCTCAAACAAAAGCCACCCTTGGGTGGCTTTTTCTTTGGGTCGACAGGTGCCTAAATTGACTATGCTAGGATTTAGTTAAATAAGGCCCGCCTTAGATAATTTTCTATAAAAAG
>ERZ1034363.1444-NODE-1444-length-13455-cov-1.796158_pt1 | contig 13455 bp, 6 predicted proteins | sample MGYA00520616_ERZ1034363 | MGnify/ENA primary metagenome ERZ1034363 (study PRJEB33736, sample SAMEA104284506) | Azolla filiculoides | biome: Urban; feature: Water surface; material: Ditch water | place: Netherlands | collected 2015-10-28 | depth 0-0.1 m ...
GGGGCGCAAGACGGCGGAGTTGGCGACACGCATCAACGCGCCACTGACCGCCGGGTCGGCCTCAACCGCTTTGGCAAACTCATGGATGCCCGCATTTTCATCCTGAGCGGCGCTTTGCAGTTTGATCAACGCAATGCCGGGTGTGGGAAGCGAGGCACCGCTGATCAATACCGCTTCAACTAGGTCGTATGCCAATGTTTTTCCTATTCCTGTTCAATTCAACGTTGTTGTTATGTCTGAATCGCCGCAAATCAAGCAAACTTCTAGCCGCGATAAACCGAGGGGGACATGCCGCTCCAGTGGCGGAAGGCGCGGGTAAAGGCGCTCTGTTCCGAAAAGCCGAGCAGAAAGGCAATTTCGGTGACTGACTTACTTGGATCGTCGAGATAGCGCCGCGCCAGTTCATGGCGAATTTCATCGAGCACTTTTTGGTAGGTCAGGCCCAGTTCGCCTAGTTTGCGCTGAAAACTCCGCTGGCTCATGCCGAGCGCGCTGGCAAGTTCCTGCGCTGAAGGCGTGCCGGAGGTCAGTTCGCGTAACAGGTAAGCTTTGCTGCGGCTGATCAGGTCGCTATCGATAAAGCTGGCCATCTGCTCTGCAAGAATCGAGTCAAAGGTGTTGGCCAACGGAATGTTGGCCGATGGCAGCGGCATGTCTACGGTTTCCCGATCAAGCAGGAAGCAATCCCGTTCAGTCCCGAAAATTACCTTGCAGCCGAAAAAGTCACGCCATGGGGCCGGGTTGTCGGGTTGGGGGCGGCGCAGGTGAAGCTCAGTAGCATTTAGTTGTTGGCCATAATTGGTCCGACACATCGTCAGCAGAACAGACAGGGTGAAATCTGTCATCGGGTAGCCAATCGGGTCATCACCCCGGCCGTGATTGTGGACGAACCACAATCCCGCTGGTTCTTCGATAAGTTGGTAGGAGAAATCCGTGCCAATGATTCGTGAGAATCGTTCCATCCGCTTCAGGCCGGTATGAAGCGTCCGGCTCGAAAGCCAGGCAAAACCCATGGTGCCAAGGTTGGATGGATGCCAGCATTCACCGGCGCGTAAGGCAAAAGCGGGGTCCGGAATGAGTGTCATCGCTTTGGCGAACGCCACATCAGCAAGATGGCTTGAGATTCTTGCACGAACATCGCGCAGCGTTTCGGGCCGAATGCCAAGTTCATTCATGAACTGTTGCGGGTCCAGACCATGCAACTCAACCAGTCGAAGCACAATAAGCCAGACGGATGCGAGGGTGCTTCCTTGTTTCAACATGTCAAATCGCTCCTGCGCTATTTGTTTTTCATATTGGCATGAATAGTCATGCGAAAGGCGTTAGAGGTCAAGTGCCGCTGAGCGCGAATTCGTATCCTCCAGATAACAACATAAAAAACTGGCTAGTCGGCAGTTAGGTGAACAGTCGGTTTGCTAGCCCCTGGAGATACATCATGACGAATAACTCCGAGATTAAACACAGTCTGGATCCAATAAGCGGCTTTCTCAGTCGCAATGCCGGCATGGTGGTTGCCAGCCGTCTGCTGGACGAAGCTAAAAGCAAAAACGGTTTGTTGAGCGCTTTGTGGATTGATATGGATCGCTTTCGTCTGGTGAATGATTCATTCGGTCATTCCGGGGGAGATCGTGTCATTGCGCTTATCGCTGAGCGGATTCGTGCCTGCGTTCGTGATGACTGCGCCTTGATACGTGTTGGCAGCGATGAGTTTGTCGTGCTCATGCCTTTGCAGGAAACATTATGTGCCGAACAATTTGCCAGGCGGATATTGCTTGAAATCGAGGCGCCACTGCTGATCGACGGGATACTTATCCATCCATCTGCCAGTACTGGTATTGCCATGAGCCGGGGAGATGATGATCCCGGCGCTTTGCTGGAACGTGCAGACAGGGCAATGCTTGATGCCAAACGGCAAGGTGGAAATCGTTTTGTCGTTTCGGGGCATGAAGCAGTTCCTGGCCGCCTTGGAACCCGTTTGGCCCGTGAGGAAATGGCGATTGAAAGTGCCTTGCATCAGGCACTGGAAAACGGCGGGCTTGAATTGCACTTTCAACCGATTATTCGTCCGGATGGTCGAATCGAGGCAGTTGAGGCGCTTATGCGCTGTACGGTTGGTAACGTATTAATCGAGCCCGAAAAATTCATCCCTGTCGCTGAAAAAAGTGGACTCATCGTTCGACTGGGTGAGTGGAGTCTGCTGCAGGGAACCCGATGTGCCGCCCGGCTACGCGATCAGGGCCTGGCGACCAAGGTGGCGATCAATGTTTCGCGGGCTCAGTTGATCTCGACAGAATTTCTACAAGCCCTGAACGGTGCGCTGATTTGCGCCAATGTGCCGCCCGCATTGATCGAACTTGAGCTGACCGAATCCTTGTTCATGGATATTTCACCGACTGTCCAGGCAAATTTGCATGGTGCCTGCGCGCTAGGTGTCGGATTGGCGATTGATGACTTTGGCACTGGATTTTCCAGTCTGGCCAGCTTGAAAGATATTCCGGCCAAAAAACTCAAAATTGATCGTGCCTTTATCAAGGTCTTGCCGGGAGATTGGCGGACGCTGGCGATCGTCAAGGCGATGGCTCAGCTCGGGCGTGAGTTGGGCATGGTCGTTGTTGCTGAGGGCGTTGAAACACCGGAACAACTGGTTGCCTGCGCCGTGGTCGCCGGCGTGGATGCCTGCCAGGGTTTTTTGCACACTCGCCCAATGTCTGAAAACGACTTGCTGGCTTGGATGATAGCGAGAAAGCAATCATGAACAATCAATCGATGAATGAAATTTCCCCGGTTGCCGGAGCGCTTGAGCAGAATATTCAGGCGATCGATATTCCCCCGCGCCCGATGATCATTGACCGGATTCGGTCAGCAATGAACGAGGATGTGCCCAATTTCAAGTTTGTTGGGCAACTGGTCAGTGCCGATGTCAGCCTGGCTGCCGGTTTGATCAAGACCGCCAATTCGCCCTATTTCGGTTACCAAACACGGGCGCGTTCAGTGAATGAAGCCTTGATGATGCTGGGGCTTGATATCTCCTGCCGCGCCATTGCGACGATCTGCCTGCGGCAGGCCTTTCCCAATGGTGCCCATTACGAACGTTTCTGGGATGCCTCGGCACGCATCGCCGCACTTTCCGGCTGGCTCGCCCGACAGATCAGGCGGCCAAATTTGCGGCCGGATGACGCATATACCTTCGGCCTCTTTCGAGATTGCGGCATCGTCGTATTGCTGCGCCGTTTTCCGCTCTACAAAGACACGCTGGCAAGAGCCAACAACGAAGCAGTTCTACCATTTACGGCGGTTGAGTTGCAGGATTTTCCAACCGACCATGCAACGATAGGCTGCTTGCTGGCGCAAAACTGGTGGCTGTCTAACGGCATCTGTCAGGCCATCCGCTATCACCACGATCAGCCGGCAATCGAACTTTTCGAGTCAGGATTGCCGCTGGCCAGCCGCTATCTGGTTGCCATAAGCCAGTTGGCCGAACATCTGCTGCAAAAAGTGAGCGGCGCCAGCCATACCGAAGAATGGACCAAACTCGGCCCATCCTGCCTGCGCTTGCTTAACCTCGACGCGTCCGATTTGCCTGAAATTTATGAAGAGGCGTCATTGGTGCTCATCGATGTGGACTAAGGTGAGGGGAGCTGACCTAATCTGGTGTTAATTTTGATTCAGGAACCGGCACGATTAACAAAGGCACAGACATTGGCAGCAGGAATTGGCTTGCTGAAATAAAAACCCTGTATGGTTGGTACGCCCTCTTGTTGCAAGAATGTGAGTTGTTCGAGGGTTTCAACGCCTTCGGCAACGGTACTGATACCGAGGCTGTTGCCAAGCGCGACGATGGTACGCACGATGGCGACATCCTTTTTGTCACCAGGAACGCCATCAACAAAACTTTTGTCGATTTTGAAACAACTGACCGGCAAATCGCGCAGGTGTGAGAGTGATGAATAACCCGTACCGAAATCATCTACCGTCAGGCTAATCCCGGCGTTAACCAGGCAATGCAGCATCTCAACAATATCGTTTCGCCGCTCAAGTGCCCCCTCGGTGATTTCAAACTCAAGTCGATTTGTTGGCACGCCAGCACGGGCAACAATCTCCAGGGCATGCTCAGCAAAACCAACATCGAGTTGTGACGGTGCAATATTTAGCGCGACGGTAATTTCCTGAGGACATTCGCTGCCCCATTCATTAATTTGCTGACAAACGGACTGCAAGACCCAATAGCCAATATCGCCCATCAAACCAATTTCTTCAGCCGTCGGGAGAAACTCGATGGGCTGCAACAAGCCGCGGACCGGATGTTGCCAACGAATAAGCGCTTCCAAGCCAATCGGTTTTCCATCACTCGCCAAACATTTGGGCTGGTAGTACAGCACAAACTGATTCTTGGCCAGCGCCTGGCGTAACTCCCAACCCAGATCAAAACGCCGGCGCGCCGATTCCGTCAGGTCACCGGTATAAAACTCAAAGCGATTGCGCCCCTTTTCTTTCGCTCGATACATGGCCGCATCCGCCGCCTGAACAAGTTTTCCAGCATCCAAGCCGTCATCGGGATAAACCGCAATACCGATACTGGCCGCTGGCACAACGTCATGCCCTTCAAAGCGCATCGGACTGGCCAAAAGCGTTTGCAGGCGATTGATCATTTCGCCAACGGATTCTCTGCTGCCTATGTTCTCAGCGATGATCACAAACTCATCGCCCCCCCAGCGCGCCAAGGTATCCTCAAGGCGCAAAGTCTGCCCTAATCGCGCGGATATTTCTTTCAGGTAATGGTCACCGATCAAATGGCCAAGTGTGTCGTTGATGTTTTTAAAGTGGTCGAGATCAACGAATGCAACCGCCAGTAATTCATTTCGCCTTGCTGCGCGATTTATTGAAAGCTCAAGTTTTTCGTTCAACAGCAGACGATTGGGGAGGCTGGTCAACGGGTCATGATTGGCCAAGAATCTGAGTTTTTCCTCAGACTTTTTGGCTTCAGTCATGTCGGAGAAAACGGTCACATAGCTACGGACTTTGCCATCGCTATCGAGCACGGCGGCAATACTTCCCCACTGCGGGAAAATCTCCCCATTTTTCTTGCGATTCCACAGTTCACCGCGCCAGAAATGCTGACTGCTAATGTCTTCCCACATCCGCTTGTAAAACGCCGCATCATGGCGACCGGAGCGCAGAAGAGAAGGCCCATTACCAAGCGCTTCAGCTTGCGTGTAGCCGGTGATTTTTTCAAAGGCCTGATTGACGGCTGTAATTATCCCGTTCTGATCGGTCACCATGATCGATTCAGCGGCGTTTTCAAAAACGGTGTTTGACTGGCGCAAGCGGGCATCAAGCAACTGCCGTTCGCTGATATCGCGAAAAACAATGACGATCCCGGATTCAGGCGCAAGGGCATCGAGGGGCGTGACGATGAAGTCAACGGGGACGCATTCCCCCAACTTGTTGGTGAAACACCCTTCGCTGTAATGGCGGCCATCTTCCGACTTCAGGAAAGCGGATACGAGTCCGCCCTCATCTGGCACCGGCACACCATTCCCATCGCATTGGCCGAGGACAGCAGACAAATTCATACCAATTAACTCGTCCGAACTGTACTTGAGGATTTCGGCGCTGGCGGCATTGGCAAATGTGACTTTGCCGAATTCGTCGGTACCGATAACGCCTTCACCGGCGGCATTGAGAATGGATGAATTACGCCGCTGTAACTCTTCAATGGCCTGCTGATATTCGTGACGCAAGGTAACGTCGCGTGAATTGGCGACAAACTCGACAGGCAACTTGCTATTGCCGACATGTATCGGTTTGACCGTGCTTTCCATCCAGATCGTCTTGCCACTTCGGCAGGTACAGCGAAACAGAACCGTGCGTGGCGTGCGGCTGTTGAAAACGAGATCAAGCGTCTGACGGATGCTGGCATGGTCATCCGGATGAATGAAGTCGAAGCAGGGCCGATCAATCAATTCCGTCGGTTTGTAACCGATCAGGTCATAGCTTGATAGCGAAACAAAGGTGATGAGACCATCGCGATTGTGGCGGGAAATGATGTCCGTCGAATTTTCAGCGAGAAGTCGGTAATTCTGTTCCGATACATTCAGCGCTTTTTGCGTCAAAACCTCGATCAGCGTGAGCGAAAGGCTGTGTGCGGCATCGGTTTCAATCGTGGTCCACGGCAGGGAATGCCCGCGTTGATCTTGCATCCAAAGCGAAAAAGAGCGGCGAGGTTCGATGCGTGGGCCGTGACTATCATTAACAAAGCTTTTGTTTGGCTCACCGGCCCAGGGAATGGCGCGCACCCTTTCTTCACGAAACCAGAGGATGTAATCCGAGAAATTCTGGTCAAGACGGACTGCCAGCAAGCCAGCCGCAGTGTCAGCAATGGCCGTAGCAGGCGGGTAATTACGTTCCAGACAATCGGTAAAGTAGACCTCGTTGCCATGCAAACCTTCCAGCCAGCCGACCAACATTGCAACTTCATCCAGCGGTGGCACGTGGCCGAAGCAGTATTGCTTGCCGTTGATGGCGATGATGCCACCCGTTGCGCGAACCAGGTGTAACAAATCGTTTTCCATCAGCGCCAGGACTTCACCGACATCACCACTCTGACGGATGAAGCGGGTCAAGGTCATCAAGGTGCCGCGCACCTGATCCATGTAGCGATTGCGCTCTGCCGCTTCCAGGTTGGTCAGCTTCAATGAAACCGTCTTGCCGACAAATTCAGCCAGTTCGCGCAGATGGAATGGCACCCGTTTTGGCGTGACATGGTGACAAGCGATCAGCCCCCATAAACGACCGCCTTGCATCAGAGATATGGTGATCGTTGCGCCGACGCCCATATTTCGCAGATATTCAATATGAATGGGCGACATGCTGCGCAGGACGGAATGTGACATATCAAGTGATTTGCCACTTTCTGGGTGCGCCGCTGGCGTAATGCCCACCGAAACGGCATCAACATCAGCCAGAACGCGAATCAGATTGCGCGAATACAAGCGCCTTGCTTGTGGCGGGATGTCCGATGCCGGAAAATGATTGCCCATCAGGGAGGGCAGCTTTTCATTCCGGCTTTCGGCAATTACCTCACCGTTCCACTCGGCATCAAAGCGGTAAATCATGACGCGGTCGAAACCTGTCAGCAAGCCAACTTGTTCGGAAATGTACTGGGCGTAGCGGAGAAAATCAGTTTCTACATCCGACTGCCAGAGCGCATTGCGGGTAGAAACAAACAGATGCCCAAAGTATTGCTCCTCTGACTCATCGCTCGGCTCAACTTCCAGCACCCAATTACCATCGACGCGATGCACCTGCGCGGCCAGCGAAAGCGTGCGGCCTGCGCGACGGATGCTCAGCATGGCCGGCACCGAGGGATTCAGATCACCCCGGATCGGCAAATGCCATATTTTTTCAGCGTTTTCCGGGCCAACCAAATCAGCCAAAGGTTTACCGAGGGCGGCACCAGGCGTCAAGCCAAGATATTCAGCCAGATTTTCGCTGACTTGTACGACCAGTTGAGAAGCACCATCAATAACCAAGAGTGCGCCACAAGGCTGGATCAAACCTGGCGTATGGATCGGTTCCATTTCGCAGCGTTTGAGTGCCTCTTCAAGCGCTGCGCTGTCTTTAAACACCGTCATGGCAATCTCCGGTCAAGGTGCGCAAGAATTTCCTCAAACAATGCGCTTGCCGATTTGGTTGCATCAGTGATTTGTTCGGGCGGGCAAATTTCTGCTGCGAATGTCCAGAACGCCTGCCACATGGGCATTGTCTGCTCGCCGTAGCCGGCAAAGAAACGGCCACCGGTTTGTTCATCAAGTTTGAGTGTGCTTTGCAATTGTTTGAAAATTACCCGACCACCCAGCGCAGAGCCTTCCAGCACATAAAGGCAACCGACCATCTGGCCTGATGAGCGAATGTTGGGTCCATTCCAGGCCAGTTGTGGTGTGCTTAAACCTAAATATTCGAGATCGGCCAGCAGATCCGGCATGCGGCGACGTGCGGCGTAATCGAAGGGCAAACCCTGCGTGGCAATGAAATCCGAAATGGCATTTTCCGTTGGCGCGTTAGTCGCGAACAGCGCCTGCAGCGCCAGACCGTAATCGGCCATGGACAATCCCGAGCGAACCAGAGGTGCCAGCAATGGATGGTGGTCAAGACGATGGTGCAGATCGCGCGTCGCGGCGCGCAACTCAGCCTGTAAGACAGCGACCGTGTCGTTCTCTTTAACCATCGGGTGATGGATATCAGCTTTCAAAATGGTTTCCCCTCCATTTGGCCTTGCGCCAATAATTTATTTTTTATTGGAATTGCTACCTTCGCCGCCGATTGAGCAGACCGTAAAGCAGTTGAAACAAGGCATCCGGGTTCACTGGCTTGGTGACAAACTGATCCATGCCGGCCAGTAAACAGGCTTCACGGTCGGCTTCAAAGGCATTGGCGGTCATTGCCACAATCGGTGTGCGTTCATAGCCAGGCATCCGTCGCAACTCTTGAGTTGCTTCCAGCCCATCAACCACCGGCATCTGCATATCCATCAAGATCAGGCTGTAGGATTTTTGTCCCGCCATGGCAATACCCACGGCACCGTTTTCTGCGACATCGACCGCAAAGCCAACGTCAGTCAGCAACTCGGCAATGATCTCCTGATTAATCGGGTTGTCCTCGCAAACCAGTACGCGCGTTCCCTTGAAGTCGCGGCTTAACAAGGTGTCGGGTGATAGTGCGTAACTGGTGGGGAATCCTGTGGCACTGTTGGCCGGCATGGCTTGAGTGCATTCAAATGTTGCGGTAAACCAAAATTTGCTGCCGATATTTGGCTCGCTTTCGGCGCCTGTTTCGCCGCCCATCATTTTGGCGAGATGCCGGGTGATCGAAAGTCCGAGGCCTGAACCGCCAAATTTTCGGGTGGTTGAGTTGTCAGCCTGCTCAAAGTTATGGAACAGGCGGCTCATGGTTTCCTGATCAACGCCGATGCCGGTATCGCTCACTGCGAAGCGCACTTTGATTTTTTTACCCTCAGTTGCCAATTGCTCAAGCGTCAGGACAATTTCACCCTGTTCGGTAAATTTAAGGGCGTTACCAAGATAGTTGAGCAAAGCCTGGCTAACGCGGGTTGCGTCACCTTGGACTAGCGCCGGCAAGTTTGGATCGATTACCGTCTTTAGTCTCAGACCTTTTTCGGATGCCTTTGCCTGAATCATCGAAATCGACCGCTCGGAGATGTCGCGCAGGGAGAATTCGCTGACTTCCAGATTCAGTTTTCCCGCCTCGATTTTCGAGATGTCGAGAATGTTGTTGATCACCGCCAACAAGTGTTCCGCACAACCCACCACCTTGCCCAGTTTGTCCTGCTGATTAGGATTGAGCGGCGTTTGCATGAGTAAATGCGTCAGCATCATCACCCCGTTCATTGGGGTTCTGATTTCATGGCTCATATTGGCCAGAAAAGCACTTTTGGCCACATTGGCAGCTTCTGCGGCTTCCTTCGCATGGGCCAGTTCGACCGTCCGGTTGGTGACCATTTCTTCAAGGTGTTCGCGATAGGCGTCCAGTTCCTTGGCGATCCGCATTTTCTCAGTGATGTCTTCCTTGACCGCAACGAAATGGGTTATCTCGTGATTGGCGTCACGAATCGGTGCAATACGCACATGTTCATAAAAAATTTGCCCATCCTTGCGCCGATTGCTGAACTGTCCGGCCCATGGTTTGCCTTGGCCCAGCGTTTCCCAAAGCCGTGCGTAAACACCCGGAGCGGTCTGGCCGGAATTGAAAATTCGCGGATTTTGGCCAATTAACTCGGCTTCAGTGTAGCCAGTCGATTTAAGACAGGCGGCATTGACGTATTCAATAACCGAGTTGCGGTCAGTAATGACGATGCTTTCCGGGCTTTGCGCCACAGCTTGAGACAATTTGCGCAGGGATTGCTCAGCCTCGACGCGGTCAGTGATGTCGAGGCAATGACCGATGTAACCGATAAACTTGCCTTCACTGTCGTAGCGCGGTGTGCCGTTATCACGTATCCAGCGAAATTCACCATCATGGCGACGCAGACGGTAATCCATGCTGAATGTTTTGCGCTCATCAAAGTGCTGGTCGTAGGTGGCTACGCAACTTTCAATATCATCCGGATGAACGCCTTCGGCCCAGCCATTCCCCTGTTCCTCTTCCAGTGTGCGGCCGGTGAATTTGAGCCACCCCTTGTTGAAGTAATAACAAAGCTTGTCTGTACCTGCTGCCCAGATCAGGCCCATGCTGCTGTCGGCCAGACTGCGCAGGTTGTGCTCGCTTTCGCGCAGCGCCATTTCGGCACTCTGGTCTACAAAAAGCAGAACGGTTCTGCCTTCCGGGCTGGCTTCTTCGTGCAGGTGAATGACGTGCACATTGCAGACAATGGTTTCGCCGCGTACGCGCAGACCAAGCAAGGGTAGCGTCTGTGCCCCTTCATTTGAGCGGACACGCAGCAAGCGGTAAATTGAACTGTGGCTTCCCGTTTCAAAAAGCTGAACAACGGAGCGCCGCTGCAAGGCCGCATTCTGGCTCAGACCAAGAAAATCGCTGGCCTGCAGATTGGCATCAATAATGAAACCTTGTGCATCAACGATGACTGCCGGCAGCGGCAAAAAGGCAAAGAGCGAACGGTACTTTTCCAGCGCCAGCGAGATTTCGCTTTGGGCACCAACCAGTTGCTGGTTTTGAATCTCCAGCTCCGTCTGATAAATGCGTAATTCTTCGATGAGATGCTCTTTATCGGTGTTTGTATTGTCACCGGGAGCACTGAGTATTTCCGCTTTGGACTGTTCTATCGCTTTTAAGGCCCGCTCGCGGAGTTCCGTCAGATTGACCTGATGATTTTTCATGATGCCTTACCCAAATGGCGTGCCGTTACATTGACGTGACTGACTACGGCACCAAATTCCTGACCTATAACCGGCGCGGCATTCATGACAAACCAGCGCTGTTCAGTAGGGGAATGACATGGATATTCGAGGGTGAACATTGGCGAGCTGCCTTCAAGCACCCTGCGTAATCCCTGGGCTGCGGCAGTGGCGATTTGGCTATCTCCATGATTGCCGGCCTGGCATGCTTCGAGGTAGTTGGCACCCAGTCCTGTGCGTTTGAGGTCTGCGTCGCCATTTGCCATGGCAAACCGCCGCCAGGCGGCGTTGATCATGATGATTTTGCCGATCACATCGACGACGGCAATGTGCTCAGGTAGCGCATCAATGATTGCCTGGAGTCGTCTCGCATCATGGTATGCCGTCACGTCAACGAAGGTTGCCACCACGCCACGCACTGTGAACGAAGGCACCTTGTAGGGCAGCATGCGGACAAGGTAGGTTCTTTTGTCATCCAGCGAGACAATTTCGCGTTCAGTCATGCGCTCGGTTTTGAGCGTATTTTCCATGTCCTGCATCAGATCTGGATAACGCAAGAGGTGGGAAATGTCGTCCAGCGGGCGCCCGACATCGGAATCGCGCAATTTGAAAATCTGGCAGGCATCCGGGCTGAAGCGGGTAATCACCATCTGAGCATCAACGAAAACGGTTGCTACGCCTGAGGCCTTGGCCATGCCGTCGAGATCGGCATTAACGCGACTGACGATCAACATTTTTTCCTGAAATTCGGCGTTGACCGTACTCATTTCCTCATTGACCGACTGCAACTCCTCATTGGAGCTTTGCAGTTCTTCGTTGGAGGCCATCAGTTCTTCATTGGTGGCTTGCAACTCTTCGTTGGAGGTTTCCAGTTCTTCAATCGTTGCCTGCAGGCTTTCGCGCGTCGCACCGAGCTCCCGTTCGAGAATGTTGATGCGGGCCACTGTTTCGGCATCGACGTTGATGGCTTCAACGGCTTCGACATCACGCGTTGACTCAACCTCGAAGCAAAGCAGCGAAAGGCGTTCCTCGCTCTCGTTTTCGATCGGATGCACTGACAAGCGCAAGCGGCAATGCTGGCCATTACGCAGCATGACATCAACGAGATCGGAAACCAGTGAGGACTTGTCGCGTTCCGCCTTGTAAAGCAAGGCTGAGGCAATTGGCGTCAGCGAATCCGGCAACATGCGATTGATCTGCAGGCTGGCCGCACCTTCCTTGTTGTGCAGGAAAATGTTGACCTCGCCGTAGAGGTGAATCGCTTCGTGATTTTCATTGACCAGTATGGCGGGCGGTGCAAACTTGGCCATCAACGCAGCTACGCCGGCATCGGCAATATTGTGGTCACTTGGCCGACGGCGACTCTTGACGCCCTGCGGTGCCTTGTCGAGCACCGGGTGTGGATAAGTCGAGCTGCCCTTGCGGTTGAGGAAAGGCACGGAGGCCGCACCCTTGCGCCGGAACAGCTTGTGTTTGGCGTTGATTGTCTGCAGACCTTCGGTCATGGCTGCGAGCGATTCGCTGGAACCGAGCAACAAGGCGCCACCCTGATTGATGGCGTATTGCAGGGAACGCAAGGCGCGTTCCTGCGCGACAGACTTGAAATAGATAAGGGTGTTGCGACAGGTGACCAGATCCATTTTGGTAAAGGGTGGGTCAGCCAACAGATTGTGGCGGGCAAACACCACGCACTGGCGCAATTCATTCTTGATCAGGAAAGTGTCGCCCTTTTTGGTAAAGAAGCGTTCAAGCCGCTCGGGGGATAGTTCCGCCGCTGCCGATTCCGGATACTGGCCAATACCTGCGGTTTCAACACACTGCAAATCGACATCGGTTGCAAAGATCTTCAGGTTGGGCCAGCGCCGTTCGCGCTCGAAAGCTTCCATGAACAGCATGCCGATGGTGTAGGCCTCTTCGCCTGTTGCTACACCGGCAACCCAAACCCGTATTGTGTCGCCAGCCAGTTTTTGCGCGACCAGCGGTGAAATGACCTTTTCGGCCAATTCATTGAAGGTTTCCGGATCGCGGAAGAAACTGGTCACCGAAATCAGCATTTCGCGGCGCAAGGTAATTACCTCGCCACGGTCGTTCTCCAGTAAATCGAGATACTGGTAAAGCTCGGGGGTGTGACGCACCTGCATGCGTCGTTCTATGCGCCGCATGATGGTGGCCGGTTTGTAGTCAGAGAAGTCGATGCCGCCAATTTGATGCAAGAGTTGCAGGCAAGCGGCGAGCACGTCTTCGTTGCTCATCGTTGCATAGGGGATGACTTTGGTTTCGACCTGTAATTCTTTGTAGGGCAAATTCAGGATGTGTGCGACCAGTCGCAAGGGCAATTCTTCGGCCGGCAGAATGGCATCAACAATCCCGGTGCCGATGACACTGCGTGGCATGCCATCAAATTTGGCGGACTCCGGCTCTTGCGCCATCAGGAAACCACCGGCGGCATTGATTGCCACGGCGCCGCGCGTGCCATCGGTGCCGGTGCCCGACAAAATAATGCCGAGCGCGTGCTTGCCGTACACCTCGGCCAGTGAGAAAAGGAAAATATCGATGGGCAGTGTCAGCCCGCGCGGGTTCTTCG
>ERZ1034363.1445-NODE-1445-length-13448-cov-2.063196_pt1 | contig 13448 bp, 18 predicted proteins | sample MGYA00520616_ERZ1034363 | MGnify/ENA primary metagenome ERZ1034363 (study PRJEB33736, sample SAMEA104284506) | Azolla filiculoides | biome: Urban; feature: Water surface; material: Ditch water | place: Netherlands | collected 2015-10-28 | depth 0-0.1 m ...
TTGAAATGTTTCACCAAATACTAGTGATTATTTTAATATATTTTGGAATAATTATATCACAAATAAAATGATTAATGATAATGAATATAACAATGATGATCCACTAAGAGTAGCAAAAATAGGAGAAGTTGAAAGATGATATTTATTTTTACTCTAAATAATCTTCGTTACTCTTTCCAATTTATCAACTATCTCTTTAGTAGTTTCATCCATTTTTTTATAAAGATCCTTAACATCCGTGTTGGTTTCTTTAGTATCATTTTCAAGATTATTCAATCGATTATCATGAACAATGAGTAACCTCGACACCTCAGTAGATGCCTTAGCAATTTCGGCAACTGTATTATCTATTTTATAAACAACATTTTGAAGAACTGCTAATTCGGTTACTGTTTTATTCAGTTCATTGCATGGAGAATTATGGTCACTCATTTGTCAAGTCCTTTTGTTTTCTAATCCAATCTTGTAGAGCTTTAAGCTGTTCTACTACTTGATAATATGTGCCGTAGTTTCCGCTGACATTTTCGACGACTGTAGAGAGTTTAACATCGGAGGGTTCTTCATGAGAAGTTCTGGTGGATTCGGGAACTTTGTTTTCTGCGGCAGCGTTGAGCAACTCGATAGAACCAGTATTGATACTACACTTAGCATCAGATTCTTTGGTAATATATTCAGGAACTTTCTTAATGATAACATGAGTTTTGCCTTCTACAATTTTAACTTTTTCTACATACTCAGTAACAACTTTAGTAGTAATGTTAGATGATTGAGTTTCAAGTTGTGCAATCTGGATTTGCATTTCCTTTACTTTAACTTGCCAATGTTCTTCATTTACTGATAATCCAATGGTAAACGAACTTAAACATAGCAACATGCTTAGTCCAGCGTATAATGCCATCTTATAGTGTAATGGAATTGGTATAATAATACCTATAACAAGTCCTAAAAAAGAAATTCCACTAATAAGATAACTTAACCAATCAGGTATCAGACTTAACAGTATCATTTCGTTTTCTCTTAATGACTTTCTTTTGGCCTAATTTGAATTCTGGATTGGCAATACCAGAAGTATTATTAGCAGCAAGTGCACCACCTTCGCCTTCTTCATCCAGGAATTTCTTAACTAGTATTTCTTCTTCAACCAATATTATATTCTTATGATCGATTGTCTCGAGTAACGTATGGAATCGTTGGTCAAGATTAGATTCATCGTTATTTTGGTAGGATTCTTTGATTAGAAAATAAGCTGCAATTAGGTTTTTAGTATACTTATCGCCACCTGGCAACTTATTTAAAAGACGTTTAAGATTAAAGACCAATCGTTGAAGATAAGTATAAGCATCTTTTTCTTCAGGTGTTGTCAATTGATTATACTTTTTAAGAATCTTGCCATTCTCATCTATTATACCCAACTTATAGGCATCAGATTTGTCGAATGGTGTCACTAAAAGCGATAGTATTCTGTATGCAAGCAAATTGTCTATGATACGCATTATAAGTTCCGAAGGGCAGTTATGACGGTTGGATCCAGATGGCCTAAATCTTGTTCTGGTATTCTGTTTAGATATAATAGAAAAGGCAATAGCATATCACCGTAACTATCATCAATCTTAAAAAGTAACATTTTGGTAGCATTATCACCAAACACATTGTAGAGAACGATTATATGGTTTAGAATTAATCGTTCTCTCAGTGTGTCTTGTTCTACGTACCGCTTGAATAATTTATTTATATAATCGAACCGGCAAATATCTGATTCGAATTCCTTAATAGAAAAACACTGAGGATTCTCATAGCAATTCATTGCAAATTGTAGAAAATTCTCAGTGCTCAATTTCATACTATGCTACAGTCAATTTAACTGCGGCAGATGTTTCACTGACAGCATTGGTAGCAGAAACAATAACACGATATTTGAATCCGTTAAGACCAGTTGAATTGCTGATGGCTAATGTTGCTGTAGTGGCACCAGTGTAAACACCAGCATCAGTTACGTTAGCATAAACATTGCCATTAACAGTTGTTGATCTTTGCCATTGATAAGACAATGCACCACCACCAGAAGTGATTGCAGCAACAACAGCAAATGTAGTAGCAGCAGGAGCTGTTACAGAACGATTAACTGGTTTAGTTGTCAATGTGATATCGTAAGTTCCAGCAGTATCAATTCCAGCATCGTTAGCACGGTCGCCAGCGGCAACTGCAGTAACATTCATTGGAATCAAGCATTCTGCTTTGTGACGAATTGCACCAGCAGCATTTTTATACTGTTCATACAACCACCAACCAGGACCTGTAATACCTTTTGCTTTTGTATCAGCATCAGCAGCTTCAGTGTTATCAATGAAGATTGCTTTTGCACGTTGTTCTTCGTTTAAATATTTTGGGACGCTTGCATCAGCATCCGTTTTACCCCATAAACTCATTTGAATCTCCTTATTAGTTTGTAAATATATTTATTCAATAAATTTCTTGCCATTGGACACCACACCAAACATTGGCCGCAGCTCCTATAGATTGAGCACACACTACATAAATTTCACTATCAGTTCTGTCATAATTTTGTGTTATAAAGTTTCTTCTTGCAAGTGATGGTTTGTTAGTTGGATTAGTACCAGTACCTTTAGCACTACCGCCAGGACTAGAAGTACCAACAAATCCTGTATCCATAGTATCACCACCAGTTATTGCAGTTCCTAATAATGTATACTCAACGGCACTTTCCGATGATACTGATGTCCATGTAGAACCACTTAAAGTCAATGCTGCTAAGTTTGGAAGTTTTATAACTTTCCAATAGATAGGATTCTGTTCAGCATATACAGTAACATTACCAATCTTTACCATTACCCGATTTGGATAACCTTTGAATGATGATTTCAGTCTTAATGCTATAATTGGATAATTTCCATCCAATGGCACATTCTGCGCAGTAGTACCTGAATCAATTGCCCAATCTATACCTGATTCAGCATATCCGCCTTCAGAAACAACAGTCGAACAGATTTGGTCAAAAGAACCACCAGTAGTTGTACCCGTATTTCTTATCTCACATCTAACTGGTAAATTTGGATTACTCATATAGACTACAGGTAGATAGTTGCTGTTGTAAAATTCATGAGCCACAATCATGTTGCCATTATGAACAAACCCACATCTAACTCTACCAACACCTAGCCATTGGAAATCAATGAAGAAGATTTGTGTCTTAGTAACGTCAAGAGTCCATGAACCTGATACTCCATGATTAGTACCATCGGTAGAAGTACCATCAATAGTAGTATTACAGGTATCAACATTCCATTGAGCTTGAGTAACTCTTCTAGCATTACTGGGAGTTCCTGTAGTATCTGTTCTGATAACAAAACTTAAAGTACCATCTCCAGCTTGTTCAAAATAAATTCCATTTCTGTCATCAAAGTAACCAGTTCGTTTAACAACATTAGCAATAGGACTATAGAAGTTAATTGTTGACTTTATTAGTTGACTTTTGCCAGGCATGTAGTTGTGATACTGTTTTGTCTGGTGTATAGCATAACTCGAACTATTCGATGTAGTTGTTAGTCTTACTGATGCTTGATTAGCATTATGAGTAATCGTTCCACCATTAGATACTACATTCAGAAAATTCTGATCTATACCGTAAGTATGTTTATAGTCACCAAGAGTATAAGCTTCAGAAGTTCTTAATCTACCAAAAGCATCAGAACCTCCTGATGCAGGACTCATCGAGACAGGAAATCTATTTATTTCCGATACAGCACTTCCATTGTTATAGATTTCGGTAGTAATTGGATTTCCAATCTCGTTCTTAATTTCTTGATTATTAGTAAAAAGGTAACTCACACTATTCTCCAGCCATTTCTATAAAGTAATTGAATTGCACCATTGTCTAACTGAATGATGAATCCGGTAGGATCGTTATCGACTGTTCCCAGTAATAGGATTTACTGAAGCATTTCCAGACTCATCCTTAATGATTAACATTCTACCAGAACTTGGATTAGATGGTAATGTTATTGTGGTTGGACCATTATAAGTTATTCCAACATAATAATCGTCAGATGATATTGTGTAAGTTGAAGTTGTTACAATGTTGGTAGTATAAACTATATCATGTGGATTAACTTCAGCAAACTCAAATTTCTTCAAGGTTGCATTGTATCTTAAATATCTACCGTCATAAATTGAACTTCTTACGATATCGTCAAGGTATCTAAGATTGACTTCACCACCACCAGGACCAGCTAGTGAAATCTTACCCATCCACTGTTCGATAAATTTTAACTTATCTCTTATTTGTCGGACATCATTATCAACTGGTTCGACTGATGGTTGTTGATAAGATTGTTCCTTAAATAAGGTAGACAATTCTGGAGTTAGAACAGATTCTGGTGTCACTTCAATTACAGTTTCGGGTTCGGGTTCAACATATACTTCTTTAAGTTGATTAGACTTAAATGGATTTGAACCTTTTACTCTATCAGATATTTCATCCAATCTAGTTTGCTTTTCAGATTGTTCTTGTATCTGAGTGAGTTTAGCATCGGATATAATTTTTAAGAAATCACCAAAATCTGCCATATCATTAACCTTTGTTCAGATGTTTGAAGTATCCAATACGCTTTTCTTGTTTATTGAACCATTCTTCGGAGGGTTTCCCCTCACCCTTATAATAGGCGAGAGGTTTACCAGTTTTCTTTGAAACAATTGCCCATTTGCCGTCTACTTGTTTCAGCACTTCTTCAAGATATTCTTTGAAGGTTATCATTATTGACCAACTGTAATAGGTGGAACATAATCTTCTTTTTTATTTTGTGAAGTAAACCATCTATCACTATGCTTATGTTGGCCTTTATAATAAGCAAGAACTTTGCCAGTCTTCTTAGAAGTCATGGCAAGTTTCCCGTTGACAAGTTTCATTTCTTCATTAATAAATTCTTTGAAGGAAATCATATTTAGATATAGAATATAGTATCAGTTTTAGTTGTGTCTACTAAATATACGTCTTTAACAGATGAAGTTCCTTTAGTAGATCTAATGGCAGAATATTTTTTATTAGATTTTAATTGCGAATTTGCAAGATCAGTAACCTTTTTAAGATCCAAAGGTTGCTCAAACGGAATTCCATCAGTATTTTTAGAATGACTAATAGTAAAATTGCTTCCATCTTCTAAATGAGAAGTAAATTGTAAATCGCCATTTTTAAGCACACTAACAACATAAGAAGGTTGTTTTCCATCACTCTTCTTATATGTATCATCGCTTTCTAATAATTCATTCAAATCCAAACCTAATGCATCAAGATCTTCTTTGGTCAATTTATTGATTGCCTTATCAATACCTTTTCTACGCTTCATAGCATGATCAGAATATTTGTTTTCTTTATCTATATTATCTTTTGAATATTCTCCGGCACTAGCAGATCCTGCTAATTTAGAAGCAAAATTTGCTTCAGCACTGGCCTTTTTAGCATATGAACCTAGAGTTTTCTTTGACAATTCATCAAGTTGTTCTAAGGATTCTTTAAATTCTTTGAAGTTTTTGATGCCTTTCTTTTTGCGAAGTAACTCAAAGTCATGCGCATCAACTTTACCATTATTATTTGCATCCAATTTCTTATGATTTGGATGAGCAAACTTTTCATCAAGGTCTTCTTTAACATGACCACCGACTGGTTGTTTAAAATATTTTGTAGTACCTTTTTTGGCATCTTGAATTGCAACTACTTCTGGAAGACCATGTGAAACTTGACCGCCGCCATTTGAAACGAATGTACTTGTTGTATTCGTTAAAGTATCTCTTTTTGATAGAACTTCTCTGTGATTCTTAATGCCATGTTCTTTCTCATGGACAAGTCTCTTTTTAAGAATTGCATCATGTTCATCTTTAGTTATATTAACAAATCCCTTTGGTTTGCTGAATCCTTCATCCAATTGGTCACTATTCATAGCAACATAAGCTTCTTGGATTGATTTGAGTGCTTCTACTTGTTCTACTAACATTTTCTACTCCTTATTTTAAGATTGATTTTAACATCCATTGGTGCTTTTTATGTGCTGTTAACCGATCAGCAATAAAATTAGCATATCCCTGTTCATTTGCTTCTTGTGATGCTTCAAATGCTGATTCCAATGATTGAATCATTAGAGAATTAGCTGATAATAAATTTCCCACCATAATATTCACATTTTCTGGCTTAATAACATCTTCACCAATAGTAGTATATCTATTCAATTCAGCAATACTGATAGGAGCATAGACATCAAAGGTTCTTATGAATTCCGCTAATGTATCTACAGCACCATAAACGTCTGCATAGTAATTGCCAAAGAAATCATGGAATTGTGGAAAATAGAACGATTCTACATTCCAGTGATACGAAGCACTTTTAAAGTATAGTGTGAAGTTATTAGCAAATACTATTCTTGAGGTTGCAATTAGTTTTTCCATAATTAGTCTCTATTGATTGGATGTAGGCGAGCATTTTCGATTTTTCTAATTTTAGGAACCAACTTCATTGCTGCTTTATCGATCAGTTTCTTTTTCTTAGCTACTATTCTTTCAAGACGTTCTTTTTCTTGAACAGTCAATTGACTTAATGGTTTTCTTGCAAGTTTTGCTTTCAAAGCATTGATTGCCGCAGTACGTGCTCTATGGTTGATTCGTTGTGGACTAGAACGAGTGTGTAGGGCAATTTTCATCTTACGCATACGTTTACCTTGAGACTGTTTGAATCTGATAGCAGCTTTGATTCTTTCCATTCTTGATAAGACTTCAGTAAGATAAGATTCATTCATACCATCTAAATCTTTAACGTGAGCAACATGGGTTCCTTCATCGTCTACAATGTGAAGTTCGTCGTCATCGTAGGTATTCAGAATGTCTTCATCTGACAATTTGTCTACCATATCATCCAATTCATCATCTGAAATGTCATCTTCTTCAGAATCTTCCTCGTGTAATTTGTACTTGATTTTCATTCTACGCAAAGAATCATTGTTGTCATTTGGTTCGATGGTACTTCCTACTCGATTGGCGCCTTTGCTTTCATGGTCAAGATGTCCATGTGAATTTTGCATATTGTCTGAATCGTCATCAGATGGTCCACCTTCATCATCTTCGTCGTTATCGCTAGGATGAACTTCAGATGGATTAGTAATCTTTTTAACTTTTGGTGAACTCACTAGTTTTGAAGAATCTTCTTTAACTAAAGCGGGCATGAGCTTCTTATCGTACATTATGCCAGCTTCTGCGGCAGTAGTCAACATATTTTTGAGAATCTTTAATGAGTCCGATTTCAATGGATTCTTTGAGAGTGTTTTGAGTGCTTTGTTAATGAGTTCTTCAGGTGATGAAGAATCTGATTCAACGCCAAGAGTTCCTGCTACAATCTTTGCTATTTTTAGTTTGTCTGAATTTGAGTATGCCATTTCTTGAATTTTTCCTGCTGTGTAAGAATCCTGTTTGCCGTAATCAGATACTACCAATTCCATTTTGTGGTATGAATTCATCAAATAATCTTCATGATGTAAATATACACCTAACCGTTTTAAGATATCAACTGCAACTTGCTGAGCTCTTTGGAATTTGTGGAAGTCTTCTATTGATAATGAACCCGATACGATACTTTTTTGGATACCGAATGCTTGATCGGTTGCCTTTATAGCATTAAGTAGTGCTACCGGATCAACATTTGGCAATTGGACAAGTTTAGAATATTCGAAGATTGCTTCTTTACTTATTTCGAATTTCTTAGTGGTTAATCCTTTGTAAGTTATTTGGTTTGTTGTGACGTTACCAAAATCTTCCTTAATAAGATTACTAGTCTGTTCGTCGATAGCCTTTACTTCTACTAACCATTTACGTTGAATTTTGCCATTTGAATCTGTGACAGTAAGGTAATTACTACCTCTACTTAAGATTTCCAAGTATGTATTATTAGATTCTACTAAATCACCGACATTGAAGATTTCACCACGAAAGTATTTCTCACGGATACTATCTAGTTCCGTGGTCTTTTCAAATTCAATATCGGGATTAGTATGTTTTGAATAAGGCGAGTTATCCAAAGACTCTATAAGATCAACTTTGCTGAAATCGACTTTATGAGTCTTTGGATTGAATAGTGATTGATATGTTTTCATTGCATTCCATCTATAAGTAGTAACATATACTATTTATAGATTTTTAAAGTTACAATGGAAAGTGCACAAATTTAATATACTTAACAGTTCCACTTTTTGAGCGCCAGTGCTTTTCTAGTTGGTTTACCATCCTTATCTTTCATAGGACCTTCAACTCCACTCATGCGCGCGCAGAATGATTTTCTTCGTTTTGCGGCTTTACTTCCAGGTTTAAGTTTCGACGGCGGTGTAGTAACAGCAGTTTGCAGATTACCACCAGTTTTTCTGTTATAGGCGTCTACTCCCTTTTGAGTCAACCCACCAGTAGAACTTTTATGGCCTTTAGCATCAATTGCATATTCTAGCAATTCTTCATCCGAAAATTCTTCAAAGTTTTCCCAAAATACTTCAGAATCGATGTGATGTTCTAATGCCAATTCTTCAACAACTTCTTCTATGAGATCAAATTGCTCTTCTAGATCTTCGGGTATACAATTTGGAACTTTTTTGCCATTTTTCTTCTTCATACCATATTGTTCATAACCTTTCCAGCACGGATCTTGTTCCGAAACAAATTCCTTGTATGTTTTCATTAATTAAATCCCATCTATAAGTAGTAACACATATTATTTATAGATTTAGAATATAAATCCTGAAGTATCTTTTTCCGGTTTATTTGATCTTGCTACAAACGGAGTATGATTAGAAATTCCCGATTGCGCTTCGACTTAAATATCAAAAATCCTCATTTTATTTCTGTCTATTCCAACCATGAATTTATTATAATAACTAGGATCGTTATATCGGTTCTTCAATTGCTTAATCATAATTTGACCTAAATTAGAAAGCTCTTCTGTCGATATCAAGGCTAGCATAAGATCGCATGTTTGGGGAAGCCCAATAGATTCTGATGTATTAGTCAAATCAAGATCAGAACTATTAATACCTTCCCTATTTGATTGAGTAGCACTTACTAAAGGAACGTTATATTCAACTGAAAGCCCACGGAGTTCCTCGGCAATAGCTTTGACATAAGAATAACTATTTACACCTGCTCCATATTTCATTCTTTGAGAACTACAAATATTCAAATAGTCAACAAAAATGATATCGGGAGAAAAATTCTTTTTAGATTTCAATTCCTCAATCAAGGCCCTGAAATGGCCAGTATGAGCAGATGATGTAGGATATTCTTTAATAATTAATGTTCCGTGAGATTTCTGTTTAAGCTTATTGACTCTAGAAGAAAAAATGTTCTGTTCTACGGTTTTTAATTCGGACATTCCGAGATTTAATAGATTAGCATCTATGCGTTCTGCTATTCTTTCTTCTGCCATTTCCATAGTAATGTATAAAACATTCTTGCTTTGCATCAGAGCAGCTGCGGCAAAATGGCACATTACTAGACTTTTGCCAACTCCAGTTCCTGCAAGAAGTATATTGAGAGATTTTCTAGCAAGACCACCATTAGTAATCTTATTGAGGATATCAATATCAAATGGAATCTTTTCTTCTACTCTTCTATAATATTCAAACCGAGATTCTGAATCTTCGAAAAAATCATGACCAACATTTGTATCAAAACAGATACTAAGAGCATCAGATAATAAAGTCGGAATTGCTTCCTGTGTATATTTCTTATCTTTTCCGTCAATGATTTGCATTGAAGAAATAATAGCATTGAAGACTGCTCTATTTTTACAGAATTTCTCAGTTTCGTCAAGCAACCAATCATCATTAGTAGGATGATTGTCTAGAGATCTAATTAGATCTTCTACTTCAACTAATGTTTGATCATTTATATCATGACGATTTGATGCTTGAATAGAAAGGATTTCCTGAGTTGGTAGTTTATTGAACGAATCTACGAATGACAGGATTTCTTCTGTTACGATTATTTCTGGACGTTCTTTGAAATATTCTCTCTTAATAAATGGAAGAACTTTTTGGCTATATTCACTATTATGAATAAGATTTGCTAAAATAGTAGTTTCAATTTTACTCATCAATTCCACCTTTGAATACTGTCGTTTTGTCTTTGATAGATTCTTCTAAAATCTCTACCAGAATATCGCCTAAACAATTTCTGAATACTTCCTTGTCGTCATCGTGAATATGACCTTCATGAATAGTATATTCAAAACTGAGAATAGGTTCGTCCGGATCGGGGAATTCAACTTTACCGAATGAGAATATAGTACCACTAAAAGGACCTTCTAATAATTCTAACGCAATTACTTCAGTTCCGCTCTTATCAAAATAGTTATAGGTTTCGAATTTCTTATTCATTTCAATCTCCAAAAAGATAATTATATCACAAAAAATTAGGGTGTACACATTACGAATACACCCTTTCAGTATTATACTAGTTCTTCATCTTCATCTTCTAATTCTTCGATTTCAAAATCAGAATCTACTTTTAATAGCTCATTCTCAATTTTAGAATCAGACAGCATTTCAGATTCTGTTAACTTGTACGAATCTTTTATCCATTGTTGGAAATCTTTCTTGGCCAATATTGGCAACCAGAATTCCTTATTGAGAGTGTCTTTTAGTCTATAACGTTTTTCTTCTAATTCACCAGTAATTTTATCTACTCTTGAGTACCAACCGTTATTAGGCTTAATAACATGACCAGATTCTAATGCCATTTCCAATAATCCAGACCATTTAGAAACCCCGCCTTCGAATAGTACATTGATAGGAATTTTGGATTTTTCGCGGACATATCTTGATTTTTCAACATTGATAATGAAATTGTAACCAATAACTTCAGTACCTTCTTTTTCTTGTTGACGGCCAAGAATGAAAATATTATCAGCAGATAAGTAAACACCTGTACCTCCTGAAACCACTGGTTTGCTGTACATTTCCTGTGTATTGTGAGAAATTATTCCATTCTTTAATATATAATCATGTGTAGGAGTTTCAATGTCATAAACATCAGCCTTACGTGTGTTAAATTTTATCGATTTGATTTTCATTTTTACTCCTGCAGTTATCAAAATGCCAACGCTTTCCGCTGACTTCTTTATTACAATGTGGACATGTCATTTTAATATGTGTCCACGTTTTACCAAATGTCGGATTCAATGATCCTTTTCTAGATCCAGTTTTCAATGACCTTGCAGCATAATCAATATTTTTTACTGCGTTTACTCTGTTACTTTCTTGGTCTTCAGTAAATTTAGATCGACCTTCTTTTTGACTTCGCGACTTGAGATCATAATATCCTTGTGACAATTCAGTCATTAAATCATTATTTTTAGCATATACTTCTAAAGATCTTTTCACAAAATGACGACTCACTTTAAATTTTTCTTCTATAGAAGTGTAATGTAAGTTATGATTTATGAATAAATCCCATATAGACTTAGATAATTCAATATAATTTTCAAATCCCAATGATTTAGACTCTTTATTTCTTTTGTCATCGTGAAATTGTCTTATTGATTTTCCCATCAAAATATTAGATTTTCTTCTTATCCAACCATAACTTTTATTATTACTTCTTTTTCCAGAAATATTTCCACTCATCAATTTACATGCACTAATTAAACCGCAATTATCCGCATATATTTTTGCTAATAATTGATGAGCGAAATAATGTTCCTCTGGAGTTAATTCAACAATATTGATAATATCATCATTTCCTCCCAAGCATTTTGGAATTACGTGATGCTTCTCAATATATTCTGAAAGTTTACTTCTAGATTTTGCTCTGTCAATTAATAATTCGTAATGCTTCAAATAATTCATACAACCCCCTTTAAAATGTATATATGAATTATTTATTAGAAGTATTAAATCGACATTATATCTAGTTCCATTCCTTCTGCAAGATCTTCTACAAATACCCATTCACCATTTACCATAAATCTATGGCCTTGTGTGAATGATAATATAGTTCCATCTTCCATTTCTATATCAGACACATAGGCATCCTCGTATTTAAATACATTAGTGACTGGTTGAAGGCCTTTAGTAGTTTCTACTAACATTCCTGGAGTAACATTTTTCAAACTAATGGCGCCATTGTCAGAAATAACTTCCATATCTTCTGTTCCGCACATATAAATGTGGTTAACTGCTACCATAGGAATATCTAATCTATTAAGATAAGGAGTGATCATTCTAAAAATAGATTTCATCTGTTTAGCACGCGACATATCTTGTACAGATTTGCCATCGATAGCATCTTCCATTTCTTTTTTGGAAGACATATTTCCTAATGAGTCAATAATGAAAATTACCCTATCGCCTCTTACTAATCCTTCTAATTGTTTAAGTACATCAAATTTGAATTCTTCCATATTCATTACAGGGACATGCAAAATTCGATTAGTATCAATATTAAGAGAATTAAAGTACGCAGTAGGAGTACCAAATTCGCAATCATAGAATACCATTACAGAATCTGGATATTTGTCCATGTATGATTTTGCCATGATTAAAGAAAACATTGATTTGAAATGTTTACTGGGACCACACCATAAAGTCAATCCAGGAGCAAAGCCGCCGTCCAATTCGCCGGATAAAGCAACATTAAGAGCTGGAATCTGAGTCTGAATCATATCCTTTTTAGTAAAATACTTTGAAGCACTCAATACCGCAGAGTCTTTAATTGTACAAGTTTTTTTAATTTTTGCTAATAATTCTGACATAGATTTTCCTTTTTAATTAAGTAAAAAAATATTATATACTGAAATCGTAAGTTTGTACACATTAAAAGAACGCATCAAGTGTCGATTTCTCTGTTAGATTCCAACCAATAGCGTCAACAATCTTTTCCAATGGATTCAAAAATACCTTTTCAAACTGAGTATTGTAATCAATATACTTATGAAGATCGAATTCCTTTGGAAGTTCAGAAGGGAATCCTATTACATCTTCTTTAATTGTGTTAGGCAGTTTCAAATAAACATACTTAATCTTATCTCCTGCTCCGATTAACGGGTACTTCTGATCTAATTTTTTGTCCTTAATGACCTTATTGTATAGCAATCCACCGCGTACATAGATTGGACAACCTTTAGAATATATTGTCTTGTCATTGGAAAATTTTATCATTCCATTGACAGTACTAGGAATTGCAATCTGTTCAACATCAAGAGTCTTAAATTCTTTTCTAGTGTCCTCTATGAATTGTATTAATTTGACATTGGACTCGTTAAAAATAATATCAATAGTCGATTTGAGTTTCTCTCTTATAGCAGTAGGAGTAGAAGATTTTACTATTTCAATTCCCTTAATCTTCATTTTTGGTTTGTCGTATTGCACCCCTTCAGAATTATGAACTCGTAATGCATAACGTTTCTTAGC
>ERZ1034363.1447-NODE-1447-length-13436-cov-8.284677_pt1 | contig 13436 bp, 14 predicted proteins | sample MGYA00520616_ERZ1034363 | MGnify/ENA primary metagenome ERZ1034363 (study PRJEB33736, sample SAMEA104284506) | Azolla filiculoides | biome: Urban; feature: Water surface; material: Ditch water | place: Netherlands | collected 2015-10-28 | depth 0-0.1 m ...
TGAATCAAAACGAGGCATGACAGCAAGCGGCATGATTGTGATTAATCCACCATGGAATTTGGCAAAAACGATGCAAATAGCATTACCTTGGCTGGCGAACGTATTAGGTGAAAGCGGCAAAGGCACTTACCGTATTGAAACGCTAGTGGCAGAAAAATAAGCTTTTACCCCTTGAGTTGTTGTAGCTGTATTTGTACAACAACCCAAGAACCGGCGATTCCAAGCAAAGAAGATACAAAAATCAACGCGAGCGTTTCAAAAAAACCCATGAATAACAAATGAAAACTGCTGTTATAGAGCATGGATAATTTTTCAACGGATTGTTTTAAAATTAACATCATGATAGTCACGATGAACCATGCGTTGATGCCTGAAAAAAAGCCAATCCAAAAACCACTATACAAAAAGGGTCGCTGAACAAAACTATTTGTCGCGCCAACGAGCTTGGCAATGATAATTTCATCTCGACGCGTATGAAACTCAAGGCGAATGGTATTGCCTGTAATCACTAGCACCGCCAAACTTAATAAAATTCCCATTAAAATCATGGCACACTGAGAAACTTCAATCATCGTTTGTAACCGTTTTACCCAATGTAAATCCAATTGAGCAAAATCAACTTCAGCGGCTTGTTTAAAGTTTTCGACCAATGTTTCAATGTTTTGCCCTTCTTCTAACGAATTTTTGGGAATCACCTGAAGTACGATTGGCAATGGGTTTTTTTCTAATGCTCGAACGGCATCACCAAACCCGCTAAAATCCTCGAATTCTTTAAGTGCTTGTTCTTTCGTAATCACTTTAACGGCTTGAACACTAGGGTCCAACTTAATGCCATTTGCTAAACGATTTGCACTTGCTAGTGTGACGTCATCATGTAAAAAAAGTGAAATTTGATTACTACTTTCAAGATCAACCGTCAGTTGCTTCGTATTCATAATCAATAAGTAAAAGCCACACGCGAGCGAAATAGAAATAGACAACACAATAACCGTTAACAACGCATTAAGACGCGAGGCAATAAGACGCCCTAAACTTGAAAACAGAGCTTGAGCGTGTTGGTCTCGATAGGCAACCATTTTATCGGCAAATGTTCCGCCTGTTTTTGAGGTTTGCTTAACGTTTCTTTTCGCCTCAATAACGCTATTGTGGTTGTTTATAGGCTTGTGCTTATTCTTTTGTTTCATGATTTTATCGACTCAATTTATATTTGATGAATATGAAACACGCCACTATTTTTGTGATATTTGTCATTTTCCACCCGCCACCAAACTTCCATGATCCAGTCTTAGTACGCGATGATTGAGCGTTGAAATGAGTGAAATATCGTGCGTTGCAATCAATACGGTGACACCGACATTTTGAAATTGCTCAAATAAGTGCATAATTTCTGCTGATAATTCTGGGTCTAAATTTCCAGTTGGCTCGTCAGCTAAAATAATTAACGGTTTATGTACCACGGCACGAGCAATACCAACACGCTGCTGCTCACCACCAGATAATGTCAATGGAAGTTTTCGCTCTTTACCAAGCAAGCCTACTTTGCTCAATGCAGCCCGCACAAGCCCGTTAATTTCTTTTGAACTATACCCCATAATCACTAATGGTAATGCTACGTTATCAAAGACCGTCCTGTCATTTAGTAATTTATAATCTTGGAAAATAAGACCCATTTCACGACGTATGTAAGGAATTTGGCTAGCACGTATTTGACTTAAATCTTTTCTATTAAACATGATTTTGCCACGATTCCCTCGCTCAATCATGGCAATCAATTTAAACAATGTGCTCTTACCCGCGCCTGAATGCCCTGTTAAAAAAGCAATCTCACCTTTAAATAAACGAAAACTCACATTGCGTAGTACATCACCCACTTCAAGGTAACGCATACTGACATTATCAAATTCCAGCATAATTTTTAGTCTTTAATAAATAGAGCATTAACGAAACTTTCCGCATCAAAATCTTGTAAATCTTCAATGCCTTCACCAATGCCAATAAAACGAATCGGCAGACCAAATTGTTTTGCTAAGGCAAAAATAACGCCACCTTTTGCCGTACCATCCAATTTGGTCAATGTTAACCCTGTCAATGAAACGGCTTCATTGAACAATTTCGTCTGTGAAATCGCGTTCTGTCCTGTCCCCGCATCCAAGACAAGTAAAACTTCATGTGGCGCGGTATCATCGAGTTTTGCCATGATACGTTTCACTTTTTTGAGTTCTTCCATTAAATTGGATTTCGTTTGCAATCGCCCTGCCGTATCGGCAATGAGTACATCGATATTTTTAGCCTGTGCAGATTGGATTGCATCATAAATCACCGATGCTGAATCGGCTCCTGTATGCTGAGCAACCACATGAATTTCATTGCGCTCTCCCCATGTTTGAAGTTGCTCAACGGCGGCCGCTCTAAATGTATCACCAGCAGCAAGCATGACGCTATGTCCTTGTGATTTTAAACGATTGGCTAATTTACCAATGGTCGTCGTCTTACCAGCGCCATTGACCCCAACCACTAAAATGACAAACGGCTTATCCTGTTTTGGAATACTAAGATTAATATCGCATGGCTTTAAAATATCCATTAAGGCGTCTTTTAACGCCCGCTCTAATACAACACGATCGTTTAATTCAACGCGACTGAGTTGCTCAGATAGACGTGCAATAATGGCTGAACTTGCTTCAACGCCCACGTCAGCCATCAACAAATTCGCTTCAATATCAGCTAATAAATTCTCACTGCCTGATTTAGATAAAATACTACCCAAGCCATTTCGTGTGCGTTGCAGTTGGGATTTTAAACGACCGTATAATGAATCCGTTTCGTTGGCAATGGGTTGACTAATCGGTTGTATTTCAACGTCTTGTACGGCACTTTTTAATTCTGAAGTTGGAAAATCATATTTGCTATAAAAATGGATAGCAATCAATGGCAAAATAAGCAACGTTGCCAAGACAGCATGAACAACTGCCATCCACCAAGGCAAATTAAGTTTAATCGTTAGAATACTGAAACTAATTTGTAAAAATAATAAGCTACTTAACCATACTCCAGCCTTACGCAATGTATGCGACGGTGCCGAGGTTGCTTGAAAAATGACACCACTTAACACGATAAAACATACCAATGCCACTGCACGGTGTAGCCACGCTAGCGTGATTTGAGCATCATAAGCAACCGTGCCGCTATAATGATTTTGCACGCCATAAAATAAGTTTAAAGCACCATCATAATTTAACGCAGGCAACCATGTGCCATTGCATTGAGGAAAGCCACGGCAAGCTAGCGCAGCATGGTTGGCAGCCGTCCAATCACCTAAAAATAGTTGAATGAAAATGACAAACAATCCCAGGCTAACCAATAAACGACTTTGTGGCTGCTTAGCTAAAATAACACGGTCATCCAAACGTAGATAAAGAGCAAATAACAAAGCAAAAATGGTGCTTCCCAGAAATAATGCACTGCTCACAAAAATGGGCATCGTTTGCATCATTAATCGATGAATGACATTAAGTTCCCCCAAATCCATAGGTGATAAACGAATCCCCGTTTCGATAATAAGGGAAACAAATACGAGAACAGCACTTAAACCAGCTATTTTTCTAAACATGTGTTAACTAACCAATTTGTGAAATTTTTAAAAGGTGCATCAAATCGCTTTTAGCATCATAAGGATTAAAATCAGGTGCATAGCGCATCATGATATTTCCAAGTGGGTCAATGAATAATAGGACGCCGTCTGGAATAGCGCCATTATACAGTGCATTTAGCTTTTCAATAACGCCTACACTCGGTTTCAAGTGGAGCAAATCTGTATCATCCTGCTGCCACCATGTCGCCGCTTTCTCTTGAGAAACGGTATTATCAATGACCAAAACAGCACGTCGTGTACGGACTAATTCCTTATTTAACATTAAACGTAATTGCCGACTTTTGTGAATGGCATCAAGACAATTTTCAGTGCAATCCGCATGACTAATGATATTTACAATCAGCCAATGTGCAGGCAACTCCTGAATATTATTTTTTGAAAACAAATCAAATCCCTCAAAGTCACTGCGCTCGGTAGTGATAATTGGCGTAATTAATTCACCATGGTTTGTCGGTGCACGCGTTAATAAATTGGGATGCTTGGCTAAATACCATGCGATACTAAAAGGGATAATTGACATTGCAAAAATGCCAATAATGAGTCGTCTATTTCTTTTTTGTTGTTGCGTTATCATTTTTTCAAAGCCATTTTAATGAACATTACCGTTAGTACCAGCGCTAAGCCAAACCATTGTAGCGCATAAGCCAAATGTTTTTCGGGTGGAATCACGGTCACAATACTCCATTTTCGCACATAACCATGGGGGGCATCTGGACTTAATTCAAGCTGAACGCTCAATAAATCATAACCTAATTGTTTAGATAAAACGCGATCATCTAACACTTGCACAACAGCCGGTTGCGTTTGTGTGGGTTGCGTTGCACCTTCAAGTTGAATGCCTACACTAGGAAAAGTATTGATACGCCCTGATACCGTAACCTCAGTTGATTCAGGTTCAAACGACACATCGGGCAATATAGTACGTGGTTTAATCAAGGGAACCCAACCACGATTAACCAAGATGGCTTTGTTTGTGTCTTTGATTTTAAATGGGGTAAATACAAAGTAACCCACTTTACTTTCTTGAATTTGATTATCGAGTAAAAACTGCTGTGTGATGTCAAAATACCCTGTTAGACTCGCCTGTTTATATCGTTCCTGCGCAACATCACTCATCATTTCAGTGTTCGTTAAGTCGATGTGTTGATTTATTCGTTGTGCTTGCAAATCCAAATAAGCTTGTTTTTCATCCGCTCGATGAATTTGCCATGCACCAAGACTAAGTAACACCGTAAACATCGCCAAATAGGCTATTGTCCAGCTTAATTTTATATTCATCCCGATTTTCTCTATTAAATTTGTATTACCGCGCCAAAATCATCAAAATACTCTTTTCTTTTTTCACCATAATAAAAAACTTATGTTAATTAAAACGGTTGTCATTTTTGCTTTCTTGTTGATTTTACTTAGTTTAGGCTCTGCATTATTTAACATTGTCAAATATAAAGACCAAGCAAACGCTCAAAAAACACTTAATGCACTCACATTGCGTATCACGTTATCTATTGCATTATTTATATTTATTTTTATCGCAGTTGCAAACGGCTGGCTTGAACCACATGGATTAGGTGCAAGAATCCAAGCCACCAGTCCTGCTTTAGAATCACCCAAGTAACGTTTTGTGCCTTGACAAAAAAAAAGCGTGGCCTAAAAATGACCACGCTTTTTCAATGTTCTTGTTTATTTACATTAAATACACAAATACAAATAAACCTAACCATACCACGTCAACGAAGTGCCAATACCACGCAGCCGCTTCAAATGCAAAATGATTTTCAGGCGTGAAATGCCCTTTTGCACTGCGGAATAAAACAACGCTTAAAATAATCGCACCAACACAAACGTGAAAGCCATGAAAACCTGTCAACATAAAGAATGTTGAACCATAAATGCCTGAGCCAAGTGTTAAACCCATTTCAGTGTAAGCTTCGTGATATTCAAATGCTTGGCAAAGAACGAACAAAAAGCCTAATCCAACTGTTGCAATAAGACCTTTAATTAACTGATCACGTTTTTTTGCAAGCAAACCATGGTGCGCCCAAGTACATGTCACCCCACTAGTGAGAAGCAGTAAGGTATTGATAAAAGGTAAACCAAAAGCACCCATAGGTTCAAAATGACCACCTACATTACCTGGACCATTTGTTGGCCATGTTGCCGTATAGTTAGACCACAATAGCGTATTTGTTGCAGCCTTTGCGCCTTCACCACCAAGCCATGGTACGGATAAATTGCGTGTGTACCATAACGTACCAAAAAACACCGCAAAAAACATCACTTCAGAAAAAATAAACCACATCATTCCCATACGATATGACACACCCACACCATGGTTGTACATACCCGATTCACTTTCTGTTGCTTGTAGCGTAAACCAACCTGCTACCATGACAATAAAAATGGCAAAACCGAGCATCATCAACGGTGATCCAATGGATGAGCCATTTAAATAATTCGCAAATCCCGCAAGTGTAATGAGTAAACCCGCAGTAGCCATAACAGGCCATGTCGCTTTATGCGGAATATAGTAAACGTTATTTGTTGACATAAACTTCCCCTTGTTATTTTTTTATAGCTGTTTGAGTGTTATCAAAAAAAGTATACGACAGCGTAATTGTTTTATATTCATGCGGTAGTGCCGGATTTAACACAAAACGCATTGGCATGACTTTTTTTTCATGCGGTGCAAAAGTCTGCTCAGAAAAACAAAAACATTCGACTTTCTCAAAATAGGTACTCGTTAGTGCTGGTGAAAAACTTGGAATCGCTCTCGCAACCATAGGCGCTGCCGTTTTATTTTCGGCATAAAAATTCACCGTGTGATATTCACCTGGATGCACTTTTAATTGCGTGATTTCTGCGCTAAAAATCATTGGAGTTGACTCGTTTAATGTCGTCATAAACTCCACATTCACTTCGCGATCTTTATCTATTTCATAAGCTGTTTCTGGTATAGCTTTAATCGCATCAGGACGATCTCGCTCAATCCATTTCCACTCACATAAAACATCATAAAGCGGAACCAACGCATACCCAAAGCCAAACATAGCAATGGCGACAATGGCCAAATTACGCCCTAATCGCTTATTTTTTACCGCAACATCCTCGTTCATCTCGACAACGCTTGGATAACAGCCATAACATAAATTGTTGTTGCAATCGCAATAAGCACAATTGCCGTTAAGATATTCTTTTGTTTGATGGTCATTTTGACTACTCGTCAGTGCATCACAAAGGCGCTACTAAAAAGTAACGCCTCTATAATCTATGACCTAATCGTGATCGCAAGGAATCACGGTAGGTGGTGTAGAAAAGGTGTGATAAGGCACTGGTGAGGGTAGCGTCCACTCTAAGCCATGCTTATGTGCATCTTCCCAAACTTCGTCAGTTACTTTTTCGCCTGTTCCGCCTTTGATTGTATCGACAACAATATAGAGGAATAACAATTGGCTTGCACCAAAAATAAAACCACCAATACTTGAAATCATATTCCAATCCGAAAACTGAATAGCATAATCTGGAATACGACGTGGCATACCTGCTAATCCCAAAAAATGTTGGGGGAAAAACAAAATATTAACTGAAATCGTAGATAACCAAAAATGCAATTGTCCAATTTTTTCGTTATACATATGCCCAGTCCATTTAGGCAACCAATAATAACCACCTGCCATAAGCATAAAGATAGACGCTGGCACTAATGTATAATGAAAATGTGCCACGATGAAATAACTATCATGGTACTGGAAATCAGCCGGTGCAATCGACATCATCAAACCGGTAAAACCACCTAATGTAAATAAGACAACAAACGCAATTGAAAACAACATAGGTGTTTCAAATGTCATTGCACCTTTCCACATCGTGGCTGTCCAGTTAAATACTTTTACGCCTGTTGGAATCGCAATCAACATCGTTGCATACATGAAGTACAACTCACCTGAAATTGGCATACCAACGGTAAACATGTGATGCGCCCAAACAATAAATGCCAAAAATGCAATCGCAGCTGTTGCATAAACCATCGAGCTGTAACCAAATAAAGGTTTACGTGCAAACACCGGAATAATGGTTGATGCCACACCAAATGTTGGCAAAATCATAACGTAAACTTCAGGGTGACCAAAAAACCAAAAAATATGTTGATAAAGAACCGGGTCACCGCCACCGGCCGCATCAAAAAAGCTGGTATGGAAGAATTTATCGGTTAACAACATCGTCACCGCGCCAGCAAAAACCGGCATAATTGCAATCAATAAGAAACCAGTAATCAACCATGTCCAAACGAACATAGGCATTTTCATAAGGGACATTGACGGTGCACGCATATTCAAAATAGTGGCAACAATGTTAATTGCCCCCATAATTGATGAGATACCAAGTAAATGTACTGAGAAAATAGCAAATGGCAATGCTTTGCCAGTTTGCAAAACTAGTGGAGGATAAAGCGTCCAGCCACCTGCTGGCGCCCCACCTTCCATAAACAAAGTTGAAGCAAGCAACAAAACACCTGCCACAAGTAACCAAAAGCTCATATTGTTCATGCGCGGCAATGCCATATCAGGCGCACCGATCATCATAGGAACCATCCAATTGGCCAAGCCAACAAATGCAGGCATGACCGCACCAAAAACCATCACAAGCGCGTGCATGGTGGTCATTGAATTGAAAAATTGTGGATCAACAAACTGCATTCCCGGTTCAAACAATTCAGCACGAATAATCATCGCCATCGTACCACCCACAAAAAACATGGCTAATGCGAATAACAAATATAATGTACCAATATCTTTATGGTTCGTAGTAACTACCCAACGCAACCATCCTTTTTCTGGACCGTGAGCGTGATCATCATGGTGATGATCGTCATGATCATGTTCAGCTGTGACAGCAGACATAGTTTAATACCTCAATAAACAGTTAAAAAATAGCCAGATAAGCCATGATTACTCATCGTCATCGTAAACAGGTGTAATTGCTTTGGGTTGGATTTCATCGCCCACTTTATTGCCTATTTCAGGTGAATTTCTAATATAGGTAATAACGGCTGCCAATTCATCATCTTTTAACTTAGCAAATGAAGGCATTTTACTTGTACCTGCTTGCAAGAAACCAATTAAAGGATCAATACCACCAGTCACTTTTGCACTGCCACGCAAGGCAGGATAATGACCCGAAATCCCTTTACCATCGATTTGATGACATGCGACACAGTTTTTCAAATACACACCCGAGCCGTTAGCCATCAATTGGTCGTGTGATTGATCACTTAAATCAGGTTTAGCGTTTTGCTTTTCTAAAGTGGTTTTTACCCAATTATCATAATCGCCTTGATTCATTGCAATAACAACAATTGGCATAAAGCCATGATCACGACCACATAATTCGGTACATTGTCCACGATAAACACCGGGCTTGGGAACGGATGTCCATGCTTCATTAATAAACCCAGGGTTCGCATCTTTTTTCCAGCCTAAATCAGGCACCCACCATGAATGAATCACGTCAGCTGATGTAAAGACAAAACGGATTTTCTTGTTAATAGGCACAACTAAGGGTTTATCAACATTTAATAAATAGTTAGGAACGGTATGTGGATCAATCGCATTACCACGATGTGACTTTTCACTAATTTCATCCAAATGACTTTCAAAATGTACACCGCTGTCTAGGTATTGATAATCCCAATACCACTGTCTTCCAGTTACTTTAATAGACATTTCTGATTCTTGAACGTTATCTAACTCAAGCATCGTCTTGGTTGCTGGAATTGCCATGCCCACCAAAATCAATGTTGGAATGATTGTCCAAATAATTTCAACTGTTGTATTTTCGTGGAAATGGACGGCTTGATGACCTTTGGATTTACGGTGATGATAAATGGAATAAAATATCGTCCCAAAAACAGCGATGCCAATAAACACACAAATCCAAAGGATAAGCATGTGCAAGTCATAAATGTCATTGCTGATTTTTGTTACCCCTTCCATTAAATTCAGGGCATAATCCGCCTGCGCTATTGGCAACCCCAAGGTTGTTAACATAGCACCAGCGAACAGTTGCTTAATTTTTTTCACGGAGAAAACTCCTCTAAGTAGTTTATAAACTTTTATGCTTCATATCACTTGGTAATTCAAAACAAATTTTCGTCTTTGCTTTATTCCATTTACTCAATAATTATCACAAATAATCGGGTTAATTCTACCCCATGAAGTGCATCTATACCAGTTTGAAATGATGAAGAATAGTCAAAATACGTGTTTAATTCTGCAACCATCGAGCAACTGTTTTTGCATAATAGGTTAAAATTGCATCACTTCCCGCGCGTTTAAAAGCCAGCAATGATTCTAAAACGACGGATTTTTCATCCAGCCAACCATTCAAAGATGCGGCTTTTAACATGGCGTATTCACCGCTGACTTGATAAGCAAACGTGGGTACACCAAACTCCATTTTAACCCGCCAAACAATATCTAAATAAGGCATACCAGGCTTTACCATAATCATATCCGCACCTTCTTGCAGATCGAGAAGTACTTCACGCAATGCTTCGTCTGAATTGGCGGGATCCATTTGGTAGCTGTATTTATGACTTTTACCTAAGTTACCTGCCGATCCTACTGCGTCACGAAAAGGCCCATAAAAACTCGACGCATATTTCGCTGAGTACGCAAGAATGCGCGTATGCGAATAATGTTCACTTTCTAGTGCATGGCGAATAGCCCCGATACGCCCGTCCATCATGTCGGACGGTGCTACAATATCAGCGCCCGCTTTCGCATGAGACAGCGCCTGTTTAACTAACACTGCAATGGTCTCGTCATTTAATACATACCCTTTTGCATCAATCAAACCATCTTGACCGTGCGAGGTAAATGGATCTAACGCCACATCAGTAATAATACCTAATTCGGGAACAGCTTGTTTGAGTGCTCGCACAGCACGCTGAACAAGTCCATCTGGATGATAAGCCTCTGCGGCATCATCGGATTTTTTATCTGCTGCAACCACTGGAAACAAAGCAATTGCAGGAATACCCAAAATATAAAGCTCTCTAGCTTCTTCAATCAGTAAATCTAAAGATAAGCGCTCAACGTCAGGCATCGAGGCGATGCTCTCACGCCGTTGCGACCCTTCAATGATAAAAACCGGATAAATTAAATCATCCACCGTTAACGTATTTTCACGCATTAAACGACGAGAAAAATCATCTCTGCGCATTCTTCTCATGCGTGTTGCGGGAAATTTAATGCTATTATATACCATCTTATTCATACTTATTTCTGGGCGTTTTTATGAAAATTAAGCACTATACCTTATTTGTTTTGTTCGCTACATTTATGAGCATCATGCCATTTACTCAGGCAATGGCCTCCGAATTGTCAGCACCTCAAATTTCTATTGCAGAGGCATCAAACCAACTGCAACAACGCATGCAAGATAAAGGCTTCATAAAGGATTTTAACAAAGTCACACAATTTGTCGATCAAACAATTTATCCACACGTTGATTTTGATAAAATTTCTGCATTAGTGTTGGGCAAAATATGGAAAACCGCCTCCCCTGACGAACAAACACGATTCAAAAAAGAATTCCAAACATTATTAGTACGTACTTATTCACGCGCATTTAGCGAATTTAAAGAATGGTCTATTCGTTTTTTACCCTCTGAAATGGAGGATGGTGCAACCAAGGTCGTCGTTAAAACAGAAGTGCTTCAACCAGGTATTCAACCCATCGCTGTGAATTATCGCATGTATTTAAGTGGCAATGAATGGAAAGCTTACGACATTATGATTGAAGGTGTCAGTTTGGTGACCAACTATCGCACAACATTCAGTGACGAGGTTCAATCAAAAGGCTCCTTAAATGCCGTTATCGAAAGCTTAGCAAAACGCAATGCTGAAGCATTAAAAAATTCTTAATTTCTCTTATCGCTTACATTTATGACGATTTTCACTAAAGACTCCCTTTATAGTCAACCACTTGGACGTATTGAAAGTTTTGTCTTTGATGACCAAGTCGCGCAAGTGTTCCCCGATATGATCGAGCGCTCTGTTCCCGGTTATCAAACCATTATTACGGCTATTGGTTTACTCGCAGGGCGTTTCGCTCAAGAAAATAGTGTTTGTTATGACTTAGGTTGCTCACTTGGTGCCGCATCCTTTGCCATGCGTCAACACATTCGCACGAGAAATTGCCGTATTGTTGCGGTAGATAACTCCAATGCTATGTTGGCGCGTTTTAAGCAGCTTTTAGAGAGACAACAACCCTCAGCCATCACCATTGATTTATACTGCGCCAATATTCAAGATATTGTGATTGAAAACGCATCAGTTGTTGTCTTAAATTTTACACTGCAATTTTTACCACTCACCGATAGGGTAAACTTGCTTGAAAAAATTTATAACGGATTATTACCCAACGGCGCATTAATTATTTCTGAAAAACTCGCCTTTGATGATGAACGTCAGCAAGCCATGCAAATTGACCTTCATCATGCGTTTAAAAAATCACAAGGCTACAGTGAAATGGAGATTAGCCAGAAACGTACTGCACTAGAAAATGTCCTTATTCCTGAAACCTTCACACAGCATCAACAGCGTTTGACGTCAATTGGCTTTAGCAGTTGTGAGTTATGGTTTCAATATTTTAATTTTGCCTCATTTATCGCATTAAAATAATGCCCTACTCCGATTTATATAACGCATTACGCGACGTCGATGCTCACGCATGGGCGCAACAATTACCCGCTCAAATCGCTGATGCTTTTGACACAAAAAAACATGGTGACTTGCTCAAATGGCAAACACAACTCACGCAACTACCCTCTGTTAAAACTAATACCCGAACAATTACCTCTGATACCGTTACGATAGGTAGCGCAACAGACTTTTCAAATGAAGCGCAACATCACTTAAAAATGCAGTTACACGCATTTAGTCCATGGCGCAAAGGTCCTTATGATTTATTTGGCATTTTTATCGATACAGAGTGGCGCTCTGATTGGAAATGGCAACGATTAGAACATCATATTGCACCTCTTCACAATCGCTTAGTACTTGATGTTGGCTGCGGCAACGGTTATCACTGCTGGCGAATGCTTGGCGCTGGCGCTAAAAGAGTCATCGGAATTGATCCCATGCTACTTAATGTGATGCAGTTTCAAATTATTAAACAATTTTACGACAATAACGCGCCTATCGATGTGCTTCCTTTAGGCATTGAGGCATTACCCTCAAATTTACGTTGCTTTGATAGTGTTTTTTCAATGGGCGTACTCTATCATCGACGCTCCCCCATTGACCATCTTTTTGAATTACGTGATTGCTTAAAGAGTGGTGGCGAACTCATTTTAGAAACATTAGTTATTGATGGTGAATTAGGCGATACGCTGCTTCCCGAAGACCGTTATGCTCAAATGCGAAATGTTTGGTTTTTGCCTAGTTGCGCGACATTAATCAGTTGGCTTAATCGCTGTGGCTTTAAAAATGCGCGTGTTGTTGATATAACGACAACAACGACACGAGAACAGCGCACAACAGATTGGATGCGTTTTCACTCGTTAAAAGAATTTCTCAATCCTGAAAATCAAAATTTAACCTGTGAAGGATTGCCTGCACCTAAACGCGCTATCATCATTGCTAACGCACCTTAAATTTTCGATAAGTGCTTTATCACCCAATTTGGATTTACACTGTCACTTACGCACTATAAAGTATATAATCTAACGATTTTACTCAATTTTCACTCAATTCACATTTGGAAAAAGTATGCTGGGCAA
>ERZ1034363.1448-NODE-1448-length-13429-cov-11.509961_pt1 | contig 13429 bp, 13 predicted proteins | sample MGYA00520616_ERZ1034363 | MGnify/ENA primary metagenome ERZ1034363 (study PRJEB33736, sample SAMEA104284506) | Azolla filiculoides | biome: Urban; feature: Water surface; material: Ditch water | place: Netherlands | collected 2015-10-28 | depth 0-0.1 m ...
CATATGACCGCTTCCCGCGTACCCTCAGACGAATCTGAAGTACCAAAAACGTCGGGGTTGGCAGAAACTGCCACCTGGCTGCGCGGACATTTTTTAGTGGCCATGCCGGGCATGTCAGATCCACGTTTCGCCCGCAGCCTGATTTACCTCTGCGAACATTCCGACCAGGGTGCCATGGGGATCGTTGTGAACAAACCGACGGACATGAGCCTGGCGACGCTTTTCGAGCGCGTAGAACTGGCGAATACAGATACGGAACTGGCCGGCCAACCTGTATTGTTTGGTGGCCCGGTGCAACTGGATCGCGCCTTTGTGCTGCATAAGCCAGCCAAACCCTGGCAGTCGACGATGAAGATTTCGGAAGAGATTGCACTCACCAGCTCTAAAGATATTCTCGAATCGATTGGTAGCGAGACTGCGCCGAAGTCCATGTTGGTCGCCCTCGGGTATGCCGGTTGGGTGCCGGGGCAACTGGATAACGAAATTTTGCAGAACGCCTGGCTGAGTGTGCCTGCCGATGATGAAATCCTGTTCGACCTGCCTTTCGAAGAGCGATTGCCGGCAGCACTGGCTAAGCTGGGCATCGGCTTTGACCGTTTATCAGATGTGGCAGGCCATGCCTGAGGGCACGGTGATGGGCTTCGATTTCGGTACGGTACGCATTGGCGTTGCCGTGGGAGAAACCATCACCGGCTTAGCGCATCCGCTGACGCTCATTGCCAGCGAGCCACTTGCCCAGCGCTTTGAAAAAATCGGCGCATTGCTCGCCGAGTGGCAGCCTAATCAGATCGTCGTTGGACTGCCTACCCATCTGGATGGGACCGAACACGAAATGACGCAACGCTGCCGCCGCTTCGGCAACCAGCTGCATGGCCGATTCAATCTGCCCGTTACCTGGGTGGACGAACGTCTGAGTTCGGCAGAAGCAGAACAGCGGTTGCAGCAGGCCGGCCAATCGGCCCGTGCCGCCAAGGCGAATGTTGATGCCGTCGCCGCCCAGATTCTTTTGCAACAGTGGTTGGATCAGCAAGCTGCCCGATCAGAACACCAAGCCGGAGGCACGCATGCCTGATTTAAAAAACCTACCCGATGCCGAGCAGCAAATTGCCGCATTGGCTGAACAATTACGCCCGGTATTTGATAAAGCGCCGGATACGGTACTCATCGGCGTCTTTACCGGCGGCGTCTGGATTGCCGAGCGCCTCTCGCAATTGTTACCGACACATCCGCCGGTAGGCAGTGTGGACATCTCTTTCTACCGCGATGATTTCAGTGAGCGCGGCCTGCGTCCGAATGTGCAACCGACTACCGTACCGGTTGATATCGTTGGTAAGCCCGTGATTCTGGTGGATGACGTGCTTTACACCGGCCGCACAACACGCGCAGCGCTGAATGAACTGTTTGATTACGGTCGTCCCGGAAGCGTGCAGCTGGCAGTACTGGCCGATCGTGGTGAGCGCCAGTTGCCCATCGCGGCCGATTTCTGTGTCTGGCCAGTGAGCCTGCCATCAGATGCCAGCCTGGTGCTGGTGCGTAACCCTGTTGATGATTCCGAAGGCAAACTGACCTGGAGCCTTGATGATGCTTGATCCGCAACTCGACGCCGACGGCAACCTGATCCACCTGCTCTCGACTGAGGGCTTGTCCCGTGACCAACTCACGCGACTGCTCGATACCGGTGCCAGTTTTCTGGGGGTGTCAGACCGCGATGTGAAAAAAGTCCCGCTGCTGCGAGGCAAGAGTGTGTTCAACCTCTTCTTCGAAAACTCGACGCGTACACGCACGACTTTTGAAATTGCCGCGAAGCGCTTGTCGGCCGATGTGATTAATCTGAATATGTCGACATCGTCTACCGCCAAAGGCGAGACGCTGCTTGATACCGTCGACAACCTCTGCGCCATGCACGCTGACATGTTTGTCGTGCGTCACGAATCCAGTGGCGCGCCGCATCTGATCGTCGACCACTTGCGCCGTACTGGCCGCAGCGATATTCATGTGATCAACGCCGGTGACGGCCGCCATGGGCACCCGACGCAGGGTCTGCTCGACATGTACACCATCCGCCACTATAAGGGTGGCTTCGAAGGCCTCAAGGTGGCGCTGATCGGCGACATCCTGCACTCGCGTGTCGCACGTTCGGATATTCACGCACTTAAGACGCTGGGTGCCGAATCGATCCGCGTCGTAGGTCCGCAAACGCTGATTCCCACTGATATCGAATCACTGGGTGTGGAAGTGCATCGCGACCTGGATAGTGGGCTGAAAGATTGTGATGTGGTGATTGCGCTGCGCCTGCAACGCGAGCGCATGAGCGGCGCATTACTGCCTTCTGCAACTGAATTCCACGACCGCTACGGTCTGACGCATGAGCGCCTCAAGGCAGCGAAGCCAGATGCGATCGTCATGCACCCGGGGCCAATGAACCGGGGCGTAGAAATTGATTCGGCAGTTGCCGATAGCCCACGCGCGGTAATTCTGCCGCAGGTGACCTTTGGTATCGCCATGCGTATGGCGGTGATGAGCGTATTGGCAGGAGGCTGAGATGAGCGCAAAGAGCATCGAAATTCGCGGCGGACGCGTCATTGACCCGGCTTCCCAGTTTGATGAAGCGGCTTCGGTTTTTATCGCTAACGGCAAGATTGTCGGTATCGGCCAAACACCTGCCGGTTTTAAAGCGGATCAGGTCATTGATGCACAGGGGCTGGTGGTTGCACCGGGTCTGGTCGATCTCTCGGCACGCATTGCCGGCAACATTGATGCTGAACTCGCCGCCGCAGTCGCGGGCGGAGTCACCACCCTGGCGTGTCCGCCGGATGTGGATCCGATACTGGATGAGCCAGAACTTGCCGAACGACTGGTGCGCCATGCTGAAGATGTATCGCTGGTTCGGGTGCTGCCTGTCGGCGCGATGACACAAAGCTTGGCGGGCAGCATGCTCGCCGAAATGAGCCTGCTGCGTGATGCCGGTTGTATCGCCGTGTCACAAGGCCGCGGTTTGCCAGCGGATACCCGCGTGCTCTGGCGCGCATTGCAGTACGCCGCATCATGCGATGTGCCTGTCTGGTTACAACCTGCCGAATATCATCTCAGCAAGGAAGGCATTGCACACGACAGCGCGCTGGCCTCTCGCCTTGGACTAGCGGCTATCCCGGTGGCTGCCGAAACGCTCGCCATGCAAACGGTGCTGGCACTCGCTAAAGCAACGGGCGCGCGCGTGCACTTCACCCAGATCAGCTCTGCTGAAGGTGTGGCACTGCTACGCGAAGCGCGCGACGCCGGTTTGCCGGTAACGGGTGATGTAGCCGTGCATGCCTTGCATCTGTACGAACAAGATATTGGTTACTTCGATCCGCTCACGCGATTTGATCCGCCACTCCGTGGTTATGGTGATCGCGAAGCACTACGCCTGGGCTTGGCTGAAGGCACGATTGGTGCCGCCGTATCTGCGCATACGCCGCTGGGTCTGGATGTAAAACGGGTACCGTTTGCCGAAGCAGCACCGGGTGCCACCGGTATCGAACTGCTGCTACCGTTAACGTTGGCCTGGGGTGAGGCGCTTAGCCTACCGCTGCGCCGTTCGTTGCTACCCGTAACGGCACGTGCTGCAGAAATTCTGGGCGTCGAGGCTGGTCAGGTTGCAGTGGGGCAGCGTGCTGACCTTTGTATCTTCGATCCGGAAGAAAGCTGGACTGTTAACGAAAACGATCTGCGCAGCGCCGGCAAGCTGACACCCTTCCTGGGCCGAACGCTGCAGGGCCGCGTCGTAAAAACCTTGGCCGGTGGTCAGCCAGTTTACGAGCGCAGCTGATTAGTCAGAAGCCAGCGCTTGCAGCTGGCGACTCAGCACATCCGGCTGGTCGGTGTGGATGCTCAGCGTTTTACGTCGGCTGGTTTGCCCGCGAATCAATGCAATCGTACTTTGTGGGCAGCTTAAGGTTTTAGCCAGCCAGGCAATAAGCGCCTGATTGGCTTTGCCATCGACAGGTGGCGCATGCAAACGAATTTTCAGGGCGTCGCCATGAACCCCGGCACAAGAAGTCGTTTTCGCGCCGGGTTGTACATGCACTGTAAGCTGCAGATCACCTTTGCCGGTAATCTGCAGCCAGGGTGTTGCCGATGATTCAGTCACGCCCCAACTCGATACCCAGTTCGCGGCTGCGTTCAGCGGCCGCATGCATGCCGGCAATGAGGCCTTCCTTCACACCCATTTCGGCTTTCTTCTTCAGTGCCGCTTCAGTGGTGCCGCCTTTAGAGGTCACGCGCTCGCGCAGCACGCTCACCGGGTCGGTCGATTGTTCAGCCAGTTGTGCTGAACCAATCACCGTCTGAATGGCCAGGGTGCGGGCGGTTTCAGGGGAGAGGCCGAGTTCGCGGGCGGCTTCCTGCATGGCTTCGAGAAATAGAAACACATAAGCGGGGCCGCTACCGGAAATTGCCGTTACTGAGTCGATCAGTTGTTCACTGTTCACCCAGGCCGTTTCACCTACGGCGCCCAGAATCGCTTCGGCACGATCTTTGTCGGCAGCATCAACAGAAGGATCAGCATAGAGCCCAGTCATGCCGGCGCCAATCAGTGCCGGTGTGTTGGGCATGGCGCGCACGATGCGGCGATAGCCACCCATCCAGCGGGCCAGGTCATCCACGAGCAAGCCAGCAGCAATGCTCACGATAAGTGGTTTGTTATCCCCAGCAGGTAGGCTCGCCAGTGCGGCACGCATCTGCTGTGGTTTAACAGCAAGCACCAGCACATCGCACTGCAAAGCTTCGGCCGTAGCGGCCTCATAGATAGTGATAGAGAACTGTTCGCCGAGGCGTGCTCTGGCTTCTGGCAGGATTTCGATCACGCCCAGATTGTGCGGCTCAAAACCACGCTGGATGAGGCCGCCAACAAGGGCAATGGCCATATTGCCACCGCCTAGAAATGTAATTTTCATTTAGAGCTCCGTTGATGCAGGGGTGTTCGTATAAGTGCGTTTGCCAAAAATAGCCGAGCCAACACGTACCAGCGTGGCACCTTCGCTAATCGCAGCCTCTAGATCATCGCTCATGCCCATCGATAGGGTGTCGAGCGCAAATCCTTGTTGATTAATCTGTGTTTGCAGCTCGTGTAGCTTGGCGAACTGCTGGTGTTGGGTTGTTGTGTCCTCAGTTGCTTCCGGTATCGCCATCAGGCCACGCAATTGCAAATTGGGCAATTGGGCAATGGCCTGGCAAAGTGCTAGCGCTTCATCAGCCGCGCAGCCGCTTTTGCTGTTTTCACCAGAGACATTCACCTGAACGCAAACCTGTAGCGGTGGTAAATCCGCTGGCCGTTGTGCCGAAAGACGTTCGGCAATCTTCAGGCGGTCAATTGTGTGTACCCAGTCGAAATGTTCAGCAATGCCGCGCGTTTTATTGCTCTGGATCGGACCAATAAAGTGCCACTCCAGATCAGGTCGTGCGCTGGCTTTGTCGACGCCTTCCTGTGCGTAGTTTTCACCAAAGGCATTCTGGCCGCAGGCAGCAACCGCATCCACCGCTTCTATCGGGAACGTTTTGGAAACCGCCAGGAGTTTTACGCTTCCAGCGGGTCTGCCTGATGCGGCTTGCGCTTGATCAATTCGATGCCACACCGCAGCAAGACGCTGGGCAGAGTTTTCATGGGATAGCGCGGAATTTTCGGCAGCAGACATGGGCAAGGCCTGTTGATAAGAGGTGGCAAGCTGTTAGGCTAGCGAAGTATAACAATGCGCGCACTACAGATTAGAACCGGAGATGAAACAGCATGCTTGAATCGTTACTCTTGATCGCCCGCGATTTGGGGGCTTCCGATATCCACCTGTCGGCCGGTATGCCGCCCATGCTACGTATTAACGGTGATTTGCAACCACTGGATCAACCGGTACTGGGTAATGCGCAAGTGCGCGGCATGATTGACAGCGTCATTCCGGAAACCCTGCGCCGTTTGTTCGGTGAAGGCGCTGCTTGCGATTTTGCATTTGCATCGCCTACGGAGGGCTTGGGGCGTTACCGTGCCAATGCCTATCGTCAGCAACGCGGGGTTGCATTGGCTTTGCGACCTATTCCTGACAAAGTGCCTACCTTGGCCGAGATTGCAGCACCGCCTATCCTGAAACAATTGGCTGAGATTGATCATGGGTTGGTGTTAGTCGTCGGCCCAACCGGGTCTGGTAAAAGCACAACGCTGGCCGCCATGGCAGACCATATTAATCAGACAGCCCCTAAACACTTGCTGACCATCGAAGACCCGGTAGAGTTTGTTTATGAGGCGCAGAAGTGTCTGGTAACCCAACGTGAAGTAGGCCGCGACACCCCAAGCTTTGCCGATGCTTTGAAAGCGGCGTTGCGAGAAGACCCGGATGTCATTCTTCTGGGTGAAATGCGCGATCTGGAAACGATCCGTCTAGCCTTAACGGCAGCAGAAACGGGCCACCTCGTATTGGCCACTTTGCACACGGCTACGGCACCTCAAGCCATCGAACGTATCGTTGATGTATTCCCCGGTGAAGAACGGGATTTAGCTCGCACCCTGCTAGCCGATGTGTTGCGTGCTGTGGTTGCCCAGCAGTTGATTGCCCGAAGTAGTGGCAATGGTCGGGTGGGTGCTCACGAAATACTTGTGGGAACCCCCGCCGTACGCAATCTCATCCGTGAGAACAAAACTGCGCAGTTGGTTTCCACTATGCAAACAGGCCAGCAGCAGGGTATGCAGACCATGGCGCAGAGCCTTGAAAGGCTCGCGCAACAAGAATCTATTGGGCTGGCGGCTACGACGCGTTAATTTCTGAGGGGGCTTCTGGCTTCTGTTTCCGATGAAACCCAGAGACCAGATCAATCACGAAGAGGCGGCATTCAAGTGCGCCGTTCTTCAGCGGGAAGCGGCGACGTGGTTTGAGGCCAATGCCTTTGGGAAGCTCCAAGTCTGCGGTAAAGAGCGCCGCTGTCCAGCCGCTAAATTGTTGCTTGAGTGTGCGACCCCATTCCGGGTATTCCGCCTGTAGTTCTTCCTGCTCGGAGAGGCGTACACCGTAAGGCGGGTTGCTGACTAATAAGCCGCTGCTGGCCGGTGCGCCACGACCAATGAAGTCTGCCTGATCAAGGGTGACAGCATCGGATAAACCCACTTCTTCCAAATGGCGACGAGTCGCAGCGATGGCACCCGGGTGCATATCGCTGGCAAAAATGGTTTGCGCTGCCATCGGACGGATTTGTGCACGGGCTTCGGCGCGCAACTTGGTCCAGAGCGCGCGGTCGGCATCCTGCCAACGCTCGCAGGAGAAACGACGGTTGAGCCCAGGTGCCACATTGGCACGCATCCATGCGGCTTCTATAACGATGGTGCCGCTGCCACACATGGGGTCGAGGAAGGTTTCGTAAACGGCTTTGCCGGTTTCGTCGGTATCGTTCCAACCAGCCAGTGCGAGCAGACCTGCGGCGAGGTTTTCTTTGAGAGGTGCTGCGCCTGCAGCGCCGCGATAGCCGCGTTGCCACAGTGGGTTGCCTGAGCTGTCGATATATAGCGTGGCAGACGTTTCGGTGAGGAACAGCTGGATACGCTGATCTGGTTGATCGGTATTGACGTTCGGGCGACCGCCACGGTCTGCACGGAACCGATCACATACCGCATCTTTAATACGCAGTGTCGCAAAGTCCAGGCTACGTAGAGGTGATTTAACTGCCGTGGTGCTTACCTTGAAGCTCTGGCTGACATCAAACCACTCGTGCCAGGCAATCTTGCGCGCCATCTGGTAGAGGTCTTCTTCTTTCTGATAGGCGCCTACTGCCAAGCGCACCAGAATACGTGACGCATAGCGTGAGTGCAGATTGGCGCGGTAGAGACTTTCTTCTGTCGCACGGGCACGAACGCCGCCACCAACCTGTTCCACCTGGGTCATGCCGCAGTGGTTGAACTCGTTGACCAGGAGTTCTTCTAGGCCACGTGGGCAGGGGGCAAAAATGTGCATGAGTTGCTTTCTTAAAACGGCTTGAGTACGACGAGAAGGGTGATGACGGTAAGCATGAGTACCGGGATTTCATTGAACCAGCGGTACCAGACATGGCTGTGCGTGTTCTGGCCAGCGGCAAACTGGCGATAGAGCCGGCCGCAGTAGAAGTGATAACCCAGGAGAAATACGACCAAGAGGGTTTTGGCATGGAGCCAGCCACCGGCAAAGCCGTAACCGAACCAGAGCCAGAGGCCGAGGATAACAGCGCCTAACCCGATGGGGGTGACAAATTTGTAGAGTCGGCGCGACATGCCCAACAGACGCTGGTATTCGGCCGATTGCGTATCGGTAATCGCTGCCAGATTCACGTAGATGCGTGGCAGGTAAAAGAGTCCGGCGAACCAGCTCACCACCAGAATGATGTGAAAAGCTTTGATTGTTAGCATTGAGGCACCTTCAGCGTAGCGAGAAAATCCTGCACCGTCGGGTAACGAAGCTGGATACGCAGCTCTTTGAGCAGGCGTTGATTGTCGAGTCGGCGCGATTCTGACATGAATGAGTAAAGCATGGGGGAAACGCGCTCTTTCAGCGCGTCGCGCGGTAAGCGTTCTGGTCTGGGTAGATCGTTGGCATCGGCCACGGCGTCAAACCAATCGCCCATTTTAAGGGTGCTGTTATCACTGGCGTTGTAAGCGCGGAGTGAGCGGCCGCGGGTAAGTGATAGCCAGCTGATGCGCGCTAGATCATCCGCATGAATATGGTTTGTCCAGGTGTCTTCTTCGGTACGCAATGCGGGCGTGCCAGCCCGCAGACGTTCAATCGGCAGTCGATCGCCGGCATAGATGCCGGGCACGCGCAGGATGCTGCCTGCGTTGGCGGTCTTTCTGGCCGGGTTGGCTAGATCTGTTGTACGGGCGGCGCCAATTCGCGTCCGAGCCCAGCGCCGCAAGGTTGCCTCTGCGGCAGCGCGACGTTGACCACGGGCTGTTTTGGGTTGGCGTGGCCGAGACTCCCGAACTAGCGCGCCCTGGCAATCGCCGTAGACCCCACTGGTACCGATGTAGACCAGCCGCCGTGGTAGACTGCGGCCACCCTGCAGGGCTGCCAGAAAGCGGTTTAGACGTGGGTCGGTGTAAAATTCAGCTGGGCAATTATCGGCCGGCGGCGCCAGGTAAATAACGTGCGTTGCCAACCCGCGCAGACGCTTCAGGCTGCGTGGTTGGTCCAGGTTCGCAGCAACCGGTGTTGCTCCGAGGCTGCGCCAGGTTTGCCAGGCCACGCTCTCGGGTTCATGGCGCAATAGCGCCAGAAGTCGGTAACGCGTGCCAACCTGAGCGGCAATTCTTGCCGCAACGTCACCGCAACCGGCCAGCAGTAGGCGTGGTTGGCGAAAACGGCGGGGAAGTGCGCGCGGCGGTAGCTGCATGTCTTTCGGCATGCTGCCATTGTACGGTTTTGCAAGGTTTTGGTTCTTACAGGATTTAACATGACGCATCAGGTGACGCTTAATCCCATTAATGCCACATTTCGCGCAGACGGCCATGAGACCGTACTGGAAGCTTCGCTGCGTCACGATCTGCTGGTGCCCTATGGTTGCCGTACGGGCGGCTGCGGTGCTTGCCGCGCCAAAATTACCTCCGGTATGGTCGATCACGGCAAGGCCAGCGAAACGACGCTGACGCCAGCCGACCGTGAGGCAGGCTTTGCGCTGCTCTGCTGCGCCGTGCCGCAGACCGATGTCGTCGTTGAAGTTAAAGACGTGCGCCGCGCGACGGATATTCCGGTGAAGACTTTGCCTAGTCGTATTGAAGGGCTTGAAAAGCCAGCGGCGGATGTCGCGATTCTGACGCTGCGTTTGCCAGCGACCGAGGTATTCCAGTTCCATGCCGGGCAATACGTCGATATCCTTCTGAAGGACGGTAAGCGTCGTAGCTTCTCGATCGCCAACCCGCCGCATGATGCGGCGACCATTGAACTGCATGTGCGCCATGTGCCGGGCGGCCTGTTTACCGATCAGGTATTCAGCACGATGAAAGTGCGCGACATTCTGCGTTTCAACGGCCCGCATGGCAGCTTCTATTTGCGCGAGTCAGACAAGCCGATGATTCTGCTGGCCGGTGGTACGGGCTTTGCACCGATTAAATCGATTGTGCTGGAAACCCTGCATCTGGAACTGCAACGACCTATGCATATCTACTGGGGTGCCCGTGATCGTGCCGGCCTTTACCAATACGAAGTGGCCGAAGCCTGGGCAGCACAGCACCCGCATATCCAGTTTATTCCTGTGCTTTCCGAGCCGGAATTAACACCGGGTTGGTCTGGTCGCACCGGGCTGGTTCATGAAGCCGTATTGGCAGACTTCCCGGATCTATCGGGCCATGAAGTTTATGCCTGTGGTGCGCCCGGCATGATTGCCGCGGCACGTACGGATTACCAGAGCAAAGGTAATTTGCCGGAAGATGCGTTCTTTGCCGATTCGTTTGAGTTTGCTGCTAACTAAACGATCGCGCACTGAGCAAAAGGCCTGCCGGATAAAACCGCAGGCCTTTTTTATTGTTGTTGCTGTTGCGACTGATTGAAGCGATCAACGCAGTTTTTACAGATGCAGGCTTTCATTTGCTTGTCGGCGGGAATCAGATCAATTAACGCTTGCGGAATGCCGGTGCTGCAGCACCAACACGGTGTATCGGCATGAGCGCCGCAGGCATTCTCACCGCCGCAGAGCGGACATTGATATTCGTTAATTGTGCTCATGGTCATTCCGTTCGTTAGTGGGCATCATCCCAGTTGGGGCCGATACCGATATCGACCACCAATGGCACTTTGAGTTTGGCGACATTCGTCATTAGCGAGCCCAGCGATTCGCTCACGCGGGCACGTTCATGGTCTGGTACTTCCAGCACCAATTCATCGTGCACCTGCATGATGAGCAAGCTCTGTAGCCGTTCTTTCGTTAGCCAATCCTGTACGGCAATCATGGCCAGCTTGATCAGGTCGGCTGCTGTGCCTTGCATGGGGGCGTTGATCGCGGCGCGTTCGGCACCTTGGCGCCGTCCTTGCTGACCCGCCTTGAGATCAGGGAGCCAAAGGCGCCGGCCGAACACCGTTTCAACATAACCATTCTGATGCGCCGACTGTCGCGTCTCTTCCATGTAACGGGCAACGCCGGGATAGCGATCGAAGTAGCGATCAATGTAAGTTTGAGCCGCACCACGTTCGATGCCGAGTTGCTTGGCCAGGCCAAAGGCGCTCATGCCGTAAATCAGCCCGAAGTTGATGGCTTTTGCGGCACGACGCTGGTTGTCATCGACCTCTAAAGGCATAACACCAAACACTTCGGCCGCTGTAGCGCGGTGAATGTCTTCGCCTTGAGCAAAAGCACTAAGCAACCCATTGTCGGCAGAGAGATGCGCCATGATGCGAAGTTCGATCTGCGAGTAGTCAGCGGAGAAAATGCTGTGACCGGGGCGGGCGATAAAGGCTGCTCGGATGCGGCGACCTTCTGGTGTGCGTACCGGAATGTTCTGCAGATTCGGGTCGGAACTGGCTAGGCGACCGGTTACCGCGGTGGTTTGCGAATAATGCGTATGGACACGACCGGTAGCCGGATTGATTCGTTGTGGCAGCTTGTCGCAGTAGGTGTTTTTTAACTTGGCGATGCCCCGATATTCGAGCAGTACGCGCGGCAGCGGAAAGTCGAGCGCCAGCTCGGAAAGCACTTCTTCGTCGGTGGATGGCGTGCCGGAGGCGGTCTTCTTTTTGACGGGCAGTCCCTGCTGCGTAAATAGAATTTCTGCCAGTTGTTTTGGTGAGTTCAGATTGAAACTCTGGCCGGCCAGGGCATGGGCTTCCGTTTCCAGCGCCAGCATGCGTTCGCCAAGTGCGTGGCTTTGATCGGCCAATTGCTGGTTATCAATCAGAACGCCGTTTTGCTCCATGGTGAAAAGCACTTGTGCCGTAGGAAGTTCCAGATTGCGGTAGGTGCTTTCCAGCCCAGGTTCGCTGGCCAGTCGTGGCAAGAGTCGTTCGGCAATGCGGAGGGTGATGTCGGCATCTTCGGCGGCATAAGCCGCTGCGTCAGCAACCGCGACCTGATTAAAACCGATCTGGTTGGCGCCTTTGCCGCAGATAGCTTCATAAGCAATCGTGGGCAGCCCCAGGTGTCGGCGGGCCAGGGTGCCTAATTCGAGTGCGCCGGGGCTGACTTGGCCAGCTTCGAGTACATACGCGGCTAATAAGGTGTCATCGACTATGCCCGATAGACGAATGCCGTGATTGGCAAAGACGTGCTGATCGTATTTGGCGTGCTGCAGAATCTTTTTGGGCGTGTTGTCTTCGAGCCAGGGCTTCAGGCGCGCCAAGGTATCTGCGAAAGGTAGCTGAGCGGGCGTGTCCGGGCCATCATGCGCTAGCGGTAAATAGGCGGCGTCACCGGCGGCAATAGCGAACGAGATACCGACCAGGCGCGCCTGCTGTTCATCGAGGCTGGTGGTTTCGGTATCCAGGGCAACGCGTTCCGCAGCCTGGATTTTTTCTAGCCAGCGGTTTAGTGCGGCCTCGTCCAGAATGGTTTCGTAATTGACACGGTGCGCGCCATCATCAGGCAAGAGCGCTAAGGGCGCTTCGACATCTATTTTGGCCGCTGTCTTTGTGCCGGCGCCTGGTTCATCAATGGCCTTGAGCCAGGTTTTAAAGCCATTATGGCGAAACACTTCGCGCAGGATATTCTGATCTTCTGGTGTGGCGAGTAGATCCGTGATTGTCATGGGTAGGCTGACGTCGGTCTTAACGGTAGTCAGCGTGCGACCGAGTGGCAGAAAGTCGAGGTGGTTGCGCAGGTTTTCGCCAACAACCCCTTTGATATCGGCGGCATGGGCGATGACGCCATCGAGGTCCCCGTAGGTCTGTATCCATTTGGTGGCTGTTTTAGGCCCAACCTTGGGTACGCCCGGAATGTTATCGGCGGTATCGCCAACCAGTGCCAGATAATCGGTGATGCGCTCTGGTGTAACCCCAAACTTGGCTTCTACACCAGCGACATCCAGCCGCTCATTACTCATGGTGTTGACTAGGGTCACCTGCGGGGTAACCAGCTGGGCGAGATCTTTGTCGCCCGTAGAGACAATAACCGAAAAGCCCGCAGCCGCCGCTTGCTTGGCCAGCGTGGCGATAACGTCATCAGCTTCGACCCCGCTTTCCATCAGTAGCGGCCAGCCGAGTGCCCGCACGACGGCATGAATCGGTTCAATCTGTTTGGCCAGATCTTCTGGCATGGGTGGGCGATGCGCTTTGTATTCGCTGTAGAGCGTGTCGCGAAAGGTGGGTCCGCTAGCGTCAAAAATACAGGCGCGGTATTCTGCGTTGATATCGCTGGTTAGCCGCCGCAGCATCGAGATCATGCCGTACAGTGCACCGGTAGGATCTCCCGATTGATTGCGCAGGTCGGGCAGTGCATGAAATGCACGGTACAGGTAGGATGAACC
>ERZ1034363.1450-NODE-1450-length-13403-cov-7.745985_pt1 | contig 13403 bp, 13 predicted proteins | sample MGYA00520616_ERZ1034363 | MGnify/ENA primary metagenome ERZ1034363 (study PRJEB33736, sample SAMEA104284506) | Azolla filiculoides | biome: Urban; feature: Water surface; material: Ditch water | place: Netherlands | collected 2015-10-28 | depth 0-0.1 m ...
TCTTGCCGTGGTCAACGTGGCCAATCGTGCCCACATTGACGTGAGGCTTGGTACGTGTGAATTTTTCTTTACCCATTTTTCAATCCTTAAAAAGAGCTAATTCCCGTGTATTGGTTTTACGTCTGCACGATGTTGCTGATTCGCCCCGCACGGGAACAGGGCGGCACACCGTCGCAGACAGATCTAAATTACTTGGAACGCGCTGCCATGATGGCTTCAGACACATTGCGCGGGGCTTCCGCGTAGTGCTTGAATTCCATCGTGTAAGTAGCACGGCCTTGCGACATGGAGCGCAGGGTGGTGGAGTAGCCGAACATTTCGGACAGGGGCACTTCAGCCTTGATGGCCTTGCCGCCGCCAACCATGTCGTCCATGCCTTGCACCATGCCACGGCGTGAGGACAGGTCGCCCATCACGTTACCGGCGTAGTCTTCAGGCGTTTCCACTTCCACAGCCATCATGGGCTCCAGAATCACGGGGTTCGCCTTGCGGCAAGCTTCCTTGAAACCGAAGATAGCAGCCATTTTGAACGCGTTTTCGTTCGAGTCCACATCGTGGTACGAACCGAAAGTCAGCGCAACCTTGACGTCCACCACGGGGTAACCCGCCAGCACGCCTTGGTTCAGGGCTTCGATAACACCCTTCTCAACCGCGGGGATGTATTCACGAGGAACCACACCGCCCTTGATTTCGTCGAGGAACTCAAAACCCTTGCCGGCTTCGTTCGGCTCGACGCGGAACACGACGTGACCGTATTGGCCCTTACCACCGGACTGACGCACGAACTTGCCTTCGACATCGGCCACACCCTTGCGGATGGTTTCGCGGTAGGCAACCTGGGGCTTGCCCACGTTGGCTTCCACGCCGAATTCGCGCTTCATGCGGTCCACAATAATTTCAAGGTGCAGCTCACCCTGACCACCAATGATGGTCTGGCCGGATTCTTCGTCGGTCTGCACGCGGAAAGAAGGATCTTCCGCAGCCAGTCGGGAAAGGGCCAAGCCCATCTTTTCCTGGTCGGCCTTGGACTTGGGTTCCACAGCCTGGCGAATCACGGAGTCCGGGAACACCATGCGTTCCAGCGTGATCACGGCATTCGGATCGCACAGCGTTTCACCGGTGGTGACGTCCTTCAAGCCCACGCAAGCAGCGATGTCGCCGGCGCGGATTTCTTCAACTTCTTCGCGGTTGTTGGCGTGCATTTGCACGATACGGCCGATACGCTCTTTCTTGCCGCGCACGGCGTTGTAGACGGTGTCGCCCTTCTTCAGAACGCCGGAGTACACACGCACGAAAGTCAACTGACCCACAAACGGGTCGGTCATCAACTTGAATGCCAGTGCAGCGAATTTTTCGTTGTCGTCGGCCTTGCGGGTGACTTCCTTTTCGTCTTCGTCAAAGCCCTTGATGGCCTTCACGTCCAGAGGAGAGGGCATGAGTTCGATCACGGCGTCCAGCATGCGCTGCACACCCTTGTTCTTGAACGCAGTGCCACACAGCATGGGCTGGATTTCGCCAGCGATGGTGCGGGTACGCAGGCCGTTGGTGATCTCTTCTTCCGTCAGATCGCCTTCTTCCAGGTACTTGTTCATCAGTTCTTCAGAGGCTTCAGCAGCGGCTTCCACCATCTTTTCGCGCCACTCTTTGGACAGCTCGAGCAGTTCAGCCGGGATGTCCTGGAATGTGAACTTCATGCCCTGGGAAGCTTCGTCCCAGATGATGGCCTTCATCTTGCGCAGGTCCACCACGCCGGTGAAGTTTTCTTCAGCGCCGATTGGGATCACGATTGGCACGGGGTTGGCCTTCAGGCGCAGCTTCATCTGGTCCACGACCTTGAAGAAGTTGGCACCGGTACGGTCCATCTTGTTCACAAAGGCCAGACGGGGCACCTTGTACTTGTTAGCCTGACGCCACACGGTTTCAGACTGGGGCTGCACACCGCCCACGGCGCAGTAGACCATGCAGGCGCCATCCAGCACGCGCATGGAACGCTCCACTTCAATCGTGAAGTCCACGTGTCCAGGGGTGTCGATGATGTTGATGCGGTGCTCAGGGAAGGACGTGTCCATACCCTTCCAGAAGCAGGTGGTCGCTGCAGAAGTAATCGTGATACCGCGCTCTTGCTCTTGCTCCATCCAGTCCATGGTGGCCGCACCATCGTGCACTTCACCAATCTTGTGGTTCACGCCGGTGTAGAAAAGAATACGCTCGGTGGTAGTGGTTTTGCCGGCGTCGATGTGCGCCGAAATACCGATATTGCGGTAACGCTCAATGGGAGTAGTGCGAGCCATGATGGATCCTTGGTTGGTCAAATCTGGGGGCTGCCACGCCGCATCGGGCGACATGGCAAGGGATCCAAGAGTTTGAATCCCATTTGTGACAGTGCACTCGCACCGCCACACTGCGACAGCACCCGGTAGCCGGATGCCGCCGCTTTTCGCTTAGAAGCGGAAGTGCGAGAAAGCCTTGTTGGCTTCAGCCATGCGGTGAACTTCGTCACGCTTTTTCATGGCGCCGCCACGGCCTTCGGTGGCTTCCAGCAACTCGTTAGCCAAGCGCTGAGCCATCGACTTTTCGCCACGCTTGCGGGCGGCTTCCTTGATCCAACGCATGGACAGAGCCAGGCGACGAACCGGACGCACTTCAACGGGCACCTGGTAGTTGGCACCACCCACGCGGCGGGACTTCACTTCCACCATGGGCTTGACGTTGTTGATGGCAACGCTGAACGCTTCCACCGGGTCTTTATCGGGGTGCTTCTTACCGATCAGTTCCAGAGCACCGTAAATGATGCGCTCTGCAACAGCCTTCTTGCCGCCTTCCATGATCACGTTCATGAATTTGGACAGCTCTACATTGCCGAACTTGGGATCCGGCAGGATTTCACGTTTAGGGACTTCGCGACGACGTGGCATATTTCACCTCTTTGCTTCAGTTGGCACCCTTGCGGACACCGGGAGAGTTAATCAATAAGACTCTCACTTACTCGACCCGAACACCGGGTCACTTCGTTTATTTACCGCGCCACGCAGCAAACAAACACCTCTTTACTTTTCCGAATCCAGGGCCTGCACTTTGGGAACCGGGCCTGGGCTCCGACCCATTTATTTGGCCTTGGGCTTCTTCGCACCGTACTTGGAACGCGACTGCTTGCGGTCTTTCACGCCTTGCAAATCGAGCGAACCACGAACGATGTGGTAACGCACACCGGGCAAGTCCTTGACACGACCGCCGCGAACCAGCACCACGCTGTGTTCCTGCAGGTTGTGGCCTTCACCGCCGATGTAGGAGATCACCTCAAAACCGTTGGTCAAGCGCACTTTGGCAACTTTACGCAGAGCGGAGTTAGGTTTCTTAGGCGTTGTGGTGTACACACGGGTGCACACACCGCGACGCTGCGGAGAGTTCTGCATAGCAGGGCTCTTCGACTTGATGGTCTCGACCTCACGGCCTTGACGCACGAGCTGGTTAATGGTTGGCATTTAAAAAACGTCCCTAAACGTTTGAAGTATTACGAAAACGTGAATCCCTTCGGAATTTCCGAAAAGCCCTCGACTGTATCAGATTGGGGGTTTTCCCGCAACTACCAGATTGGCGCTTAGCGAATCCAAAGGCGCAAGGCATCCCAGGCACGGCCAAAAATGCCCGCTTGCTCGACGCCTTCAAGCGCCAGCAAGGGCACCTCAGATACCAACTGCTCTCCGGCAGTCACTCGCAAGGTGGCCGTTTGCTGCCACTTGGATATCGGTGCCACCAAAGGGTCGTTGCGCAACACCTGCGTCTTGACCATCGAGGCTGTACCCGCCGGCACCGCCACCACGATGGACTCCGTGCGCCCCAGTTTGACCTCCGCCGATGAACCCTTCCAGACCGGAGGGGTCACCACCGCTTGGTTGGCACCAAACAACTTCACGGCCTCAAAAGCGGTGAATCCCCAGTTCAGAAGCTTTTGCGATTCGTTTGCGCGGGAGTTTTCGCTCTCGGCCCCCAGGACGACGGAGAGCAGGCGGCGATTCCCTGAAGCCGGCGCCCCCACAGTCGCCAGATTCTGGAACTCGCGCTTGGCCGTGGCGACCATGCAATAACCAGCCGCATCGGTGTGCCCAACCGCCAGACCATCCACGGTCGGATCCCGAAACAACAGCAGATTGCGGCTGCTCTCGTTGGACGCCGGCGTATCCGGATAGCGGTACTTCTGAATGGCGTAAAGGCCAAGGTACCGAGGAAAATCGCCGATCAGACGCGTAGCCAGAATGCTCACATCGCGCGCGGTGGTGCTGTGGCCTGCTTCGGTCATGCCATCCGGGTTCTTGTAGCTGGTGTGTTTCATGCCCAGCGCCTTGGCCTGTCCGTTCATCATTTGAACGAACTTTTCAGTACTGCCCCCCACCCCCTCCGCAAGGGCCAGCGTGGCATCGTTGGCACTCTGCACAATCATCCCCTTTAGGAGGTCCTCGACAGGCACCTGCATCTTGGGGTCAATAAACATGCGCGAACCCGGCATTTTCCAGGCGCGCTCACTCACCGAGAACGTTTGCTTCAAGTCAATTTTCTTGGACTTGAGCGCATCAAACACCAAATAAGCCGTCATCAGCTTGGTCAGCGACGCTGGCTCGACCGGCAAATCCATCTCCTTGGCCGCCAAGACCTGGTTGGCGGTTAGATCCACCAAGACGTAAGCGCGGGCAGCCACTTCGGGCGGCTGCGGCATTTGCGCGACAGCCGAAAAATGCAGCACGGCCAAAACAATGGCAACCAGGTATTTCATCGGGATAAAGGCTGGGCTCGCATGAGCCCATTGAATTAGAAACTAGGAAAAATCACTGGCAAGGTGGCGGGCAACCAGTCCCCGAAGCAGCGGCAACTGCCCATGGAAGAAGTGCTCCACCCCGGGAATGACCGTCACCGGCAGATGCTGCGGTCGTGCCCAATCCATTACGGAGGCAAGGGGCACGGTGTCGTCCACTTCGCCGTGCACCACCAGGGCCCGGGCATGCAATTCCGGGGCCACTGGCGCCACCGCAAACCGACTGGTCGCGGTGCCCACCAACACCAATTTTTCAGGTTGCCGCGCCGCGCCTAAGGCCGCAACCGCCTGGCAGGTCACATAGGCGCCGAAAGAGAACCCGGCCAAGGCCAGAGGCCCATCGGGCGCCTGGCTCTGAATGACTGACAGCAAATCCAAGTGCTCGCCAAGGCCTTCGTCATGCGCACCGGCGCTACCTCCCACGCCGCGAAAATTGAAGCGCACGGCACGCCAGCCACTTTGCACAAAGGCACGCGCCAAGGTTTGCACCACCTTGTTATCCATGGTGCCGCCAAACAGGGGGTGCGGATGGGCAATCACCGCCACGCCCTTGAAAGGCACATCGGTGGCTTGCGGCTCATCGACTGCCAATTCGATTGCGCCGGCAGCTCCGTCGATACAGAACTTTCGGGTAGACGCCTTCATGGCCTAGCGCCCGAGATGCGGCGGCGTGAGCAATCGCTCCACCACTTTGCCATCACGCAGGTGAGACTCCACGATGTCGTCAATATCCTGCAGGTCCACATAGCTGTACCAGACCGCTTCCGGGTACACCACGGCAACGGGCCCCGCTGCACAGCGATCCAGACAGCCCGCCTTGTTGACGCGTACCTTGCCAACGCCAGCCAAGCCGGCGTCTTTAACCCGTGCTTTGCAATGATCAAAGGCTTCTTGCGCCTTGAATTGTGCGCAGCAGGCTTCGCCGTTTTTGCGCTCGTTCACGCAGAAAAAAATGTGGCGCTCGTAATAAGAGTTCGGTGGGGTATTGGATTCAGTCATGCGCCGATTTTAGTTATTGGCGTCGCGCCGCCAAACCAAAGACAGCACATACACCAACACCGCATACGGCCAAACCCAACCCAGCCACTGCGCAAGGCCATTGAACCGGATAAAGCGCCCCTGCTCCCACGCCTGCAAGGTTTGCGCGAAATACGGGTTCGCCGGAGCTCGATTCAAGATACCCAAATACAGCCCCAAACCCAATAGCACCAACGCCGCTGAAGCCCGCGCCGGCACCAAACTAAGCAAGGGCGACAACAGCAATGCCGCTAGGAGGCCTACCTGGGCCGGTGCGTCCAACCAGGCCCATGCATGGGCCGGCCCCCAACTCAACATGGCTGAAAGTGCGGTGACCAGAACTCCTAGGCCGATGACCAGGGGTGCCGCTAGCAAGCGCCGCATGCCAGGTCGCATGATGCAAAAAGCCAGCAGGCAGGGAATCAGCAAGCCCAGCATGACGCACAAGGCCTCGGTAACCGGCAGCAAGGGCTCCAATTCAATATCCCGCACCGGCAGCCAATCCAGAAACGGGGTTTCGGCCAGACGCTCGGCGATATCCGCCTCAATGCGCTCAAATATTTGCCCCAAACCAAAGGGAATGCCAGGTGGAAACAGCAGCGCCAGCGGCCAGGTTGCCAGCAACACCAGCCCGCCACGCGCACTCTCAACAAACCAACGCCTGCGGAAGTGACTCCATCGGTCTATCGCACCCCAATGTTCCATCGCAAGCGTGCAAACCGCACCAATCCAGGCGCCCGCCGAATTGAGTAGCCAATCCTCACGGGAAGCCACACGCACCGGAAGGTAACTTTGTAAGGCCTCCATGGCCAGCGCTAGCAGGGTCGCGCAAACAAATGCAAAGAGAAGGGGGCGATCAGTGCGACCGGACCGCAGCGCGCTCAGGGTCAACAGCCCGCCAAAGGGAAGGTAGCCGATGACATTAATGCCGGCATCAAATCCAGTCCAGTAGCGCGGCCAGGGAGCCAGCAAAAAAGTCCAGAAATCATTGCCCTGATCGCGCCAATCCGTAAACGGATACAGACTGGCATAGACAATCAGCGCCGCATAAATCAACGCCAAAGGCGATGCGGCGGTTTTATGCATAGCGGCGTTAGAACGGCTTGACGACCACCAGAATGACCGTGCCGATCAGCAAAAGAACCGGGATTTCGTTAAACCAGCGGAACCAGACATGGCTGTGGCGCTCGGCGCCCGACTCGAACTTGCGCAGCATCCCGGCACAGATAGCATGGTAAATGACGGCAAACAGCACCAGCAGCAACTTGATGTGCATCCAGCCCATGCCGTTGCCATCGCCCATTCCAAAGCCCCAGCCGTACAGCCCCCAGGTCCAGATGCCGAAGCCGAGTGCCAGCACCACCAACATGTGCGAGAAGCGCATCAGCTTGCGCGCCATCAGGAGCAAACGCGCCAACTCGGCGTCCGAGCCTTTGGGAACCATGGCCAGATTGACAAAGATGCGCGGCAGATAGAACAAGCCCGCAAACCAGCTGGCAACAAATACGATGTGGAAGGACTTTACCCAGAGCATGGATTTCAGTGTAGGACAAAAGCTTGCAGACAAAAAAAACCCCAGCACGTGGGCTGGGGTGGTAAGCCTATTTGCTGTCACACATCAAGGCCCCGCTCAGGGAGGAAAAGCGGGAGGCAGCAAGCTGCCCGGACTGAAATCTATCAAAACCCGCCGCTTATGGCAAGTAGTTTTATCAATTACCCCAAAGTCCATGTGAGAAATCACCGCCGTGGTGCGCAATTCTGGGCTGTGTGCTTAATCGAACGAAGATTTCCCGCCCCGAAAAGCGCGCCGGGAAGAGACATGACCAACTTTAGGGCACAATTTTCGCCATGACACCTTATGCACCCTACCCAGCGGGCCGGCCCCGCCGCCTGCGCCGCGACCCATTTACCCGCAATCTGGTCCGTGAAAATACTCTCACGCCGCATGATCTGATCTACCCGGTTTTTGTGGTGGATGGCCAAGGCCAGCGGGTAACCGTGTCTTCGATGCCCGGCGTGGAGCGCCTGAGCCTGGATCAATTGCTACCGGTGGCGGAAGAGTGCGTCAAGCTCGAAATTCCGGTGATGGCGCTGTTCCCGGTTATTGACCAGTCACTGAAGGACTACCGGGGTAGTGAAGCGCTAAACCCCGATGGCCTGATTCCCCGGGTGGTGCGGGCGCTGAAAAAAGAGTTTCCGGGCCTGGGCGTGATGACCGACGTGGCGCTGGACCCCTTTACCAGCCATGGTCAGGACGGCCTGCCCGACACCCGCCCCGAAACCGAGGGCTACATCCTGAACGACGAAACCGTCGAAGTGCTGGTGCAGCAGGCGCTGACCCAGGCACGTGCCGGCGTGGACATCGTGGCCCCCAGCGACATGATGGACGGCCGCATCGGCGCGATCCGTGCTGCGTTCGAAGCTGAAAAGCTCGTTCACACCCGCATCATGGCCTACAGCGCCAAATACGCCAGCGCCTTTTACGGCCCCTTCCGTGACGCCGTGGGCTCCGCCGCCAACCTGGGCAAGAGCAACAAGAAGGTGTACCAGATGGACCCGGCCAACAGCGACGAGGCCTTGCGCGAAGTGGCCATGGACATTGCCGAGGGTGCCGACATGGTGATGGTGAAACCCGGCATGCCCTACTTGGACGTGGTGCGCCGGGTGAAGGACGAGTTCCGCATCCCGACCTTTGCCTACCAGGTGTCCGGCGAATACGCCATGCTGAAGGCTGCCGCGGCCAACGGCTGGCTGGACCACGACGCCGTGATGCTGGAAAGCCTGTTGGCCTTCAAGCGCGCGGGAGCCGATGGGGTGCTGACGTACTTTGCCCGCGATGCGGCCAAACTGCTGCTGCGTCGCTAGGCAAGCATCGCGTTCCCCCGGCCACCCATGCGCATCTTTACTATTCAAAGCACCGGGGCGAACGAAGAAGACAGCCTGGCTGCCTTGCTGGAGGCCGGGCTGCCGGCAACCGGCATGGTCTGGCTCAGTTGCACGCGCGCAGAACTGGAAACGCAGTTGCCACACATTCAGGCCGCCTTGCAGCAACTCTGCGGGCAGGCACTGCTGGATTTACATGTGTCGGACCTGCTGAACAAGCAACTCCCCTCGCACTACGACTTCACCTCGCAATACGACCTTATGGTGTTTCGCCGGTTGGCGACGCGCAGCCATAGCGCACCGTCCGACCAGCCTGCGGGCAGCACGGCCGCACCGTCCAAAGGTGGTCCGCCCATCCTGCGGCGCATCGACACCAGCCCCGTGGGATTTGCGGTATTTGACCGCGTGCTGCTGACCGTTCACCCGGACGATTGCGCGGTACGCGAGGCCTATGCCAGCAAACTGACGCACACCACGGGCGCGGACCAGCGCAGTGCCGGCTCCCGTTTCCCCGGCAGTCCGGCGGATCTGATGTTGCGCATCATCAACTTGATGGTGGACGGCTACCTGGCGCTGCGCCGCGAGATGACGCACCAGCTCGACCACTGGCAATCGGAACTGCTCAACCCCAAAACGCGCTTTGCCAACTGGGGCGCCCTGCTCGATGCCCGCTTGGCCCTGCATCACCTCGACGAAATTTGCGAAGACCAGCGCTCGGCCATTCAGGACTGGATCGAAGCCATCAAGACCTGGCCGGACGCCAGCACCCCAGCCGAAGCACGAGATCGCGAACTGCTGCAAGTGCGCAGTCGTGACGTGCTGGAACATATTGAGCGGGTGGTGCACCACGTTCGCCGGCTGGAACAAAGCGCCGAGACGGCGGTACAGATGCATTTCAGCGCCCAGAGCCACCGCACCAATGACATCATGCGCACCCTGACGGCGCTGACCGCCATCTTCTTGCCGCTCAACCTGATCGCCGGCATTTTCGGCATGAACTTCGATTCGATTCCCCTGCTGCACTTGCACAGCGGCTTCTGGTGGGCCTTGGGCAGCATGGTGACGATCGCTGTGGTGATGAGCCTGGTGTTCTGGCGCAAGCGCTACATTTCACGCACCGCGCACTGACTCCTATCGCACCGATTGCCTAGGGCATTCCCTAGTCCGCCGGACGCCTGTCGCAGATTGACAATCGGGCGGCGCATTTGAGGGATAAGCTGTAGTTTGAGCGGCTAGCATGGCCCGCTTCATGCATGGAAAGGGTAGGCCATGCACCCGTATGGCAGCATGCCTAACGCAACCGAGGACAAGCACTGTGGCTGAAAAAGTCGTTGTCAAAAATTTATACAAGATATTTGGACATAGCCCCGATCTGGCAATGCAAATGCTCAAGCGGGGGCTGGGCAAAGACGAAATCTTTCAGCAAACCGGCATGGTGGTGGGCGTCAAGGATGCCAACTTTCATGTCAACGAGGGCGAGATTTTTGTGCTGATGGGTCTGTCCGGCTCCGGCAAATCGACCCTGATCCGTCTGCTCAACCGTCTGGTAGATCCCACCCACGGCCAGATTCTGGTGGGCGGCAACGATGTCGCCACCATGAGCAAACAAGCCCTGATCGAGTTGCGCCGCAAAGACCTGGCCATGGTGTTCCAGTCGTTTGCGCTGCTGCCGCACCTGTCGGTGTTACGCAATACCGCCTTCGGTCTGGAAGTGGCCGGCGTCGATCGCAAAACCCGCGAAATACGCGCCATGGAAGTGCTCGACCAGGTGGGCCTCAAGGCATTCGCCCAGCGCATGCCCGCCGAACTGTCCGGCGGCATGCAACAGCGCGTGGGCCTGGCCCGCGCCCTTGCGGTGGACCCTTCGTTGATGCTGATGGACGAAGCCTTCTCGGCGCTCGATCCGCTCAAGCGTACCGAAATGCAGGAACTGCTGCTCAAGTTGCAAGCCGAGCAGCAGCGCACCATTGTGTTTGTGTCGCATGACCTCGACGAGGCCTTTCATATTGGCAACCGCATCGCCATCATGGAAGGCGGTCGCATTGTGCAGATCGGCACCCCCGACGAAATTTTGCGCAACCCCAGCGACGAATATGTGCGCGCCTTTTTCAAGGGGGTAGATGTCAACAAATACCTGGTGGCCCGCGACGTTGCCAGCGCCAATGAGACCCTGGTGTTCCAGGTAGGTGCTGACCCCAAGGCCGATATGCGCAAAGCCATTGCCCAGCTCCGCGAAAGCCAGCGCCACTACGCTTTTGTAGTGGGCGCCGACGGACGCCTGCAGGGCACCGTCTCCATCGATTCCATGTACCGCGCCATGGAAACAGAAACCAACCCGATGGCGACCGCCTTTCTGTCGCACATTGCGTCAGTGCCCGACTCCATCGTGCTGCGCGAGCTGATTGGTCACCTGGTGCGCAACCCGGTTCCCTTGCCGGTGGTGGATGCCGACAACCGCTACCTGGGTGCCGTGACCCAGACCATTCTGCTGAAAAAGCTTGTTGAGGAAGTGGAGGCCAGCCATGAGTGAAACATTGCCCCTGGGCGAATGGGTGGACAGCGCCGTCAAGTTTGTGGTGGACAACGATGGCGGCACGCTGGAGCGCATGGGCTCCGGCATCGGCACCCTGACCGAAGCCCTCGAAATCGCTTTGCAGGCGGTCCCCATGTCGCTGATCACTGCCCTGCTGGTCGCCGTCGGCTTCTGGCGCGTGGGCTGGAAATTTGCCCTGTTTTGCCTGGCTTGCTGCTACGTGATTGATGCCACCGGCTTCTGGCCGCAAACCATGGTCACGTTGGCGTTGATCATTGCTGCAACCGTCATCAGTTTGGTGGTCGGATTGCCGTTGGGCATCTGGGCGGCGCGCAATGACCGGGTTGCCGCCATCGTGCGGCCCACGCTGGACTTCATGCAGACCATGCCCGCCTTTGTCTACCTGATTCCCGCCGCCATGCTGTTTGGCCTGGGGCGCGTTCCGGGTGTGCTGGCAACGGTGATTTTTGCCATGCCCCCGGTGGTCCGCCTGACCAGCCTGGGCATCCGTCAGGTGAACAAGGAACAGGTCGAGGCTGGCATTACCTTTGGCTGCACACCGACCCAGGTGCTGTTCAAGGTGCAAATTCCCGGCGCCATGCCGTCCATCATGGCCGGCATCAACCAGACCATCATGATGGCGCTGTCGATGGTGATCATTGCGTCCATGGTGGGCGCGGGCGGCCTGGGCAACGACGTGCTGGCCAGCATTCAGCGCCTGGATATCGGCTTGGGCTTTGAATCCGGTCTGGCGGTGGTGCTGCTGGCCATCATGCTGGACCGCATCACCGAAACCTTCGGCGCGCAGGGCAAGCGGCAGTCGCTCAGAGATAAACTCGGGCTTAAACCCAAAGACTCGGGCCCCTGACCTCCGAATTCCCTGATGGATTTGCACAACCCACGCCACAGCCGGCCGCTCCCCAAGCACCGATTCGTATTCCTGACCCTGCAGAACTACTCGCTGATCGCCCTGTCCAGCGCGGTAGAGGCACTGCGCATGGCCAATCGCGTGGCGGGACAGGACGTGTACGAATGGACGCTGGCTAGCCTGGATGGCCAACCCACGGTGGCCAGCAACGGCTTGAGCATGTCGCCCACGGTGGCGATTGAGCACATCGGGCCGGCCAACATCGTGTTTGTCTGTGGTGGTGTAAATGTCGAACAGGCTGTCACCCCCGAACTGATTGCCGCACTGCGTCGCTTTGCCCAGCGCCTGGTGCCCCTGGGTTCGCTCTGTACTGGCGGTTATGCGCTGGCCAAAGCCGGTTTGCTCGACAAGTACAAGGCCGTGGTGCACTGGGAAAACATGGGCGCGCTGGAAGAGCAGTTTCCGGCGGTGCAGTTTTCCAAGCAGGTGTACGCCATCGACCGCGACCGCTTCACTTGCTCGGGCGGCATCGCGCCGCTGGACCTGATGCTCAACATCATCAAGGACCACCTGGGCCGCGACATTGCACCGCAGATTTCCGACCAGTTCATTCTGGACCGCATCCGCAGCGACCAGGACCGCCAGCACGTCCCCCTGCTGGCCCGCGTGGGCCTGTTCCACGAAAACCTGATTGAAGCCGCCGCCCTGATGGAAGCCAATCTGGAAGAGCCCCTTTCGCTGGACGAAATTGCCAAGCTGGTAGGCGTGTCGCGCCGCCAGATCGAGCGCCTGTTCAAGCGCTATGTGGGTGAAGTGCCAACCAAGTACTACCTCGACATGCGCCTGCGCCGGGCCCGTGGATTGTTGCTGCAAACCTCCATGTCGATCATGGAAGTAGCCGTAGCCTGCGGCTTCCAGTCGCCACCGCATTTTTCCAAGTGCTATCGCGATTTGTTTGGGCACACGCCGAGTGCGGAGCGGCGCAATAGCCGGAAGGTTTCGCTTGGGGACTCGGCTGACGAGGCGGGTTCCGAAGAGTAGGGTTGTTCCCTGCGGGGCGTTTTTTTACTCCCCAGTTTTTTTACTCCCCCATCCCCCCCGCCCCTTGCCCCCGTCGGGCAAGGGGAGCCTGAAAGCGGACAGCCGATTTGGTTGTGTCGATTCGGCTAGGGCCTTACCGGGAGCGGTCAGCGTGCTGGTGTTTTCAAGCACCCTAGCCGGCGCTCGGAACTAGCGGCGTGAGATCTGGTCAATACAAAAAACAGTCGCAACCCCCTGCCCTTAATTCCGCATTC
>ERZ1034363.1451-NODE-1451-length-13402-cov-3.420113_pt1 | contig 13402 bp, 12 predicted proteins | sample MGYA00520616_ERZ1034363 | MGnify/ENA primary metagenome ERZ1034363 (study PRJEB33736, sample SAMEA104284506) | Azolla filiculoides | biome: Urban; feature: Water surface; material: Ditch water | place: Netherlands | collected 2015-10-28 | depth 0-0.1 m ...
ATTTACAATCAGTATGGTCTCATAATTTCCCAGAACCTCATCCATATCCAACTAATCCATTACTTAATGCTACTGCAGCAATTGTAGATCTTGGATATACTGGTGTAGTTGTTGAAGTTAATAATGAAGATAGAGGCGGCATTTGGCGTTTTGCTCCAAATGGTCAATTCAGAATTCCTGCTGATGGTGACATTACTGATCATGATGGTAATTCTTTATTAACAAATACGATGGTAACTAAATCTACTAATGTAGAAATTACTAATGCCGAACTTAATTATAATAACGCAGTTGCTGCGTGGGAATATGCTAGGGCTTATGACTTTCATTATGCGGTTGAGCAAGGAACAGCAACAGAGGAAGGTTGGCCATTTAGCGTATGGTATGTTGATGGCACAAATGCTGACCAATATTTAACGGAACTTGAGACTGCATGGCAGATTCAACAAATGCCAACTAGTCCACCAACACAATTAATATTTAACCCTCCTATTTCTAGTGCATTATATGCTACTATACGTTCTGGTTTAGTATACGTTAGAAACAGTTACCAATTATGGCAACAATTACTATCTAGTGTAGATATTACAACTGGAACTACAAAATTAAGTGTATTATCTAATGACAAATTAGTTGTACCTGATCTTATTCAAACTAATCCGGACGAAGATTTAGTTATTAGAACTAGATATACATTAATGTCTAGTCCTCCTGGATCATCAACTAATTACCAAAATAGAGATTTTGTATTTGGAACTAATGGTGCATTAACATTCCCTAATGGTACAATGCAATATGGTGCTGCAATTGATTTAGCATATTTAAAATCTATAGTAGCAGATTCAACTGACTTTAATGACTTTAAGAGTAGAATAGCTTCATTATAATAAATGAAATCTTTTGTTATTGTTTTAAAAGAAAGTGAACATAGTTGTAAAGTTGGCCAAGAGACAATTGAATCAGCTAATAAGTTTAATATAAATCCAGAAATACACCCTGGGGTTTTGGGATTTAATTCTTTAGAAAAGTTTAATGAATATGGTATTAAACGATTTTTAACTAGAGATATATTAGATAATCCTGGACATCAAGGATGTTTTCTAAGCCATTTTGAATTATGGGTAAAGTGTGTTAAGCTAAATGAACCTATAATTATATTAGAACACGATGCTATTTTTGTTAGAGAGTTACCAGATAACATACTAGATCAATTTACTGGTGTATTAAAATTAGATCCATATGATGTATATAATACTAATGTAGATTATAATAAACTAGTTGAAGATAGTTTAAGTAAACCAGTTGAAATATGGCATCAGCCAGCAAGAAATACCTGGCATGGAGTTGGTGAATTTATTTGGGGTGCTTATGGTTATATTATTAAACCTGAAGCGGCTTTATCTTTAATACAATTTGCAAGAAGAATAGGTGCTGCTCCAACGGACGTTCATATTGGTAGGAACTTAGTTGATATAAAATCTACTACTGTTCCTATTGTTAAAATGAATAAAAGATATATTGATGGCGATGTAAAAGCTATGAGTAGTACTAGCAATTTAAACCAATATATAAATGGACAAAATAAGTTAAGAGATAAAGAATATCTTAGTCCTAAAAAATATGCAGAATTAATTAAGACTTTAGAATTTATTGATTCAATGGAAATCTAATCTAGAGTAAGGAATATATAGTTAATGTTAAACAATAAAGTATTTTATCATGGTATTATTAGAAAGTCTATTGTAGCATTTGGTAGCCTTTTCAGTAATATTCATATTGATCGCAGAGAAGGAAACTCAGTTGACGGTACAATTGTACAACGTTTGCAGATTCCCCTTGCCTATGCACCTAAGGAAAAATGGTTAGTTCGTTTAGATTCTGACCCAAACCTTGAAGGTCATACTTATACTTCATTGCCTAGAATGTCATTTGAGATTACTGGTTATACTTATGACGCATCTAGAAAATTACCAAAACTAAATAAAATTGGTTGTGTTAAAAATGGTTCTAGTGATAATGTATTCTCTCCAGTCCCATACAACCTAGACATCTCTTTATATGTTTTAACTAAAACTCAAGAAGATGCATTGCAGATTATTGAACAAATTCTGCCGACATTTACTCCAGACTACACGATGGCAATTAATGCTATTCCTGATTTAAATATTGTACAAGATATACCTATCATCTTAAATAGTATTAACGTACAAGATGAATACGACGGTGATTTCCAAACAAGAAGATTTGTAACTCATACATTAACATTTACATTAAAACTAAATATATTTGGTGCTACTGATAACCAAGGCGTTATCGAAACAGTTAATGCTAATATTGGACAAGATGAAACATTTGGTAATCCTAATCAAATTTATGTTGCTGATGGCGATGTAACTACTGCGACGGTAGCTAATGAATCATGGACAAATAACTTTTAATGTCACAAGTCTATTTAAATAACCCACTGCTCAAAGCGGCGGGTGTTCCGATACCATACACCCAAGAGCAAGTTGAAGAACTAATTAAATGTTCTAAAGATCCAATATATTTCATTAGAAAATATTGTAAGATTATTTCTCTTGACCGTGGTTTGATTGACTTTGAATTATTTGATTATCAAAAGAAATTCATTATGTCGATGCATGATAACAATCGAGTTATCTCTATGCAACCTCGGCAGATGGGTAAAACCCAAACTGTAGCTGCTTATGTTCTACACTATGTATTGTTTAATGAACATAAGACTGTAGCTATTCTAGCCAATAAAGCTGCAGCTTCTCGAGAAATTCTATCCCGTTTCCAGTTAATGTATGAGCATCTACCTAAGTGGTTACAGCAAGGTGTTGAGACTTGGAATAAGGGTGATATTGAATTAGAGAACGGATCAAAGGTATTTACTGCCGCAACATCTGGTGCTGGTATTCGTGGTAAGTCAGTTAACTTTCTATATGTCGATGAGGCCGCGATTATTCCAAATACTGTGGCTGAAGACTTCTTTACATCTACTTACCCTACAATTTCTTCTGGTAAGACAACAAAGATTGTATTGACATCTACCCCATTGGGCTATAATCACTTTTGGAAATTCTGGAATGAATCTGGTGTTGGTGAGAAACAAAATGGATTCTTGCCAGTAGAAGTTAAGTATTGGGAACATCCAGATAGAGATGAAGCTTGGGCACAAAAACAAAGAGAACTACTCGGTGATCTTAAGTTTAACCAAGAGGTTCTGTGCGCATTCCTAGGTTCTAGTTTAACACTAATCAACTCAGATACCATTTCAAGGCTAAGCCCAGCATCGCATATATATTCTAAAGACGGTTTAGATATATATGAGGAACCCGTAAAAGGTAATGCCTATGTTATGATTGCTGATACTGCTAAGGGTGTTGGTGGCGATTATTCTGCATTTAGCGTAATTGATATATCGACTGTACCATATAAACAGATCGCTAAGTATAGAAACAATAAGATTAGTCCGTTACTTTATCCTAGTGTATTGTATAAAGTAGCAAGAGATTATAATGATGCACATATATTGATTGAGATTAATTCTAGTGAGCAAGTGCCAACTATATTATACTCTGAATTGGAATATGAGAATATTCTGTTTGTGAATAGAAATGCAAATGGGCAGTGGGTAACCGGTGGGTTTGGTGGTGGAGCTGTTCAGTTTGGTGTCAATACGGATAAAAGGGTTAAACGTATTGGTTGTATGACAATTAAGTCTTTAATTGAAGAGAATAAGTTATTAATTAAAGATGTAGATACAATTGCTGAAATTTCTACCTTTATTGAATCAAAAGGTACATATAAAGCAGATGATGGCTATCATGATGATCTAGTTATGACACTAGTATTGTTTGGTTGGTTAACAACTAATCCATACTTTAAAGACTTGAATAATGTAAATATGCGTGAGTTGATGTATGAAGCTCACATTAAACAGATTGAGGACGAGTTAACCCCATTTGGGTTTTATGATAACGGTGAAACAGTTGAGGATACTATATATAGATCTGCTGAAGAAAACAGAGCTCCAATAGAAAAAGACCAATATCATCTAACCCACGATCAAATGGAACTATTGAATTTTTAAGATATATAAATAAATTAGTATTAACTTGCTTCCCAGCAAAACGAAAACAACATGTAGTATAATGCAATAAGGAGAATTACAATGGCATTTCAATTAAGTCCAGGTGTATTGGTTACAGAAAAAGATTTTTCTTCAATCGTACCTGCAGTTTCAACATCAGCTGGCGCTTTTGCTGGTGTATTCCCATGGGGTCCTGTTATGGATCCTGTTACTATTACTTCTGAAAATAATTTAGTAGCTAGATTCGGTGCACCAACTGATGATAATGCTGCATCATTTTTCACTGCTGCTAACTTTTTATCATACACAAATAACTTATTAGTTGTTCGTGCAGATACACAAAACCATAGAAATGCTGTTGCAATTGCATCTGGTTCTGTAACTAGTGTTAGTTTGATAGACCAAGGCGACTCTTACACTGTCGTTCCTACTGTTACATTCTCAGATCCTCAAATTGAAACTGGCGTTACTGCAACTGGTACAGCAGTACTTGGTACCGGCTTAGAGGCTGGCCAGATTGTTGATATTATAATTACTGAACCTGGTTCTGGTTACACTGCTAATCCAACAGTTACTATTGCTCCAGGTACAGGTAATCCTGCTGCTGCTGAAGCCATAGCTAGTAGCGGTGGTATTAAAATTAATAACACTGATGTATATACTACAAATTATGCCTCAGGTGCTGGCGTTGTGGGTCCTTGGGCTGCTAAATTTCCTGGCGCAATAGGCAACTCAATTAAAGTATCTATTGCTGACTCAGCATCATATGCTACTTGGGCTTATAAAGCTGAATTTGATTCAGCTCCTGGTACATCTAGTGGTGCAGTACAAGCTGGTGGTTCTAATGATGAACTTCATGTTATTGTTATTGATATTCTTGGTAAATGGACCGGAATTAGAGGTGGCATTTTAGAGAAATTCTCATATGTATCTAAAGCAAATGACAACAAGAAATCAGATGGCACAAATAACTACTATAAAGATGTAATTAACTCAGCATCACGCTATATTTGGTGGATGGATCACCTCGATGCTGGTACAAATTGGGGTAATGCATCAAATACTACATTTGTTAATCTTACCACTGCTAGTACAATCTCATTAACTGGTGGTGTAGATGATTTATCTGCAACGGATGGTCAATTGCAAAACGGTTTCGCTGTATTTGCAAACGATGAGTTGTATGACATCTCATTAGTAATTGCTGGTAAAGCTTCAGAAACAGTTGCTGATTTTATTATCAGTGATGTTGTTGAACATCGTAAAGATTGCGTAGCATTCTTATCACCACAATACATTGTAGGTAATACTTCTGGTGGAAGCGACGGCGATGTAATTATTGGTACTGGTTCAGATGCAGTTGATGCAGTTAATGAATACCGTAATGAATTACCAAGCACATCATATGCAGTTTTAGACAGTGGTTGTAAATATCAGTATGACCGTTATAACGACAAATACCGTTGGATTCCATTAAACGGTGACGTAGCTGGTCTATGTGCTCGTACTGACTATACAGATGATCCTTGGTACTCACCAGGTGGTTATAACCGTGGTCAAATTAAAAACGTTGTTAAATTGGCTGTTAATCCAGGCAAAACAGAACGTGATAACCTTTACAAAAATGGTGTTAACCCAGTGGTTAACTTCCCAGGTCAAGGTACAGTTCTATTCGGCGATAAAACTCTTCAAGCTAAACCATCAGCATTCGATCGTATCAACGTACGTCGCTTGTTTATCGTTCTTGAGAAAGCTATTGCTACTGCTGCTAAATATCAATTGTTCGAGTTCAATGATTCATTCACAAGAGCTCAGTTCAAGAATTTAGTAGAGCCATTCTTACGTGACGTACAAGGTCGCCGTGGTGTTACAGATTTCCGTGTGAAATGTGATGACACAAATAATACTGGCGAAGTTATTGATCGTAACGAGTTTGTTGCTGATATCTATATCAAACCAAACCGCTCTATCAACTTTATTACACTAAACTTCATTGCAGCACGTAGTTCAGTAAGTTTTGAAGAAATTGGTGCTTAATAAATAAATAATAGAAGGAGAGAGGAAACTCTCTCCACTTAAGATAAAGGAAAATTAAATGGCAAATATCTCAGATTTTAAAGCACAGATGACTGGCGGCGGTGCACGCCCCAATCAATTCCGTGTAGAGTTAGCATTTCCATCATTTGTTACCGCAGGTGCTTTGGTTGGTTTGAACTCACAGTTCTTATGTAAAGCAGCACAATTACCAGCAGCTACAATTGATAACGTTCCAGTAATGTACCGTGGTCGTGCAGTTAACTTTGCCGGCGAACGCTCATTTGCTCCATGGACTATTTCAGTATACAATGATACTACATTCTCTATCCGTAATGCGATGGAAGTATGGTCAGACGGTGTATTGAACATGGGTCAAACTAATGGTCGTGTAAATCCACGTGACTACCAAGTTGACTTATTAGTACATCAATTGGATCGTAATGGTGCTACTGTTAAAACATATAAATTCGTAGATGCATATCCAACAAGTATTGGTCAAATTGCATTAGATTACGAGTCAAATAACCAAATTGAATTGTTTGATGTTGAGTTTACATACAATTACTGGACAAGTAATACTTCAACAGGTGGTTCTGGCTTTGGCGTTAACGCTTCAGTTAATACTCCGCTTGGTACTTTCCCTTTACCTATCTAATAAATAGATAGTATTGTAACTAAAGGTATATTATGGAAATATTTGGTTTTGAACTAAAGAAAAAGAAGCCGGAAAAAGATCTCGGGAGTGTGGTAACTCCTACTCCCGATGATGGCTCTACGGTTGTTTCCTCTGCTGCAGCTTCCTATTATGGGATGGTGGTTGACTTAGAAGGTGTTGTTAAAAATGAGAATGATCTCATTAGACGATATCGAGAAGTTTGCCAGTACCCAGACTGTGACGCCGCTATTGAAGATATAGTTAATGAGGCTATCGTTGTTGATGACAATGAGCAGCCCGTTCAACTAATTATGGATGACTTAAAGATATCTGAATCTATTAAGAAAAAGATTCGTGATGAATTTGTAGAGATCCTAAAATTATATAAATTCGATGAGAAAGGGCACGATATATTCCGTTCATGGTATATCGATGGCCGATCATATTATCATATATTAATTGACCCAGCACGCCCTAAAGATGGCATTGTGGAATTGAGATATATTGACCCACGCAAGATTCGTAAGATTAAGAATGTTAAGAAAGAAAAGAATCAGAAAGGCGTAGAAGTAACTACAACTACTGATGAGTATTACCTATATAACGATAAAGGTATTACACAAGCAACCACTCAGGGTGTTAAACTTTCTTTAGATTCTGTAATCTATTGTACTTCTGGTTTACTTGACTCTAATACTAATATGGTATTAAGTCATCTTCATAAAGCGATTAAACCAGTAAATCAATTGAAAATGATTGAAGACTCTTTAGTCATCTATCGTATTTCAAGAGCGCCTGAGCGCAGAATATTTTACATTGACGTAGGTAACTTGCCTAAGCTTAAAGCTGAGCAATACGTTAATGACATTATGAATAAGTTTAGAAATAAAGTTGTTTATGATGCAGCTACTGGTGAAGTTAGAGATGATCGTAAACATCTATCTCTAATGGAAGATTTCTGGATGCCACGTCGTGAAGGCGGTAAAGGTACAGAGATTACTACATTACCTGGTGGACAAAACCTAGGTGATATTGCTGATATTAATTATTTCCAAACTAAACTATATAATTCATTGAATGTGCCAATTTCAAGATTACAACCTCAGCAAGGTTTCAGCTTAGGTCGTTCTACTGAAATTACTCGAGATGAAGTTAAGTTTAATAAGTTCATTACTAGATTACGTAAGAAGTTCTCTAATTTATTTTCAGAAGCTTTACGTATTCAGTTAGTTGCTAAGAACATAATTCTCCCAGAAGAATGGGATGAAATGTACAATGATATTCGTTTTGAATATCAAATGGATAACCACTTTGCTGAACTTAAAAATAATGAGATCCTACAACAACGGATTAATGCATTACAATTAATGGAACCGTATGTTGGTAAATATTATTCAGTTGAATATGTTCGTCGTAATGTATTAATGCAGACTGAAGAAGAAATCAAAGAGATCGATGTTCAGATTAAAGATGAAGAAAAATTAATGATTGCCCATGCTGAAAAAGAAGGCGCAATCCAAGCAGCTAGACAACCAGATACAGGAGAATAAGAATGACACAAGGCGTAAAAGATTTAATTAATGCTATTGCTGAGGGCGATTCAGTTGCAATTGAAGCAGCATTTAATTCAGAAATGGCTAATCGTATTTCAGATCGCTTAGATGATATGCGTGTTGATGTTGCTCAAAACATGTTCCGCACAGAATCAGTTAGCGAAGAAGTTGTTGCTGAAGATGCTGAAGTAGAAACAGAAGAGGCTTCTGAAGAGTAATATGTACTTTAGCCAGTTCTCTAGAAAACTATCAGAAAACAAAACCGGCGTGGCTGTTGCAAGACAGTTGCGCTGTAATGGTCACTTGATCGAAATGACTACTGATCAAGTAGTTACTATTGATGGTACTAAAACTGAGTTCTATACTATTGCTGAAGCTAGAGACTTTATTAAGCAAGAATGCTATGCAGATAATCTAGAGCAAGAAATTGCACATGATATCTATGAAGAACTTTCTGATGAAAAAGTAGCTAAGATCATTGCTGAACACCACCAAGTTAAAGTAACTGATACTTTAATTGAGTCATATATTGAGTTAGCAGCATCTAAAATTTTTACAGTGGATGCAGTTGCTACTCAAATTAGAGACTTAAACAAATTCGATAAGTTAGTTGAAGGTAAAATTGACTTTAAGCTAAATGATGGATCTGTTGTTGCTATCAATAAAGATACTCAACTGCATATAAATAATCTATTACAGAATCATAACGAGATTGTAGAACACATGAGAGAAAGCAAAGAAAACTTTCTATCAGTAATACAACAAATAAGGGAATAGCAATGAAAACCACTTTAGGCTTAGACCAAGATCTAATTAATGCAGTTACGCGGATTGTAGAAGCATGCTCATCTAAAAAGATGGAAAAAGAAGAGTTACATCCTAATCAAGTTAAGCTTGATAAGAATAAAAACGGTAAACTAGATGCAGATGACTTCAAAAAACTTCGTAAAGAAGATGCCGAAGAGTTAGATGAATTATCTAAAAAGACTTTAGGTTCATACGTTAGAAAAGCTTCTATTGATACAGTTGACGCAGTTCATGGTGAACGTGATGCTGAAAATGACGAAGATCATGCGGCACAGGAATATCATGCTAGACGTGTACAAAACCGTATGTCTGGTTTAGAGCGAGTAGGTAAAAAATTAGCTAAAGAAGAAGTTGAAGAGTTAGATGAAGCTTCAATTAAACTTTTCATGGGGATGCATCAAGTATGGCACAAGGGTAAAAAGATAGCTTCTTATGCTTCTAAAACCGATGCTCAAGATCACGTTAATTCTTTGAAAGAAGAACTTGAAGAGGGCATGGAAGAATTTGCTAAATCTCAAGCTAAGAAACGTGCTGAAGCTAGAAAAGCTAAAGAAAAAATGTCAGAAGAAGTTGAAGAGTTAGAAGAATTATCTAAAGATACATTAAAGTCTTATGTTGCAAAGGCTGAACCGGAAGCAGATAAACTCGGTGACAAGTATTCTACGCAACGCTTTAAACGCGATAAGACACATGGTCATTTCTCCAATGATACTCCTGAACTAGAAAAACTAGGCAGAAAAGCTGCTAATAGAGAAGATGGTGTTTGGCGTGCCAATAAGAAATTAAACAAAGAACAAATGGAAGAGATCGAAGCTCTTGCAGCTAAACACGGTCTAGGAGAATAATAAATGAAACAGGTTATTAAAAATACAAACCAAGAATCCGTCGTTAAGATTTGGGGTGAAGCTGGTACTTCTGAGACTATTTACCTAAATGATGATCTTATAGCCAATAGCCAAGAAGTTAATGGTCAAAACTTTGAAGTAAACATTGTTTCTGTTAATTGGACTGGTCTTCCAGATTCAACTATTAGAATTATGCGCGATGGTGAAACTATTATCCCACTAGTCGGTGCATCCCCACAAAATTTAGATTTTGCTGGCCAAGGTTATAATGATAATGTATATAATGATTTAGATATCGATGTACAAATCTATAACAATGACGCTACAGTTTATATTGTATTACGTAAAGTTAAGGGTTATTCTACTAAAGTTGAAACTGCTACTTATGGTATTTACGATGATGAATCTATTGTAGGTCCTAGCACTATTCCTGGTGCACCAACCCCTGATGGTTTGTTTGATCTTCCAATCCCTGGATCAGGTGAGTACTTTATTGAAACTGAAGTAGATAGTACATCTGTTGGTTCAATGAATTGGGGTGGTGAAGTATCTTCTATCTCTAATGCAGCTCCTGGCTTATGGCGTAAGAAATTCCTAGGCAACTTTGGAACAGCACCAGATAGTGGTATTGATGTCAACTTCTGCCGTAACAATATAGGTTACTTTGGTAAAGCTGATACATTTGTTGGTTTTGGTAACCAAAACCTTAGTACAGAAGAACACTATACTCTTGAATGGGTTGGTTACTTTAAAGCTCCATCAACAGATACATACAACTTCCATATTGCGTGTGATGATGACACCTATCTCTGGCTTGGTGAATCAGCTTTAGATGGTAATGGTGGTGACGGTAATATGGCTCTTTCTGCTTCAAATACTGGTAACTCTAAGACTCCCGACTCTATTCCAATGGAAGAAGGCATGTACTATCCAGTTCGTATTCAATTCACTGAGTACACTGGTGCTGAACGTATGCAATTATTCTGGAGTAATTCAGAAGCAGACGGTACTGGATATTCGGGCGTTTCTGACGCATGGCCACAAGTGTGGTATCATGACAGTGTAACTAAAGGACACTCAGCATGAAATTAATTAAAGAACATACCGAAGAGGTTAAGCTAATCGTTGAAGAGAAGCTTGGTAAAGGTAAAGAATATTTTATTGAGGGAGTATTCCTTCAATCTAATCTAAAGAATCGCAATGGACGTATGTATCCTAAAGATATTATGTCTAAAGAGGTTAATAGATATAACGAAGAATATATTAAAAAGAACCGTGCATTCGGTGAATTAGGTCATCCAGATAGTCCATCTATTAATTTAGATCGAGTATGTATGATGATTAAGTCACTTAAAGAAGACGGCGACAACTGGGTAGGTCGTGCTAAGATTATGGATACTCCATATGGCAAGATCGTTAAGTCTCTTATTGACGAAGGTGCTCAACTAGGTGTTTCATCTAGAGGTATGGGTTCACTAACGCAAAAAGAAGGTGTATCAGTTGTAGGTAACGATTTTACTTTGGCTACGGCAGCAGATATCGTAGCTGATCCAAGTGCTCCTAATGCATTCGTTGAGGGTATTATGGAAGGTAAAGAGTGGGTATTGGTCGATGGAAAATTTGTGGAGAAAGATTTGAGTGAAGCTCGTGGTATTATCCGTGCAACACCGTCTAGACGCTTGGAAGAGCAAAAACTTAAGTTATTTATGAATTTTCTACAGAAAATTAAGTAAATATAAATAATAAATACAATTATCTAATTTAGATATAGGAGATAAGAATGTCTATCGAACAAAAGATTGCTGAGATGTTGGCCGAGTCACAAGGCCGTACAGTATCAGAAGAAGTTATTGAGGAAGATGTTGTTGATTTGGATGAAGGTACAGGTACTCCAGCAGAAGTTGGTGGCCAAGATACTACTAATCTACCAGCAGCAACAAAAGAAATGAATCCTGATTCAGATCGTAATAACAAAGATAACGCTGACGAACAAGCTAAAGGTACTACAAAGAAACCTAATGTAGTTACTCAAGGTGCTGAAGCTGGTGATCAATCAGTTATTCGTATCGGTGATACAGTGAAAGAAGACGTAGCCGCTTTAGTTAACGGTGAAGATCTTTCAGAAGAGTTTAAAGCAAAAGCTGCTACAATTTTTGAAGCTGCTATTGTTGCTAGAGTTAAGCAAGAAGTTGCTAATCTAGAAGAAGAATTCGAAGCACGTCTTGAAGAAGCCGCTGCAAAGAATCAAGAGGGTCTTGTTGAAAAAGTTGATGGATATCTCAATTATGTTGTTGAGACGTGGATTGCACAAAATGAAATTGCCCTTGAACGTGGTATGAAGTCTGAAATTCTTGAGAATTTTGTTTCAGGTCTTAAAGGTTTATTCGAAGAAAATTATATCGATATTCCTGAAGAGAAATTTGATGTTGTTGGTCAAATGGAACAAACTATCGATGAACTTCAAGCTAAACTTGACGAACAATTGGAAGCTAACGTTGAAATGAATAAAATTATTTCAGAACAAGCTAGACAAGAGATCGTTAAAGAAGCATGTAACGGTTTAACCGATACTGAAGTAGAGAAGTTCACTGGTCTTGCTGAAGAGTTAGTATTTGAAGATGCTGATACTTTTGCTACCAAGGTACAGACTATTCGTGAAAACTATTTCACAAACAAGGCAGGTAAAGTTATTGTTGAATCTGTAGTAACAGATACTCCAGTAGAAGCTTTAACTGAAGAAAAAGTGGTTGCTCCACAAATGAAGCGCTATATGAGCGCTTTAGATAACGTAAAATAAAAAGGAAGACTTATGTCAACACGTCAAGAACTATTAAAAAAATGGGAGCCGATTTTAGAGCACTCATCATTGCCATCAATCAAAGATAACTACCGTAAGGAAGTTACTGCTGTTCTTTTGGAAAACCAAGAACGCGAAATGGCTAAACAACAAGAAGCATTATTCGAAGGTGCTCCAACTAACTCAGGTGGTGCTGGTATCGCTCAAGGCGGCGCTGGTTCTATGACTGGTTCTGTTGCTGGTTTCGATCCAGTTCTTATCTCATTGGTACGTCGTGCAATGCCACAAATGATCGCTTATGACATTTGCGGTGTTCAACCAATGACACAACCTACTGGTTTGATTTTCGCAATGAAATCAAAATATACATCACAAGATGGTACAGAAGCATTGTTCAACGAAGCTGATTCAGACTTCTCTGGCGCTGGTACTCATGCTGGTGATAATCCAGTTGATGGCACTTACACAACTGGTAATGGTATTACTACTGCAGCTGCAGAACGTTTAGGTCAAGGTGGTGCTGGTGACGGTTCATTCGGTCAAATGGCATTCTCTATCGAACGTAAATCTGTAACAGCTCAAACACGTGCATTGAAAGCTGAATACTCA